>Ga0207927_1001442_pt1 | contig 10166 bp, 11 predicted proteins | sample NGESurdeep072012_2_FD_184456 | JGI IMG/M metagenome (GOLD analysis project Ga0207927, IMG submission 184456) | Arctic peat soil microbial communities from Barrow, Alaska - NGEE Surface sample 210-2 deep-072012 (SPAdes) | ecosystem: Environmental > Terrestrial > Soil > Wetlands > Peat ... | reverse complement strand
TTCACTGGTGCTCGCCGCCGCCTGCAGCCGCGGATAATAGAAGCATGCTCGTCCGCCTGTTCCACCCGTCACCACGAAAAGCGCCGCCATTAGCGTGCTGATCGCCGGACGCACCACCCGCGCTGCCCCCCACTCCAGATAGAACGCGTCTTGTTGCCGCGCGGTCACGCTGGGCTTGTCGTTCTCCACCACCACGATCGCCGGCCGCGTCACTCCATCCACCGTGATCGTTCGTGCTGGATCAGCCAGCGCCAGCCTGTCCCTCAATGTCAGATAGAAAGTGTCCTTGGTTGCCTGCATATGCTTGCTACTCCGAAGCCAGAATGTGGTACAGGTATTCCGATCCAGCGAAGTGGTCCACCACTACGCTGTCAACGTGCAGAATCTTGTTGCGATAGAGCAGGCCGTACGCCTCCAGCAGCCACGTGGCCACGTCGTCCACTCCCCGCGTCGTCGCTGCTGCCGACGCCGCTGTGGCGCTGACCAGCACCTCCACTTTCACCAGCTCGTTGGCGAACAGGGAAGTGCTTCGTACCACAACGGGGTACAGCGAAACATCCTCGAATCCGCCGCACGCCATGCCCAATTGCCCAATGAGGCTGTCGGTGGATGGCAGCGCCACCCGCAGACTTACCCGCGTAGCTCCCAGCGAGCGCAACATCGCTTCCGCCGCTCGCTGTGCCACCCGCTCCCGTCCTGCAATCGGCCCCAGGGGAGAAGTAACTGTACTCATGTCAACCCACTTTCTGCGCCACATAGGGCGCCAGCATCGTCTGCACGGTGGAATCCACCAGCGTGTCTGCAAAGTACTCCAGGTGCATCGAATTCAGCGTGTTAGATTTCACGTTCAATGCCGGTGTTGCCTGCGCATTGCGCACGATCTGCGCGCACGCAAACTTCACCGGATCGGGGATGGTGTCAAACCCTGCCGAATACGTAATCTCGATCTCCTGAAACTGCAGTCCTAGCGGGTTCCCCAGCCACGACACCTCTCCCGTTTCGGCGTAGCAATCCATGCGCGTCACGTCGATGTCAACCCACGTTCCCGGCAATGCGAAGGCCGCCGCAACTTCTTGCCCCATGTCCCACATTGTCAGATCATCCCCCCTCCGCGGTGTCGCATATCGTCCCCGCGCCGAGGCGACCGGCAAATTAACGCCCGGCGGCGCCAGCGGCAGGTAGGTGAGCTGCGTGCTATTGCGTCCGGGAGTCAGCCGCTTGCGCTCCACGTACTGCGTTGTCCCCAACGTTGGACGCCGGCAATGCGCGTCGATCAACGACGACGCCGCTCCCACCCACGAAGCTGGCGTGGTAGCGTCGATTCCATAGTCTTCGTATTCCTCTGCCGCTAAATAGTTCATGGTTGTTCCGTTCATGGCGCGGTAGCGCCGCAATCTCACGCTAAAAATTATGGGGACGGATCGCTTCGTCCCCATCGCACACCTGTGGTTCGCGGGCGCGTCTCGGCGGGTACAGGGATCGGTCGCAACCTGGCCGCTCGTGCTCGCGCCTGCTGCCGGGTGCCCCGTTCTACCGCCTGTTTTTGGCGGTAGGGCGGGGTATCGGTCGCTACCGGTTCACCACCACCTTGTAGTGTGCGTAGCTGGCGCCTTTCACAACAACCCCGCCAAACTTCACCACCACCACCTGCGAAGCTAGCGAACTCGGCGTGCCCAGATGGAACACCCGCGGAGTCGGGCTGGTCAGCCAGTGATACTCGATCATGTCTTCCGACACGATGTAGCACGGCAATACTGCCGACCCGCTGCCCGGAATGCCGGTGTACGGCAGCGACCACTCCGGAATCAGCGGCAGTTCACCCGCCTGCGTGGACAGTGTCTTCACTGTCAGCCCCGCGCCAACCTGGGTGCTCGACAGCACCACGTTGAACTCCTGCTTCATCTCGCGGTCGAGGAGATCGAGCAGCACCGGATTCGCGTAGATCGCTGTCGGTCGCACTTCGAAACCGGAATTCGACACCATCTGCGCCACCGTCGACTTCAACCCGTCCACAATGCTGTCCGTGGTGTGGATCGTGAGCAGATTTCCGCCATCGTTGATCTGCCCTCCCGCTCCGTAATACTGCGTTGTCGTGGGAGTGCTCAGTGACGTGTCGGTGCCGTTCCATAACGACACGTCGTGCGTCCGCATCACGCCCTCCACCGCGTCCGCCAGGTCCTTCGCCTGCAAATACGCAAACTGGCTCTGCTGCGTCCCCACCTCCATGTCGAACAGGTTGTAATTGATTTGCGACACCGGGCACTTCAATGGGACGCTGCGCTCCACCCGTGTGGGCGAAACCAGCGTCGGTACGATTGCCCTTGGATCGACGAAGGCATTGGCGGCCGTCGGTGCTGGGATCGCCGTTTCTTCGAAGAAGCGCGACGGGTGCCCGGTTGCCGGCACGCTCTTCACGCGTTGCCCGAACACCCCGCGGCACCGCACGATGTCGGTGATTTCAGATTGATAGCGGTCAATTTCCACCGCTCCCGGCCCCATGAAGTCGGCGGCCGCCTGCAGATTTACGAATTGTGCTTTCATTGTGTCCTTTCAAAATGGAAATAGCGGCCACCCGGCCGCCATGTGTTGAATTACGGTTGATGTCTTACAATGTCAGACCGCCCATGCCAGAGGGCGACCAGTTACCAGTCACCAGTTACCCGTCGCCCATTGCTTACGGCTTATCGCTTACTGCTTATTCCTGACCCGCTACACCAGGATCCCCGCCCTTGCCAGTTCCGCCTTTACCGCGATGCGCTGCTCGATGCTCAAGCCGCTCAACGCCTTTTCCAGCACCGAAGCTTCGATCAACGCGTCCCCCTCCACTCCCTCTTTCGCCAGCAACGTCGCAATCATTGGCGACAGCGTCTTGCGGCGCACCCGGTCAGCCTGCGCCTTCAGGTCGTGATTGGCCTTCTCCGTGCTCGCCAGCTTCTCGCGCAGCGAAGCATCTTCTCCGCTTGCCGCTGGCTCCACGTTATCGTCCACCGCCGCCACAATGCGGTCGATCTTCGCGTGCAGTGAATCAAACTGCGCGTTAATGTTGTGCAGGGCGTCGGCCATCGCCTGCGTCGCCTCCGCCAGTTTTCCGGCAACATCTGTGATTGCCGCCGTGCTAGTGTCGTTTGCTTGGTCCATTTCTCTCCTCTGTCTCGATGGATTCCCCGGTGGAAGAGCTGGCCTTTAGGCCAGCGTCCACGTCGAAGATGATGATCAGGGCTTTTAGCCCTGGAAAACTCGTATCAATGCACCACGGACTGCTTACGCCGTTGCCCCGCTCGTCGGCCGCGCCTGATGGATCGCAAACCACGTCTCCGGGTACGCCGTCTTCTCCCGCCTTAGTACCGCCGCTCCGGTAAATGTGAACGACGTCACTGTCCACACCGGCGACGCCGGACTCACCACGAATGCGTCCGCGATTTCGTACGACATTCCCAGCCCTCCGTGGCCCGCGCGCAACTCGTCCACCACGTCCGGAAAATCGTGCGCAAACAGGTATCCGCTAATCGCAATCTGTCCCGCCGAATCTGCGGTGGCAGCTATGTCGGAAGCCGCTTTGAAAGGGCACGGCTTCAGCCGTGCCATCATTTGCTTCTCGGCGCCGGGCTTTAGCCCCTGAGGGACTTCGCTCTCCGCCCCCGCCTTCAGCGCCACGATCTCCGCTTCGGTAATGATTCCGATCTTGCGTCGCGCGTCGTGCGAATCCAGCGCCGGTGTGTAATCCAGTGCCATCCCCAACAGCGACGGCAACGCCGCCTCGGTTGCTTTTCGCGTCAGCATCACGCGATGTCCGCGCGCGCCGCTCGGCGCCCGCTGCGACGCCACTCCCACCAGCGTCAGCATCCCGTGAAACGCCAGACGGTTGGGATGCCCCGCCACCTCCGGCAACTCCAATGCCATGGCTTCCAATTCCAGGTTCATACGATGTGCCACCTCTCCGATTTCTTACACTGTTCATACTCAAAGCGGCCGAAACAAGTTTTTGTTCCTCGGCGCTCTCTTCACTGGTCACCAGCCACTAGCCACTGTTGTTTCACTCCATCTCCGGCACGTCCGCCACTCCCGCCGTCTTCTCCGCCAGCGCAGGCAACCCCCGCATGCGTCGCGCCTCGTTCACCGTCATCACCCCGCATCCCACCAGGATCTGCTGGATCTGCGCCTGCTCCAATTCATTCGGTGCGTCCACATCCGTGAACACAAACTGCAGATCGTTCCATCCCAGCCGCTTGCTGATGACGTCCCGCGTCAGGTGCTCGGCCAACAGCCGCGCCACCGGAACCACCGCTGTGCGAAACGCGTCGTCATACTGCGTGGTCGCCGTAGTGCGATTCACGTCGCGCTCCAACCCCAGCAGCATCGGTGGCAAATCGAAGGCGTCCGCGATAATGCGAATCAAAAACTCCTGCCACTCCAATCGCAAGTCCGCATCCGTACCCGCCCCAAACCGCAGCACCTCGGGTTTCGACTCCACCGACAAAATCGGGACCTTACCCGTGCCCTCAATCTCGTCCTGCCACCATCGAATCAGCCGCTCGTGTTGCTGCGGGGGCAGATTCTGCAGCCACAGCGCGTACTGCACCACGGTGTTGCTCGCCAAGCGCGCCGCGTAACGATGCGCTCCCAGGAATTCGTGAATCGTCTCGAACGCCACCTCCAGCTTGCCCAGCCCAAACGGAGTGTGCGTCCGCGGGTTCAGCCGGATATACGACAGCTCTTCATCCGCCAGCGTGATCTCCGCATTCGGCATGAACTGCCCCGTCCCCTGCACATAGCGCGGCGACGTGGGATTGCCATCCCAATCGGTGCGAATGCGGATGCTCGCGCCATCCACCGGCCACAGCACCACCGGACGCTGGGCATCGCCGCTCAGGTCAAGTTCGATCGCCCAAACCCGCCCACCAGCACGTCTTCCAGCACCTGCTCGATCATCGAGCGAAACGAATCTTCCGGGTTAGGCTGTTCGAAGTTCTCCGTCAGCAGCGCAATGCGCTCCGCCGCATTCGGCAAATCGCCCATCGCCCGCCCATGCCGCGGCTCGATGCGCCACCGCATCCCCGCTACGCGATCTTTGATGGTGTTGATCGCCTTGCGTGCGATCGGCATTTCCGCAAATCGTCGCAAGTTCACCGGCGTCGGTTTGGGCATGACTCCGGCACACGTCAGCGTGGATGCCCCCTGCGTCAGAATGGAAGGCAGCGCCACCGTCCGCCGTGCAGTCTCGTTGCCTGCCGCGGCCTGCATCACTTCCGCCGCGAGGCCGTTGCCGCTCTCCTTATTGTTGTCATCCCTCGCGGGCTTCAGCCCGCGGAGGATCTGCTCTTCCCCCGCGCCCATCAGCCCCGCCCGCACCTCTGCCATGCGGCGCATCGCACCGCTCCAACTCTTTCGCATGTTCATGAGCTCTCGCTTCCAATAGAAAAACGCTCCCGAAGGAGCGTCGTTAAACTTCTCTTTATGGGTGCTATCCCACTTTATGGGACATCATCAACTTTCCACTGTCATCCTGAGCGAAGTGAGCGCAGCGAACGGAGTCGAAGGACCCCTGCCCTGCGAAGACCCGTCGGGTGATTCACCAAACGCCTCGCTTTACCACCAGTACCAGCTACACCCGCATCTCCACTCGCGCCCGTTCCGCATACCCCGGCATCTCGCTCACTGCCGCGACGTGAATGTCGCTCGCCGCCAGCGTTGCCAGCGCAAATCCAATCGCGTCGTCGTCTCTGCTCAGCCCGTCTTCCACCACTGCGGTCAACTCGCTCGTCGCACTCTCCGCCCTCCGCAGGCCCTCCCGCAGCGCCGGATAGCTGAACGCCAGCACCTTCGCTGCATCCACATCCGTCTCCAGCGACACCGCCTGGAACATCTTGATCACCCCATTCGGCCTGTAGCCAAAATCAATTTTCAGCGGATCGCCCTTGCTCCCATAATTCGCCAGCGCAATATCGCGACGCCCCAGCGCCCACACTCCAACGCCCTCGAACGCTTCCCGCATCGCAGCGTAAATCACTCGCCGTCCACTTTGCGCCCGCCGCGCATGAGCCCCCGACTCCAGGTACATCTGCGCCAGCTCGCCTAGTTCTTTCACCGGAGACTCCGTCAGCACCGCTTTGCCCGGCGTGATCTGCAGCGTATTCGACAGCCCGTCTTCCAGCAGCCGCAGCAGCCACTCTCGCCGCGACATCGGCTCCTTGTAATTAATGACCTCCGCCGCCCGCGACTGCAACATCCGCCGGATCTCGTCCTCGAACGACTCCAGCAACTCCACATCAGCCTCGGGATCGAGACATCGTACCCGCCGCCAGTCCCGCGTGAACCGCACGTCGGTGAACAAATTGTCGCCCTCGCCCGTCTCCAGCAGCACCACACCCAGGTTGACGAACTCGTCCTTCACCGCGTCCGGCACATACCGCAGCAGGTAAACCTCGCACTGTTTCAACTCAGCCATTTGAGCAATTAGCAATCAGTAACTAGCTATTAGCAACGGACCTTGCATACCCTGTCATCCTGAGCGGAGGCGCGCAGCGCCGGAGTCGAAGGGCCCCTTTGTCCGCGACAAATTCCACTTTGCCTCGACTCGAAGGTCACGCTTGTTGACTTTCACCGATTGACGCTGTGCCTCCGTGCCTCTGCGGTTCAATGTTAGTTCACAGCGTTCTGCCAGTTCGGAAACGGATTCCTGGACGATCTCCGAAACGACTCAATAAGCTCTCTTACTATCGACCGCCTCTGCAATAGCTTGCGCAACAATCCCTCCAACTCCTCCGCCCCTCCCTCATACCACTCCGGAGGAACCTCCTCCGCCAGCGCCCAGATCGAGCTCTCCGGAAACGTTTCGATCCGGCTCAACCACGGCTCGAACGACTCCCACCCTGTGATACACGCGTAAACGTCATTGCGTCCAAACACCCCGCGCAGCGGAGCGTCCGGATAACTCCACTCCCCCGCATTAAAACAATATCCCTGGTCGATAAAGCTGGCATGAAACTTCCGTTCCCGCCCTTTCTTCCAGAACGCCACTTGCCGTCCGTTAGCGTTGCACGTCCATTTATCCAGCGCCAGCACGCCCGCGAAATCCCGCACATTGCGCACATGCGTCATCATCGACTCGGGCAGGTAGTCGTACACCTGGCCCTCCGTCGGAGCCACCACGTACCGCGATCCAAACGACAATCCCGCCGTCATCATCCGCCGCTGCCCGCACAACTCCAGCCTCAACTCCGGAGTATGCTCCACCAGCCACGGATGCACATCCACCACCGCCACCGTCGGCACCGGCAGCCCAATCATCTCTCCAAGTCGCGTTCCCAGCCAGTCATTCACCAGCACCCGCGTATGTTGCGGGTTGTTCTGAAACTTTACGACGTAGTAATTCCCATCGGCGCAGCGCATCATGTGACTCTGCGCTCCGCCCCGCATCCGCCGTACGTGCTGCACTGCCGTAATAAACAAGGATGACCCTGCCGTTCTCTACGTATCTATCGAACCTTCCGCGGCCGCCCCGTCATCCTGACCGCGTTCGCTAGAAGTGGTCTCACATATCTGATTTGAAAGGGCACGGCTTCAGCCGTGCCGCTCCGGACACAATAAACACACGGCTTCAGCCCCTGAGGGAAATCGACGTTCGCCCGGCCGACATTTATTAGACAGCTTCTAGTTTCTTGTCATCCTCAGCGCAACGACCGCAGGGAGCGGAGTCGAAGGACCCCCATCCCCGCGAAGATGCGGCTGCCCCATTCTGGACCGCGCCAGCGGGCCAGGGTGGGAGCAGTCCTCAATTTGCGCTCAACCGCCTTTACCAATTACCAGCTACCATTCCTGCGAACTTTCAAGATCGGCGACGACGCCTGCGACAGTTCCAAAATTCAAGCCTATTCTTTCGGACCTCGACAATCGCCGTCGCCCATCACACTGAATGTGACTTCAGTAACCACTTGTCCCAAAGCCGGAAGACCCGGGTCCGCGCCGTTCGTCGCCGCCAACCCAGGTCTTCGCTCCCCGCCCGCTCCTACTTATTGCTTATTGCTTATTACTTATTGCTTCCTCACAACACCCCCAAGTTCACCTCCGCCTGCTTCGACGCAGCCCGTCCCGCCACCTCTGCTCGCACTGCCAGCGCAATGCCCATAGCCATCACCGTGTCGTCGTGCGCTCCATTCGCCGCCGCCGTACTTCCATCCGGACGCCGCACAAACGTCTTGCACTCCTCCAGCAGCCTCGTGCTGGCAAACAAAAACGGTGCTGCCGCCAGCACCGCCGCCAGGTTCTGCAGCATCCGCGGACGCGACGCCGCCGACGTCAGCCAGTCCGCCTCGCCTTTCTGGTGGTACACAGGCACGTCAGCGTGGGTCATCGCCAGGTGTGCCAGCACTTCATGGCCGTGGTTGTTCCGTTCGACCGCCACCAGCGCCTGGTTGTACTCCCGCGCCAGTATTGCGGTTCGTGCCGCCAGCGCTTGCCGGGTCATGTGTCCTCGCAGCTCCGCACATTGCATCCCCGACGACCGTTCGATCACCTGTGCGACCGAATAGTCCCCATCGCTTCCTCCTCCCGCCGGATCCACCCCGATGATGTACTCCTTACCAGCTTTCGCCGGCAGGTAGCACAGCAGCCTCCCGCTGTCCTCCTGGGCGATAATCGGCGAAGGCTCCTTCAGCCTCTGCTCGATCGCCTCTACATCGAACACGCAATCGCCCGACGCCAGGAAGCAACTTTCCGCATCCTCCGCATACTCCTCTTTTGCTCGACGCCCGAAGTTCGCCCTGATCTCCCGCCGGAACGCGATCTGTTCCGCCGTTAACCCATACTCGGCCATCAACTCCAGCTCCTCCTCAGCAAATCCCACAATCGCCGGGTGCCCCGTTCTACCGCCTTCTTTTGGCGGTAGGGCGGGTTCAACTTCGCGCTTGTAGCTCGGTTCCCACCACCACGGAAAGAAGTGCCGCGAGTAGCCCATCTGTTCCGCTCGCTGCCACTCCTCGTAGAAGCTTCCTCCCGCGCCGTTCGCCGTTGACTCCAGCACAATCTCCCCGTCCGGAGGCACCGCTGCCCGCAACGCCGCCAGCGTTGCCGCCGCGTCACCTGGCCATCGCGAGACCTCCGAGCAGTGCAGGTTTTGGATCGTCAATCCGCGCCCTGCATTTTCGCTCGCCGTCTCCACTCGGTACGACGAATCCATATGCGGGAACACGATCTGCCGCACGTTGGCGTGCGATGTCGTCAGTGCACCCTTGCGCACATAGTCCGGCAGGTTCGCCAGCAGTCTGTGCACAATGCGGAAGATCTCTTCTGCCGATTGCGGGTTGTGCGCCACTTGCACGCACAACGTTCCCGGCCGCGTGATGCAGTTCAAAAAAAATCGCGCGGCCACATAGCTCGTAATCCCCAGTTGCCGCGCCTTCAGCACAATATTCCGCTTCGCTGCGGTTCTTGCATATTCCCGCTGTGTCGCGTTCACATGCAACCCCTGCAAACGTCCGCGTTTGTTCCTGATTTTCATCTACTTCTCCATCATGAACTCCCGCGCCGCAACCTTATGCGTTCGTCCCCCTTCCTTAATGTCGAAGCGCCTATCGTCGTCGTCCAGGTGTTCTCCAATCTGGATCAGCAACCCCCGGTGCTCCTCCACCCGCGCTCGTTGCGTCGCCAGTCTCTTCTGCTGTGGGGTCTCGGGCTCCTCACTTTCCGGCTCCCCCGTAACGAAATTTGTAAGAGTGCGTACTTGTTCGTCCGTTAACCGCTTTCCGCCCTCGTTAGCCGACCCGCCATGCGAGGGAGTTTCATCGTCGTTGCCCGTTGGCTCCTCAACTGGGATGTGTGGGATCGCGCTCGCCCCAACATCACATCCCGACAGTGACTGACCACTGCCCGCTGACAACTGACAACTTGTTTTCCTTGTTTCGCTCTCTCCTATTCCGCCCTGTTTGGTACTGATTTCCGCAGCACTCACTGTTCACCCCTGAAAGGTGGGCGCCACAATGCGGGGACTGGCCGTCCCTGCGATCCCAACTCAGTTCCGTCGAAGTTCCAGCAGCCCCTGCCTTGGGCGCCCCGCAAATACAACAAAACCGCCGGTTCCTCCGTGTGCCCCAGGTTCGCGCCCCTCTTTTGGGCGCTAACCTGGGCGAAGCCCGTTGCTGGCCCATATTTGCCTGATGTTGGCAAATGTG
>Ga0207927_1001440_pt1 | contig 10168 bp, 9 predicted proteins | sample NGESurdeep072012_2_FD_184456 | JGI IMG/M metagenome (GOLD analysis project Ga0207927, IMG submission 184456) | Arctic peat soil microbial communities from Barrow, Alaska - NGEE Surface sample 210-2 deep-072012 (SPAdes) | ecosystem: Environmental > Terrestrial > Soil > Wetlands > Peat ... | reverse complement strand
GCCGTTGATACGTGCTCGGGTGCAAACGAATCATTCGCGGAAGCATGGCACACCCCCCCATGAAAGTATGCCATCTTTCTCGGCTTATGTCCCTTTAATATGCGCAGCTGTATAGCGACCGTTATTCGTTGAGGGCTCGCTTCGCTCTCTAGATCACAACCCGCAAGCCGACTTCTCGGAAGTAATCTCCCACAGTCCGGTTTCTGGACCGCGAGCCGGCTCCAAGCAGACTAACCATCGACTGCCTTCGCGTCGGCTCGAAGTTCCGCTGCAATCGATCAACGCCAACCGAGATGCAGTCATGATGATTTGGTTGGGCTTTCTGGTCGGACGATACAGACCTCCCACAGCCTCCGATATATAATCCCCGCCAAATACGACAGGCTAGGAGGACTCTATGATATCGGCGCTTACTCCCTTGGAGTTTCTCTCCCGCAACGCCATTGCGTACCGTGACTGCACGGCCGAGGTGGACGGCGACCGGCGCTTTACCTACTCCGAAATGCAGCAGCGCGTTCACTCTTTCGGCGCTGCTTTGCAGCATGCCGGCATTGCGCCCGGGGACCGAGTCGCCGTGCTAGCGCGCAATGGACTGCTGCCGCTGGAAGCTCACTACGCAGTCCCGCTCATCGGCGCGGTTCTGGTTTCGCTCAATATTCGGCTGCAAGGCCGAGAACTGGCAACCATCCTGAACCACAGCGGCGCAAGAATCTTGCTGGGCGATGCTGACCTCCTCGCCGCGCTGCAGGCGTCTCGCGCAGAGATTCTAGAGGTGGAGCGAGTCGTCTCTGATTACGAAACTTTCCTCGGCGGAGGTAGCAAGCCTGTTATGCCGCACGCTCCGGGCGAGAATGACGTCATCTCCATCAACTACACCAGTGGCACTACCGGCGTACCCAAAGGCGTTATGTACACCCATCGCGGGGCATACCTCAATGCGATTGGCGAGTCGTAGAACACGGACTGTCGTACCGGTCCGTCTACCTGTGGACGCTTCCCATGTTCCATTGCAATGGCTGGTGCTTCACCTGGGCGATTACGGGTGTGGGAGCGCGGCATATATGTCTGCCCGAGATGAGCGCCGAGCGTGCCGTCAAGCTGATCCAGGATGAGGGCGTCACGCATCTGTGTGGTGCGCCGATCGTAGTGCGCACTCTCACTGAGTACTGCTCTCGTAACGGGATTCGTTTCCGTAACGGGTTAAAGATGGTGATCGCAGCAGCGCCTCCTCCACCGGCCGTGATACGGGCAGCCGAAGCGATTGGTATCGAGTTGACGCACGTCTATGGGCTCACCGAAACCTATGGGCCGCACTCAGTATGTGCCTGGCACACGGAGTGGGACGATGTTCCGCTGGAAGAGCGTGCGCTGCTCAAGGCGCGGCAGGGGGTGCCGTACGTGGTTTTTGGGACTGACATGCGAGTAGTCGATGAAGAAATGTGCGACGTCGCCGCTGACGCACTCAAGGTGGGAGAAGTGGTAATGCGTGGCAACAACGTGATGCTCGGCTACTTCCGTGAGCCTGAGGCAACCGCAACCGCATTCCGTGGCGGCTGGTTTCATTCCGGAGATCTGGCGGTGATGCACCCTGACGGCTATATTGAGGTGCGCGACCGCGCCAAGGACATCATCATCTCCGGAGGGGAGAATATTTCCTCGCTTGAAGTGGAGCGAGTGTTGTACGACCATCCAGCGGTGCTGGAGGCGGCGATTGTCGCCCGGCCTGACGAGAAGTGGGGTGAAGTCCCGCATGCGTACGTGCTGCTCAGGGAAGACGCCATCGTCAGCGAGCAAGAGTTGATCGAGTTCTGCCGCGAGCGTTTGGCTCACTTCAAATGCCCGAAGGCGATACACTTTGGGGCGTTACCCAAGACCTCGACGGGCAAGATCCGCAAGAATGTACTACGCCAGCAGTCACGCGCCGCAGTGGAAGGAGCTTCGTAATGCCTGAATTGCAGACCGCTAGCACGGATGCCAAATACCAGAACATCCTGGTCGAAACCCAGGGACAAATTGCTATTGTGACGCTTAACCGGCCACAGCGACGCAATGCGCTATCGCTGGAGTTGATGACGGAGTTGATCGAGTGCTTGAACGAAATTGGGCGCGACCGCGCGTTGAGGGTGGTGCTGCTGCGGGCGTCAGGCAAAGTCTTTTCTTCGGGTCACGATCTGAGCGAAATGGTGGGTCGTGACATCAACGAGTACCGCCAGGTGTTCGACGTCTGTACGGAGTTGATGACGAAAGTTCAATCGATCCCTCAGCCCGTGATCGCGGAGGTGCAGGGCATCGCGACCGCGGCCGGGTGCCAATTGGTGGCGACCTGCGATTTGGCCGTGGCCTCCGACCATGCGGCATTTGCCACGCCTGGCGTGAAGATTGGACTCTTCTGCACCACACCCATGGTGGCCCTTAGCCGAGCTGTCGGGCACAAACGGGCACTGCAGATGTTGCTAACGGGCGAGATGATTTCCGCAGCAACGGCGGCGGAATGGGGGACTGATCAATATGGTCGTGCCGGCCGAGGAACTGGCAGAGCAGTGCCACAATCTCGCAACTCGCATCGCCGAAGCCAGCTCGCTGACGGTTGCGCTGGGCAAGCAGGCGTTTTACACCCAGATTGATCTTGACCAGCCTAAAGCCTATGCCTATGCCAAAGAAGTGATGAGCATGAATGCTCTTGCCGCCGACGCGCAGGAGGGTATCTCGGCATTTCTGGAAAAGCGGCGTGCGTGTTGGACGGGAAAGTAGGGCGCTCCTCTCCCCGAAGCCGGTTGCGGGTCAACTTCCTGTTTGCCGACAATCCAGTCGCTATCTCCCAGCCACCCGATGTGGCTCTGAAATGGCACAGCATTCTCCGTATCACGTTTATTTCCGAAAGCCCTGTTACGGTATGCTGGAGCGGTTCGGCTGTTCTGCTCCGATAACAAATCCGAAACATCGCTGAGGATGCGGGAATGAAGGCTGCGGCAAAGATTGCGGTGTTTGATACCACTCTAAGAGATGGCGAACAGGCAGCGGGAACGCGCCTAGGGAGCCGTGACAAGATAAGGCTGGCACGTCAACTCGCCCGGCTGAAGGTGGATGTAATCGAGGCCGGCTTCCCGGCGTCGTCTCCTGAGGACTTTGATGCGGTGCGGAAGATCGCTCAGGAGATCAAAGGGCCTACGATCTGCGCGCTGTCTCGCGCGGTTGCCACCGACATCGAGTCTTGCGGCAAGGCGCTCGCCAAGGCCGCGCGCCCCCGCATTCACACCGGCATTGGCGTTTCCGACATTCACATCATGGGCAAGTTTCGCGACGAGCGCTATGGCAAGACGCTCGAGGCTAAGCGGGCAAAGCTGGTGGCGCTGGCCGTGGATGCCGTAAAGCGTGCGCGTAACTGCGTTGGCGACGTTCAGTTCTACGCCGAAGACGCCGGGCGCGCCGCACCCTTATACGTTTTCGAGATGTTGGAGGCCGTTATCGATGCGGGCGCAACGGTTGTCAACATTCCCGACACTACGGGCTACACCGTTCCCGAGCAGTACGGTGAACTGATTCGCGGCATTCGCGACAACGTTCCGAACATTGCGCGAGCAACCATTAGCGTCCACTGCCACGACGACCTTGGTCCGGCAGTGGCCAACTCTCTGGCAGGCATTCGCAACGGTGCGCGCCAGGTGGAGGGGACAATCAACGGAATCGGCGAGAGGGCCGGCAACGCCGCGCTGGAAGAAATCGTCATGGGCATCCGCACCCGCGCCGACTATTACGGAGTGAGCACCGGAGTCGAACCGCGCGAGTTCTTCCGCACCAGCCGCATGGTCGCCGACCTGCTCGGAATGCCGGTTCCAGCCAATAAGGCCATCGTCGGTTTGAATGCGTTTGCGCATAGTTCCGGCATCCACGTGGACGGATTCCTGAAGGACCGTCAGACCTACGAAATCATGCGTCCCGCAGACGTTGGATTTACCGGGAGCCGTGTTGTCCTGACGGCGCGTACGGGCCGGGCCGGGCTTCGGTCACGGCTAGAGAAACTCGGCTACGAACTCTCCAAACAGGAGCTTGACACCATGTACCAGCGCTTCCTGGTAGTGGCGGATAAGAAGCAGGAAGTGCTCGACGAAGACCTGGCCGCGCTGGTCCACGATGCCACGCCTCCGGCCGAGCAGAAGTTGAAGCTGGAGTACCTGCACAGCTACAGCGGCACGACGGCGATTCCGACAGCGACCGTGCGCCTGCTGGTGAACGGCAAGCCGAAAGAAGGAGCTTCGATTGGCGACGGGCCGGTCGATGCCGTGTACAAGGCGATTGCTGGACTCACCGCGACCCAGGCAAAACTCCTGCGCTATGACATTCGAGCCGTGACCGAAGGCACCGAAGCGATGGGAGAGGTGACTGTACACCTGGAGATCGGCAAACGGCGCGCGATGGGTCGCGGTGCTTCCACCGACATCATCGAGGCCAGCGCAAAAGCGTATGTGGACGGCCTGAACCGGCTGGGCTGATTCGTGGAGCATGATGAGATGCTGCTTCAAGGCTTGCCGAACGGTGCTTTGGCCGACAACTCTCTAGATAACCAAAAGCTTTTTGAGAATTTGCTACCAAATGCTACCAATCGGAGAAAGGAGGTCCTTGTAAGTTATTGATTTTATGGTGGACCTGGTCGGGATCGAACCGACGACCTCTTCCATGCCATGGAAGCGCGCTCCCATCTGCGCCACAGGCCCACTTTGAGGAGGGACGGCGACCAGAACTCTGGCGCCATTGTCATTCTCTCGCAGCCGTGCAGCTTAGTCAAACCGGGCACTCGTCTGACAGAAGTGAATCGACTCACGCTATAATCCCGCGAACTATTTTGACGTTAAATCACCTATGGGACTGTCTTCCGGCGAAATGCTAGGCCCGTACGAGATCGTCGCCCCGCTTGGTGAGGGCGGAATGGGTGAGGTCTACCGCGCGCGTGACAGCCGCCTCGACCGCTCTGTCGCGATCAAGGTAGTCTGTCTGGCCACGTCCGATGCGGGGCGCCTGCTCCGCTTCGAGCAGGAGGCCCGCAGTATTGCGGCACTCAGCCATCCCAACATTCTCGCCATCTTCGACGTGGGTACGCATGACGACACGCCGTACCTGGTAACAGAATTGCTCGAGGGTGAAACTCTGCGTGAGCGGCTCAATAAAGGACCGCTTCCCGTGCGCAAGGCCGTGCAGATTGGATCACAGATCGCCCACGCCTTGGCCGCAGCCCACGAGCGCGGAATCATTCACCGCGATCTCAAGCCGGAAAATATCTTTCTCACGAAGGACGGCCAGACCAAGCTCCTCGACTTTGGACTCGCCAAGATGGAGGCAGCGGCCGCGGGTTCTGGTTCCGATTCTGTCACCAGGCTGTCAGCCGCTACCCAACCGGGCGTAGTGATGGGAACGGTTGGATACATGTCACCCGAGCAAGTTCGTGGTGACGTGGCAGACCATCGCTCCGATATTTTCAGCTTCGGCGCCGTTCTATACGAAATGCTGGGAGGAAAGCGAGCGTTCGCCGCCGATTCCTCGGTGGAAACAATGACGGCAATCCTGAAGTCGGAGCCGCCAGAAATTAGTCCCGAAGCCAAAATCCCTCTTGGCCTGGACCGCATCGTACGCCACTGCCTGGAGAAGAATCCGGACGACCGCTTCCAGTCAGCGCGTGACCTGACATTTGCGTTGGGTGCATTATCGGGTTCCGACGCAACCGCCGCGATTTCGACCGTGCGTCCACAGCGCCGCGAACATCGGCTGCTCTGGTTGCTTGCAGGCGTCGCCATTGTGGCTCTCGCTGCAGCGATCTACTTCGTGTCGCGTCCCACAGTTACCGCCGAACGCATGCAGTTCGGCATCCCCGTGCCGGCCGAGGTTAGCCACCTCCACTTAACATCATTCTCAACGCCACTTCCGAAAATAAGTAGGAATACTGCACCCGACCAAACTCGCGTCCCTTTCCTCCTGAAATCCAACCGAATGCCATAATTCTGGAACAAATCACCCTCTGGCGGGGTCTATTTGACTAAGCCTCGGAGAAGAGATGCGGCAGGAGCAATGCGCCTCCGCAAATTCCGTGAGGCTGTGGGTGAAACGGTGCACAGGTCCTTCGGTGCGTTGCGAAGGTTGTTGGGAATCCCGAAGTTAATTATGATGAGGACGACGCCATGAGCTCCATGGCGGGAGTACCGACGTTGAACGACCTGGCGAGTGCGATCGGATTCCGCACGGAAGAAACCGCGATCGTGGCTGAACTGCAAGCCGGATCGGAAGAAGCTTTTGCCTGGCTCATCGCTCAATACAGCCAGCCGGTTTACAGCCTGGTTTACCGGGTACTCGACGATCCTTCCGATGCAGCCGATACCACCCAGGAAGTGTTTCTCAAAGTTTTTCGCGGGATCCGCCGCTTCCATGCAGACTCGAGCCTGAAGACCTGGATCTACCGCATTGCGCTGCATGAGGCAGCCAACCAGCGCCGCTGGTGGTTCCGCCACAGGGGGCGAGAGACCTCAATCGAGCCTACCCTGGACGATCACGACGAGCGGCGCTCGCTGGCCTTGAGGGACGTTTTGGTGGACGACACGATATCTCCGCTGGACAGTGCTTGCAATGAGGAACTGCGGGCGCGCGTGGAGTTGGAATTGAAGTCGGTGGCTGAACCGTACAGGACCGCAGTGATTCTGCGAGACATCGAAGAATTGTCGTACGAGCAGATTGCGGAAGTGATGGAGGTTTCATTGGGCACCGTGAAATCGCGCCTCGTGCGCGGACGGGACGCACTTCGAAAAAGACTGGAACGTCACCTGCCCTCTCTTGGTCTGAATGTGGCGAGTACGCACGAGAAGAAGCACCGCAAAGAGAGTCCTCTCAGCGGCCAGGAAGTCGAGGTCATGCCATGAAATGCTCGGATGCGACGCGGCTCATGTCGTCATACCTGGACGCTGCGGTTACCCGCAGCGAGATGACCGCAATACAAAAGCACATCGACTCCTGTATTGCATGCTCAGCTAACTATATGGCGCTACAACGCACCCAAGCGCTTGTCGGAGCCTTGGGACGCCAGCCCGCGCCCGCCGACCTGGCTTTGAGAATACGGGTCGCCGTGTCGCAGCAAATCGCCGACGGGCGACGCTCGAGCTGGGAGATGATGCGGGTGCGCTGGGAGAACGTGTTCAACGCCGTGATGGTTCCGGCCACGGGTGGGCTGGTAACGACCATCATCATGTTTGGCTTGTTGATCAGTTTCCTGATGCCCGGGCAGTTTGTCTATCCCAATGATGTCCCCACGACTCTCTACACGCCACCGCAATTGCAGTCGTCGCCCTTCCAGTTGGCGATGGCATCGGGGCGGTCGGAGCCACTTATCGTGGAAGCTTATGTCGGCGCCGACGGCCGAGTGCAGGATTACCGCGTTCTTTCCGGTGGCGAGAACGGCAACGAGGTGCTGTCGGAATTGAAGAACATGCTGATCTTCGCCACTTTTCGCCCTGCCACCAGTTTCGGACGCCCGACTGCCGGACGGGCTATCCTGGCGTTCTCCAAGATTCAAGTCAAAGGATAGAGCTGGCTTTCAGCGGGCCATGCGCTCGATCCCTCGCGCCAGGCGCAGGGGTTGATTTGCGTGAGGGATTCCCGCCTCGTAAACTGAAATATCTAGTTCCCTGCCCACATCGCTTCAGGAGGCTCATCTGAGTTGTACTTTCCGTAGTGCTCTGGTTGCTCTGCTGGTGTCGCTGTTCAGTTATGCCGCCACAGCGCAGTCCAAATCGACGATAGATGTGAGCGAAACACTCTTCAGTGTGCTGGCAGGCATGAACGTCTGCGGCTACGACTCGGAGCTGGCATCGTCTTCGCCCATTCGAGCGGAGGTGCGAGCTGACTTGGTAACCGCCAGCAAATCGCCTGAGGCCGCCGCCGCCGCAAAGGAGATGTGCCATTTCTATGCCGACCACCTGCAGGATGGCGCAGCCCATCAACTGGCCCGATATGTTTCCCTGGCGCTGAATCTTGGCGATCCACCCACCTTCGCGCCGAAGGTGAAAGAAGCAGACTTGCCGCCAGATGCAAGCTACCTTTTGGGGTTTGTCACGGTGCTGAAACCGTACGCGGCGGCGGCCAAGTTGCATTCGATATGGCTGAAACACCAGCCGCAGTACATGGCGCTGATCGACCAGTATCGCGATCCCGTCGCCCGCATGATCAGCTCAACAGATACTTACCTGCGTATGCCATCGGCCGGCTATGTGGGCCGCTCCTACACCGTGTACATGGAGCCGATGGCCGCACCGGGAGAGGTCAATTCACGTAATTATCAGCAAGATGTTTTCTATATCGTGGTGTCGCCCGCGAACAACAATATCCACATGGACGACCTGCGGCACACCTACCTGCACTTTGTACTGGATCCGCTCATCGCCAAACGGGCAACCGCGCTGGCGCGCTTGAGGCCCATTCTGGCAACCGTACAGAAGGCTCCTATGGCGGATGAGTACAAGCAGGATACGGGATTACTGGTCATCGAGAGTCTGATCCGCGCCATCGAAGCCCGCACACCCAGCGATCCGAAACTGCCTGAGAAAGACCGTATCGCCCTGGTGAATCAGGATGAAGCCGAGGGCTTTGTCCTGACCAACTACTTTTACGACCAACTCAAGGTGTTCGAGAAAGAGAATACCGGACTCAAGGACTCGTTTCCTGACTGGCTGCACAATCTCGATGTGGAGAAGATCCGGAAGCAAGCCAGCGAGATCAAGTTCGCATCGAAAGCTACGCCTGACGTAATGGTCTCCGAGAATCGTAAGGCGGATCAAAAGATCGACCAGGCTGAGCGAGCACTGGCGGGCGGGAACCCTTCGGGTGCAACTCAATTGGCCCAGGAAGCGCTGGCAGCCAACGAGGACCCAGCGCGATGTTACTTTGTCCTCGCAACCGCAGCATCGTTGAGTGGGAACATGCAGGACGCCAAAGACGACTTCGTGAAAGCGGCGAGCACGTCCAGCAATCCCCACATCGTTGCCTGGTCACACATCTACTTGGGACGCATCTTGGACTTGCAAGACGACCGTGATGCAGCCATTGAACAATACAAGGCGGCCCTTGCTGCCGGCGACAGTTCGCCGGACACGCACACCGCCGCCGAACATGGGTTGCAATCGCCTTATGAGCCGCCTGAGAGTTCGCAACAACCAAAATCGCAATAAGCAATAAGATGGATACAGGACGGGAAAGGCCTCCCACCCCCTTCGAAAGGACGAATCATGAGAGTAATTTTGGCAATAATGTCGGTGCTGGCGGCAATGAGCATGGCGATGGCCCAGGCCAATACCGCCAAAACGCCCGCTCCCGCCCAGGGAGCACAGGGCGCCGCAGCACCCGCCCCGGCCGGCCCGCATCAACCCATGGCAAAAACCAAGGAAGAGTACGATGCCTACAGCCTGGCGGCCGCGAAACCCGATCCCGTGCAGATGGAGGCCGCCGCGGACGAATTTGCCCAGAAATTTCCCGCCAGCGAACTTAAAGAGCTACTTTATGTTCGCGCCATGACCTTATACCAACAACAGAACAATTCGGCCAAGGTCGTGGTCGCAGGGCGGAAGGCGATAGAAATAAACCCCACTGACCCCGTTCCTCTGGTGGCCGTGGCTTCTGCTCTGGTTCTGGACACCAGGGAAACCGATCTGGATCGCGACGCCCGATTTGCAGACGCCAGCAAGGATGCCCAAGCGGCCCTCGACAATGTCGACACTGGCCTTCAAGTCCCGCCGAATGTTCCTCCCGACCGCATTGCGGCGGCCAAGGCCAACCTTCGGTCCATTGCTTATGACACGCTCGGCGTCATCGCCATGCAGAAGAAGGACTATGCAGGCGCCGAGCAGAACTTCCAGAAGGCCGCTGACCTGATGAAAGACCAGCCAGACGCCGTGGTTTACCTGAGGTTGTCGGTGGCGCAGGACAACCAAAAGAAATACGATGCGGCTTTAGATTCCGCCAACAAGGCGGCACAATATGCGCCGGAGGGAAGTCCTGAGAAGAACCTGGCTAAGCAGCAGCAAGATCGAATGAACAAGCTCCTGGCAGACAAGAGCACGCCAAGCGCGGCGCCGGCGGCAACCGCCCCTGCAACGCCTCCCCCTTCGACAACCCCTCACTGAAGTTGAGGATTCGCGCT
>Ga0207927_1001437_pt1 | contig 10186 bp, 10 predicted proteins | sample NGESurdeep072012_2_FD_184456 | JGI IMG/M metagenome (GOLD analysis project Ga0207927, IMG submission 184456) | Arctic peat soil microbial communities from Barrow, Alaska - NGEE Surface sample 210-2 deep-072012 (SPAdes) | ecosystem: Environmental > Terrestrial > Soil > Wetlands > Peat ... | reverse complement strand
CCGGACAAGTTACTTCCACAGGTAATAGAAGCCGGCATTGGTTTGCATGAGCTTGGCCGGGTCGGGGAGATACTCGGAAACGTCGCCAAAAAGCAGGTCGAGCACGCTTTTGCGGTCTTTTTCGGGATGCACCAGGGTGGGCTCGCCCTTGATTCCCACGGATTTGGCCGTGTCCGCGATGGCAGCGCGGAAATCGCCAATCTGGTCGATGAGTTTCAGGGGCATGGCCTGTTCGCCGGTCCACACCTTGCCATCGGCCAGCGGGAGAATTTCGGCATCTTTCATGTGCCGTCCCTCGGCGACGGAGTGGATGAACTGGCCGTGCATGTTGTCGATCAGGCCCTGCATGTAGGCACGCTCTGCCGTAGTCATTGGGCGCACGGGCGAGCCGGTGTCCTTGAATTCACCAGCCTTGAGGACGATGGCCTGGAGCTTTGCCCACTTTAGCAATTCTTCATAGTTGTACCACTCCGCGATCACGCCAATGGAGCCAACGATGGAAGCCTGGTCGGCGAAAATCTTGTTGGTCGCGGATGAAACATAATACGCACCGCTGGCGCCCACGGTCTCGATGGATGCGACGATGCGCTTCTTCTTGACGTCGCGGATGCGCAGGACCTCACGGTAGATTTCTTCCGATGCCGCCGCGCCGCCGCCGGGAGAGTTCACATGAATAATGATGGCTTTGATGGAACTGTCGTCGCCGAACTTGCGGAGTTGCTCGACGGTATTCTTGGGCGACATGATCACGCCCTCGAGGTCAACCACGGCGATCTTGTCGCCAAATCCGCTGAACGAATCCTTTTGCTGGGTGCGCACGGTGAAGTACACCAGCGTGAAAACAGCAAGAAGGAATAGGAAGAAAGCACCGCCTCCAAGTAATACCCAGAGAAATACGCGGGAACGCGGCGGTTCAGGCATAGGAGACGGTTAGTTTATCACTGAAAGCAGCGGCAACCAGCAATAAGCAACTAGCAACGAGCCCCGAATCTTCCATTTGGTTGTCCCCTGCCTATCGAAGTCCACACTTAACTAGAGGCGATCTCTGTGCAACTCCAGGCGAACGAGTCGCGACCGCGCGCGGTGCGGACTGAGAGCTAATCGCTAGTTGCTAATTGCTTCAATGAAAGATCGACGCAAAGAAGGAGCCGAGTTTAGCGAAGAAGCCATGTTTTTCCTGAGCAGGCTTCTGGCCACTTGCCGTGACCTCGGTCTGGGCCGGCCTGGAACTCTTCACAGCGGCTGACGGAGGGGGCAGAACCACCGGATCGAGGTTGATCGGTTTGCTCTCCATCCTCAGGTGAGCGACGTTCTCGGTGAGATCGACCGGGTCGGAGGCGCGATAGATGAATGGCGCGTCCACCACCATGTGGGTTTCGGGAGGAGGCGGGTCGGACTTTGGTGCTTCGGACTGCGGAGGTGGAGGCGCAACTTTTGCTACCTGCGTGGGCGGAGGCGCCGGACACCCGCAACTCTCACGCGTCGGCACTGCTCCGCTGATGCGTCCGCCATTGAAGATCACGGCCTCGTTGGGCTTGACCTGATACGACGCATCTCCCATGCCTTCGGAAATCACGATGGCCGACGAGTTGGAAGTCAGCGACTGGACGCACGTGTCGCCCTTCGGATTGACGCGCACCGCGATATGCAGCCGTCCGGGACCGGGTAGAAGCAGGCGGAAGTCAGGGGTAAGCAGGTTGTCGGCGGCAGCGCCGATTGGGTAATCCATCTCGATGTTGCCCGTGTCCATACTGAACATGAGCTGGCGGCCGTTCTGCGAGGTGGTCACCGCGAGGTTGGTGCCGGGGCAGATCATCATGCTGCCGCCGCGTTCAAGCTTGAGGGTGGCGGACTGTGCTCCGGCTGCGATGGAGGAGCCGCTCATCACCTTCGTTCCCGAATTCGCCAGCACCACCGAGCCTTTCACGCTCGCGTCGGAGGCGAACAGTTCGCCCACATTCTGCTGGGCTTGCCCTGCGCCTAGGGCGAGCGCGGAAAATGCGGTCCCCATAAGGATTTGCGCGAGTGCGGAACGGTAGAAGAAAGGTGACATCAGAGGTAGTAGAGCCGCGTCTTGAACCTTAAAAGCCGATCATACCGCATTGGTAGCCGTAACACCGATGGCAGTCCTGGACACGCGGCGGGCAGCCTGTTCAATTGAAGCGCCGCAGCGTAAGGGTTAGTCTAACCAGCATAGGCATGGCGACCAACGGCAAGAACGGACGGCGTTATCCCAAGCTGGTGCTTGGCGAGACAGTCAGTGTCGCCATTGAGACGTTTCGCAGTAACAAGGTGCGCTTCGCTCTCACTGCGCTGGGCATGGTGATTGGCACGGCGTCGCTGATCCTGGTGGTGACCATCGGGCTTACTGGCAAGCAATATGTTCTGCAGCAAATCCAGTCAATCGGCGCCAACATGATCACCGCCGACTACGAAGGGGGCTCGATCTACAGCGCCGAATCGGCCAATGACTACATGACGGTCGAGGACCTGAACGCGGTACGCCAACAGGTACCCAACATCACCGCGTCGTCCCCGATGGTGGAGCTGCACGACCGCATCGCCGTGCCGGGCGGACGGGAACGCGACGCGATGGTGCTTGGGGTGTCAGCCGAGTATCTTTGGGTGCGCAATCTCGAGGTACTGACCGGGCGATTTCTGGAGGACAACGACAGTCAATCTCGCGGCAAGGTGGCGGTGATTACCCAGAGCCTGGCCAACACGCTGTATGGTTCGACCGACGCCGCCGTGGGCCAGGTCATCAAGCTTAGCGGCTTGCCCTTCGTAGTCGTGGGGACATTTCGTGAGCGTGTGGATACCTTTGGTCAGTCGGAGATTTCCGACGACACCGTGGTCATCCCTTACACCGTGGCGCGCTTCTTCACTACGACGGACACGGTAAAGAGCCTGTTCTTCTCAGTCGCCGATTCGTCCGACATTCCCGGCGCAACCGAGCAGATTCAGAAGGTACTGAAATCCCGGCATCGACCGGAGTCGGTGTATAAGGTCGACAACCTGACGCAGTTGCTCTCGGTTGCCGGAAAGATCGCCAACGCACTGACCACCATCCTGCTGCTGATTGCGGTACTGACTTTGCTGGTGAGCGGCGTCGGCATCATGAATATCATGCTGGCCACGGTCAACGCGCGTATCCGGGAAATCGGCGTGCGCAAGGCTGTAGGCGCCACGAACGCGGAAATCCGGGCACAGTTCATGACCGAAGCGATCCTGATCTCGCTGATCGGAGGATTTGCCGGCATAGTCATTGGATTGGCGGTGCCCATTTCTGTGCGCGTGCTGACCAGCTATCGCATTCCGATCTCCGGCTTATCGGTCATCATCGCGGTACTGGTGTCTTCGCTGATTGGAGTGCTGTTCGGCACCATGCCGGCCGCGCGGGCCGCGCAACTCGACCCGGTGGAGAGCTTGCGGTACGAGTAAACAGTGGTTGGTGGCCAGTGATTAGTTTCCAAGTTTAAGTTTCGAGCAAAGCGGATGGCCAACAGCAAGAGGCGATAAGCCCAAACCCCCGTTGTGCAACTCGCGCTAGTTATTCGTCATCGAACCATCGGACATTTCAAACGGAGATAACAACTGCTCATGCAATTGAACGAATACATAACGCTGGGCCGCTCGGGCCTGCGTGTCAGCCCGCTGTCCTTGGGGACAATGACTTTTGGCAACGACCGCTGGGGATCGGATGACAACGAATCGCGCCGCATCTTTGACCGCTACGTCGAGAGCGGCGGCAATGTGATGGACTGCGCCGATGTTTATTCGGGCGGGAAGTCCGAAGAGATATTGGGCCGGTTTGTGGCCGATGCTGGGCTGCGCGACAAGCTGGTGATCGCCAGCAAGTTCAGTTTCAATCCGCAGGAAGGCAATCCCAACTCCGGCGGTAATGGGCGCAAAAACATCTATCGCGCGCTCGAGTCGTCGCTGCGCCGCCTCAAGATGGATTACCTCGATCTCTACTGGTTGCACGTGTGGGACACGGTCACTCCGGTTGAAGAAGTTGTCGACACACTGAGCAACCTGGTGCGCGAGGGCAAGATCCGCTACTACGGGCTTTCGGACGTACCCGCATGGTACGCCGCGCGCGGCCAGACACTTGCCGAGTGTTTGGGAAGAGTGCCAATTGTCGCGCTGCAACTGGAATATTCACTGGTGGAGCGCACCATCGAACGCGAACACGTTCCCGCGGCTCGCGAACTGGGGATGGGAGTCTGTCCGTGGAGCCCGCTGGCCAGCGGGTTCCTCGCGGGCAAATACACCCGGGAGAAGGGTGCGGAGAGCAGCCAGGGCAGCCGTCTCGAGGTATTGAAGAAGGCCGACAACCCAGCGTTCAAGAAGTTCACGGAACGCAATTTTGCAATCCTGGACGCGCTGCTGGAAGTTGCGAAGGCGTTGAATCGTCCTGCGGCGCAGGTCGCGCTCAACTGGGTAGCGACGCAGCCGGGTGTCACCTCGACCATCATCGGCGCGACCAAACTGGCACAACTCGACGACAACTTGGCGGCCCTGAGTTTCGAAATCCCCGCCGAGCTGCGAGCCAAGCTGGAAGTAGCCAGCCAACTCGAGCCGGCACATCCCTACATGTTCTTCTCAGGCGTATTGCAGGAGCGCGTCCACGGCGGGGTGAAGGTGCGGCAGGGGGGTTGAAGGGACATCGACAGGCTGAGGCTGTGGTGTTGATGTTACTTCGCTCACCGTCTCGCGATCAAAGAACAAGCCCGGGAGGTTTTACCCGGGCTTGTTCTTCGCTTCAGGTTCGCGACATGGCGTCCAGTTTTTGACGTCAGGCGCAGGCCATTACCGCGAAACTGTTTCTCAAATTGTTGTCACCGCGTCGCCGAGTTTACGGCGAGCCCTTGGGGAGCCGGCCCATTTACATCGCCAGGGCGATGCTCTCCAGTTCCCGCTGGAACACCTCCAGCGTATTGCCCATGAGTCCTACCCGGCTTACCGCGTAGCGGGCAGCCTCTGGCGAGACACCGTAACCGTGTCCAGCCAAGAAGAGCTGGACCAACTCGGCGGCATCTTTGGAGTCGAACCCCAACAGCAGTTCGCTTCGCAGCGCCGCCAACTCTGGGACGGAAAACTTTTCTGCCATCGCGCTCACCTCCGACCCTTGCGGGCTTTCCTCATTAGACGGACGAGCTAACAAGAAAGTTGCAGCAATTACGTTGCCGAACTCTCATCTCACCCTTCCACTCGGCCACTATTGTTCATTTCAACACCCGAGTTAGGCATTAGTTGCTGGCGCATGTGTCGAACACGCGGTGAATTCGTCGGAGGGAAGCCGCTTGATTGCGGCGCAGGTAGCGCCAATGGTCAGAAAAGGCTGAGCTTAGGCAGGCGACACCCACTGCGGTCAAGCCGACTGGGGAAACTGACGCCAGGACTGTGGGTACAGTCACGCAGAATTCCGCACTTCAGCGTTGGTCAATCCGAAGCGCCATCACAGCGGCTCCCGAGGTTCACAGCGACTCGATGGTTGCCTCGTGCTCGAGCAAAATGGGAATTCCGTTCCGAATTGGGTAAACCCGCTTGCACTCGTTGCACTTCAAGCCGTCTTCGCCGCGCAGAATCAGGGGCTTGCGACAGACTGGGCAGGCGAGAATTTCCAGGAGTTCTAGGGAAATCATGACGTGTCGATTGTAGCAAGGAACGCTCCTCGCCGTTCGCTCTTCGCTTTTCGTCGATCGCCCCGAGAATATGTGCATCCTGAGCCAAAAGCGAAGGGCGAATAGCGAAAAGCGCCTCCCTCCCGCGTTAAACTAAAAGTTCATACTCATCCGCGGAGGGCCCATGCCAGCAGTCATTCTCGATGGAACCAAAATCGCTGCGCAGATTCGAGCCGAGGTTGGCGAGGAGGTCAAGCAGCTTACCTCCGATGGACTGCGACCCGGACTTGCGGTTGTGCTGGTGGGACATAATCCCGCCTCGGAGATTTACGTTCGGAGCAAGGTGAAGGCCTGCGAAGAGTTGGGCATCCTGAGCGAGAAAATCGCGCCTCCGGAATCGTCCACGACCGAAGAGCTGCTGGCACTGGTCGATGAGCTCAACGGCCGCGACGACATCGACGGCATTCTGGTGCAACTTCCATTGCCGGGGCATGTGGACTCGAAGAAGGTTCTGCTGGCCGTCTCGCCGGACAAAGATGTAGATGGATTCCACCCCATGAACGTGGGCTATCTTTCCACCCAGCGCCCAGGGTTGGTGCCGTGTACGCCTGCGGGCGTGATCGAAATCCTGAAGCGGAGCAATATCTCCATCACTGGGGCGGAGGCCGTGGTGGTGGGGCGCAGCGACATCGTCGGTAAGCCCGTTGCCATGCTGCTGCTGAATAGCAACGCCACGGTCACAGTGTGCCATTCCAAGACGCACGACCTGCCCGCGGTTTGCCGTCGCGCCGACATTCTGGTTGCTGCGATCGGGCGCACTGGCATGATCGCCCCTGAGTACGTGAAAGCGGGCGCAACTGTGATCGATGTCGGAATGAACAAAATAACCGACCCTGTCGAATTCCAGAAGTTTTTCGCGGGCGATGCCAGGCGCGAGCAGAGCTTCGCCAAGAATGGCTCGACGCTGATCGGCGACGTGCATCCTAGGGTCGCTGAGGTCGCAGGCGCGCTCACTCCCGTGCCCGGTGGCGTCGGCCCGCTCACCATCGCGATGCTGATGAGCAACACGGTGAAAGCCGCCAAACTGCGGCGAGGCCAGAAAGTCGCAACCGCAGCTGCACGATAGTCGCAGACAGTTTTCTTTAGGCGATTTCAGCCGAAGTCGTTTATAGTCACTCCCCAGCAACAGGGGAGAGAATGCACTTTACTCGACGCGAACTTTTGGAACGCTGCGCCGCTTTCGGCGCGGTCACACTTGCTACATCGCTGCCTTTATCGGCGCTCGCCACCGAATGGGACGAGGCCGAGAAGAAGAAACAACCTACTCCGTTCTGCGAACTGGGCCCGTTCTACAAGCGGGAAGCGCCACACACCTCCGTGATGCGCGCCGCCGGCGATTCCGGAATGCCGTTGGCCATCTCGGGAGCGGTGTATAACACTCGCGGCGAAATTGTACCCGATGCGAAGGTCGAGATCTGGCAGACCGATAATGACGGCCACTACGACGTTGATGGCTACCGCTACCGCGCGGTACTCGAACCCGGAGCAAAGGGGAGCTACGCTGTCGAGTCGGTCATGCCCGGCCACTACCCCGACCGCGTTTGCCAGCATGTGCATTACCTCATCACCGCGCCTGGACACAAGCCGCTGATCACGCAGTTGTACTTTGCCACCGACCCGGTTTTTGAGGGCGATCCCGACAAGAACTTCCACCGCGATCCGCTCATCACCAGCCGCGAACTGGTGCGTCCGGTAATGATCAAGGGAGATCCCAAGCAGATTATCGCCGCCGTGAACTTCGACCTTGTGATGGAGACGCTATGATGCGCCAAATGGTCGCAGCCGCGTTTCTCGTTCTTTGTGTATCCGCCATGGGGGCCTCCAAGCCGATTACGAAAGTGCAATTGCCCTGCGAGTCCCGGTATCAGGACCTCTCGCCCACTGGCACCCAATTGGTTGTGCACTGTAAGGACCGCAGCGTGCGCGTGGTCGACGTTCCCGAGGGAACCGAACGGCACGTGTTTCCGGCCGATCAGCATGCCAATAACTTCGTCTATTCGCAGGACGGGAGTTGGCTGGCGGTCGGGTTTGAAGATGGCACGGTGGAGCTGTTCCCCAGCCGGGGCGCCTCTTCTCCCATACGCTGGAAGGCGAGCTCGCGCCGAATTGACATGATGTACTTCTTCCCCGATGCGAAGGCTCTCGTTGTCGGACCTGTGGACAGTCCCGGCCAGGTGTGGGAAATCGCGGCGACTCCGACGCTTCGTGCGACTTTGCCTTTCGCGTTCGGCGGGTTGATTGCGTGCGCCGTCAGTCCTGACGGCAAACTGCTGGTCGCCGCCGGCGATGATACCGTGCTTCGCTGGTATGACACCGCTACATGGAAGAAGACGCGAGAAAACGGCGACTTCCTGCTGGAAACGTTCGCGTTGACCTTTACGCCTGACGGCAAGCACGTGCTAGCTGGCGGGGCCGACGCCCGTATCACGGTGCTCGATGCCGCCACTGCCAAGCAGCTCCGCCAGTTTCCTCCCGAGGCGGGGTCCTCCGTCGCCTTCATTGATGTTTTGGGCGACAAACAGCACGCTGCAACTGTCTATTTTGATGATGCCGGCGAGAAGCCGCCGCATGCAATGCTATGGGACATCGCAAGCGTGAAATCCGCGGCCATGCAGTCGGATGCGCCGCTCACCTGTGGCGCGGTCGTTGGTGGCAAGCTGTGGGTCTGCAGCGCTGACGGCAAGACGCTGACCATGTCGCAATACGAATGATCCCGCAGGGCCCTGCTCACGCTTCTGCCTTTGGTCGCGATGCTATAATCCGGCGACTTCACGGGTGAGAGGACGTTTATGCGCAGACTCGCGTTCATTGTTTTGCTATGCCTCGCTGCAGTGTGCGTGGCCCAGGATCAGGACTTCAGCAAGGTCCAGATCAAGGTCACCAAGGTTTCCGGCAACATCTACATGCTGGAAGGCGCGGGCGGAAACATTGCCGCTTCCGTGGGCGAAGATGGCATCGTCATCGTCGATGACGAGTACGCTCCACTGGCCGACAAGATCGCCGCGGCGTTGAAAGCCATCGGCGTGACCGACAAGCCGGTACGGTTTGTCATCAACACGCACTACCACGGCGACCACACTGGCGGGAACCTTGCCTTCGCCACTAGCGGCTCGACTGTCATCGCGCACGACAACGTGCGCAAGCGTCTGGAAAGTGGCGGCAAGGCCGGCAATGGTGGCTCGGTGGCGATGGACGTGAAGCCTGCAGCTAAGGGTGCGCTGCCAATCATCACCTTCGATCACGATGTGACCGTCTATCTCAATGGCGAGGACATTCGCGCCCTGCACTTTCCTGCTGGGCACACGGATGGAGACGCCATCATCTTCTTCCCCAAGGCCAACGTGGTGCACATGGGCGACGACTACGTGCGATACGGCTATCCCTTCATCGATGTCACCGCCGGAGGCAGCGTGCAAGGCATGATCGCGGCCTGCGAGAAAGTCGCCGCCATGCTGCCTGCGGACGTGAAGGTCATACCCGGTCACGGCCAGATCTCGAACCTGAGCGAAGTTCGGGAGTACATCACCATGCTGAAGGAGACCAGCGCCGCAGTACAGGCAGCCATCAAAGTGGGCAAAACGGTTGACCAGATGAAGAAAGATAAGATTCTCGCTGCGTGGGACAAGAAGTATTCCGGCGACTTCATCAACAGCGACGTCTTCATCGAGACGCTGTATAACTCACTGACGAATCAGAAGAACGCTGAGTTCGTGAAGCACAACTAACCGCGAAGTCTGGATATCGGCGGTCGTCTATGCACTCGTTTTGTCGCGGGTCTCGATCCTCGCCCAGGTATCGCGCAGCGCCACCGTGCGGTTGAACACCAGGCGATCCGCCGTGGTATCTGGATCGACGCAAAAATATCCCATTCGCTCGAACTGGTAGCGTTCTCCCGGCTTCGCACTCGCGAGTGAGGGTTCGAGCTTGCAGTCGGTCAGGATTTCCAGCGAGTTGGGATTGAGGTTGGACAGAAATGTGTTGTCCCCGTCAACTTCGTTGGGGTCTTCTTTGACAAACAGGTTCTCGTAGATGCGAACCTCGGACTCGATAGCGTGCTCGGCCGAAACCCAGTGAATGGTCGCCTTGACCTTGCGTCCGTCGGGAGCGTTGCCGCTGCGGGTTTCGGGATCGTAGGTGCAATGCACTTCAGCAATCGCTCCACTCGCGTCTTTCACCACGCCGGTGCACTTGATGAAGTAGCCGCCGCGCAAGCGGACTTCGCGACCCGGTGAGAGGCGAAAGAACTTCTTCGGCGGATCTTCGCGGAAGTCGTCCTGCTCGATGTACAGCACGCGCGAAAAGGGCACGGCGCGTGTCCCAGCGCTGGGATCTTCCTGGTTGTTGACGAGTTGCAGCTCCTCCGACTGACCTTCGGGATAATTGTCGATCACGACCTTCAGCGGACGAAGCACCGCCATCGCCCGCAAAGAGCGCCGGTTCAGGTCTTCTCGGACGTAGTGCTCGAGCATGGCTAGTTCAATGGTCCCGTTAGTCTTCGA
>Ga0207927_1001436_pt1 | contig 10189 bp, 6 predicted proteins | sample NGESurdeep072012_2_FD_184456 | JGI IMG/M metagenome (GOLD analysis project Ga0207927, IMG submission 184456) | Arctic peat soil microbial communities from Barrow, Alaska - NGEE Surface sample 210-2 deep-072012 (SPAdes) | ecosystem: Environmental > Terrestrial > Soil > Wetlands > Peat ... | reverse complement strand
GCCTGGCTTCCGTCCATAATGACGATATCAGGGGAGTTCCCTTGGGCTTGATCGAGCATCTAGTTATCCTTCCGAATCAAAACAAAGGATACGAATTCCCAACGATACCTCAGAAAGTATTTCTGAGTCCGGGCAGACGCGGTGGTCGGGCGTCAGCTACGCCCACAATGCGCGCCTATTTTCAATGAGTTCGGGACCTATTGGACGGGATTGGCATGGTCCTGCAGTCAAATCTGTAACTGGGAATTCCTCAAGGCTCAACAGCGTTCAACAATCCAGAAAATGCAACCTGCTGAATCTACGGGAGATAAAGTGTATACCAAAAAGATAACTCACCTAATCCCGAACCAGATTCCAAAGCTTGGTGAAACTTGTTGAAATTTGCTGATTCTAAGTGATTGATATTGAAATAGTTACAAGCCGATAGTGGAAGTCTGTTGAATTTTGCGGTTCTTTGAGGCTTTGACAGTTACAATTTTGCCTACAGCATATTAACTAATCAACAAACAGGCATAGAGTGAACCCCTCCCCTGAAACGATCTGCGATTCCTAATCGGCCAATCTTCCTCCCTACAGAAATTGGTGCGCAAAGGCGGAAAACGCCGTCAACTTGCACACTACTCAAGGACGTCGAGAACTGCAGAGATTTTTCGGAGCATAGCTAGTTTTCCACCGGGCGGTTTCAATGGCATTGACAAGCATCTCCGCGAAGCGAGCGGCGAGCTTCGATGCAAATGATCGGTATTGCAACAAGCGCTGCGAATGGGTCGATCCACCGAACGTGAAAGACAGCATTGATTGCGAGACCGCACAGAGTGACACCTGCAAGATATGCGCACGTCGCCGACTGAATGGCATCCGCCAATAGCGCGGCGTTCTTCGCGATACGACCGGCTCGCCGCTTTCGCCAAGCCAAGATCGGCATGATCACCAACGCCGCAACGGTTACTCCGATTCCGACCCAACTCGTATCGGGCTCGACTCGCAGTATCAGAGCTCCGACAGATGTGAATGCCACGATCCCCGCCAGGAAAAAGAGAAGGATCCCTGCACATTGAGCTGCTCGGGCTTGGCTAAGCCTGAATGACGGCATGAACTGCAGAAGTACAACCACAGCCGACAGAAGTTCCACAGCGCTGTCAGATCCGAAAGCGAACAGCGCAGGGCTATGAGCTTTCCCTGAGGAGATCAGCGCAACGACGCATTCGACAAGCATCCAGGAGAGGGTAATTAATTGTAGGCGGATGAGATCGGGGGAATTTCTGCTCAGCTCAGGCCGGCATGCTTCAACTTGCGCCCCAGGCCGCGCGACGACTTGGACGAATTCCGCCATCCGGCCACTTGATAGGGATTGTACTCGCCATCGTGCTGTCAGCGTGCGGCGGTTATCCTAGGAGCTGAGAGACAGAAGCTCATTTGCGCGGCGGCACTCATGCAGACTACTCGCCAACTGGCCGTTCTGACCCGGAAACGTCACCGGTGTTAGACTGCACGCACTTATTGAAGTTTCCGAGTGGCAACGATGATTACGATTTCAAAAGAGGACTACCTGAAGGCCATCGCGGAAGCGGAAGCGGAAGGCCAAACTGTTATTCCTGCCACGCTGGCACATTGGCTTTCCGTAACGAGGCCAGCCGTAACGTTCGCTCTGAAGCGGCTGACCAAAGATGGACTGGTGTCCGTTAAAAGCGACGGGCACATTCGGCTTACGTCGCAAGGACGGGAAATCGCCGAACGCACGATCGTTCGTCATCACCTGATCGAACGAATGTTGGCGGAGATTTTCGGGATGGCGTGGTACGAGGTCCACGACGAGGCCGAAAGACTGGAACATGCGGTCTCCCCCGCGTTTGAGAAAAAACTGGTCGAAAAACTCGGGCACAAGGACACTTGCCCTCACGGGAACGAGTTGGTGCTCCGCAGCCCTGCGGAACGCCGGAAGCGAGGATTGCGTCTGCTCAGCGAGTCAGAACCCGGCTCGAAGTATGTGGTCGCCAGTGTTTACGAGCGTGACCGCAAGCTCTTGGAGTTCTTCGAGAATGAGGGGATTCGCCCGGGAGCTCGAATTGCAGTGGAAGCCCGGAACTACGACGGGACGGTTTCGCTGTCGATCGACAAGCACCAGATTCGTCTCGGCACATTGGCAGTTGAGAGGGTCTGGGTGTTAAAAGCATAATATTCACACAGATGTTTACTATAGTTAACGAATCCTGGTGTATCCTGATTTCCAGGTGAGGGGCGGGCCCGTCTGCGGCCAGCCTCGAATTCCTGGAGGGATTTGCCGTGAGATCGAGTTCCAATAGCCGTCTGCGCCTCGTGCTCCATCTCACTCTCTTTGCCGTAGCTGCCGTTTTGCTTGTGCCGGCAAAGTCATGGGCGCAGGGAGAGACCACCAGCGCCATTCTGGGGCAGGTCACGGACTCAAGCAATGCAGTCGTCCCAGCCGCCACGGTGACCGTCATCAACCGCGAGACCGGGCTGAAGCGTAGCGCAAAGACAGACGATGCAGGCCGGTTCAATTTTCCTCAGCTCAAGCCGGGCAGTTATACGCTCAAAGTCGAAGCGCAAGGATTCGAGCCGCAGCAGGCGGACAACGTCGCCTCCGGACTGGGCCAGAAACAGACCGTCAATCTCACACTCAGGGTGGCGCAATCAAAGCAGACGGTGGAGGTCAGCGCCGAAGCGGCGATTATCAATCCCGACAATGCAAACACATCCACGACTTTGAGTGCGCCGGCGCTGGAGAACCTGCCGAACCCAGGCGGAGATATGACCTATCCGATTCAGTTCGCGCCGGGCGCTCTGATCAACACGGCCGGCAGTGGCAACGATTTCGTCGGCGGAACGAATGGTTACGGCAACGTGGAATTCAACGGGCTGCCGGCACTTTCCAACGGATACATCGTTGACGGACTGGAGACGAATGACCCGCTTACGAACCTAAATAGCGGCCTGTCGACCAATCTCGTACTCGGTCTGAACTCGATCTCGGAAGTGACCGTCAATACGCTTTCGTATTCCGTCGACCAGGGCAGGTATGGAGCGTCGCAGGTCAACTACATCACCAAATCCGGCACCAACCAGTTTCACGGCAATCTGTACGAATTGTGGAACGGCGCAATTCTCAATGCCGCCGATTACTTCACCAACGCCACAGCAGGGAATCACAAGCCGGGTTCGACGGTGAACCATTTCGGAGGCAGTCTCGGTGGACCGATCATTCATGACAAGCTGTTCTTTTTCTTCGACAGTGAATGGGTACGGATTGCGTTGCCTATCTTCACGACCGCAACGGTTCCGAGCGCCGCATTCCAGCAGTACGTCTTGCAGCAACTTCCTCTCGGTGGAACCGACTTGGTGACGGGATCCCACTACGCGCCTGCGCCGCAGATGGTGCCGTTCTACCGGAAGATGTTCTCGCTGTATGGGGATACCGGCGGAACGCCCCTCGCCGTGCTTGGATGTCCTTTCAATTCGGACGGCGCTCCAGCTTCAGGAAGTCCTCCGAACGGGAACGGCTGCGCGAACCGGAGAGGCGTTTCGCACTCAAGCGACGACCACGAGCAGGTGCAGACGGCCCGCATCGACTACAACATCAGCCCCAATGACACCACGTGGGCTCGTTTTCAGGTGGACACCGGACTGCAAGCTGCCTACACGGACCCAATCAATCCCTTGTTCAACGCCATTTCCCCGCAGCCGCTGTACTCGTTCGCGGCGGGATATACGCACGTGTTCACGCAGAACCTGGTGAACTACTTTAATCCGGCCTTCTCGTGGTACGAGAGCCTGTTCGGGCCAAGCGACTTCCAGAAGACGCTCGCGGCGTTTCCCATCGTGCTGCAAGGCAGCGGCGCAAACGCTCCGTTCACCACCATCGGAGGACTCGACAACACCTGGGTTCAAGGCAGGCGCGCCTGGCGGTTCTTTATCAACGACAATCTCGCCTGGAGCCACGGCGCTCACGAACTCAGGTTCGGCACGAACATGCGCATTTTTCGGCTGAATGATTACGATTTCGGACAAGGCACGGTCCCAACGGTCACCTACACGACGCTGCCTCAGTTCATCTATGGTGTGGCATCGACGGCGACCAGGACTTTCCCGACGTCGGCGAACGAGCCGTTCAATTTTCTGAACCTAGATTTCTATGCCCAGGACACTTGGAGAGTCACGCCTACTCTGACCTGGACGTTTGGGGTACGCGACACCTATAACTCCAATCCAGTGAACCCGCATGACCAGATTGCGCGCCTGAATGGGTCGTTCTATTCCATTCCGCACGATGTCAATCAACCGTTGAGTGACGCGATTCAAACTGGCCTCGGAACTTTGTTCGTATCGACCCCGTTGGCGATTCTGCAACCCAGAACCGCCATCGCCTGGCAATTCGAACCCAACACCGTTCTTCGGACCGGCTTCGGCGTTTTCAGCGATATCTTGCCCGGAAGTGTCGCGGACCTGGTCGGAGTAAATCCACCTTACGTTCAGACTTTCCAAGGTGGCCTGCTGGGGACTGTTGGCGGCACGGCGATTGCGCCCGGAGTCCCCAACAGTGCGGTCGATGCCACCGTCGCAGCGAATGAGCGCTTCAGTTCAGGTTTCGCACAGGGCCAGCTATCCTGCGCGTCTTCGCTTGCAAACCCAGCGACCTGTCTGCCGCCGGTCGCTATCACGGCGGTCCCAGATGGCAAGCTTCACGCGCCATACTTCATGCAGTGGAGTTTGGGAATCGAGCATCAATTCGGAGATACGGGCAGCTTCCAGGCGCAGTATGTTGGCACTCGTGCGGTGAATCAGCCCTATCTGACGCAAGTCAATGGCTATCAAACCGTGTGTCCGGGATGCTTTGCTCCGTTCCCCTACATGCAGCCGACCGATCCAAGATTCGCCGCGGTGACACAACTTTCGACGGGCGCCAACAGCAACTATAACGGCCTTCAACTGACGGCCATGAAACGCATGGGACACGGCCTGCAAGGGCAGATCAATTATACCTGGAGCCATTGCCTCGACACCGTCTCGAACGGCGGGTTCCTGCAGTTCTCCGCTGGAGGTATTCTCTCGCCTCTGCCGGGAGACCTCCGCCGCGATTACGGTCCCTGCGACTACGACATCCGGCATAACCTCACCGGGCAGTACGTGTATCAGTTGCCCATCAAGGTGAAAAACGATGCGCTTGCCTACGCGCTGAATGGCTGGCAAGTCTCGGGTACCGTGTTCTGGCACAGTGGCGTGCCATTCTCGGTGCTGAGCACGCCGTACTCAGCAAATGGAAATGGCATCGTGCAAGGCAGCGGACCGCAGTTTGCGAGCCTTGTTCCAGGAGCAGATCCCTACTGCCGTCACTGCAACATTCCGGGCGTTACCCAACCGGGCACGATCCAGTGGCTCAATCCAAATGCGTTTGTCTCCGCCGTTGACCCTGCGTCTGGAACCTGCAACGGTGGCGACGGAGTTCAGAACTGCCAATTCGGAAATCTCGGCCGCAATGCTCTGCGGGGACCCAACTTCTTCTGGAGTGACTTTTACATCACCAAATGGTTTCCGTTGAACGAGCGGGTGAAGCTGAGATTCGATGCTCAGTTCTTCAATGTCTTCAACCATCCCAACTTCGGACTGCCGAGCATGGTGCTGTCTGGAGTCCCGGGAAAGCCTTCCACCCAAACTGGCTTCGGCGCCCTGACGTACACTACATCTCCTCCAACCGGGTTGCTCGGAGTTGGATTGGGAGGCGACAGCAGTCCCCGCATGATCGCGTTTCAGGCGCGAATCGAGTTCTGAGCCGCTGCCTCCCCAAGAGCCCGTACGGAGAGCAGTCAGTCCACGGGGTTTCCGAGGGCATCAATTCGGAAATGTTGTGAGAATCGGGCGGTTCTAGAAGCATTGTGCAGTTGCAGACGTATGACGGGCAATACAGAATGTATGGCCCGCCGCCCTGTCGCAAGCAAAAAATGAAGTGACAGCTTGGTCAGCGCGAATGTGTACGGCCTTTGTCGGAGCATAATGGCTCCTTGTGATGATGGAATGCGCTGCGCCCTCTTCCTATTTAGTAATGCAGTCTTGGAAGACTTCTTCCGGATGCAGGTTTGGAGGGCGCCGGCTCTCAGATTCTGCGAATCGCAGAGTTCCCGCATTATCGATCCACGTACTAAAGTCTTATGAGGGCATGGTCAATCCAGCCAAAAGCGGGTCCACCCTGATTTCGGAAGGGACACTCAAACACACCAGCGGAAGTTCCGCAAGGAACTTGGCCTCCGCAAACTGAGAGATGCGAACGAGGCTCGATCGAACTATAATTCTCGGATTGTCGGCGACTCTTCCGTAATCCGGTCAATTTCCTGCTTGTCTGTCAACCGACCGGACGGACCAGATTTGGCGACCTTTTGGAGAACGATGCCGCTACACTGGCATGCCGTGCGCATTCTTGGGCTTGCTTGAACGGGAATCAAATATCACGTTGATTGGAGGGGTCTCATGCCCGCACAATCTATCGATCAGCTGAAGAGCTCTTTCCGTGGGGAACTTATCCAGCCCGCGGACGCCGCCTACGATTCAGCGCGCAAGGTGTACAACGGAATGATCGACAAACGGCCGCAACTGATCGCGCGCTGCGTCGACGTTGCCGACGTAATGTCAGCGGTGCAATTCGGGCGCGATAACCAAATGCTCACAGCTATTCGCGGGGGCGGCCACAATGGCGCCGGCCTCGGGACCTGCGACGATGGCCTGGTGATCGACCTCTCGCGCATGAAGGGCATTCGGGTGAACCCGGCGGCGCGAGCTGTCCGCGTTGAGGCGGGTTGCGTATGGGGAGACGTCGACCACGCCACCCACGCCTTCGGAATGGCAGCGCCCTGCGGCTTCATATCCACCACTGGCGTGGCCGGACTCACTCTCGGCGGAGGCATCGGCTACCTCACCCGCCAGTACGGCCTCACCATCGACAACCTGATCTCGGTTGACATGGTGCTGGCGGACGGCAGTTTTGTAACCGCCAGCGCGGACGAGAATAGTGACTTGTTCTGGGCTGTCCGCGGCGGCGGCGGAAACTTCGGCGTGGTGACCTCATTCGAATTCCGTCTGCATCCGGTTAGCATGGTGAATTTCGGACCCACGTTTTGGCCCCTCGAGCAGGCTGCCGACGTCCTCCGTGCGTATCGACGGTTCATCGTGGATGCACCCGAGTACGTGAACGGGTTCTTTGCTTTCCTCGTGGTTCCCCCCGCCCCCATGTTTCCCGAGCACCTGCACCTCAAGAAAGTGTGCGCGATCGTGTGGTGTTGCACCGGATCTGCCGAACAGACCGAGGCAGCGACCAAGCCCATGCGCACCTTGGGTCAACCGCTTCTCGATCACGTTGGTCCCGCTCCGTTTCCGGTCGTGCAGAGCATATTCGACGGCCTTTTCGTGACTGGCCTGCAATGGTACTGGCGAGCCGACAACTTCACCGAATTGACCGATGAAGCCATCGCACGGCACGTGGAGCATGGGTCGCAGCTCCCGAGCATGCTCTCGACGATGCACCTCTACCCCCTCAACGGCGCCGCCCAGCGCGTGGGCAAGACGGATACCGCCTACAGTTTTCGCGAGGCGCTCTTCGCCGAGGTCATCGTCGGTGTCGATCCTGACCCCGCCAACGCCGATAAGATTACAACCTGGTGCAAGGAATATTGGGACGCCCTCCATCCCTTCTCGGCGGGCGGCGCGTACGTTAACTTCATGATGGACGAGGGTCAGGACCGTATCCAGGCGGCGTTCCGTGACAACTACAGCCGCCTGGCCACCGTCAAGAAGAAGTACGACCCCACCAACTTTTTCCGGGTCAACCAGAATATTCGGCCGGACTAGGCCGCAAGGGGTTAATTGGCGAAACCAGCGTTCCGCCGCCTGAGAATTTGAGAATTTGCTGGTGAAGTGGCGAAATCACGCTGGCTGCGAATTCAATGAGTCAACCATGTGTTTGCTCTTACACTTACAGTCGGCGCTGGCGTTAACGGCGAGATTCGGGTCCACAACTCCCTTCTGAATATCTTTTTGCAGGAGTAACCGAGCCCCCCCTAGCGCAGCAGAATCCGTGGCCGTGGATGTGAGGAAAACGACCGCGGAGGATGCGGGGAAAACGGCGGGGAAAATAGACTTCGCTCTGTGAAGGCCGACCGCCAGGATTCTGCTGTGATTATTGAGGACGATACGGTGTTCAGCTGGCAACAGTCTGTTCAACATTGCTCACATTGCTATCGGACCGATTTCGGTGTTTTTTTGAAGAAGCCGCCCAGTCGATGTGTCTCAACCTGTCGTGAGGAGATTTGCTCCCGACAGCAGTCGAAATTCGACCATAATCCCGGGCGCGTTGCGGCTTGCTGCCACTCTCAAAGTGCGAACTCAGGCTATGTGCGGCGCATTCTTCGGCAAACCGTCCGAGGCATGGCGTTTTCAGTTTTGGCGAACCTCAGGGCACGGCTGCCGAACAAGCCGGCTTGGGTTTACGAGTTGTCGATTCGGCTGGGCGTTGCGCCCGAGTTACGAACAAGCCGGAAGTTATGCACAAGAACGGACTCTCCACGACGTGGGCCCGAAGTCTGGTTCTGGTCCATCACTTTATTGGTGAGGTCCGGCTCCGGCAAATGTCCCCGAAGCCGGTTTCGGGCCAATGTGACAAGCGAATGCTCCGCTGACCATTGTGTCCGATTCAGATAGGTTACTAGATGGCCTGTTTGCAACAGCTATGCTGAGTCGAGGTCGAATGTGAATCGAGGGAGTACAGTTCGCGTTAGCCGATTCGTTGCTCAAGCCGCACTGTCACGGAGTCCGCCTCGGTTTTGCCTATGGCCTTTTGGATCTTCGCCTTCACGGGCCGCTTGTGTGTGCCGTTTCCCATGGCCATGAATCAACTTGTGAACGGGTGACCGTCCATGGTACCCCTGACCTTCACCAAGCCCCGGGTTCCAAAGAATCGGACGGAGTCAGGCCACGCGACATAGGGTCCTGAGGGCGAACGCGTGTGTTTTACTGCTCGCCGGTCGCTTTCGCGGTGGAGGGGCAGCAATTTCGTTGATGGTCACGCCAAAGCTGATGGGCGCGGGAGCGACTAACCCCAATAGCAGTTCCAATCTCGGCAAAGGTCAGCCCTTGTGTCCGAAGTTTCGCAACTTCATCTCGCCTGCGCTGCGCAGCTTTATCGGCTGGTCTTCGCTTCCGTCGCGACCTAGTACGAGGGGTCAGCATCATCAGTTGGATCATGGAAAGATTCTGTTGTGGACTAGCACGTAGGCTGTGCTGATATGGAAATAGCCACAAGAGGTCGAACACCTGATGGGCGACAATCATAATTCCTGACCGGCGACAAACAAAATTCCCGAAGCAACGATAACTAAGCCAATGGCAGCTATTTCCCCATTGGTTTGGCCTCATCCAGCGCCAAATTCACTTCCAGAACGTTCACACGCGCTTCTCCCAGATATCCGAGTTGCCGCGGACTGGAATACTTGGCGATAATCGCGCGCACCTGCTCCTCGGAAAGGCCGCGCTCGCGAGAGATGCGCGGAATCTGAAACTCGGCACCTGCGGGCGTGAGGTCAGGATCGAGTCCTGAAGCAGAGGTCGTGACCAGATCCACGGGGACGGGCACTCCCGGATTCTCACCCTGAAGGCGCTCGGTGTCGGCTTTCACGCGGTCGATTAGCTTCTGGTTGGTGGGCCCATAGTTGGTGCCCCCGGAGTTGGCGGCGTCGTAACCGTTGCCTGCCGCCGAAGGACGTGAGTGCAGATAGCCCGGCGCGGCGAAGGTCTGTCCGATGATGCGCGAGCCCACGACTTCTCCATTGCGAGAAACCAGTTGGCCATTGGCCTTGTCATGGAAGATCACTTGTGACAAGCCGGTCACGACCAGGGGGTAAACGATTCCCAACAGTACTGTGGTGACAATGGTGAACAAAATTGCGATTTTCAGATTTTGTTTCATGGCTTCCGTCCTTACGCCAATCCGACGCGGGTGATGATCATGTCAATGGCCTTGATTCCGATGAAGGGCACGATGATACCCCCCACGCCGTAAACCCAGAGGTTTCGACGCAGAAGTGCGGCAGCCCCCATCGGACGATATTTGACGCCGCGGAGCGCCAGCGGAATCAACGCGACGATGATGACAGCATTAAAGATCACCGCCGACAGGATCGCCGATTGCGGG
>Ga0207927_1001434_pt1 | contig 10204 bp, 10 predicted proteins | sample NGESurdeep072012_2_FD_184456 | JGI IMG/M metagenome (GOLD analysis project Ga0207927, IMG submission 184456) | Arctic peat soil microbial communities from Barrow, Alaska - NGEE Surface sample 210-2 deep-072012 (SPAdes) | ecosystem: Environmental > Terrestrial > Soil > Wetlands > Peat ... | reverse complement strand
CCGCCACTCTTGCCGCATCGCTGCCGCCGTGGCCCCGCTCCAGGAAGACGACCAGCACAATCTCCGGGTTCGCCGCGGGCGCGTATCCCGCGAACCATGCGTTGGTCCAGCGGCCTTCGCTGGTGCTGGCGGTGCCGGTCTTCCCCGCGACTTTCATCGCCGAGGGAGGCTGCGCCAGGCACCCCCAACCGTAGTCCGTCGAGTCTGCAAGCCCGTCGAAGAGAGGTGCCAGCCTCCCATGGCTTTCAGATTGCGACAATTGCGCCAGGTCACGATAACCGCGCAGCAATTCCAGCGGCGTGATCTCGATGCCCCATTCGCCGATGGCCTCGAGCTGTAATTGCTGAGACGAGTGCGCCACCGCCACAGTCCCCGCAACTTCGTCCGTTGCCAGTCCCGATGGACTGCTGAATCCATCGCGCACCAGCGTGTCGCGCAACTGCCCGGGCGTCAGCCGTGTCGCCACGCTGGTGAAATACGAATTGCAGGAATATGCCAGCGCGGTCGTGGGATCGAGTGGCTGAGTGGTTACAGGATGCGCACAGTCAAGATTGTGTCCACCCAGAGAGAGCTTGCGCTGGCACAACAGCGTAGTTTGACCGTTGACCTTGTCCGATTCCAGCAGAGCCAGCAGCGTGAACGGCTTGAGGCTCGATCCCGGATGTGCCAATCGCCGCGCGGCTACGTCGAGGCGATACGCGCCGAGAACCTTCCCCGAGCGCACATCGACCACGACCGCTGTGCCACTCCGTCCCGCCATGGCGTGGGTGACTGCCAGCTGCATAGGCGAATTGCCTGCCGCGTTTGCGCCACTCTGCGCCCGCGCTGTGTCCCACAATGTGAGACACGCCGCCAGGCATAAAGCGGAGCTCGCCGCCCATGCTCGCCACGGTGCCCCGATCCTCATGCTTCGATTGTATGTTTAGAACCCATTGCCCGATGGAGAAACAAGCGAAGCTGCCCTGTCGGCGCCCTCCACGTAGCCCGTGATTGCCGAGGTGCGTGCCCGGTTCGATCCAAGCAATCCGTGAAAATCCGTGGGTGCTTTATGAGCTTTCTTCTACCCCGTCACCAGCACGATCTTCCCCAGCGCGCCGGACGGCTTCATCACTTCGACGTGTGCCCGCGCGGCCTCGGCCAGGGGAATTTGTTGCCCGATCACAGGTCGAAGCGTCCCATTCTCCAATCCTGCAACGAGGGTGGCGTGCATCTCCTGTAACTCCGCCTCCGTGGCGGACATGAGTGTCATGCCGCGTACGTCAGTCTCGCGAGCCATCAGATCGCGCGGATTGATCTCGATTGTCCCTCGGCTTCCGATCACCACCACGCGTCCCTTCTTCGCCAGCAGGCCAAGGTCGTTGCTCAGGTTCTTGTTTGCCAGCATCTCCAGGATCAAGTCGAACCCTCGCCCGCCCGTCAACTGCATCAACTCCTCGAGATAGCCCGCCGCCGCGTGATTCACCTCATGCTGGGCTCCTTGTTCTCTCACAAGCTTCAGTCCGGCGTCGGTGCCGGCGGTGCCAATCACAAGCAGTCCCGCCGCGTGGGCCAATTGCACAGCCGCCGTGCCCACGCCGCCGCTCGCGCCGTGAACCAGCAACGTCTCGCCTCGCTTGGCGCCACCGCGTTGGAACAATCCGCGATAGGCCGTGCCATACGCCACGCCCATCGCCGCTCCCTGCTCGAAGCTCACCTTCTCCGGCAGCGGATGCACCTGGTTCTCATCACATAGCGTCTGTTCGGCGTAAGTTCCGCTCAGTGATCCGGACGTGTACACCCGGTCGCCGACCTTGACGCTGGTTACGCCCGCTCCGACCGACGCCACCACGCCTGCGGCATCGGCCCCCGGGGTATAGGGGAGCGCGGGCTTCATTGCGTAGGTGCCTGTCCGTACATACGCCTCCACCGGATTCACGCTCACCGCGCGTACCTGTACCACTACCTGCCCTGGCCCCGGGACGAGATCAGCCGCCTCTTCGAGTTTCATCACTTCCGGTCCACCAAACTCATGCACGCGAATTGCCTTCATGATTGCCTCCTAAACTAAAACCGTATCATTTTCAATCTACACATCGGGATACGTCCAGTGGCCTCCGTGTCGCGAGTGGGATTGAAAGGCGGAGCCACCTCGGAGATTCTAATTTCTCAGCCTTGGTTGCTCCGGACACAAGCATCAGAACGTTACCGTTACAATCTCCGAATGGACCACCACACTCTCGCGGCGGTCAGCATTGTTGGCACCAGTCTTGACGTGCTGGGGACCCTGTATCTTGCCTATGACCTGCTGGGTGGACAACACGGTCCGTTGCGGCTGCTCACCCGAGCAGTAACATACTCTGTCGTCTTCGGCATCGGTTACGGGATTTGTTTTGGGTGTCTTCTTTGGTCTAGTCGCCGGTACTACGACAGGGATTACCATTGCGCTCGAACTCAACCGTATTGCCCGCGGCCTCGATCACTATTCGTTGCCTTGGGAATCGCTGTTCGCGGCCATTCGGGCACTTGGTTTTGGAGCCGGGCTCTACCGAAGTCTGGGCCTCAGGTTCGCAATCGCCTTTGCCGTCCTTATTACCCTCGGCCAAATAGTTGCCTATTCTCGCGGCATGCGTCCCACCGTCGATTACGAAGCATCTCGCCGGGCACGACTTACCCGTCGCCAGTTTTGGGGAACGATCGAGCGCACCGTCGGGTACATTGCCACTGCGCTGATCTGCAGCACGTTCGTCCATCACGTGGACCACGCCTGGTTATTTGCCATTCGGGTCGGCTTCGTAACTGGCATAGTCACCGGAGTCGGAACCGCGGTCATTCCTCACATCGAATACTTCGCCGACAACCTTCCCGAGCGTCGGTTAGGTGCCTTCGGGATCGGACTCATCCTTTGCGGCTTTGCTTTGCAATCCGTTCAGTATTGGCTGGCGCTATTTGATGTCCGCCTGACGTAGCCAGTTACGTCAAGCCTTCTCGCGAAACTTCGCCATTTCCTCGCGGTTCGGCCCGTATGCCCCGGGAGCCGCTCCACCCGCCAGCCGGCACAGCACCGAGAGCTGTCCGCGATGGTGAATCTCGTGATGCAGCAACGCCGCCCACAGAATATTGCGGATCGTCATCGGCTGGCCGGTGAAAAATATCAACTCGCGGTCCAGGTCTGCCGGCGTCAGCTTCGCGACATTTTGCCGGGCCTCGGCATGCACCCGTTCGTAACCCGGCGCCAGCTCTTCAATCGTCTTCGGCCGCTCGATGCCCGGCGGCCTAACTCCCATTTCAAAAGCGCCCCGCTCGATACCAAAGCCTGAATAGCCGTCAATCTCCGCCAGGTGCCAGGCCAACTCGCCCAGCGACCGCCCGCCCGGATCAGGCCGGAAATCGTACTGCCCCGCCGGCAGTGCCCGCAGCATCGCTACCGTCTTCTTCGCTTCCTCGTCCCAGGTGTTCAGGAATGTCTGCACTTCGTTCGACATATCTCAGATCCTTTCGCTGTTCAAGTTTCTAGCCCGGCCATCTTTATACAGTTTGGCGGCCCTGTTCGAGTTCAATGCCCGCTTTCCTACGCTTGCCTTTCTGGCTATTTCTATTAACATCGAATGCCATACTGGCAACTCACGGGAAAACGATGTCAGAGATCACTCTGCAAGTCAACGGAAGTCAACGCAAGATTGACGTACCCGCCGACACGCCGCTGCTCTGGGTGTTGCGCGATACGCTGGAACTCACAGGCACCAAGTTCGGATGTGGCGCCGGACTCTGCGGCGCATGTACCGTCCACCTCGATGGCGAAGCGGTGCGCTCCTGCATGACCCCGGTCTCGGCGGCTACAGGCAAGGCGATCACTACCATCGAGGGTCTGTCTGTTGCCGGCTCTCATCCCCTGCAGCAGGCGTGGATCGCCGAAGACGTTCCCCAGTGCGGCTACTGCCAGTCAGGCCAGATTATGCAGGCCGCGGCGTTGTTGTCGAAGACCCCACACCCTTCCGAGCAGGAAGTCATCGACGCGATGACAGGCAACCTCTGCCGCTGTGGAACCTATCACCGCATCCGGCGGGCCATCCAACGTGCGGCATCTGGTGGGGGTGGCCAATGAGCCCGATCTCGCGTCGCGATTTCCTTGTGGCCGGAGCCGTTGCCGGGACTGGTCTCGTCCTCGCGTTCTACGTTCCTCACCATGGCCTGCATCCCGTGGGCGAGCAGGTGTTCGCGCCCAACGCCTATTTGCATATTGCACCCGATGGAAAAGTCACAATCGTCGTGGCACGATCCGAGATGGGGCAGGGCGTGCGTACTTCGTTGCCCATGATCCTCGCTGAGGAACTCGACGCCGACTGGTCGCAGATTGCGATTCAGCAGGCTGGCGCGAGCACCCTTTTCGGCGATCAGACTACAGGAGGCAGCGCCAGTGTCCGCACCACTTGGGACCCAATGCGTCAGGCTGGCGCCGCTGCCCGTGAGATGCTGGTAGCCGCCGCCGCCCAACAGTGGAATGTGTCCGCCGCCGAATGCACTACGGCAAAAGGTTTTGTTGTTCACGCGGCGTCAAACCGCCGATCCAGCTATGGCGACTTGGTGGAGCGTGCTGCCAACCTGCCTGTTCCCAAGGAGCCCAAGCTCAAAGCAGCGTCCGCCTACACGCTCGTCGGCAAGAGCACGCCGCGAATCGATACCCCTTCCAAAACGAATGGCAGCGCTGAGTTTGGCATCGATTTCCGCATGCCAGGCATGAAATACGCATTTCTTGCGCGCTGTCCGGTCATCGGAGGCAAAGTCGCCAGCTTCGACGACGCCGAAGCACGCAGAGTTCCCGGCGTAACCCATGTTGCGAAAGTGGGAGACTCCGCCGTAGCGGTTGCCGCCGATAGCGTGTTTGCTGCATTGCAAGGCCGTAAGGTGCTGAAAGTTACGTGGGACGACGGCGCCAACAAGGATCTGAACACCGCCGCCATCTTTGACGTTCTTCGCAAGGCGGCCAATGACAAAGGCGTGCCGCTACAAAGCGCCGGTGATGTCAGTAGCGCGAAAGGCCGCCGTGTCGAGGCTGCGTACGAGACGCCCATGCTGGCGCACGCTCCTATGGAGCCGGGAAACTGTTTCGCTCATTACCTCGGAACTTCCTGCGAAGTCTGGGCGCCTACCCAGGTTCCGCAGGACGTCCGCGACTTCGTTGCCACCGCTGTCGGGTTGAAGCCGGAGAATGTCCACGTCAACGTGACCTTGCTTGGCGGAGGCTTCGGCCGTCGCCTGGAGCACGACTACGCGGTCGAAGCCGCATTAGTTTCGAAAGCCATTAACGCTCCGGTGAAGGTCATGTGGACGCGCGAAGACGACATGCGCTTCTCCACCTACCGTCCGCCCAGCGTCCATCACCTGAGTGCGGTGCTCGACGCGCAAGGCTCGCCGGTGGCGTACTCGCATCGCCTCATCTCGCCTACCATCTCCGGACAGAAGGGACAGCCGGGTGACGGCGGCATCGATCCCGACTTGAAGGACGAGGCTGCGTTCCTTTATCTCGTTCCCAGTCTCAGCGTCGAGTACGTTGCGCCGCCGTGTGCCGTGCCTTTGGGATGGTTGCGGTCGGTATATGCCGCCCAGATGGCGTTTGCCAATGAAAGCTTCCTCGACGAGCTAGCTGTCGCCGCCGGCAAAGATCCCTTGCAGTACCGTTTGCACCTGCTGGCCGAGGACAGGGAGATCACCTACTTCGACACCAAGTGGCGTACCGATCGACTGCGCGGAGTCCTGCAACTCGTCGCCGACAAATCGGGGTGGGGAAGTGCGCCGGCCGCCGGCCGCCATCGCGGCATCGCCGCTTTCGGATGCTTCGGGACCTATGCTGCGGAGGTTGTCGAAATCACGATGCAGGATGGCGACCCTCACGTTGAGCGCGTCGTCGTCGCCGTCGATTGCGGACAGGTCATCAACCCCAACATCCTCGAGCAGCAACTCCACAGTGCGGTCATATTCGGACTCTCGGCCGCGCTGCGCGGCCAGATCACCGTCGAGCACGGCCAGATCCAGGAGGCCAACTTCGATACCTATCCCATCCTCCGGATGAATGAAGTTCCTGCGATTGAGACTCATTTTGTGGACAGCCATGAAGCGCCGACGGGAATCGGCGAACCGCCCGTTCCCCCGCTGGCACCCGCTCTGTGCAACGCCATTTACGCCGCGACTAAGAAACGCATCCGTAAACTCCCCATCCTGAACGGATGAGCTAGTTGCCTTGTTTCACGTCAGTCGCCTTGCCATTTTCGAAGGTGACCGTTACCGGATGTCCATTTCCCGGGTAGTTCACCACCTTGGGATTGCTCGCTCCCGTGCCTTGCGGAATCCCAACCCCGATGGCGAACGACGCCTGCAACTCATTCATGCCCCGCTTGACCTGGTGGTTGTCCACGGCCTGCCAGAGATCCGAAGGCCAGTGTTTGTACAACTCGTGCGGGTCCTGAATGAAGAGAATGTCGTCGGAATAAATCTGATACGTGTCTTTGTCTTCCACGCCGATGGAGAACGCATAGCGCTTGCCATCTCTTTCAAACACTGCCATGACCTGGTTTCCAGCGGAGTCTGGTGAATGCTGCAAAACAACGTCCTTGATCTCGAGCTTCTCAATCGGGCCCAGCTTTCCTGCCTCATGCTTGAAGTCGACCGGCGGCCCGTACGAATAGAAAACCTGGCGATAACCCTCGCGCACCCACACTGGCTGCTGAGTCAGTTCCTTGGCGTCTTTCAGGTCTTGGGGACGCAGTTTCTTCGGCGTGACGTAGTAGTCGGGGTCGAGGGCCGTCTCCGTCTTTGTCGGCGCCACAAAGCTCAATTTTCGCTCGCGCAAGGTGAGCAAGAATCGAATGCCGGCCAGCACCAGCGCGACGAGTAGTATGGCCTGGATGAGCTTTACGTTCTTAGACATGCGCCTCCGGCAAGAACTTCCGCCGACGTTGCAGACGATCAGCGGCTCGAACCGCTACAATCTTAACTAAAGAGGATGCCATGCCAGTGACCCAGGAAGAAGTTTTTGCAGCACTCAAGGAATGTTACGACCCGGAGATCCCGGTCAACATTGTCGATCTCGGCTTGATCTATGAAGTTCGCGTGAAGCCTACCGAAGTTGCCAATACCACAGGCGAGGATGTGGAAGTCGAAATGACGCTCACCGCCCAGGGTTGCCCATCGTCGGGTCAGATTACCGAAGACGTCAAACGACGCCTGCTTCGCGTCCCCGGCGTCACCAACGCCAATGTAGAAATCGTCTGGTTTCCGCAGTGGACCCCCGAGCGCCTTAGCGCCGAAGCCCGCAAACAGTTGGGCATCGAATAGGCAGATGCGGCGCGTCTTCTTTGAAATCCGCGGCAGTTGTCGGTCTTCGGTCCTCAGTCCGATCCGTGTTATCCGTGGAAATCCGTGGTTGCTTTAGTCTTCTCCGCGATCGACAAGAACCAACCACAAAAAACGGGACCGCGTCTCGGTCCCTCATCGTTACGTACTAAGGCGCTTTTCAATCGCCCATTTGCGCCTGCATATCGCGCCAAGCGTTCACACCGCGTCGCTCAGCGTCTTCGGCGAAGTCCGCGCCCACCTTTTGCAATGTCGCAAAAATCTCCATGCCCTTGTTCAGATAGTCGGGCGCATTCTCCCAAAGACCTTCAAACTTCTCGGGATACTCGGTCGCCAGCACGGCCAGCCCGCCGGCCGCCACGGCCATTCCCACGGAGCGCCGCCCGCTCAGGATCAGCATGGCTCCCGCTCCGATCGATCCGAACACCACTGCCTTCTTCCAGTTCTGCATGCTTCACCTCAAGCCATTTGCAAACTCATCCAGTGAAACGCCTTACATTGTAGCGGAAGCGCCAATGCAGCGGGAACGATACCTTAAAACTGGGCATGGCCGGGACGAATTAAAGCAACTCATTCACGATGCAGTAGCTGCCCTAATCCAGGATGAGTCCCATGTATAGGCAGACCGTCCGCCGCGTGTATAATTTTCGCAAGCGCGCCCGTAGCTCAGCTGGATAGAGCGATTGCCTCCGGAGCAATAGGCCGGGAGTTCGAATCTCTCCGGGCGCGCCAGACTTCTTGATCCCGCTCAACAGTTTGTAGCTGTTTCGCTTCCATTGTAATTTCTGCCGATTTCTGACTGTGCCCAATTTTGTGCCCACCCGTGCGCGAAATGGTATTTTGGACCGCATCTTCTGAGGGATGAACGTAGCGACTGTAAATTGCAATCGAGCCGTGCCCGGCGATTCTCGCTAACGTCCACGCATCGCATCCTGACTCCCCCAGGCGCGTGAGAAACGTGTGTCGGAAGGAGTACAGCACCCAAGGCTTCAGCAGTACGGGTTTCGTGCCGATGTCGGCGGCTTTCGCTTCTGAACAGCCTGACACTATATACGCTTTCGGGGATACAAGCTGCATGTTCAGGGAGCGCCTTGGAAGACGGGGACGCACCGAGTTCTCGGTGCCAGAGCGGAGTCTGAAGTGTGGTGACGGGCGCAAGAAGCTAGCCCAACCTTCAGATGCTGGTGGAGAATGCCTCGCGGCTGCAACACCATTCCGATTGCCGGTGCCGTCACGAGTGCGCTATCCTGTGGCAACATTCGCACCTGACTGGAGCGTCCGCTATCGCAGCACACAGCGTGCAGACGGCAGCCGGGAAAGAGGCCGCTGCCATGATCAGTTGTCTGATGGTGACCTTGGACCGGCTGGCATTGGCCAAGCTCGCGATCCGATCATACGCGGAACAGCGTTATCCGAAGCGCGAGCTGGTGATCGTGAGCGATGGCAAAGAAAGCTACCGGTCCGCTCTGACACGCTACGTAGAGGAGTTGGGCATCGCTGGCGTGCGCGTGATTTATCCCGGCTCGGGCGGATTTACGCTGGGCATGCTGCGCAATATTTCTATGGAAGCTGCGCAGGGCGAAATCATCTGCCAGTGGGACGATGACGACTACAGCCATCCCGAGCGGCTGGCCGTCCAAGCCCGCCAAATGCTCGCCCAGGCAGCCGGTGCATCCTTCTTCACCGATCACCTGCAATACATCGAGCCGGAGGGGTTGCTGTCGTGGATTGACTGGAGCATCGACGGCCAGCATGAAGGTCTCTTGCAGCTTGCTCCCGGCACTTTGATGATGCATCGCGACGCCCGCTTTCGCTATCCTGAAAGCGGTCCCGATGCGCGGCGGGGCGAAGATTGGGTCTTCATGGAATCCGTCTATGGATGCATCCCGGTCGCGTCACTCAGGGGAGTCGGCCATCTCTACCTGTACCGCTACCACGGACGCAACACTTTTTCGCGCGAGCATCACAGTAACCTTCGCGCCGAACGCTCTCGCTCAAACGAACAGCTGCTCTTGGATGTCGACAAATTGCAGGAGGCCATCCGCTGTTATCCCATTGCCCGGCCCTGCTCCGTGGTAGGACGCGAGGGGCCGGCATTTGTGCTGAGTTGAGCTGATTTCATGGAGTGACGTCCAGTGGGATGTTCCAGGTTCGCGCCGCAATTCTTGTCGCTGGCGATTCTAATGGACATCCTGCGTCCGTCCGTCTCGAAAAGCCGAAAGCGAAGGGCTGAGCCCTAGACTTGCCTGCTTACGTTGGCTCGAAACCTTAGTGCTGTATCGGATGCGCTCCATAGTAGAAGTGCGCAGGCGAGCTCTGCGGTGGGAGCGCGTTCGATACAGCGGTTTGAACGGAGCCGCTTTGCGGCGGACGCTTACGCGTGTGGGGTGTCAGCAGCAGTGCTGTGAACCAGATGAAGAGATAGGGTTGGGGCATAAGGAGATGACCTATGACCCACCTTCGCAAATGATGGTCGAGGAACTCGATCGTCGTAATTACGCCCAGACTACAACCAGCGTCTACCTCCAGACCGTCGAAGATTTCGCACGTTACTTCAAGCGCCCTCCCGACCAGCTCGGTCCGGAGCACATCCGTGAGTACCAGGCGTATCTGTTCCGCGAGCGGAAACTCGCCGCACATACCGTCACGCAACGGCTGGCCGCGCTGCGCTTCTTCTTCATCCAGACGATGAAGAAGCCATGGAGCGTGGCCGATACACCTTATCCGAAGAAGGCGCGACACCTGCCCAGCATATTGAGCCCGGAAGAAGTTGCCCTCCTCATCGACTCGGCCCAGACTCGATTTCATCGCATCGTATTGATGACCCTCTATGGCACCGGGGCACGGCGAGCCGAGTTGACTCGCTTGCAGCTCGCCG
>Ga0207927_1001431_pt1 | contig 10209 bp, 9 predicted proteins | sample NGESurdeep072012_2_FD_184456 | JGI IMG/M metagenome (GOLD analysis project Ga0207927, IMG submission 184456) | Arctic peat soil microbial communities from Barrow, Alaska - NGEE Surface sample 210-2 deep-072012 (SPAdes) | ecosystem: Environmental > Terrestrial > Soil > Wetlands > Peat ... | reverse complement strand
AAAAGCATGAACCGGTTCTATCCGGGCGATCCGAAGGGGACGCAGACCGATCGCGCATCGTACGTGATCACGAAAGAGGTCGTGGAGAGGTGCGATCATCTGATCGACCTGCACGGCGGCGACCTCGACGAAAACCTCCGCCCGTACAGTTACTGGACGGTGACCGGCAATCAGAAGCAGGACGAAGCGTCGCGCGCCATGGTCCTGGCGTTCGGTCTGGACCACATCATCATCTCCGCCGATCGTCCCAAGGATCCGAACGCTGCGCGGTACCTCGAGAATGCCGCGTCCACGCGCGGCAAGCCGTCATTCACGGCCGAGGCCGGCCGCTCGGGCCCGGTCCAGGCACACGACGTGGCGATGCTCGTCAACGGCGTGCGGGGCGTGATGGCCCATCTCAAGATGACGCCGCCGGCGGGGACACCGGTGCATGCCCCGGTCTGGATCGAAAAGGTCGTGACGATTGCGGCGGAACAGGACGGCGTGTTTCAGCCGCTCGTCGACCGCGACGCCCGCGTCGTCAAGGGCGCCAAGATCGGCGTGGTCACCGATTACCTGAATCGTCAGCTGCAGGAAATCGTGGCGCCCGATACCGGTATCATTCTGTTTGTCCGCGCGCTGCCGTCGCTGAAGAAGGGCGATACGATTGCCAATGTCGGCCTCGTCCAGCCGGCCAAGAAATAGGATCCACGATCATGATGAGCGGTGTACCGAGAGCGACGTACGACGATGTGAAGCTGCTGCTGCAGCTGTATGAAGTGCGGCGCGAAGATCGGTTGCGGGAAGCGCGGCGGTGGTTCGTCGCGTCGTTCAAGGTCAAGACGCTCGACGCGTTCACCGCGCTCTGCCCGCCGGGCAGCGAGCCGAACGCCTCGTACCGCATGGTGACGACCTACTGGGAAATGGTGGCGTCGTTCATGACGAGCGGCGTGCTCAGCCACGAGCTGTTCTTCGAGAGCGGCCGCGAGCTGCTGCTCTGCTGGGAGCGCATACGCGACGTGCTGCCGCAGATCCGCGAGGCGAACAAGAATCCGATCGAGTTCAGAAACCTCGAGAGCGTGGCCCACGCGTATATCGACTGGTGGAACAAGCAGGCGCCCGGCGCGTACCAGGCCTTCAGCGCGCGCGTCCGCGGATGAAATTCGCCATCGTCGGCTCCGGCGCGGTCGGCGGTTACTACGGCGCGAAATTGGCGCGCGCCGGCCACGACGTGACGTTCATCGCGCGCGGCGCGCATCTGGCCGCGATACGCGAACGCGGGCTGGCGATCAAGAGCCCGCTCGGCGACTTCGTGGTCAAGGCGCGCGCGGAAGAACACGCGGCGCAGGTCCCGCCGGTTGACGTCGCCATCTTCACCGTCAAGGCGTACAGCAACCACGACGCGCTGCCGATCTTGAAGGCGCTCGTCGGCGAGGGGACCACGGCGCTGACGCTGCAGAACGGCGTCGAGAGCGTGGACGAGATCGCGGCGCTGGTCGGTGCGTCGCGCGTGCTCGGCGGATCGACCTACATCGCGACGGCGCTCAGCGAGCCGGGCGTGATCGAGCAAACCGGCACACACCGACGCATCGTGTTCGGCGAGGTGTCCGGCGACACCTCGCGCGTCTCGGAGCGCGTGCAGAGAATCAGCGATGCGTTCACCGGCGCCGACATCATCGCCGAGCCGGTCGCCGACGCGCGCGTGGCCATCTGGGAGAAGTTCTGCTTTCTCGCGCCGTTTGCCGCGTTCACCGGCGCCGCCAGGCTGCCGATCGGCCCGCTGTGGGCTGATCCATTCGGGCGGGCGCAGGTGATCGCCGCCTTCCGCGAGGTCGAGGCGGTGGCGCGCGCGGACGGGATCGCGCTGCCGGCGGACGTTGTCGACCGGATCCTGCCGTACGTCGATGCGATTCCGCCCGACACCAGGTCGTCGCTGCTGATCGATCTCCAGCAAGGGAAGCCGATCGAAGTCGAGGCGCTCCTTGGAGCGGTCGTGCGCCGCGCGGCGAAGACGCGGACGCCGACGCCAGTCATGGCTGCGCTGTACGCCGTGCTGAAGCCGCATGCCGCGGGGACGCCACGATCGCGGGCCTGAGAGGCCCGCGCCGCGTCGGTCAGTATAAAATCATCAGCTCTGAACTTGAACAGCGAGGCTCGTCATGTCACCCACACTTCCGAACGTACTCGTCACGACTGACTGGGTCGCACAGCACGCGACCGATACCGGTGTCCGCGTCGTCGAAGTGGACGTCGACACGACCGCCTACGACCAGGGCCACGTGCCTGGCGCCGCTTGCTGGAACTGGTCCACCGAGCTCTGCGACACCGTCGTCCGAGACATCATCCCCCTCGCGGCGCTCGAGACGCTTCTCGGGAAGACCGGCATCGACAACAAGACCACCATCGTGCTCTACGGCGACAACAACAACTGGTTCGCGGCCTGGGCGTTCTGGCAGCTCAAGATCTACGGGCATGAGGACGTGCGCATCATGGACGGCGGCCGCAAGAAGTGGCTCGCCGAAGGCCGCGATCTCGCGACCGACAAGCCGGCCTTCCCGCAAAAGACCTACAAGGTGACGTCGCCCGATCTGTCGCTGCGCGCGTTTCTGCCGGAAGTGCAGAAGGCGATGCGGACCAAGAGCGCCGCGCTCATCGATGTGCGCAGCCCGCAGGAATTCACGGGCGAGATTCTCGCGCCGCCCGGTTTGCCCGAAACGTGCCAGCGGGGCGGCCACATCCCTGGTGCGAAGAGCATCCCGTGGGGGAAGGCGTGCAACGACGACGGGACGTTCAAGAGCTACGAGGATCTGAAGACGCTGTACGGCGCGCAGGGAATCACCGCCGACAAGCCGGTGATTGCGTACTGCCGCATCGGCGAGCGCTCGAGCCACACCTGGTTCGTGCTCAAGTATCTGCTCGGGTTCGAGAACGTGAAGAACTACGACGGTTCGTGGACCGAGTGGGGCAACCTCGTCGGCGTCAAGGTGGAGAAGCCGTAAAGAGATGAAACCAGAAGACTACTCGCGCCGTCAGCAGGAACTCGCCGGCTGGGCGATCACGATCGAAACCTACAAGCTGGGCGACGTGTATCACTGCACGATCGCCAACGTCGATCCGGGCGCGCGGTTCGCGCGCGCGGACGGGACGACGCGCGAGGAAGCGGAACGGCTGGCGCTCGCGAAAGCCGAACGTTACCTCGGCCAGACGCGCAGGTTTACGACGTGACATGCCCCCTGTAACGGCCGCGATCGCGCTGGTCATTTTCGGGGCGGGCGCCCTGGCGGGCAGCCTCGGCGCCCTGCTCGGGATCGGCGGCGGCGTGTTCCTGGTGCCGTTTCTCACCCTCGTGCTCAACTTCCCCTTCACGGCGGCGGCAGCCATCAGCCTGACGACCGTCATCGCGACGTCGAGCGCCGTCTCGGCGGGGCGGACGGGCAAGCACCTGATCAACTTGCGGCTCGGCATGGTGCTCGAAGTGGCCACCGTGGCCGGCAGCCTCCTCGGCGCCGTCACCGCGCAGCATCTCCGACAGGCGACGCTCGAGCGAGTGTTCGGCGTGGTGGCCGCCGTCGTGGCGGTGATCATGGTCACGCGCATGCGCCGGCGGAACGTCATGCTCGATCCGGCGGCCGACCCGGGCGTCCTCGGCGGCCGCTATTACGAAGACGAGAGCAGCGGGACGGTCACGTATCGTGTCCGGCGCCTGCCGATCGCGCTCGGCGCCTCGTTTGTCGCCGGCAACGTCTCGTCGCTTCTCGGCATCGGCGGCGGCGTCATCAAAGTGCCGGCGCTCAACGCGTGGTGCGGCGTGCCGCTGCGCGCGGCGGCCGCGACGAGCGCGTTCATGATCGGCGTCACCGCGACCAGCGGCGCGGTCGTCTATTACGGACACGGACAGCTGAACGCGCCGCTCGCCGCGGCGGCGGTTCTCGGCGTGCAGGTCGGATCCTGGAGCGGGCTGCGCATCGGTGCGCGGACGCAGGCCAAGTGGCTCAAGCTGCTGATGGCGGTGGTGCTGCTGATCGTCTCGGCCCTCATGTTCGTGCGGGGGAACCAGTGAGCGACCTCCGGCTCGAAGCGGCGGTCGGCCTCGTGCTGCGCATCGGTGTGGCGGCGAGCGCGGTGTGTCTGGCGGCCGGTTTAGGCTTGTCGATGCTGCTGTCGGCGGCGGGCCCGGCGCATTTTCTCCTGAATGCCGGCCTCATCATTCTCATGGCGACGCCGGTTGGCCGCGTCGTGATTTCGGTGGGCGAGTACGCCCTCGAGCGCGACTGGCTGTTCGTCGTGTTGACGACGATCGTGCTGTGCGAGCTCGCGGCCGGCGTATTCGCGGCGGTGCGCTAGAGCTTGTACGTGTCCGGTGCGGGCCGGAGCGGCCGATCGAACCAGAGCGGCCTTCTCAGCCCGCCAGGCCCAGGCGCCGGCCGCGTCAGGGCCAGCCATTCTTTGTACACCGCGTGCGATTTGTCGGTGTCGACGAAGATGTCGCCGTACTTGTCGTCCGTCCCGGCCTTCTCGAGCGTCACGCGCTGATGCCAGCAGTGCATCCCGCTGACCGGATCGGGCTGCACCGGGAAGGTGAGGTTCTGGTGGACGCCGACCTCGCTCCACCAGATGCGCGCGCTGTCGGGGTCGCCGCTCTCGAAGGGCTGCGCGCCGTGGATCTGCGAGACCTTGTAGCCCGAGCCCTCGTGATCGATCCGGACGAGCGCCGAGGCGTTGCGGTTGCCGACGTCCTCGTGCAGCCGCCAGCGCCCGAGATGGTGTGACATCCCGAGCACGCCCGGCCGGATCCCTTCGGTGACCCACGCGCGCGTGACGAAGTATCCGATCCGCGTGTTGACCTTCACGAGATCGCCCGTCTCGATTCCATAGCGGCGCGCATCGCCGGTTGCGATCCAGAGCGGGTTACTGTGCGAGATCTCGTACAGCCACTTCACCGGCGAGCGGGTGTGGACGAGCGTCGGCAGCCGGAAGTTCGGCAGCAGATCGAATTCGCCTTCCTCGCGTTTGATCGTCCGCCAGTGCACGTGCCCGGGTACGTAGCGGGGCACGGCGTGTTCGGGCCAGCCCCAGTCGACGAGCGTCTTCGCGTAGAACTCCAGGCGCCGCGACAGCGTGTTGAAGCCGGCGCGCGCGACCCCGTCGACGAGCACGCCGATCGTCTTGCCGTCTTTGAGCACCGCCTCTTCGGACGTGTCGACGGTCGCGCCCGCGAGCGCGTCGGCGGCGAGCGGCTGCTCGTGCATCTTGTAGACGTTGTCCTTGACCTTGAACGCGCCGTACTTGCGCATATAGGCGAGCGGCGTGAGCCCTTCCTTCGCCGCCGCGTCGGGCAAGCCGGGGACGGAATTCTCGAACACCCAGCCGTAGTACTCGTCCTGCGTGACCGGTTCGCCGGGCCGGTACGGCGATTCGAAGTGCTTGCGGATGCCGAGCGATCCGTCCGGATCGATCCGCCAGCTCAGCGCCACCCAGAACTCGTTTTCTTCCCAGACCTCGCCGGGGTTGGCCTCGTAGGTCGCGTTGATCTTCTCGCCCCGTTTTTCGCGCGCGACGCGCAGCACCGGCTGGCGGAACCCGAGCCACTGCGCGGCGTGCGTTTCCTGGCTCATCATGTCGTGGCGCTCGGTGCCAAGGCCCATCGGCAGGATGTAGTCGGCGAACCACGCGGTTTCGCTCCAGATCGGCGTCAGCGCGACGTGCAGCCCGATCTTCTCTTTGTCCTGCAGCATCTCCATCCAGGAGAAGCCGTCAGGATTGGTCCAGAGCGGGTTGTAGACGCGCGTGAAGTACACGTCGATCTTGCCGCGATTCTCTTTCAGGAAATGCGGCAGCAGAAAGCTCATCTCGAAATAGGCGAGCGGATACTCGCGCGGAAACAGCAGCTCGTTCCAATAGGTGGCCGGCGGCGGCTGCGTCGGATGCTTCGGCACGAACTTATTCGAGAGGTGCAGGTTCACGCCGCCCTTGGTCGCGACCGATCCGGTGAGCACGACCAGCAGGTACAAGCAGCGCGTGATCTGCCAGCCCCACAGATTGCCGGCCGCAGCCGATCGCCAGTTGTGCGTGCTGAAGCGGCTGCCCGCCCGCCCGATCGCGCGGGCCGATCGGACGATCAGCTCCGCATCGACGCCGGTTTCCTCCGCGGCGAATTCCGGTGTGAACTCCGCGTACAGCGCCTTCAGCGCGACGATGAAATTGTCGAAGGTCACGGCGAGGTCGGGACGCTCGGCCCGCAGATACGTCCGCCAGTCGACCCACTGCCGGACGAACTCGCGATCGTAGAGCTCTTCCTCGAGCAGCACGCGCACCATCGCGAGCAGGAGCGCGCCTTCGGTGCCGGAATACGCCGGCAGCCAGACGTCGGCCTTGGCCGACGTGTTCGACAGGCGCGGATCGATGACGATGAGCGTGGCGCCGTTCGATTGGCCTTCGATGATCCGCTGCGCGTGAGGGTTGAAGTAGTGGCCCGTCTCGAGATGCGACGACAGCAGCAGGATCGTCTGCGCGTTGGCGTAGTCGGGCGACGGGCGGTCGTTGCCGGTCCAGAGAAAATGGCCGAGCCGCGCCGACGAAGAGCAGACGTTCGTGTGGCTGTTGTGGCCGTCGATGCCCCACGCCTGCAGCACGCGGTTCACGTAGCCGTCCTCGCCGGGCCGCCCGACGTGATACATGATTTCGTGCCGGCGGTTCTCGACGATCGCCTTGCGAATGCGGCCGCCGATGTCGTCGAGCGCCTCGTCCCATGAGACCTGCCGCCATTTACCCGATCCGCGCTCGCCGTCGCGCACGAGCGGATAGAGAATGCGATCGGGATCCTCGAGCTGGTTCGGCGTGACGACGCCCTTGGCGCACGTGCGGCCGCGGCTGCCGGGATGCACCGGGTTGCCCTCGACCTTGCGGACGGTCAGCTGTTGCTTGTCGACGTAGGCCAGAATGCCGCACGCCGACTCGCAGTTGAAACAGATGCTCGGAATGATCCAGTAGTGGCGCCGATCTTTCTTCGGCCAGCTCGTCGACTCGAAGTCGACGTAGTCATCCCAGGTCGAGGGGTCGGGGTGAGACCGGAACTCAGACATACTCACTTTTCACGATAACGGAACGCTCTGGCCTGCCTCCACCCACACGTATTCCCACGCGAAGGCGCCGAGGAGCGAGAGCAGCGAAATACCGACGGCGAGCGCCGGCGATTGCAGCGTCCCAACGACCGACGCGGCGCCGAGCAGCGCCAGCGGGAGCACGCCGCCGCCGACGATGGCGCCGCCCCAGAAATAGGGTGCGAACGCCCCGCGGCTGAGCGCGCGCGCCGCCAGCTCGTGATGGCGGGTCGGGCTCGGCGTGAGCTGTTCGATCGCCAGAATCAGCAGGTGCACGGCCAGCGCGGCGCCGAGCGCCAGGCCGAGCGCCGCGGCGGCGTGGCCGCCCACGCGTACCGGCGGCGCCAGCGCCAGCGCGATCAGCATCGCGGCCGCGCCTTCGATGATCGCCTGTGCCAGCAAATCGAACGCCGCGTGTGGCCCCTGCCAGAGGTCGCGCGCGAGCCCCTGTGCGAAGAGAAATCCGGTGTACGAGGTGGCAAGAACCGACGCGATCATCGCGGGAATCGCGAGGAGCGCGAGCACGCCGTTCAGACCGAACCAGCCGGCGAGGATCCACCCGGTCGCGATCGCGCCGTGCGCGGTCAGAAAGTACGCGCCCCAGACCATCCACGATCGCCAGTTCGGGCGGAAGAGGATGAACAGGAAGCGCTCGGGCCGCTCGAGATCGACGATCAGGATAGCGGCCGTCAGCGTCACGAACACCAATCCAATCGCCGGGCCCACCACCATCGTCAACGGCGTGCGAACGCCGATGAGCCACAAGAGCGCGCTTAGGAACATGGCGCCCGTGCCGATGCCTTTCGTGAGGAGGTAGAACGCCATGTCGAGGCCCCACGGTTTGACGTGCGGCACGTCGTAGTCGACGCGCGGGTCGCCCGGGCGGGAAGGATCGGCGGTCGGCGAGCCGAGCGGCCTCAGCAGAACCTGACCTTCTTTATAGATGAACGGCCGCGTGGCGATCTCCGGCTGGATCGCGCTTTCCTCGGCGGCGATGTAGAAGACCTTCGGGATGGTGCCCTTCTCGGGCTTGCGGACGGTGAACGCCTCGCGCTGGACGATCCTGGCCACTTCGCTTTCCGGATCGTCGAGGTCGCCGAAGATGCGGCACTCGGTCGGGCACACGCTCACGCAGGCCGGCTGGAGCTTGTTCTCGACGCGGTTCGCGCAGAAGTTGCATTTCTCGGCGGTGTGCGTGTTCGGATCGATGAACAGCTGATCGTACGGGCACGCCACCATGCACGCGCGGCATCCGACACACGAATCGCCGTGAAGATCGACGATGCCGTCGGCGCGCTTGAAGAGCGCGTTGGTCGGGCAGATGCGCGCGCAGGGCGCTTCGTCGCATTGATTGCAGAGAACGGGAAAGAAGAATCGGCGGGTGTTGGGGAAGGTGCCTTTTTCGACCGTCTTGACCCAACAGCGGTTGACGCCGACCGGAATCTGATGCTCGGCCTTGCACGCAATGGTGCAGGCGTGGCAGCCGATGCATTTTCGAAGATCGATTGCGAAACCGTAGTTCGCCACGGGCGGAAGTGACTATATCACGCCGAAAAACAACGAAGGGGGCTGGCACATGGCTTGCGATTCTCGTGAGGCCGTGATCCATGATACGTCGCCGATCACTCTGAAGCGGCTCCGCGCGTATACGACGCTGATCGCGGTCTGTATCTGGACGATCCTGGCCGTTGATTTCAGCGTCGAGGGTCCCGTCGACCGCCTCGGCAAGGTCAAGGGCACCGATTTCCTTCATTTCTATGTCACCGGATCGCTGGCGCGCGACGGCCGCTGGGATCAGTTGTACGACGTGCGCGCGCAATACGCGCGCGCTCAGGCCGTGGCGCCGGCCTCGCCGGACACGCTGTTCATTCCAATCGAAAGCCCGCAGACGGCGCTGCTCGTGGCGCCGCTGGCCGCTCGTCACTACGAGGCCGCCCTGGTCGTCTGGCTGGCCATTATCATTCTTCTTTACGCAGGGTCCTGCGCGGTGATGTGGAGAGACTGCCGCGCGCTGCGCGATCATCGCTACCTGGTGGTGGCGAGTTGCATCGCGTTCCCCGGTCTGTACAGCGTGGTGCTGCACGGCCAACTGTCCTCGCTGGGGTTGGCCTGCGTGGCCGCGGCGCTCTTCGCGCTCCGCCGCGGATGGAGGTTCACAGCGGGTCTCGCGCTCGGGCTGCTCGTCTTCAAGCCTCATTGGGTCGCGGCGGCCGCCGCGGTGTTTCTGGCCGCGCGCGAGTGGCGGGTGGTGGCAGGCACCCTCGTCTGCGCGGCAGGGCAGCTCGCCGCGACTTGTGTGGTGGTGGGGTCTCGCGTCATGGCGGCTTACTGGCAGGCTCTGCGATCGCTTCCTCGAATCGCGGCGTTTCTGGAGCCGCGGCCAAGCGACTCGCTGCGCGGCCTCTTCACGCTGCTGATGCCGTCCGATGCGCTGGCCGTCGCGCTCTACGGCATGGCGGCGATCGCGACGCTGGCCGTGGCGTCAGGCATCTGGCGAAGCCGCGCGCCAATCGAGGTCCGGTACTCGGCGGCCGTGCTGGCGCTCGTGCTCATCAGCCCGCACGTCGGCGCCTACGATCTCGTCCTCCTCGCGCCGGTCTATTTTCTCCTGTCGAACTGGCTCGCCCGATCGGCCGACATCACACACCGCCCCGCGCTCTCGGGGTTGTTGTGCGCTTCGTTCATCGCCCCGATCTGCGGCGGCCTTCCGGCGATGTTCAGGATGCAGCTCACCGTCGGAACGATGGTGGGGCTTCTCTTTGTTTTGTGGCACAGCGTCAACGATCGCGGCCTTGTCGGGGCGTGCGCTCTGACCGCCGCGGTGTAACGGCCGATGTCGCCGTGCCGCGCGTGCTCTCTCGCTGCCGCGGTCTTCTTCCTATTTCTGATCCTGGCGGCATTACCGATCGAATGGCCGCTCGATGATTTCGCGGAGTACTGGGCGGCCGGCCGGCTGAACGCGAGCGGGCACAATCCGTACGAGCCCGCGGCCATGCTCCAGGAAGAACGCGAGATCGGTTGGCAACACCCCGATCCCGACATGATGTACAACCCGCCCTGGACGCTGGCGCTCGCCATGCCTATCGGCTCGGTCAATTTTCAGATTGCCCGGTCGATCTGGCTTCCGGTG
>Ga0207927_1001429_pt1 | contig 10211 bp, 8 predicted proteins | sample NGESurdeep072012_2_FD_184456 | JGI IMG/M metagenome (GOLD analysis project Ga0207927, IMG submission 184456) | Arctic peat soil microbial communities from Barrow, Alaska - NGEE Surface sample 210-2 deep-072012 (SPAdes) | ecosystem: Environmental > Terrestrial > Soil > Wetlands > Peat ... | reverse complement strand
GGCGACGGTACCGACGCCGCTCTGGCTGCCTTCGACCGTGACGGGGCGAACCGACAGCACGGTCGCGTCGTAGACCTGCGACATGCGCTGGGCCTCATAGGGGCGAATGACGTCGGGGCTCGCCGTGGTGCAAGCGGCAAGCGCGGCAGCGGCGATGGCAGTCAAAAGGTGTTTCATGGTTTTCTCCTGCAGCGATGCTTCTCCCGCAACGCGGCGAATGTGGCCCAGTTGACCACAAAGGTCGCGCCGGCGCCTTGCTCGTGCGAGAAGACCGAGCAAAGAAGTGTGAGTTCCCCTGGCGGCCTCGGGTGCGCCGCCGGCCCGGCTCGGCGTCAGCCGCGCAGCCGGCTGTTTCGCGGCACACTGGCGAGCAGGAACTCCATCTGGTCGGCGAGGATGCGCCGGCCGCGCAGGATCATGTCTTCGTGCAGGCTCGGCACGTAAGGCAGGTAGTGCAGCGACATGCGCGCTTCCTCCGGCAGGCGGTTACCCTTGCGGCCGTTGCAGGCGCGGCAGGCCGTGATGCAGTTCATCCAGGTGTCGCGGCCGCCGCGCGAAGTTGGCACGATGTGCTCGCGCGTCAGGTCCCCGAGCCCGAAGCGGCCGGCGCAATAGGCGCAGACCTGACGATCGCGGACGAAGAGCTTGGGGTTGCTGAGGGCCGGCGTGCGCCGCCAGGCGCGGCTCGGCACGGCGCCGCGCACGGCGATGATCGGATGCACTTCGATGCGCGACTGCAGGCCCGTGCGCCGCTGCACGCCGCCGCGTAGCACGCGAAACGCATGGCCGAGCGTCCACGCGACGCCGTCGCTGGCGTAGAGCACGGCCGCTTCCTTGGCCGAGATCCAGGCCTGCGGGCGGCCGGACATGTCGAGCTGCAGGACTTCCATCAACCCGTAAGCGTAATGCATGAACCCGGCTTGGCTCAAGACCTGACGCTGCGGCCCGATGCCCGCGATGCGCCGGCGCTACGCCGATCGGGCAGGGTAGAGACCGCGCTGGCGCGCCATTAGCCGCGTCAGGCCGAGCAGGGCACCGATGTTCGGCGTCGCGACGCCGACGCGGGCGCCGATCTCGTGGACGGCGGTGACGAGGGCGTCGAGCTCGAGCGGGCGGCCGGCGGATGCATCCTGCAGCATCGAGGTTCTGAAGCTGCCGAGCTTGCGCGCGAGCTTCATGCGCTCTTCGCCCGATTGGTCGATCGAGCAGCCGATTCGGGCGCCGATTGCCGACGCTTCGGCCATGGTGCGGACCATGAAGTCGAAAACGAGCGCATCGTCGAGGATCGCGTCGCTCGGCGCGCCCGTCAGCGCCGAGACCGGATTCATCGTCATATTGCCCCACAGCTTGTACCAGACCTCGCGGCGCACGTCGGCGCTGGCCTCGGCCTGAAAGCCCGCTTCGGCGAGCGTGGCGCAGACACTTCGCGTGCGCGTCGAATCGCCGCCGCGCGGTTCGCCGACGATCAGACGCTCGCCGAAGCCGTGCCGTATCACGCCGGGTTCGGGGCATGAAGCTGCCAGGTGGACGACGCAGCCGAGTACTCGCGCGATCGGCAACAGGGCAAGAAGCCGGCCGCCCGGATCGACGCTCTCGAGCGGTGGCTCGGCCGGCGCCGCCGCCGGCAGGAACCACCACGGAACCCCGTTCATCGCCGGCAGGACGATCGTCGATTCGCCCATCAATGCAGCTACCGCCGGCGCGACGGCGGCGAGGGCCGGCGCCTTGAGCGCAACGACCACGAGCTCCTGCGGCCCGAGCGCCGCGGCATCGTCGCTCACCTCGACGTGCGCGACTGAACGCTGGCCGGCCGATTCGACGACGAGGCCGCGCTCGCGAACCCGCGTCAGCGTCTCGCCGCGGGCCAGCGCCGAGACGCGGTGACCGGCGCCCGCCAGGCGCGCGGCGATGAGGCCGCCGATGGCACCCAGGCCGACGATCGCGATCTTCATGCCAAGCCTCGGCGAAAGAAATAGTGAACAAACAAGAACTGATCCTCTCGGCAAGCCGAACCCGGCGCGACTTTTTTCTGCAAAATAGCACGATCGTTCGTTTTTACGCCGATCGTTTTATCGAATCCTGCCCGCCGTGAATTCTCTCGCCTCCGACACCGCCGACGCTGCACCTGCCGAAGCCGGCACGGCGCCCAAGGCGCTGATGAAAGGCCGGCAGACCCGCGCCGCCATCGTCGACGCGGCGCTCGCCCTGGCTTCGCACATTGGCATCGAAGGTCTCTCGATCGGTGCGCTCGCCGAGGCGACGGGGATGAGCAAGTCGGGCGTCTTCGCGCACTTCGGCTCGCGCGAGGAGTTGCAGATCTCGGTCGTGCGCGAGTACCACGCACGCTTCGAGGACGAGGTCTTTCGCCCGGCGATGACCAAAGGGCGCGGCCTGCCGCGCCTGCACGCCCTTTTCGATCGCTGGCTGAAGCGGGTCTCGGTCGAGATCGATTCGGGTTGCATCTACATCAGCGGCGCCGTCGAGTTCGACGATCGGCCCGGGCCGGTGCGCGACGCCCTGGTGATGATGGTGCAGACTTGGCGGCATGCGCTCGAGCGCGCCATCCGCGCGGCCGTCGGCGAGGGCCATCTGCGTGTCGATACCGACGTCGGGCAACTGCTGTTCGAAATCCACGGTCTCATTCTCGCCCTCCACCACGACGCCCGGTTCCTGCGCCATGCCGGCGCCAAGGAACGGGCGCGTGCCGGATTCGAGCGCCTCCTCGCGCATTGGGCAGCGTCCGGCCACCCGGTCTGAACTTCATCAGGAGCTTTCCATGCCTTCCTACACACCGCCCTTGCGCGACATGCAGTTCGTCTTGCACGAAGTGCTCGGCGTCACAGACGAGCTCAAGGCCTTGCCGCGCTACGCCGACATCGACCTCGATACGATCAACGCCGTGCTTGAGGAAGGCGGCAAGTTCGCGAGCGAAGTGCTCTTGCCGCTCAACGCCGTCGGTGACGCCGAAGGCTGCACGCTCGACAAGGCGACGCACGAGGTCAAGGCGCCGACCGGCTTCAAGGCCGCCTACGCACAGTACGTCGAAGGCGGCTGGCCGGCGCTCAGCTGCGACCCGGCCTTCGGTGGCCAGGGCCTGCCGCACATCGTCAACCAGTGCCTGTTCGAGATGCTCAACTCGTCGAACCAGGCGTGGACGATGTACCCGGGCCTGTCGCATGGCGCTTACGAATGCCTCGTCGCGCACGGCTCCGAAGAGCAGAAGCGCCTGTATCTCGGCAAGCTGACGAGCGGCCACTGGACCGGCACGATGTGCCTGACCGAGCCGCAGTGCGGCACCGACCTCGGCCTCCTGCGCACCAAGGCCGAGCCGCGGGCCGACGGCACCTACGCCCTGACCGGCAACAAGATCTTCATCTCGGCCGGCGAGCACGACATGGCCGAGAACATCATCCACCTGGTTCTGGCGCGGCTGCCGGATTCGCCGGCGGGATCCAAAGGCATCTCGCTATTCATCGTGCCAAAATGGAAGCTGAAAGCCGATGGCTCGCTCGGTGAGCGCAACGGCATCTGGTGCAGCGGCCTCGAGCACAAGATGGGCATCCACGGCAACGCCACGGCGCAGATTGTTCTCGAAGAAGCCGTCGGCACGCTCGTCGGCGAGCCGAACAAGGGTCTCGCCGCGATGTTCGTGATGATGAACGCGGCGCGCCTCGGCGTCGGCATGCAGTCGCTCGGGCTGACCGAAGTGGCCTACCAGAACGCCGCCGCCTACGCCAAGGACCGGTTGCAGATGCGCTCGCTCTCGGGCGCAAAGGCGAAGGACAAGCCGGCCGATCCGATCATCGTCCACCCCGACGTGAGAAAGATGCTGCTCACGGCGCGCGCCTATGCCGAAGGCGGCCGCGCCCTGGCCATGTTCACCACCCTGCTCCTCGACAAGGAGATCGCGAGCGAGGACGAGGCGGTGAGGAAGGACTCGGCCGACCTCGTCGCCCTGCTGACGCCGATCGTCAAGGCTTTCTTCACCGACAACGCCTGGATCGCGACTTCGCACTGCCTGCAGGTCCTGGGCGGCCACGGCTACATCCGCGAGTGGGGCATGGAGCAGTTCGTCCGCGATGCGCGCATCAACATGATCTACGAGGGCACGAACACGATCCAGTCGCTCGACCTGCTCGGGCGCAAGGTGCTCTCCGACAGCGGCGCCAGGCTGAAGAAGTTCGGCAAGCTGGTTCAGGAATTCGTCGAGGAAGAGGGCATCAACGAAGCGATGCAGGAGTTCGTCAACCCGCTTGCCGATCTCGGCGAGAAGGTCACCAAGCTCACGACCGAGATCGGCATCAAGGCCTTCAAGGATCCCGATGAAGTCGGTGCCGCCGCCGTCGACTACCTGCGCATCTGCGGCCACCTCGTCTACGCCTATCTCTGGGCGCGGATGGCCAAGGTCGCGCTCGAAAAGGAATCGGGCGGCGATCCGTTCTACGTCGCCAAGCTGGCGACGGCGCGCTTCTATTTCGCCAAGCTGCTGCCCGAGACGGCCGGCCTCATCCGCACCGCGCGCGCCGGCGTCGCGCCGATGATGGCGCTCGACGCCGCGTTGTTCTGAGGTTTCGCGCTACGCCCTCGATCACGACAACATGGAGATCTGCATGAACACGGCCTTGCGACGCACTGCTTTCGGCTTCGGCCTGCTCCTGGCGACAACGATGGCGCTGGCGCAATCGATGTCGCCGGCCGGCCTGTGGAAGACGATCGACGACAACACGAAGAAGGAAAAGTCACTGGTACGCATCATCGAGTCGAACCGCATCTATACCGGCACGGTCGAGAAGCTCCTCGACCCCGACACGAAGAAGGACGCCGTCTGCAAGGACTGCAGCGACGAGCGCAAGGACAAGCCCATCCTCGGCATGACGATCCTGCGCAACGTCAAGGCCAGCACCGACGACAAGGCCGTCTTCCAGGGCGGCGACATCCTCGACCCGGACAACGGCAAGGTCTACAAGGTCAAGCTGAAGCTGATCGACAACGGCGCCAAGCTCGACGTGCGCGGCTACATCGGCATGCCGCTGCTCGGCCGCACGCAGACCTGGATCCGCGCCGAATGAACTCCCTTTCCGGAGCCACCATGAACCGTTTCAACGTCCGCAAGGTCGCCGTTCTCGGCGCCGGCGTCATGGGTGCGCAGATCGCGGCGCATCTCGTCAACGTCAAGGTGCCGGTCGTCCTGTTCGACCTGCCTGCGAAAGACGGGCCGAAGAACGGCATCGTCACGAAGGCCGTCGAGAACCTGAAAAAGCTCAAGCCCGCGCCGCTCGGCATTGCCGAGGACGCGGCGCTGATCGAGCCGGCGAACTACGAGGAACACCTGAGCTTGCTCGGCGAATGCGATCTCGTCATCGAGGCGATCGCCGAGCGCATGGACTGGAAGCTCGATCTCTATACGAAGATCGCACCGGCCATCGCCCCGCACGCCATCGTCGCCAGCAACACCTCGGGTCTGAGCATCACGAAGCTCTCGCAAGTGCTGCCCGAATCGATCAAGCCGCGCTTTTGCGGCATCCATTTCTTCAACCCGCCGCGCTACATGGCGCTGGTCGAGCTGATCGCGACGCCCTCGACCCGGCCCGAGATCCTCGACGAGCTCGAGACCTTCGTGACGACGGCGCTGGGCAAGTCGGTCGTGCGCGCCAAGGACACGCCCAATTTCATCGCCAACCGCGTCGGCATCGCCGGCATGCTGGCGACGATCAAGGAGGCCGAGACCTACGGCCTGACGTACGACGTCGTCGACGACCTCACCGGCAAGAAGCTCGGCCGGGCGAGCTCGGGAACCTTTCGCACCGCCGATGTCGTCGGCCTCGACACGATGGCCCACGTCATCAAGACGCTGCAGGACAACCTCGAGGGCGACCCGTTCTTCGCGAGCTATGCGACGCCGCCGGTGCTCGACAAGCTGATCGCCGCGGGCGCGCTCGGGCAGAAGACGGGCGCCGGTTTCTACAAAAAGGTCGGCAAGGACATCCTGCGCCTCGATCCGAAGACGGGCGACTACGTGGCCGGCGGCGGCAAGGCCGACGAGATCGTCGCGCGCATCCTGAAGAAGCCGCCAGCCGAGCGCCTGAAGCTGCTCCACGATTCGAAGAATCCGCAGGCGCAGTTTCTCTGGGCGATCCTGCGCGACAGCTTCCACTACGCCGCCGTCCATCTGGCCGACATCGCCGAGAGCGCGCGCGACATCGACTTCGCGATGCGCTGGGGCTTCGGCGCCAGCCAGGGCCCGTTCGAGCTGTGGCAGCAGGCCGGCTGGACGCAAGTCGCACAGTGGGTCAAGGAAGATATCGATGCCGGCAAGGCTCTCAGCAGCGCGCCGCTGCCGTCGTGGGTCTTCGAGGGGCTCGGCAACGCCGACGGCGGCGTGCATCGGCCCGAAGGTTCCTGGAGCGCTGCGCATGCGCGCTTCGTCGCACCGAGCACCTTGCCGGTCTACGAGCGTCAGGCGTTTCGCGAGAGCGTCTTCGGCGCCGGCGCCGCGGAGCCGCTCAAGTCGGGCAAGGAGGTCTTCAGGAACGAAGAAGTTCGCATCTGGACGCTCGACGGCGAAGTCCTCATCGCCAGCATCACGGCCAAGCTGCATCTGATCAGCCCGGCCGTCACCGAAGGCCTCCTCAAGGCCGTCGACCTCGCCGAGGCGAGCTACAGGGGCCTCGTCATCTGGTCGCCCGACGACGTGTTCTCCGCCGGCGCCAATCTCGAAGCATTGATGCCGGTCTTCATGAAGAGCGGCGGCAAGGGCATCGCGCCGGAAGAAAAAAAGCTGCAGGACGCGATGCTGCGCATCCGCTATGCGGGCGTGCCCGTCGTCGCCGCGGTTCGCGGCATGGCGCTCGGCGGCGGTTGCGAGCTGGCGATCCATTGCGCCCGCCGCGTCGCTGCGATGGAAAGCTACATGGGCTTCGTCGAGGTTGGCGTCGGCCTCATCCCGGGCGGCGGCGGCCTTGCCTACGTGGCACGGCGTGCCGCCGAGATGGCGGCGGCCGGCAACGCCAATGCCGACCTCTTCCAGTTTCTTCGCGATGGATTCACGAGCGCGGCGACGGCGAAAGTCGGCACCAGCGCGATCGAGTCGCGAAAGCTCGGTTACCTGCTGTGGAGCGACGTCATCGTGCCGAACAAGGACGAGCTGCTGTTCGTCGCGACGGCGCAGGTGAAGGCGCTCGACGCCAGCGGCTGGCGGCCGCCGGCGCGCGCACCGTTCGCGGTCGCGGGGCGCAACGCCATCGCGACGATCAAGGGCCAGCTCGTCAACATGCGTGACGGTGGCTTCATCAGCGCCCATGACTTCCACATCGCTTCTCTGATCGCCGACGTCACCTGCGGCGGCGAAGTCGATGCGGGCTCGCTCGTCACCGAGCAATACCTGATGGCGCTCGAGCGCAAGCACTTCTGCGGTCTGCTCGACCACCCCAAGACGCAGGAACGGATCATGGGCATGCTGCAGACGGGCAAGCCGGTGCGCAACTGAAGGAACGACGATATGACGAAGCAAGTGCAGGATGCCTACATCGTCGCCGCGACGCGAACGCCGATCGGCCGCTCGGGCCGCGGCTTTTTTCGCAACACGCGGCCCGACGATCTGCTCATCGCCGCGATCCAGGGCGCGCTCAGGCAGGTGCCCGGGCTCGACCCGAAGGCCATCGAGGACGCGATCATCGGCTGCGCCATGCCTGAAGGCGAGCAGGGCCTCAACGTCGCGCGTATCGGCGCCTTGCTGGCGGGGCTGCCGAACACGGTCGGCGGTGTCACCGTCAACCGCTTCTGCGCTTCCGGCCTGAGCGCCGTGCAGATGGCGGCCGACCGCATCCGCGTCGGTGAGGCCGAAGTGATGATCGCTGGCGGCTGCGAATCGATGAGCATGGTGCCGATGAGCGGCAACAAGCCTTCGTTCAACCCGAAGATCTTCGAGCGCGACGAGAACATCGGCATCGCCTACGGCATGGGCCTGACGGCGGAGAAGGTCGCGGCGCAGTGGAAGGTGAGCCGCGAAGCGCAGGACGCGTTCGCGCTCGCCTCGCACCAGAAGGCGCTCGCCGCGGTTGCCGCGGGCGAATTCAGCGACGAGATCACGCCGGTCGACGTGATCGACCGTTCGCCCGATCTCTCGGCACACGGCGAAGCCGGCGCGCAACTCGCGAGAATGCGCACGGCGAAGCTCGACGAAGGCCCGCGGCCGGACACCTCGCTCGAAGGGCTGGCGAAGTTGCGCCCCGTGTTCGCGGCGAAGGGTTCGGTGACGGCCGGCAACAGCTCGCAGACGAGCGACGGCGCCGGTGCCCTCATCCTCGCCAGCGAAGCGGCCGTGAAGCGCTTCGATCTGAAGCCGCTCGCCCGCTTCGTGAGCTTTGCGAGCCGTGGTGTGCCGCCCGAGATCATGGGCATCGGCCCGATCGAGGCGATTCCGGCGGCGCTTCGGTACGCCGGCCTCAGGCTCGAAGACATCGGCTGGATCGAACTGAACGAAGCGTTCGCGGCGCAGTCGCTCGCCGTCATCAACACGGTCGGCCTCGACGCTTCGAAGGTCAACCCGATGGGCGGCGCGATCGCGCTCGGTCATCCGCTCGGCGCCACCGGGGCGATCCGTTCTGCGACCGTCATCCATGCCCTGCGCCGCCACAACCTCAAGTACGGCATGGTGACGATGTGCGTCGGCACCGGGCAGGGCGCGGCCGGGATCTTCGAGCGCCTCTGAGCGCGGCCCTTGCAAGGACGGCGAAAGACATGAGCATCAAGACGGCGACATTGAACGGCGTCGCGACAATCGAGATCGCGCGCCCGGAGAAGAAGAACGCGATCACGCAGGCCATGTACCGGCAGCTGGCCGAGGCGCTCGACGCGGCCCAGGCCGACGCGGCCGTGCGCGCCGTGCTGCTCACCGGCCAGCCCGGCATCTTCACCTCGGGCAACGACATCGAGGATTTCATGCAGCGGGCGCCGGGCACGACCGAGTCGCCCGCCTTCGCCTTCATGAAGGCACTGATGGCCTGCGACAAGCCCGTCGTCGCCGCCGTCACCGGCGCGGCGATCGGCATCGGCACGACGATGCTGCTGCATTGCGACTTCGTCTACGTGAGCGACGAGGCGCGCCTCGCGATGCCCTTCGTGAGCCTGGGTCTCGTGCCCGAGTTCGCGTCGAGTCTGATCGTGCCGCAGCTGATGGGCAACGCCCGCGCTGCCGAGAAGCTCCTGCTCGGCGATCCGTTCACCGGCGCCGAGGCGGTCGAGGCAGGCATCGCCAACGCCGTATTGCCGGCGGCCGAGGTGGCGCCGCACGCGCGGCGCGTTGCCGAACGCTTCAACACCTTGCCGCCGGGGGCGGTGCGTGAAACGAAGCGACTCATGCGCCGGGCGCGATCGGCGGCGGCACTCGAAACGATCAGCGTCGAAGGCCGTGCCTTCGCGCAGCGCCTGCAAAGCCCCGAGGCGAAGGAAGCTTTCAGTGCCTTCTTCCAGAAGCGCAAGCCTGATTTCTCGAAATTCTGAGGTCGGGCCCCGGCTCCGTCACCCGGCGGCGTCGCTCGCCTACAAACTCGCGCTGGCGCCGCTCCTCGTCGCACAGGCGATCGTCACGCGCCGGCGGGCACCGCTGTTGCCCGAGGCGGCGGGGCCGCGCGAAGGCCGCGTGGGCGAGAGCGGTGGTTCGCCGCTGCGCGTTCTCATCGCCGGCGATTCGTCGGCCGCGGGCGTCGGTGTCGCGAACCAGGACAATGCCGTCGCGGGGCATCTGGTTCGCGCCTTGCATCGCCACGCGGACCGGTCGATCGTCTGGGCCTTGCGCGCGAAATCCGGGCTCACGACGCGCGGCGTCCACGCGCTGCTCGTAGCCGAACCACCGGCACCGGTCGAGGTCGCCGTCGTCATCACCGGTGTGAACGACGTCATCGACCAGATCGCACCGTGCCGCGCCGTTCGCCATCGCGCGGCGCTGGCCGACTGGCTGCTTGCGGGCGGCTTCGCGCGTCACGTCGTCTTCGGTAGGGCCCAGGCCCCCCGAGAGAATCAGGATGGGCGAGCGGGACATGGCCAGGCGCACGGCCTCCGCCAGGCGGTTGCGGTCGTCGCCGATCACGCTCTTCGCCACCACTTCCACGCCGATGTTGTTCAGCTCCGCGGTGAGGTAGAGGGAATTGGTGTCGACGCGCTCCGGCGTCAGCATCTCGGAGCCGACCGCAATGATCTCCGCGTTCATCAGA
>Ga0207927_1001427_pt1 | contig 10223 bp, 9 predicted proteins | sample NGESurdeep072012_2_FD_184456 | JGI IMG/M metagenome (GOLD analysis project Ga0207927, IMG submission 184456) | Arctic peat soil microbial communities from Barrow, Alaska - NGEE Surface sample 210-2 deep-072012 (SPAdes) | ecosystem: Environmental > Terrestrial > Soil > Wetlands > Peat ... | reverse complement strand
CTCGCGCTGGCGGTTCTGCTCGTGCTGGCCGGCGTCGCCATGAGTGTCAGCAACACGTCGACCAACACGGTGGCGCAGTCGATCTCGCCTGCGACGCTGCGTGGTCAGACGGTCAGCCTGTACATGCTCGCGGTACGCGGTGGCACGTCGTTGGGCGGCTTGCTGACGGGCGCTTCGATCAGCTTGCTCGGCGTGCGTCACGCGTTGCTGCTCAACGGCGCGCTGGCGATCGGCGCGCAGTTGCTGATCGGGCGAAAGTGGACGCGTCCGGAGATCGGGCACGCCACTTGATCCAAGGGGGGCCGCGGTTTGACGTCCGTCAAAGCCGTGGTGTCGCCCTGTATGACACTGGATCCACGCTTTCGCCTCTTGGCATGTCACGAACGGAGTCCCGCCATGTATCAGCGCATTCTTGTTCCCGTCGACGGCAGCCTGACCGCCAAGGCCGGCCTCGACGAAGCCATCCGCTTGGCCAGGCTTACGGGCGCCGAGTTGCGCCTGATGCATGTGCTGGATGCTGCGGCATACGCGACCGGCTTCGAGCCCGCCAACGTCTATTGCAACGAAGTGCTTCCCCTCATGAAGCGGGCCGGTGCACGGGTACTCGAGGAGGGCAAGGAGCGAGTCGAGCGAAGCGGCCTGAAGGCGGATTGCGTGCTTCTCGAGACCGTGGCCGACCGCGTCTGTGACCTCGTCGCCGCGCAGGCGATCGACTGGAGCGCCGACCTCATCGTGATAGGCACGCACGGCCGGCACGGCGTCGGGCGGCTGCTTCTGGGCAGCGATGCCGAGCAGATCATGCGGACGGCGCCCGTCCCGGTCTTGCTCGTCAGGACCGATGGCGAAGAAGGAGCCCGGAGCATGCGGCGTGTCGCGGGATCGGAGTCATCCGCCGCCGTCGCGATGTGAGCGTGATTGCGGCACAGCGCGCACCACTGGCGCCTTCGAGAGCGGGCATCATGTGTCCATGAGCGCCGTTGGAAGGCCCGCGTTGCCATCGAATGCGCGCACCCTGGTGCAACTCTTCACCGCGCGCGTCGCCGATACGCCGCAAGCCGAAGCCTATCGCCAGTTCGACAGCGCGACCGGCGCATGGATCGGCACGACCTGGGCCCAGGCCGCCGAGCGCGTTGCGTCGTGGTCCGGTGCGCTATGCGACCTCGGCCTGCCGCGTGGCGCGCGTATCGCCATCCTCCTGCCGAACGGCCTCGACGCCGTCTGCATCGACCTGGCGGCGCTGACACTGGCTCTCGTTCCGGTGCCGATGCACGCGCTCGACAACCCGCAGAGCATCGCCTACATCCTTGGCGACAGCGACGCCTCGCTGCTCGTGGCCGCATCCGACACGCAATGGCGGGCCATCGCCGCGGTCGGTGCGGCATGGCCCGCGCTGAGGCAGGTCGTGGTCATGCGCCAGGAGGTCGTCGGCTCGCCCGCATCTGGCGCGGTGCCCGTTGTCGGCCTGACGCAATGGCTGTCGCTTCGACAACCCGCGCCTCTTGCCGGTATCGGTGCGCCGGAACCTCCTTCGGAGACGGATCTCGCGGCGCTGGTCTACACCTCGGGCACGATGGGCAAGCCCAAGGGCGTGATGCTCACGCACGGCAACGTCATGTCGAACGTTGCCGCTGCGCTCGCCCGCGTGGCGCCGCTGCAGGGCGACATCTTTCTCTCTTTCCTGCCGCTGTCTCACACGTTCGAGCGGACGGCCGGCTACTACCTGCCGATCGCTGCGGGCGCCTGCGTCGCCTACTCGCGCTCGGTGGCACAGCTCGGCGAAGATCTGCGCAGCGTACGACCGACGGTCCTCGTCTCCGTGCCGCGCATCTACGAGCGCGTCTACGCTACGCTGCAGGAAACGCTCGCCGGCTCGGCAACGAAGCAGCGGCTCTTCGGTTGGGCTGAAGCCGTCGGCTGGCGTCGCTTCTGCCGGCGCCAGGGGCTTGCCGTGGAAGGCACTACGTCGCCGGCGCTGGACGCGCTGGCATGGCCGCTGCTCGATCTCCTCGTCGGCCGGCGCATGAGGGCGTCTTTCGGCGGCCGCCTGCGCATCGCAGTCAGCGGCGGCGCGGCGCTGGCGCTGCCGATCGCGCGTTGTTTCCTCGGCCTGGGCCTGCCCGTTCTGCAGGGCTACGGCATGACCGAGACATCGCCGGTCGTCGCCGTCAACGCGCCGGACGACAACGACCCGACCACGGTCGGCCGGGCCCTTGCCGGCGTCGAGGTGCGAATCGCCGAGAACCGCGAGCTTGTGGTGCGCGGCCCGAACGTGATGCGCGGCTACTGGAAACGTGACGACGACACGGCGCGGGCCTTCGTCGACGGCTGGCTGCGCACCGGCGACCAGGCGGCGATCGAAGGCGGCCGGATCCGCATCCTCGGCCGCCTCAAGGAAATCATCGTCACGTCAACGGGCGAGAAGATCGCGCCGGCGGATCTCGAACTGGCGATCACCGCCGATCCGCTGTTCGAGCAGGCCTACGTTTTCGGCGACAACCGACCGTTCATCGCTTGCATGGTCGTGCTCGCCCGCGCTTCGTGGGTGCGCCTGGCATCGGATCTGGGGCTCGACCCGCTGGCGCCGGCGAGTCTCGAGGCGCGCGCCGCGCGCGCCGCCGTGCTCGAGAAGATCGCCTCGCTGGCCCGCGAGTTTCCCTATTACGCCCGGCCGCGCGCCGTCTCGATCACCCTGGAACCGTGGACGATCGAGAACGGTCTGATGACGCCGACGCTCAAGCTGAAGCGCAACAACCTGGCGGCCCGCTACGCGAGTGAAATCGACGCCTTGTACCAGCGCTAGACGAGCATCGTCGGACGCGAAGATGGCCAGGTCGTCGCCCGGGCAGACCCGCGGCGTACGGTCGCGGGCTCTTATAGCCCTACCAGGTAATTCGCCAGGTTCTCGATGTCCTGCGCGCTCAGGGTATTGGCGACGCTCGTCATGTTGCCCGCATCGTTGGTTCGCTTGCGGGCCTTGAAATCGCTCAGTTGCTTGACGATGTAGTCGTAGTGCTGGCCGGCCACACGCGGGATCTCGTTCTGGCCGGCGAACCCGCCGAGGTGGCACATCGTGCAAAGCGTTTCATCGGCCTTGAGCTTGCCGAGCCTCGCCTTGGCCGGATCCGTCGCAAAGCTCTGCACCGGCGGCCTCTGCTTGGCAAAGTAGTCCGACAACTCGTGCATCTCATCGCGCGTCAGGCCGACGGCGATCGGGCTCATCAAATCATTGGCGCGGCGACCTTCCTGGAAATCACGCAACTCCAAGTACATGTAGCGCGATGTCTGGCCGGCCAGGATCGGGTAGGCCGGCTGGGTCGACTTCCCCTGCGGCCCGTGGCAGGCCGCGCAGACGGCGACCTTGGGAGGCACCGCGTCCGCGGTCTGCGCCTGCACCGCGAGACCTGCCGAAGCCATCAGCAGGCCCGCGAGCACCCGGCACGAGAACGTCATGCCGAGTCGTCGGTCGATCAGGGAAGTGCGAACACGATAACCGAGTTGCCCCGCTTAAAGTCGAGTTGGGTGTTGCCGCCCGCGGCCACGGCGACGTACTGTTTGCCTCCGACCATGTACGAGACGGCCGGCGCGTTGACCCCGGCGCCGCACTGGTATTCCCAGAGCATCTTGCCGGTGCGGGCGTCGAAGGCGCGGAACAGGCCATTGCCTTCGCCATTGAACACCAGGCCGCCCGCCGTGGCGAGAACACCGCCGATCAACGGTTGTTCGGTGTCGAACTTCCACGCGACCTTGCCCGTGTCAAGGTTGACGGCGGCCAGCCGCCCCCATTGCTTCTCGCTGGCGATCACCTTGAACGCTCCGCCGAGCCAGAGCTTGCCGCCAGGGTATTTCGCATCTTCGACGTGGTAGGTCATCGGCTGATGCAGGTTCGCGGCATAGGCCAGATGCAGCACCGGATTGACCGCCATCGGGCTCCATTCGACCCCGCCGTTCGCGCCGGGCAGCATGCGTGCACCGTCCTTGGTTGGCAGCACCCACATGTTCTCCTGCGGAATCATGGCCTCGCTGAACCGGATCAATTCGCCCGTGACGCGGTCATTGACGTAGATGTGACCGGTCTTGCCGCCATGAATCGCGACCTTGTGCACCCGGCCATCCTTGCCCATGGCCTCGGTGAGCACGACGGGCGAAACGGCGTCCAGATCCCAGACATCGTGCGGCACATACTGGAAGTGCCACTTGTAGGCGCCGGTGTTCAGATCGACCGCGACCATTGAATCGGTATACAGGTTGTCTCCGGGCCGCTCGGCGCCATACAGATCGGGGCTGGGGTTGCCCACGACGAAGAACGCGGTGTTGGTTTCCCGGTCGATCGCCGGCGCCATCCAGACACCGCCGCCCAGGACCTTGTAGAAGTCGCCGCTCTTGGCGAGCTGCGCCTTCTCGGCCGCCAGGTCGCGGTGCAGGTTGCGGTTCGTGGCGTCATTGACCGCCCACACGCCCTCGCTGCCCTTTTCCGGGATCGTGTTGAACGTCCACAGCAGCTTGCCGTCTTTCGCGTCGTAAGCCTTCACGAAGCCTCGGATGCCGTACTCGCCACCATTCGTGCCGATCAGGACCTTTCCGTTCACGGCGACCGGGGCCATCGTCTCGGAATAGCCGGCCTCGGGGTCCGCGACCTGCACTGCCCACAGCACCTTGCCCGTCTTGGCATCAAGTGCAAGGAGTTTCGCGTCTAGCGTGCCCATGTACAGCCGGTCACCCATGACCGCCACGCCGCGGTTGTTGGGTCCACAGCAGTAGGTCGTCACGGCGCCCATCTTGTGCTTGTAGTGCCAATACTCCTTGCCGGTCGCCGCGTCGAGGGCGTACACATGGTTGTACGACGTGGTGATGTACATGATTCCATCGACCACGATCGGCGACGTCTCCATGGATTCCAGCACTTCGGTCTGGAACTGGAACGCGGGCCGAAGCTTGTGCACGTTCGAGGTATCGATCTGCGTTGCCGGGTAGTACCGGGTCTGCGCATAGCTCATGTTGGACTGAAGATAGTTGACGCCGTCCTTGTCGGCCGCGTCGAGCTGCCCCTGTGACACGGCAACGTTTTTCGGCACGGGCGCTCCGGTCGCCGCGCCCTGGTCCGAGACTTCGGCTTGCCCCATGACGCCTCCTGCAGCCACGCACAGTGCGGCTGCAACTCCCATGGCGCGCCATGGACTCGACCCGAACCTGACTTGCTTCATCGTTATCTCCTCGGTGTTGGTAGCATCGCCTTCGCCGCGGCGAGACCACGGCGGGCAACCGATCTTCGACTCATCTCACAATCCACCCGTCGCCCAGCGTGAATTGGGGCCAGTCCCTACAAGCGCCGACCGACCAATAGCGTACTCAGATCGAGGCCCGCTGGAAACAGAAATCTTTCGCTGCAGTGCAGCATCGCTCTCCCTGTTCAGGATCCTCATGAAGCCCATGCCCTGTCAAGTCCGCAGCTCATTGCTCGCCTGGATCTGTGCCGCCGCCGCCGTTCTGCCGATGGCCGGCGCATACGCGCAGGCTGCGAGCAATCCCAACCTCAACGCGCAGTTGCTGGTCGCTGCGCGGCAGGAGGACATCGCGAGGGTGGAGCGCGTGCTGGCACAAGGCGCGGTGCCGAATTCGCGCAACCGGCTCGGCAAGACGGCGCTGTTGCTCGCCTGCGAAAAGGGCAACCTCGCGCTCGCCGAACTCATGCTGCACAACGGTACGGACATCTCGATGGCGTCCATCGAAGGCGTGACGCCGCTGATGGCCGCGAGCTACGCCGGCAATGCGGATCTGGTCAAGCGCCTGCTTGCGGCCGGCGCAAGCGCCGCGCCGGTCGACCGCATGAACAAGCCCGCGATCGTCTACGCGGCGGGGCAGGGACATGCGGCGGTCGTGGATGCGCTGCTGGTCAGCGGTATCGATGTCAACGCCACCTACGAGCACCAGCTCACGTTGCTGATGTGGGCGGCCGGCCAAGGGCACCCGGATGTGGTGAAGTTGCTGCTTGCGCGGGGTGCGAACGCGGATCTGCGCGACGACCGCGGCATGAGCGCGCTCGACATCGCACGGCTATCGCACCAGCCCGAGGCGGTCGAGGCGCTCGGGCGGAAATCGCCCGAAAATTGACAGGCACGGGGACGGCCGAGAGGTTCGACCCGATCCCGTGAAGCCGTCGCAAGCGCGCTTCTGATTCAGGGCAGGTGCGCCATGAAGTGCGCCAGCGCGTGCAGTTCGTCGTCGCCCAGCGGATAGACGACGTCGGCCATCGATGCGATGCCGCCGCCGGTCCGCCTGCTGGACTTGAAATCGCGCAGCGCCTTCAGCAGATAGTCTTCGCGCTGGACCGCCGTACGCGGCGTGGCCTGCACGCCCGAGTATTTTTCCGTGTGGCAGGAAGCGCAACGGTTCTGTTTGGCGAGCTTCTCGCCGACCGCGAACATCGCCGGCTCGGCGACGCCGTTCGCGCCTGGCGGCGGCGGCTTCAGCGCCGCGAAATAAGCTGCAAGGTTGCGAATGTCGTCATCCGCAAGGCCGGTGGCCAGCGGCTGCATGATCGGGTTCTTGCGCGCGCCGCCGCGAAAGTAGACCAGTTGCCATTGCAGGAAACCGTCGGGCTGGCCAGCCAGCGACGGCGTTTCGGGCATCTGCGAGATGCCGCCCGGGCCATGGCAGGCCACGCAGGTCTCGGCCTTGGCGGCACCGGCCACGAGGTCAGCGGCGCCGGCCATCGTCGCCGTCAGCGACAGGGCCATGCACACCACCGCATTCCTCATGGCGCTTCCATCATCGGGGTCGACAACAAGACAAAATTGCCCGCCGGGACGACCGGCGGGCAACAGGGATGCGCCAGGCGCTTACTTCGCGTAGCTGATCTGGTAGATTGCACCGGCCCAGTCGTCGGCAATCAGCATCGAACCGTCCGGCGCGAGCAAGATGTCGGCCGGTCGGCCGCTATAGCTCTGGTCGCCGTTGATCCAGCCGGAGGCAAACACCTCTTGCTTGATGTGCTTGCCCTTGGGATCGGTCACCACACGCATGATGCGGCCGCCCTGGTATTTGTGACGGTTCCAGGAGCCGTGCTCGGCAATGAAGATGTTGTCGCTGTACTCGGCCGGGAACTGCTTGCCGGTGTAGAACTTCATGCCCAGCGGCGCCACGTGCGCGCCGAGCTTGAGGGTCGGCGGCGTGAACTCCGAGCACTTGTGGCCCATCGCGAACTTCGGGTCCGGCAGGTCGCCCTGGTGGCAGTACGGGTAGCCGTAATGCGCGCCGATCTTTTCGATGTGGTTGAGCTTGTCGCTTGGCAGGTCGTCACTGATCCAGTCGCGGGCATTCTCGGTGAACCAGTAGTCGCCACTGCGCGGGTCGATGTCGCCACCGACGCTGTTGCGCACGCCGATCGCCACCAACTCGGCCTGGCCGGTGTTGGGGTTGACGCGGCGCACCTGCGCCAGGCTGGTCGGCGGCAGGCACTCGTTGCAAGGCGGGCCGAACGGCACGTAGAGCCAGCCGGCCTTGTCGAAGGTCAGGTACTTCCAGCCGTGCGCGGCGTACGACGGCATGTCGTCATAGACCACCTTTGCCGCGGGCATCTTGTCGAGATTGGCTTCGGCGTTCTCGTACTTCAGGATCTTGTCGATGTCGGCGACATACAGAGCGCCATCGCGAAAGGCGATGCCGGTAGGCATCTTCAGGCCGGTCAGGATGGGCTTGACTTCCTTCTTGCCGCCGTTGTCGGTGATCGCGTAGACGGTTCCGGCGCCGAAAGAGCCGACGAACAGCGTGCCCTTGTCGCCCCAGGCCATCTGCCGCGCGCTGTTCACGCCGCTGGCGTAGACGCTTATCTTGAATCCCTTCGGCAGCTTTATGGACTTCAGGCTGGTTTCGAGATCGGCCATCGGCGTCGGCAGCGCCGGACCGGCCGGCGGTGCCAGACCTTTCTGGGCCTCGTTTTCGTCACCGAGAAACCAGTCCGCCGGTGGATGCTCCCAGAAATCCTTCTTGGTGGAGTCGTAGCTCTTGAGCGCCTGCGCGTGCGCCGCCGAAGCGACGAACAGCGCAGCGCATGCAACGGCGATGGCCGCCCTGCCCAACGAACTGCGGGCCTCCTTCCTGTCTTTTCTTGAAGTCATACTTGCCTCCTTGGCTTTGAACGAAAATCCGCCCCGCCGTCTGCGACAAAAAATCGGGTGCGGCAAACCAGTGTAGCCCGCCGCGCGAGCGGTTCAGGAGCCTCCGCTGCGGTCGGAAACCGAGGAACGCATTTATGACGGCGCTGCGCTACGGACGGGTCTCGATGCTGCTGCACTGGCTCATCGGGCTCGCACTGCTGGGCCAGATCGCGTTCGGATTCCTGCTCGACGAGATTGCGCCGCGCAATACCCCGACGCGAGCCGGCGTGATCAACCTGCACAAGTCCTTCGGCATCGTACTCGGACTGCTCATCGTCGCGCGCCTCGCGTGGCGCCTGCTGCACCGGCCGCCGCCTTGGCCCGAGTGGATGCCGCCATGGCAGCGTACCGCCGCGCATATCGGCCATCGCGCGCTTTACGCGTGCATGATCGTGATGCCGCTGTCGGGCTACGTCGCGTCGAATTTCAGCAAGCACGGTGTCATGCTGTTCGGCTCGGCGATCGAACCCTGGGGGCCCGATCTCCCGCTGGTATACCGGGTGCTCAACGGCGTGCACGTAGTGACCGCCTTCGTGTTCTGCGGGTTGATCTTGGGCCACGTGCTCGCCACGCTGAAGCACGTGCTGGTCGACCACGATGCAGTCTTCGCGCGGATGTGGCCTGAGACGCCCACCCGGCTGGCCACGCCGTCCTCCACCTCTACACAGGCATCGCCATGATCATCAGATTCGCTGCGCTCGCTATTGCCCTGACATTGACACTGACAGGGACGGTGTGGGCGGCCCCGTTCGCCTATGTGCCGAACGAGGGCTCCGGGACCCTCAGCGTGATCGACACCGCAAACGACCAGGTCGTCGCCGAGATCCCAGCAGGCAAGAAGCCGCGTGGCACCGTCGTCAGCAATGACGGCAGATGGGCCTACGTCAGCGACCAGCCGAACAATCAGCTGGTGGTGATTGACCTTGGCGCGCGTGCACTTGCCGGCACCGTTGCGCTGGGTGAGTCGCCCGAGGGCGTCGGCCTCTCGACGGACGGGCGCTGGGTCGCGGCGGCGGTGGAGGAATCCAACGACATCGTCTTCGTCGACACCGTGACGAACAAGAAGGCGTTCGTCGTGCAGGTGCGTGGCAAGAACCCGGAACACGCGATCTTCGCTCCCGACGGCAAACACGTATTCGTGAGCGCCGAAGAAGGCGAGGCGGTCGATGTGATCGACGTCGCAGGGCGCACCGAGGTGGCTCAGATCCCGGTCGGTGCGCGACCGCGCGGCATCGGCTTCTCACCTGACGGCAAACGCGCGTACGTCGCCGCCGAGAATGCCAACGTGGTCTACGTGATCGACGCGATCGCCTTCAATGTCGTGACGCGCATCAAGGCCGGCCTGCGCAGCAACGGCATCGCCGTGCACCCAGACGGCAAGCGGGTCTATGTGTCGAACGGGGGCGACGCGAGCGTGTCCGTGATCGACGTCGCGAGCAATTCCATCACGGCCACGATCGCGGTGGGACAGCGCCCCTGGAATATGGCACTCACTCCCGACGGCAAGAAGCTCTATGTCGCGTGCGGGCGCTCGGGGACCGTGTCGGTGATCGACACCGAGCGCGGCGTGCGCATCGCCGACATCGCGGTCGGCAAGCTGCCCTGGGGGGTCGCGATCCGCTGAACGAGGATCTCGCTGCCGGACAGCCAGGTGCGATGCCAGAGCGACGGAAAGTCCGTTTGATTCGAACCGTTGGCTGGCTCTCCGCCGCCGTCGGGAGCGCTTTCCTGACTGACGTGAGCCGCGCCGACAACCCCGCCGAAGTGCTCGAACTTCCGCAGGTCGAAATCGTCGGCACGACACCGCTTCCGGGCTCGGGCATCGCGTTGCGCGATCTGCCCGCCAACGCCCAGATCTACACCAGCCGCGACCTGCGCCAACAGGGCGCCGAGAACATCACCGACTTTCTCGAGCAGAATGCCGGCGGCGTCAGCTTGAATTCGGCACAAGGCAACCCCTATCAGCCCGACGTGAACGTCCGCGGCTTCACCGCCTCGCCGTTGCTCGGCACGCCGCAAGGCGTCTCGGTGTTCTTCGACGGCGTGCGCATCAACGAGCCCTTCGGCGAC
>Ga0207927_1001424_pt1 | contig 10235 bp, 8 predicted proteins | sample NGESurdeep072012_2_FD_184456 | JGI IMG/M metagenome (GOLD analysis project Ga0207927, IMG submission 184456) | Arctic peat soil microbial communities from Barrow, Alaska - NGEE Surface sample 210-2 deep-072012 (SPAdes) | ecosystem: Environmental > Terrestrial > Soil > Wetlands > Peat ... | reverse complement strand
CGTAACGATACCAGCAAACCGCAGATCCCTCGACTCGGGCCGCGAAGCGCATCCAGCCAAACGCAGGCTGGATGCGTTTTTGGCGCGGCCCTCCCTCGGGATGACAATATTATCGTTTGTTACTTATGAATAATCCGGATTCAGGCCCGCACTATCCGTGCAAGCGGATGCACCAATCCTGAAATCGCTCTAACTGGCGCCAGGCACGTCCGTACTAACCGGCAGTCTTTCGGCGGCGATGCCGTCACGCGGAGCGTTTCGGCTGTTTCCCCAGCTTCCGGCACAGTTCCCCCAGGCGCTCCTGCTCTTCTGGACTAAGCACGTTCAGGAATTCAACAATGGCGGCGGCATGTTTGGGAAAGATATCCCGCAACAGGGTCTTTCCCTTCGCTGTCAGCACCACGATCAACACGCGCTTGTCCTCCGGACAGCTCTGCCGGCGTGCTAGGCCTTGCTTCTCGAGATTGCCCACCACCATCGTCAAGTTTCCTCCGGTAGTCAAAACTTTCCGCGCGATGTCCGACAACGACATGGGGCCCAAATGATAAAGAGCTTCCAGGACAGCGAATTGGGTTAGCGTCAAGTTGGCATCGCTGAGACTCTGGGAGGCATAACTGCGGGCCGAATTGGCGGCGCGCATCAACTTGACATAGGTGCTCAGCGCCAGACGTTCCTGCGCGCGGTTCGATTGAGTTCGGGTCACGATTGCCCCTGTTAAGATACTACAACATTAAAGCAATCCGCTCATCCCAAACCCGTTTGTGCAGTCACTTCAGCCCGGCATTTTCCGCTGCCAGTTTTGCCGTCGAACTCCAATCCATGTCCTCCATGCCATGGCCAATGGCGGTCAGCATGTGATCGCGCACTACACTGGCGAAGGGCAGAGGCGCATCGACAGCTTCAGCCGCGGCCAGGGCAAGCCGCACATCTTTCAGTCCCAGGCGCAGTTTGAAGCCCGCAGGCTGATATTTCTCCTCGGCAATAATGCCGCCATACGTCTTGTATATCGGAGCGGCGAACAGAGAATTGGTCAAGAACTCCACATAGTCATGCGGATCGATGCCGTACTTCCGCGTGAGCGCAATCGCTTCTCCCAGCGACTCGATCACCGAAGCGATGAGGAAGTTGCCGCTCAGCTTCACCACGTTTGCCATTTCCGGCTTATCGCCGATAACGAACACACGTTGCCCTAATAACTCCAACAGCGGCTTGCAGCGTTCTACGGCCGAATTGTCTCCCGCTGCCACCACAAACAGCTTTCCTGCTTCTGCCGCTTCAGGGCGTCCAAAAACCGGGGCAGCAATGTATTGCTGCCCGTGCTTGCCATGGTCTTCGGCCAGCTTCTGCGACAGTGCGACGCTAATGGTGCTCATCGAGATGTGCACCGCGCCTTTTGGCAGATGGTCCAGCACTCCTCCCGAATGCAATACGGCCGATTCAACGGCGTGATCGTCGGCCAGCATGGTGACGACGGCTTCCGCGTCTTTCACGGCCTGGCCTGCCGATTTGCCTACCTTGGCGCCCTTCGCGCGTAGCTCGTCCGCTTTCGATAGGGTTCGGTTCCATACCGTTATGTCATGTCCGGCACGAAGCAGGTGACGGGCCATGTGGCTTCCCATATTGCCTAATCCAATAAATGCGATTTTCATTGTCGGCCTCTTTCATCTTGACTTGCTGGTTGCACAGATGCCGTGAAGGCGGCTTTGGCTGCGCAGAAAAGTCACTGTCGTAGCGCGCCAACTTGGTGGCGCCGCTCTTTTAAATCCCTGCCCAGGCCGCAATTTCGGGTATGATGCATCAGTTCCATGGCCACAAAGCAGGAAAGATTATCCACCCACGAAGAACGGCGAAAGTTCGGCCAGTCTCGCCGCGACGAAGTGAGCCGCGTCAGCCAAGGCGACTGGACTCCCAAGCGCCGCGACTTTGGCGTTGTGGATTTGCTACGCAAGGCGCAACGCGGCCGTATCTCCAAGCTCTTGCCCATCAAGTTCGCACGCATGGCAACTTCGCCCTTCGGGTTCTTTCGCGGGGCCGTTCCGGTGATGGCCGCGGACCTCTCCAAGCTTCCGAACACCGGCATTCACGCGCAGATTTGCGGCGACGCGCACGTTCGCAACCTGGGAGCTTATGCTGGCCCGGACGGACGGCTCATTTTCGACATCAACGACTTCGACGAAACCATCCGTGGACCTTGGGAATGGGACGTAAAGCGCATGGCCGCGAGCCTGATGCTGGCTGGACGCGAAGCCAATAACACCGAGAAAGACTGCAAGGAGGCTGTGCTCGCTTTCGCGCGCAGCTATCGTGAGGCGATGCGCCACTTCTGTGAGATGGCAATGCTTGAAATCGCTCGCTATCAGGTTTTCCGCCACCTGAACATCTCGCCGGTGCTCTCCGTGTTGCGTAAGGCTGAGCGGTCTACGCCCATGCACAATCTCGATCGCTTGACCGTGCGACACGACGGTACGTATCGCTTCCGCGAGCAGAAGCCCTGGCAATTTCACCTGCAGCGCAGGACGGTGGCGGAGATCGTTGCAGGGTTGCGCGACTATGTGGGAACGCTCTTGCCCGAAAGACGACACTGGTTCGCGCAGTACCACGTCGAGGATGTCGCTTTTCGGGTAGTCGGAACCGGCAGCGTCGGCGTACGCGATTACATTGTCCTCATGTTTGGCCGTACAAGCAACGATCCGCTGTTCATCCAGATCAAAGAAGAAGACGCCTCTGCGTATGCGCCCTACTCTCCCCAGAGCCGCGTACCCATCAACCAAGGGCAGCGTGCGGCCCAAGGACAGCGCGCCATGCAGGTGCAATCCGACATTTTCCTGGGATGGACGGCCATCGCCGGGCGCGACTACCTGGTCCGCCAGTTGCGCGACCACAAGGCCGGCATTGAGAACGAAGATCTCGAAGGCAACGGACTGGTACAGTACGGGCGTGTTTGTGGCGAACTGCTTTCCAAGGGACACGCTCGCTCAGGCGACGCATGCGCGATCTCGGGATATCTCGGCAACAGCGACAGGTTCGATAAGGCCATGGTTGCCTTCGGCGCCGCTTACGCCGACCAAAGCACGAAGGACTTCGACGAGTTCACGCGGGCCATCCGCACCGGCAAGGTTCCCGCAGCCCCTGCGGCGTCTCCCGCAGCCAAACAAAGTCACCGAAGAACAAAAACCTAGGTTCGCGACAGCAGGACCTCCTTGGGCTGCGCGCTTAGTGGGGCGCATTGCCAAAGTCGGCTACGCCCACTCGAACCACGGTATGAGGACGGAACGATGTCGGCGGTGGCTCGGTCTTGTCCTTCGGCGCATTGGGCGGCGGAATCTCCGCCCACGCGCCATACACCTTGTTGTTCAGCGCCGCAATTCCAATGTAGTCTCCGAGAAATTCCTGCCGGCGGGTGACGAATGCATCACGCGTCCACGCATAATTCGTGAATGTGCGGCCGCCATCCACCGAACGCGCGAGAGTCACGGTGGTCTTCCGATTGTCTGGATCGAGGCGCCGGTCATAGAAGATGACGTTTGCCGCGCCAGTCGCGGGATCGACCGCCAGCCATTGGAAGAACTGATCGGTGCCGTCGTGAGCAGGATTCGAGTTCACGCGCACCGGATCGCTCCAGGACTTGCCTCCATTGCCGGAAGTGGCGCAGAACACGCCGATGTCACCGTCGCGATAATCGCTCCAGGTGACATAGAGAAGTCCCTTGCGGCTATGACGCGGGTCAATCGCAATCTCCGGAAAGCCGTTCGCCCGGTCGAGTTCCGCTACCGCAAAGTACAGCGGAGCCGTTTTGAGTATGGCGCGGCTCTTGGAGAAAGTCTTGCCGCCATCATGCGAGGACGCGAGCACGACGGAATCGCCGTCAGCCCAAACCACATGCAGGGTACCGTCCGCCGCGACGGCCCCGGTGAAACCTTCGACCGCGCCATTGTCATCGCGCGGCAGGCCATGATGAGTGCTGATCTCGATCGGAGCTGACCACGTCAGACCGCCATCGGTTGAGCGCGAAAATAGAATGACGGACTCGTCGATGCGGAACTCGGTCCAGCCCACGTAGAGGTTGCCAGCGTACTTGCTATCGCTGTCGTCAGCGACGATGTACGGCTTGTCCTCGAAGGGAACGCCGGGCTTCGTCGGTTGCGCTAAGACGGCGTGGGCTTGCGCGTCCCAGGTAGCGCCGCCATCCGCCGAGCGGCGCACAAAGATGCCGTTGCGCGTGGCGCCATGCGCCCAGTAGTTCTCGGTACCGAGTTGGTCGAACGCGATGTAGCACAGGATCGCGGCGCCGTGCTTGTCGTAGGTAACGGAGACGTCGCCTGACACGCGATAGTCAGAGGGGGCAGTACCAGTCGCGACTTTCCACGAGCTACCGCCATCTCGCGAGAAGGCCACCGTCGCCGGAACCTGATATGCGGCTACGATCTGCGAAGCATTCATGGGGTTCACCGCAATTGAGGGCTCGTTATGGAAACCGGCCTCAGGCGTCAGGGTCACCACTTGTCCCGGACCGGGAGGGAGTTTCATCGGCACTGGGCTGGCCGAAGGCGCCGTCGGCTCTTGTGCCTTGGTGCTAACCGCAAAGAAAATTACGGCTGCAACATACAGAACGATACGCACACGATATTCGATTCTCATCGGGGCTCGATCTTTTGCTTGCGGCATTGCTTGCAGGCTGAGTTCCGATTACACACGGAATGCCGTTGGATTTCAAAGAGAAGGAGAACAAGTCTTGTATCTCGGTGAGCAGACTTTCGGGCTCGAGCTTCGATGGCCTGAACAGGCCCAGGATAGCGAGGCACTCAACTTGCCAGCAATTCCAATTCCTTGCTTGCCAGTCGTTTTGCGATGTCGGTCAGAGTGTCCGCCGGGAGCGTGCCTTGCCGCGAGATCGTAATTGGGAGCCGCTTGGAGAATCCGGGCGTAGGCTCCGTGCTGGGTGGAACAACCCCAACCACACCGCAGCGCAGCCCCGATCGAATGTCGTCCAGTGACATTGGAGTGGCCGATCCTCCCTTACTTACCACCACCGCTGTTATCGCGATATCGCCAGCGGCCCACGAACGAATCATGGAGAGCGTCTCATTCGCCAGAACGACAGATTCGGGATTACGTTCCAGTACCACGACAACGGTGGACGAGTGGCGAACAGCCACGCGGCTGACCGTGCTGGGATGAGGCGGGAGATCGATCACGATGAAATCCGCGATTTGCAAAAGGCCCGCGACAAATGCTTCGGCCTGGGCATGGTTCAAATACTGGAACTCACCGGCAGCTTGCGGGCCGTGTAGCAACATCAGGTTGTGCGAGCTGGTGACCAGCAGCTTCTTCAACACCGCTGCGGTAATGGCCCGAGGTGGCAATGTTCCGATCGCGCTGAGATTCGTCGGCGGCGGTTCTGCGAGGTAGAGAGAGAAGTTCCCACGAGGCCAGCACCATTCTGTGGCGATCGTTGGGTGATCGAGCGCCGCCAGCGCTGCCGCAATGTTCAACGCCACGGTGGTGGTGCCAACTCCGCCTTTCGCCCCGATAAATGTCAACAGCCTTCCATCCTTGGCTGTAACTGAAGGACGGCCAGTGTTATGGCGCTCTATCGCGAACCGCAGAATCCTCGGCAGCGATACTGGGTTCCACGCCGCCTTGGTGACGTAATCCTGCGCCCCCTCGCTGAGCACCCGCATGCCTGCGCTCGGATTTTCATCCTCTCCAAGCACAACGATAGGCGTCTCGGGGCATTCATTCCGCACGGCGACTAAGGTACCTATGCCCGCGCTGTCGGGCAGCGACAGGTCAAGCACCACTGCATCGAAAGACGAACTGCGCAATTGGTTTAGACCCGACGTGAGGTCTTCCGATCGCTGCAGATCGAAGGAGCCCGGGTTGGACAGGCTGCTTTCGATCTGACTAACAACAGACTGCGAATTTTCAATCAGCAGAATCCGCCTCGCAAAATCACCCATAGCAGCTCGATTCCTACGGCCGTTCTGGTCATTAACATCGGCGGATCGTGGAAAGTATGTAACAGGGGCCCTAAAAAACACCTCTAAACCGCAGCGCGGGTTGTGCCGATAACCCCTATGTGCAGACCAGCAACGATGACGTAAGGACCCGGCAGCGCAGGGGTGCGTCGACAGGGGGGACCTCCCTGTTGGAATTCGCCCTGGTCGCACCCATGGTTTTTATCCTGCTATTTGCCGTCTTCGACTTCGCGCGTTTGTTTTACGTTGAAATGAACCTTCAGAATGCGGTGCGGGAGGCGGGACGTTTTGGTGTTACAGGCAGCCACCTTTCCGACCCAAACCATCCCGGCCAGAACCTCTCGCGCGTGAATTCGATTATTCAAGTTGCGCAGCGAGCGGCAATGGGTCTTGATGTCTCCAACATCCAAATCTCCAGCACCGGGGGGGGAACCGGCAGCGCGGGCGGCCCGGGAGACACCCTGATAATCTCCCTGACCACCAATCTGAAACTCATGACACCCATCGTTGCCCAGTACTTCAAGAACGGTACCTATACGTTTACGGTCGCCGTCAGCTTCAAGAACGAGCCTTTCCCGCCAGGCAACACCAGTTAGCGGAGGTGAACCAAGATGGCAGTATCAGGCCACGATAAGGTGGTGCGTAGCACGAAAAGGGCCAACGAGTCTGGCCAGGCGCTAGTGGAATTTGCCTTATCGGCGACCATGATGCTCATCCTGGTATTTGGGCTGATTGATTTCAGCCGCGCCATTTTCATCGCGCAAGTAATCGCAAACCTGTCCGGAGAAGGATCGAGCATGGCCTCTCGTGGAACCACTCTATCCGATACGGCCGCAGCCGTGATTGCAGCATCGGCCCCTCTTAAACTGAGTGTCAGCGGGCAAGTGATCGTTTCGTCAGTTTTCAACAATAACAATAACATTCAGCTTACCGGACAAGTATCGCAGGGTGGAATTGGCGCGATCAGCCAGATAGGGAGTTCGATTGGAGGCACCGCTAGTCTTCCATCCACAGTCATTCCCCAACTCAACCAGACGGTTTATGTGACGGAGGTGTTCTACGCGTACAAGCCGATCACGCCGGTCGGCAACCTGTTGACTGGAACTGTATTGCCATCGCGGTTGTACGACGTGGCGTATTACTGATAAGGAGCCGAGAGAGTGAAACTCTTCAGTCGCAGCCGGAGCCGAGAGAACGAGCGCGGGCAGATCGTTATTCTGGTAGCCGTATCCTTGACTGTTATGCTGCTGTTCCTGGCGTTGGCCATTGATGTGGGATTCGCGTATGTCACCAAGGCGAAACTGTCCAAAGCTGTTGACGCTGCCTGCCTGACAGCCATGAAGAACCTTGCCCAAGGGCAAGCAACGGCCAGAAATCTAGCGGTGAATTCGTTCAATGGGAACTACAAAGTGTCCGGTCTTGACTCGAATCCTCCGTCGATCAATGTAACTTTTTCCACGGATGCCTACGGCCAAACGCTGGTCAATGTCAGTGCCACGGCCACTGTCAGAACGTTCTTCATGCGGATGTTGCCGAATCGGCAGACCTTTTCCGTCAGTGACAGCGCCCAGGCAACACGCGGCAAGCTGGTGATGTCACTGGTGCTAGATCGCTCGGGTTCCATGACCGGCAATGGCGGATCGACGGCGCTTCCTCCCGCGGTCATTACCTTCATAAACTACTTCGACAACAACAACGATGAGGTCGCAATGGTCAGCTTCGCCTCCAATGCGACCGTAGATGTGCCGATCGGCTATAACTTCATTACTCCGATTACAAATGCAGTCAACGCCATGAAGAGCAAATTCACCGGCGGCACTTTTGGCCCCGGCGGGCTGACTAACGCGAAGGCCCAGAACGACAGCATTTCCATTCCGCCCGGACAAAACGCGGTAAAGGTCGTGGTCTATTTCACGGATGGATATGCCAATACCATCCAGGACAAGTTGTCTTGTTCTGGAACGCCCACTCTTTACAATTACGGAGGGTACGATTCCGGTAGCTCAGTCGACGTTTTCGATCCTTCCAGCGGAAATTCTCTCGCGACCTACGACGGTGTTTCCACTTGGACGCCCACGACCACTTGTTTGAAGAATGTGACCAAGTTCACTTCCGCAATCAACGGGCAGCTAAAGTCGCTTAATCGTACCAACGTCACCGCGGACGCCAAATATCGGGCCCTTCAGACCGCTACTGCCATGCGCGCCGAGAATCCCGGCATGCTGGTCTACTCCATCGGGTTGGGGTCGAACGTCGACCAGGCTTTCCTGCGACAGATCGCTAATGATCCTGCCAGTTCGACTTACGATCCGAACCAGCCGGTGGGGGAAGCGGTATTCGCCTCCAACTGCCCATCCAGCCAATGCAACGCTCAATTGCAGCAAGTCTTTCAGACTATCGCCGCCAAGATTCTCCTTCGTCTCACGCAATAAGGCGGCGTTTCGCGCTCAGGATGCCGGTCCCTGCTCTTTGTCTGGCTGCCGCTAGAAAGTGATCTTGGCGGCAAACTGAATTCCCCGCGGGCCGCCTCCGCCGAGGAACGGATTGCCAATGCCAACGTCGCCGGTGGCCGTAAGAGCGTAGTACCCAATACCTCGCCCGTTGCTGGCAATCCCATTGACGCCCGGATCGGCGATGAAGTTGGGCAACTCCGGATTGGCGAAGTTGGGATGATTGAAGAGATTGAAGAACTCGGCACGCAGTTGTAGGTTGACACGCTCGGTAATTGGCGTGTCCTTAAAGACCGAGAAGTTAAACTCCTTGAAGCTAGGACCAATCAGAGTGTTGCGTCCAAGGTTGCCAAAGTGACGGCTACCGGCAAGGCAATTGCTGTCGCCGTTGGACGTGGTCTTAGTGGTATTTCCAAACGTACATGGAACCTGGAAGTTGGCCAGGTTGAGGAAGTTGTTAGGTGCGCTGCCGTACTGAATCGGCCCCACGATTTGGGGACGGTCAAATCCTTCTCCCGAGCCAGAGTAGTCGCCTTGGAAATTGTAGTTCAGCGTGAAGGGCTGGCCGGTTTGCACGGTAGCAACTCCGTCGACGCCCCACCCACTCTTCAGCTTGGTAAGAGATCCCGTCGACTTGGGGAACTGGTAAACGAAGTTCCAGCTAAATCGCTGGCGAATATCGAAGTTGGAATTGCCTCGCTCCAGCTGCGGCGCCAAACTGTTGTTCGGCTGCGAAGCATTGGGAATGAAGTCTTCCAGGTCGCTGGCATTGTCGATGGAGTGCGACCAAACGTAGTTTGCCTGGGATGAGAGTCCGTGCCACGAAGTCACGTGAAGGCTGGCTTGCAGCGAGTTGTAAATAGATCCTGCGGTTGACTCTTCCTGGTTGACGTAGAAGAAATTTGGGAATGCGGTCCTGGGCACGTTGCCCCCACTGTCGAAGCCACCAATCGGGCAATTGGGCGGTGTGAAGCCACCCGCGCAACCTCCCGTCGGACTCGTGTCATAGGCCGTAATCTGCGCCTGGCTGGGCTGATTGATATCCCGGAAGCGGAAGAGCTTGGTTCCCTTCGAACCGACATAGGCGAGTTGCATCATTACCTTGTTGGTGATCGCCTGCTGAATGTTGAGGTTCCAATTCTGGACGTAAGGAGTGCGTATGTTCGGGTCAATTCCGAAGAAGCTGCCTAGCGGCGAAGGATTGACGTACACAGGCGAGCCGGCGGTAATTGGACCTGAGGTCGCACCGGCGAACGAAATCGGCGCCACTCCAATGCCGACATAGGCAGGCCCGGGACAGAACGTACAGTTATAGGGAATGTGCCCCAGGAACATGTCTTGGGAGAAGGCGTCGTAGAAGACACCGTATCCGCCGCGAATCACCGTCGTCCCCTTGCCGCCTACGTCGTAGGCGAAGCCGAAGCGTGGAGCGAAGTTGTTGTAGTCAGGGTTATAGAGGCCGGAAGGACCACCGGGAGCTCCCACTTGCACCAAGGTCCCGCCATTCGCAGGGAGCAGCCGGTAGAACAGGTTATTCTTCTCGCCCGGCACGCCCAAGTAGTCCCAGCGCACACCGAAGTTCAACGTCAGTCGCGACGTCCAGCGGAAGCTGTCCTGTAGGTAGAGCCCTTGATTGTTTTCATATTCGTGCCGGTTGGTGTTGCCGGCAGCCTGGCTTCCACCCGCCGGAAGGCCTTCCAGGAACGATGTGAGATCGTCGAAGCTGAGCTTGCCCCGGAAGTTGGAGTCTTGGACGATCTGAATCGAGGTCCGGCGGAATTCATACCCGAACTTGAGATCGTGGCGG
>Ga0207927_1001421_pt1 | contig 10248 bp, 8 predicted proteins | sample NGESurdeep072012_2_FD_184456 | JGI IMG/M metagenome (GOLD analysis project Ga0207927, IMG submission 184456) | Arctic peat soil microbial communities from Barrow, Alaska - NGEE Surface sample 210-2 deep-072012 (SPAdes) | ecosystem: Environmental > Terrestrial > Soil > Wetlands > Peat ... | reverse complement strand
CGAGGAGCTCGGAATCGGCTTCGTGCCCTTCAGCCCGCTGGGCAAGGGGTTCCTCACGGGGAAGATCGACGAAAGCACGGCGTTCGACAAATCCGACTTCCGCAACGTCGTCCCTCGCTTCACACCGGAGGCTCGGAAGGCGAACCTGGCCTTCGTGGACATGCTTCGCCGGATGGCAGAACGGAAAAAGGCGACACCCGCCCGGATCGCCCTCGCCTGGCTGCTCGCTCAGAAGCCGTGGATCGTTCCGATCCCGGGAACCCGGAAGCTGGAGCGTCTAGAGGAAAACCTCGGAGCCGCCGAGCTTCACCTCACGCCCGAAGACCTCCGTGAAATCGAGAGCGCCGCTTCGAAGATCACGGTGCAAGGTGCCCGGTACCCCGAACACCTGCAGAAACTGGTCGGTCGCTGAACGGCCCGTCATCCGAACAACACCGCCCGCATCGAGAGCGACCCGAGGTCGAAGCCCGTGATCGGAAAGCGTACGGCGTCGCGCGCATCGGCGGCCCCCGCGGCGTAGAGAAGCGGCAGGTAATGGTCGAGCGTCGGATGCGAGAGGCGCCCCGCCTCGGTCTCCGGCGCCTGCGCGAGAAATTCCACGTCGTGCGACTCGAGGGCGACCGCCACGTCTCTGTCGAACCGCGTCGCCCATCCGGGAGTCGCGAGGTCGCCGCGATCAAGCCTCGAGAACGCGTCGTTCAGGTTGTGCGTGATGTTTCCGCTCCCCATCACGAGCACGCCCTCCTCGCGCAGGGGCGCGAGCGCACGCCCGAGGGCGACGTGCTCCTCGAGTGCGAGGCGCACGTCGAGGCTGAGCTGGACGACGGGGACGTCGGCGGCGGGGCGGAGGTGACGCAGCACCGACCAGGTGCCGTGATCGAGTCCCCACTCGAGGCTGACCGAGGCGCGTTTGCCGAGAAGGGCCGAAGCGCGACGCGCGAGAGAGGGGCTTCCGGGCGCCGGGTACTGCACCTCGTAGAGCGCGGCCGGAAAGCCTCCGAAGTCGTGAATCGTCTGCGGCGCCTCGCCGCCCGTCGTGAACGTTCCCCGCACGTACCAGTGCGCCGACACCGCGAGGATCGCGACGGGCGATGGCAGGAGCGACGCGAGGGCCGAGAATCCGCGACTCCACTCGTTATCCTCGACGGAGTTCATCGGCGAGCCGTGACCGACGAAGAGAACGGGCATGCGTGCCATGGCCAGCCTGCTAGCGCGCGGCGCCGACGGCGCGCGGCGCGGCCTCGTGGCTCCAGCGCGAGGACGGGAAGCCCGAGGACAGAACGCGGCCATCGAGCGAATACCGGACGATGTACGTGAACGGGTCGATTTCTTTCGAGAGGTAGCCGAAGCGCACGTCCCGAAGGAGGACCTCCACGGCGTCGCCTCGCGGCTCCTCGCGCGCGGCGGGGAATCGCGCGAAGCGGCCGAATACGCCGGCGATGCCGGTCTCGAGCGTGCGCCGCGCGAACGGACCGTTCGCCTTGTCGATCACCCGCGGCGCGAGGTCGTCGCGCGAACGGTAAACACCTTCGAGATGGCGAAAAAGGTTCAGGGCGCCGCCGCGGAATCCCGTGCGAGCGAGCTCGTCGGCTTCCGGCGGCCTCGCGATCTCCCTGCCCCGCTTCCCGAGATCCACGAACGTCGCGGTCACGGCGGGCCCGTCGTCCGAAAGAAGGAGCCAGCGGTCCGGCGATCCCGGCTGGGGAATCGCGGCGCGACTCGAGGCCCGCGGCGCCAGCGCCTCGCCGAGACGCACGGCTTGTCCATGGCGGACGGCGCAGAGCCCGACATACGCAGTCGCCGCGAGGAGGCCCGCGCGCGCCGCGACCCTCGATCGCGGGAACGACCGCCTCGAGACGGCGCGCACCCCGACGAGGCCGAGGACCAGGAGCCCGGACAGAAACACGTCGAGGATGAAGGTCCAGTCGAGCGTGAAACGCGTCGACGAGATCGGCGACAGGAACATCGTTCCCCACGACGTGATCCAGTCGAGAAGAATGTGCGACACGAGAGCGAGCGCGACGACGACGCTCAGGCGCCGCACCGCCGTGCGCCGGCCGGCCGCGCCGGGCGGGCCTAACGCCGGCGAAAGGCGAATCGAGGCGACCGCCGTGAGGAGGACGATCCACACGGGCAGCATCACGAACGAGTGGGTGAGCGCGCGGTGGTGCGTGATGTAGAACTCGGCGGAGAACGGCGACACGAACACGTCCGCGTCCGGGAACGTGGCCGCCGCGAAGCCGACCCAGGCCTCGCGCCGCGCGAGCTTGCGGTCGAGCGTCTCGTCCCCCGTGGACGGTAGGGCGCGGGCGAGGAGGGCGCCCGCGAGGCCGTGGGTGAGCGTATCCATCCCCCGCGACTTTAACCCCCGGACCCATCCGCTATCCTCCCGCGCATGAGAATCCTCGCCGGCGTCGCGCTCGGCGCGGCGCTCCTTTCGCGGCCGCTTCCCGGGCAGGACGTGACGCCGGACGAAGCCGCCCCTCCACGCGTCAGGCAGGAGGTGGCGGTCGTCGCGACGCGCCTCGACATGGCGCCCGCCTCCGCCACCGTCAGGATCGTGACGCGGGAAGAGATCGCCGCGATGCCGGGGGTCCGCACGCTTCCCGACGTGCTTCAGACGATCCTCGGGCTCGACGTGCGGAGGCGCGGCTTGGACGGGACGCAGGCCGACGTCGGGATCCGGGGCTCGGACTTCAACGGAACGCTGCTCCTCGTGGACGGCCAGCCCATGACCGATCCCGAGAGCGGCCACCTCTCGGCGGACTTCGACGTGCCCCTCGGCGCCGTCGAGCGGATCGAGGTCCTCGCGGGCGGCGGCTCCGCGCTGTGGGGCTCGAACGCCGTCGGCGGCGTCGTGAACATCGTGACGCGCGGAGCGGACCTCGGGCGGTCGAACATGCAGTGGGAGACCCGCTACGCCCACGGCAGCGACTCTCTCGACGCCGGCGGCTACCGCGCCGCGGTGCGCATCGGCGAGTCCGCCTCGGCGGCGGTGGACTGGCACCGGACCGAAAACGCCGGTTTCCGCGACGACACGGAGTCCTCCTCCAACCTCCTGCGCGTTTCCGGCCGCTGGGACACGGGTGCGGGGCCCGTCATGCTCGGTCTCGGCTATGCGAGCCGAAACTTCGGCGCCTACGCATTCTACGGAACGACCTATCCGAACCAGCAGGAGTCGACGCGCACGCGCACGGCCGCGCTATCCTCGACTCTCGCCCTCGGCGGCTGGACTCTGACCCCCTCCGCGTCCGTGCGCGCGCACCACGACGACTTCGTCCTCGACCGAAACGACCCGTCGTTCTACGAGAACCTTCATGACACGGTCACTTCTCTCCTGCGCACGGCCGCGCGCCACGCGCTTGGCGGCGGCACGTTCGCGTTCGGCGTGGAGGCCGGGCGCGAGACGATCTCGTCCACGAACCTCGGGAGCCATGGCCGCGATCACGGCGCGCTCTTCGCCGAGTTCGCGCGCGCCTGGGACCCGGCCGCGTCCTCGACGGCCGGCCTCCATGCGGGCCTGCGCGCCGATGAGTACGAGGGCTACGGCTCGCGCTTTTCGCCTTATGCCGGGGTCTCCTGGGACGCCGCCCAGTCCCTCACCCTTCGCGCTTCGTTCGGGTCGAGCTTCCGCGTCCCGTCGTTCACGGAGCTCTATTACGTCGACCCGCAGAACGTCGGCAACCCGAACCTGAGGCCTGAGAAGGCGTGGCAGGTCGAGGCGGGGGCCGCCCTCGCAGTCGGAGCAGCCACTCTCGATGCCGCGTACTTTCACCGGCATGCAACCGACCTGATCGACTTCGTGCGCTCGTCTCCCAACGAGCCCTGGCGCGCCCGGAACGTGCGGGAGGCCGTGGCGGACGGCGTCGAGGCCTCGGCCGACTGGACCCGAGGGCGGCCCGCGTTCCTGGCGCAGCTTCGTGTTCAGGCCGCATACACGTTCGTCGATCTCGCGAGCCTGTCGGCGGCGGCCGACGGAGCGACGGAGGGCAAGTACGTGCTCGACCCGCTGCACGCGAAGTGGGACATCCTCGCGGGCATCGCCCTGCCGCTCGCGCTCTCGGTCACCTCGCGCCTGTCTTATCTTTCCCGGCCGAGCTTCACTGATGGCGTCTGGCTCCTGTCAGGGCGCATCTCGTGGCAGGCCTTCCAGGGGCGCATCCTCGAATTCTTCGTGGACGGGGAGAATCTCGGCAACGTCCGCTACGAGGAGGTTGCCTCCGTCCCGCTGCCGGGCCGCACGTTCGCCGGCGGCTTCAATCTGACCTGGTGAAAGCGCGTACACTCGCAAGCGAGACTCGGTCTCGATTTTCGCCCATGCCGACGATTCTTCTTCTCGAAGGCGCGCGGAGGCGCCTGCCCGAGGGGCCCTCCTGGCTCCGCCGGAGCGACTGGAAGCTCCTGGACGTCGCCACGGCGGAAGAGACCGTGCGCGCCGTCGCCGCCCATGGCCCTTCCCTCGTCATCGTGGACCTCGAGCAGGATCCCGAAGGCGCGCTCGAGGCCGTCCGGGCGGTGCGCGCCGACCCGGCCGCGCGCGACGTTCCGCTCCTCGTCCTCACGCCGCCGGACCGCGCCGAAGCGGCCCGCCACGCGGGGGCCGGCCACGTCTTCCCCGGAAACGCCGCGCCCGAGGAGGTGCTCGCCGAGGTCCGCCGGCTCCTCGCCCTTCTCGAGCGCGCCGCGCCGCGCGTAAAAGTCGAGGCGCCCGTAGCGATCTGGCGCGACGGACAGCCGACCGAAGGGCGTGTGACCGACATCTCCTCGTCGGGGTTCTTCACCGCGACGAGCGAGCCTCAGCCCGTCGGTGCGCGCCTCGAGATAAGCTTCAGGCTTCCCCACGACCGATCCGGCAAGACCGTGACGGGCGAAGTCATCGTCGTGCGGCGCACCGACGGCCCGAACTCCGGCTTCGGCGCCCGCTTCTTCCGGCTTCCGCAGAACGCGAGCCAGCTCATTGACGACTACCTCGCGCCCCACACGAAACGCCCGAAGACCCGAGGCTAACGCGCCGACAGGTCGACAAGGCGAATGCCGACGCGGTCGGCGTAGTCGTGGATGCGCGGCTCGCGGTAGAACTCGCCGAAGTAGACGGCGACTAACCCTGCGTTCGCGACGAGCTTGAAACAGTTCCAGCAGGGCGACGCCGTGGTATAGATCTCGCCCCCCTCGATGCGGACGCCGTTCATCGCGGCTTGGAGGATCGCGTTCGCCTCGGCGTGGACCGTCGCGATGCAGTGCCCGTCCTCCATGAGGCAGCCCACCTCGTCGCAATGCGGAAGGCCGCGAAGCGAGCCGTTGTAGCCCGTCGAAAGGAGCCGCTTGTCGCGCACGATCACCGCGCCCACGTGCTTGCGCGGGCACGTGGCCCGGCTCGCCACCTCTCCGGCGATGTTCATGAAGTAGCGATGCCAGTCGACGCGGTCGGTCATCGCCCTACCAGCCGACCGGCTTTCCCTTGTTCTGCTCGTCCAGCCACTTCTGGAGCGGGGCGAAGTAGTCGCGGATCGCCGTCGCATCCATCTGCCTCTGCCCGGTCAGTGTGGCGAGGGCTTCTGGCCATGGGCGGCTCGCGCCCATCGACAGCATCGCGTTCAGACGGCTTCCGGCCTCCTTGTTCCCGTAGATCGAACAGCGGTTGAGCGGACCCTTGCATCCGGCGATCCCCGCCAGCGCGCGGTGAAACTGGAACTGGAGGATGTCCGCCAGAAAGTAGCGCATATAAGGGACGTTGCCGGCCACGTGGAACTTCGCGCCGGGGTCGAAATCCTGCTCGTTCCGCGTCACCGGCGGCGCGATGCCCTGGTATTTCTTCCGCAGCTCCCACCACGTCTCGTTGTATTTCTCCGGCGGGATCTGTCCCGAGAAAACCTTCCAGCGCCATTCGTCGATCACGAGCCCGAACGGCAGGAAGGCGATCTTCTCGAGCGCCTTGTCGAGGAGCAGGCCGATGTCCTTCGACGTGTCCGGCGCCTTCTCCAAAAGACCGAGCTTCACGAGGTATTCCGGCGTGACAGAGAGCGCGATCGTATCGCCGACGGCTTCGTGGAAGCCGTCGTTGGCGCTCTCGCGGAAGAGGTACGGCTGACCGTTGTAGGCGCGCTGGTAGAAGTTGTGGCCCAGCTCGTGATGGATGGTGTCGAAGTCTTCGGCCGTGATGTCGATGCACATCTTGATGCGGAGGTCGTTCGCGAGGTCGACGTCCCACGCGCTCGCGTGACAGACGACTTCGCGGTCGCGGGGCTTCAGGAACAGGGATCGTTTCCAGAACGTCTCGGGCAGCGGCGCGAAGCCGAGGGACGTGAAGAAGCCCTCGCCGTACCTCACCATCTGCTGGTCGTTCGTCTTGCGGCTCTTGAGGATCTGCGTCAGGTCGTATCCAGGATCGGCACCGGCAGGCGCCACGAGCGGGTAGATGTTTCCCCACTCCTGCGCCCACATGTTGCCGAGGAGATGGGCGGGGATCGGCCCGTTGGCCGGAACGCGGTTGCCGTATTTCTCGCGCAGCTTCGTCCGCACGTAGGCGTGGAGCGAGAGGTAGAGCGGCTTCACCTGCTCCCACAGGCGGTCCAGCTCTGAGGCGAATGCGTCCGGCGGCATGTCGTATTTGGAGCGCCACATGGCACCGGTGTCGGCAAAGCCCAGCTCCCTGGCGCCCTTGTTCGCGAGCGCGACGTACGTCATGAAGTCCTTTCGCATGGGACGCGAGATGGCGTGCCATCCCGTCCAGGCGTCGAGCAGCTCGTCGTAGTTGCGACTCGCCGCCAGGACCTTCGAGAGGTCGCCGAGGTCGCGGCACTCCTCTTTCCCGTCCATCCCCGGCCGGCAGTACTTTCCCTTGCCGTACAGGCCCTCCATCGACGAGGCGATGCGCGTCAACTGCTCGCTTTCCTTCGGGTCTGAGGGCGTCGCGAGCGTGAGACCGTTCTTCAGGAGCCTCATCTTGCGGGCGAGCGCTTCCGGCAGCGAAAGCTTGTCGAACCGCACCGACTGCTTTGCCAGCTCGACAGCCGTGTTGATCGCGCGCTCGTCGGCCTTCGCCGCAAGGAGCTCGGTGTCCTCGGTGATGAAGTTGAGCTTCACCCAGTCCGCGCGCCCCGCCTCCACGGAGAGCTGCAACAGGCGCCGCTCGGCGCTCGTCATGAACGCCTCCGCCTCGGCCACGGTCGGCGGCCCCTCGGCGGCGGCTGAAAAGGTGAAGCAGAGTACTGTCAGGGCGAGCGCACGGCGGTCGAGCATGCCCGCATGCTAACAATGGATCGGCGAAGAAGCTCGTGCCCTTCGTGCGGCCGCTTCGATGGGCCGTTCCCGAAATCCAAAGCCCTCCGCGACTCAGTAAGATCCGGCGGATGGACGAACGCCGCGTCGTCGTGACGGGCCTCGGGGCCGTGACTTCTCTCGGGAACGACCTCGCGTCGACCTGGGAAGGGCTCGTCGCCGGGCGGTGCGGCATCGGCCCCATCACGCTCTTCGACGCGTCGGGTTTCCGGACGCAGCTCGCGGCCGAGATCAAGGAGCTGCCCTCCGGTTTCGAGCCGCGCCTCCGGCGCCGCCTCTCGCGCACCGACATCATCGGCCTGACGGCGGCGGCGGAGTCCGGCGAAGCCTCGGTAACCACGAACGCTTTGCCGAAATCGTACTGCGCCACGTAGCCGCGTTTCAGCAGACGGATGCCCAGGACGCTCTCCGGCACCAGGCGGAGCGACTGCTGCCCCGCGGCGGGGAACCAGGAGAGCGCCACGGGGGGATCGTTGGTGCCGGGGGCAATTTTTTCGAGCGCGGCGGTCCACGCCTGGAGGGTCGCGGTGTGATCGCCTTCGGGCTCGGCGGCGACCTCCACGTAATACGGGCCCTTGGCGAAAATCGCCTTCCGCGGCACAATCTGGCCGCCCATGCCGAGTTTGGCGGGCGGCTGGCGCAGGTCGCGATTGGCGCAGAACATGCCGTAGGCGGAATCGGCATCGCCAAAATCGGAGATGTCGATGACCAGCGTGACGCCGCCCTTGAGGCAAGTCACGCCGTGCATGTTCTGGAAGCCGTAGAGCAGGTAGCCTTCGGCGTTGCCGTCCATGTATTCGAACAGATTGTCGGCCGCAAAGCTGCGAGGGTCACCTTGCGGCGTCCAGCCGGGCACGAGGTTGCAGGCGGGATTGGCGGCTGCCAGAAGGCCGGCAAACAGGCCAGCGCCGCACACCAGCTTCAACATGCGAACAGATCCTGCGCGCGGATGAGGCGTTGGGCCACGTGCACGCCGTAAGGGCATTGGACGGTGCAGCCGGGGCACTCGGTGCAGCGGACCGCGGTATGGGCGGCGTCCAATTGCAGGAATCGCTCGCGCCCCAGGGCGAACTGGCCGTAGCCATCCGCGTAGGTGAGGAAGCGCAGCACATCGGCCACCGGCAGGCCCTGGCGGCACTGGCCGGCGCATTCGCCGCACATGCGGCAGTACATGGGGCGGATATGGTCGAGTTGCAGGGCCAGGATTTTTTCATCGGCCGCGGAGAACGGTTGGGCGAATGCGCGGAGGTTCTCATCCAACTGGTCCATGTCGGTCATACTCGGGACCGTGGTGTGGACGTTGGGATTGCGCACCACCCACTTGAGCGCGGCGAGCATGGCTCCATCCCGCTTCAGCTTCTCTTGGATCAGGTTGCCGGGCTGCGGGCGGCGGAACCCGCCCGCCATGACTTTCATCGCCACCACTCCCTTGCCCGCCTTGGCCGCCTGATCGATCGCCTCGTTCATGAAGGGTTCCATGGAGAAGTTATATTGCGTGAGAATCACGTCGATGTTCGGATTCTTGGCGAGGAAGGGGATCAGTTCCTTCTGCCCGCTGTGCGTGCTGACGCCGGCGAAGCGGATCTTGCCGGCCTTTTTGGCGATCTGCTGGGCCTCGATGAGGCCGTCGTTGACATCGGCGGGCGTGGTCTTGCCGTGCAGATACCAGATGTCCACGAAGTCCGTGCCGAGTTCCTTGAGGCTGGTATCGAGTTGGGCGAGCGCATCCTCTTTGTTGCGGCCCTCGGTCTTGGTGGAGAGGACGATGTCCTTGCGTTTTTTCTTGAGCGCCGCGCCCACCATGCGCTCGTTGTTGCCGGTCTGGTAGTTGCGCGCGGTATCGAAATAGGTAATCCCGATGTCGGCGGCGCGCTCGACAACGCTGCCATCGGAAGTGACCATGCAGCCGAATCCGACCGTGGTCACTTTCAGGCCGGTTTTGCCGAGGACCTTGTAGCGCAGCTCGGGGCCGGAGGCCAACGCCTTGGCAGGGCTCTGCGGCCTGGCGGGGGTCTGGGGCGCTTGTTCGGAGCGGGTAGCGGAGGCGACTACGGGCAAGGCGAGCCCGGAGGCCAGAAAACTGCGGCGGGAACGAGTCATGGTGTATCCTCTAAAAGTACAGGATATCAGGATCTGAAAGTGTCTGGTGCACAAGGCGGAGCCTTATGCCACTATCTATTCATGATTGCTTTGCTGCGCGGCGTGTTGCTGGAGAAGCATCCGAACCAGGCCATCGTGGAGGCGGGCGGCGTGGGGTACGACGTGACGATACCGGTATCCACGTTCACCAAACTGCCGGAGGCCGGCGCGGAGGTGCGGTTGAAGATTCACACCCACGTCCGCGAGGATGCGCTGGCGCTCTACGGATTCCTGACGCAGGACGAGAAAGCGCTGTTTGAGAAGCTGATCTCGGTGAGCGGGATCGGGCCCACGCTGGCGGTGAAGATTCTCGATTTGCAGGTGGATGGGGAGTACGGGGTTGGCGCGTTCTCGCCCGGGTTCGGCTCCATCAATTCGTCGCACTACACTCCGATGCTGGGCGGGGAGTTGCCGGAGCGGGTGTGGTTCTATCGGATTAATCACGACGACAACACGGCGACGTTCAAGGCGGTGGATACGGATTTCGCGGTGAAGATTCCCATGCATCCATTCTTTGGGTGCATTGGCGTGGCGCCGGCCAACGGAGAGGCGCGGAGTTCGATTGTGCCGGCGGAGTTTGGCGGGAACATGGATTCTCCGGAGGCGAGCACGGGCAACACGGTGTACTTTCCGGTGAATGTGAAAGGCGGGCTGCTGTATCTCGGCGACGGGCATGCGGCCATGGGAGACGGCGAGGCCGCGGGTTCGGCGATCGAAGTTCCGCTGAAGGCGCGAGTGCAGGTGAGCGTGATCAAGGGTCGGGCGATCGATTGGCCGCAATTTGAAAACGACGACGCGATCATGACCGTGGGAGCATACCGTCCGCTGGAG
>Ga0207927_1001414_pt1 | contig 10264 bp, 11 predicted proteins | sample NGESurdeep072012_2_FD_184456 | JGI IMG/M metagenome (GOLD analysis project Ga0207927, IMG submission 184456) | Arctic peat soil microbial communities from Barrow, Alaska - NGEE Surface sample 210-2 deep-072012 (SPAdes) | ecosystem: Environmental > Terrestrial > Soil > Wetlands > Peat ... | reverse complement strand
CCCGCCACGAGCAGGAACTCGCTGCGCGCCCCCGCGCTGCGAGCCAGGTAGCGTCCGCCGCGACGTTCGACCATCGGCGTCACCTCGCTCACGTAGTCGCGGACCCACGAGGGATCGGTCACATCGAGCTGCGCCACCGCGTAGTACCTCATCGGTCTCTCCTCCTCTCGGTCGAAGCGCTCCGGCCGTGCCCTCCGCTGTACCGGAGCTCGCGATCGTCCTGGATGCTAGGCGTCGAGGAAGCGGCGCAGCGCACGCCGCGCCGCCGGCAGGCGCCTGCCGGCCTCGAGCTCGCGGATCGCGATCTCCGAGGTCATCGCCGCAAGCAGCTGTGCCGCGGCCCTCGCGTCGGGCCACCCGATCGCTTTGAAGCTCGGCACCGCCGAGGCCGCGAAGCGCTCGTGCCTCGCCGACATCGACGCCGTGAGCGCCGTGTCCGTGCGAGCCTCCAGCGACAGCGCCTTGATCGCCCGGTCGGCCAGGCACACGTCCAGGTAGGCCTCCACCCCGCGCACGATCCGCTCGGTCCCGGGCTCGGTCCCTGCGGTCGCCGCGGCGACCGCCGCGAGGACGCGGTCGTGGAAGCGCGCATGGAGCGCGTCGATGAACGCCTCCCTGTCGGCGAAATGCACGTAGAAGGTGCCCTTCGCCACGCCCGCCTCGGCAACCACCCGGTTGACGCTCAGGCCCGCCAGCCCGTCGCGCTCGGCGACCGCAACCCCGGCGTCGAGCAGCAGCTCGTGCGTGCGGCGCCCCCCGCGCAGGGGTGGCTCGGCTGGAGAGCGAGCTTCGGTGGCCATCTCGCCCGACACCTTAGATGACCGCTTGGTCATTCTAAGTGACCGACCGGTCAGTCATGTGCTAGCTTGCCGTCCATGCCACTACTCCAGACGTCCACGGGACCGATTGCCTACGACGAGCAGGGCGGCCCCGGGAACACGATCGTCATGCTCCCCAGCGGCGCGCACGACCGCCACGACTTCGACGAGATCAGAGCGCTGATGCCTCCGGGGATCAGAACCGTCGCCCTCGACTGGCCCGCTCACGGCCAGTCACCGCCCGGAGCGGGCCCCGCCAGCGCGATGCGCCTGGCCGATGTCGCCGAGCAGGCGGTCGAGCAGTTGGCGCCGGGCGGCGCAATCGTGCTGGGCAACTCCGTCGGCGGCTTCGCCGCCGCCCGCATGGCGATCCGTCGCCCCGAGCTCGTCAAGGGGCTCGTGATCGTCGACGGCGGCGGTTTCGCCGGGCGCCCTCCCCACGTCCGCGCCTTCTGCGCGCTGATGGCCAGGCGGTCGTTCCTGCGCGCCGTCTATCCCGCCTTCTCGCGACAGTACATGCGGGCGCGTACCGACGCCGACCGGCGGGCACGCGATGCGGCGATCGCGACGACCAGACAGAGCCCGGGGCTGCAGGCGGTCAGCGAGCTGTGGCAGAGCTTCGCCTCCCCCGAGCACGACCTGCGCCGCGAGGCACAGGCGATCACGGCCCCCACGCTGCTCGTCTGGGGCCGGCGCGATCCCGTCATCCCACCTCGCTTCGCACGCCGGATCGAGCGGACAATCGTCGGGTCGGAGCTGGTCGTGCTCGACAGCGGCCACCTCCCCCACACCTCCGACCCGCAGGGCTTCGCCGCCCACCTGCTTGCCTTCCTCGGGCGCGTCTCTCCCGCGGTCGAGGCGGCATGAGCGCTCCGGCGCTTGGAGCCTACGCCGCGAGCGACGCCGCGCAGCGGAAGATCACACAGCCGGTCGTGGCGTGGGCGAGCAGGCGACCGTCGGACGAGGAGCCGCGGGCTCGCGGCCGTCAGGCGCTCAGCAGACCGTCGACGAGCGCGGCGCCCTCGCGCGCCATGCGCGAGCGCGGGACGATCCGGCTGAAGCCGGCCGCCTCGGCGCGCTCCTTGGCGGCGACGTCGACGTGCGAGTAGAAGGCGAGCGTGGGGATGCCGGCCAGCAGATCCGCGCCGGCCAGCGATTCGAGCACCGCCGCGCCGTCGAGGCGATCGTCGGTCAGGTCGACGACCAGGACCGCCGGCGCCGGCGCCGCGCGGTCTGCGAGGCGCGCCCGCAGCTCGGCCTCCGCGCCGATCAGCTCGACCTCGTGCCCGCCCGCCGCGAGGTCGCCCTGGACGCGCGAGCCGAACAGCAGGTCGGCCGTGAGGGCGATCACCCGAGCCACGGCTACTGGGAGCGCAGGCGGCGAAACTCCTCGCGCGCCGACTGCGGCCGGCCCCACATCTGCGTGACCTCGACGCGGCCGCTGCGCGTCTCGCGGAGGACCATCTCGGCCTCGATGCCGGCGTCGTCGAGCAGACCGAGGGCGCCGTGGACCGTCTGCGCGGAGGCGGCGTGTCCGAAGCGGTGAGCGATCAGCAGGCGCCAGTGCCAGTCGTGGTGCGAGTACGGCCGCGCGTTGCACGTCGCCAGGTACAGCGCCGCCTCGACGTAGCGCGTCTCATCGGCGATGCGGACGTCGATCTCCAGGTCGGTCCAATCCTCCGGCAGCGACGCGATGATCTTGTCGAAGGTGTCGGCGAGCGCCATCGGGTGCAAGCCTAGCGCGGCTATTCTCGAAGCAATGGCGCCCACCGGCACAAGCGCCCTCCAGCGCGACTACGAGACGCTGCGCGAGCGCTGCGGCCTGCTCGACCGCTCCGAGCGCGGCAAGCTCGCCCTCACCGGCGCGGGGGCCGTCGAGTTCCTCAACGGCCAGGTGACCAACGAGCTGACCACGCTCGGGCCCGGCGAGGGCTGCTACGCGGCCTTCCTGACCCACAAGGGCAAGATGCTCGGCGACCTGCGGATCCTCGCCGTCGGCGGCGGCACCGAGGAGTCCGGCGCCGTCACCGAGCTGCTGCTCGACACCGAGCGCTCGGCGCTGCAGTCCCTGTTCGACATGATCCGCCGCTTCAAGGTCGGCTTCGAGGTCGAGCTCGGCAAGCGAACACTCGAGTGCGGCCTGCTCTCGCTGATCGGCCCCGACGCGGCCCGCGTGGCCGGCGCCGACGGGCTCGGGGAGGCCGAGCACAGCCACCGGAGGGTCGCTCTCGAGGGAGTCGATGCTCGCGCCGTGCGCACCGACGTCGGTGTCGATCTCATCTGCGACGCCGATCGGACGGGCGCCCTGACCGAAGCGCTGCTTGCCCACGGCGCCGAGCCGGTCGGCGAGGATGCCGCCGAGTGCCTGCGCGTCGAGCGCGGACGCCCGCGCTACGGCGTCGACCTCGACGACTCCGTCATCCCCCAGGAGGCCGGCCTCAACGAGCGCGCCGTCAGCTTCACCAAGGGCTGCTACGTCGGCCAGGAGACCGTCGCCCGGCTCCACTGGCGCGGCAAGCCCAACCGGCACCTGCGCGGTCTGCGGCTGTCCGAGCCCGTCGCGCCCGGCGCCGAGCTGCGACTCGGCGAGCGGGCCGTCGGGAGGGTCGCGAGCAGCGTCGTCTCGCCGCGCCTCGGGCCGATCGCCCTGGCGCTCGTGCGCCGCGAGGCGCCGCCCGGCACCGTGCTCGAGCTCGGCGGCTCCGATGCGAGCGCCGAGGTGCTCGAGCTGCCCCTCGACTGACCATTCTCGAGCGGCGCAGCGACATCTGTGATGCATGACACACAGGCAACCATTGCGCGGGCGATATAGTTCCGGTTGTGCAAGCAACAACAGTTGATCTCGAGGCCGGCGCCGGCCAGCGCCCGGATCTGACGCGCGACATGTACGCGCTCGCGAGCTACCTCATGCGCACCGCCACCCTCGGCACGTTCAACGCGATCGCAGGGCTCGACCTCTCGTTCACCCAGATCAAGGCCCTGTGCTCGCTCGAGCGCGACGAGGCCGGCAGCTCGGTCAAGGCGCTCGCCGACACGCTCGGCGTGTCGATGCCGGCGATGAGCCGGGCGGTCGACGGCCTCTACGAGCGCGGGCTGGTCGGACGCGAGGAGGATCCCGAGGACCGCCGGGTCAGACGCGTCCGCCTGACGGAGTCCGGCGCGCGGGTGCCCCAGGCCCTCAACGAGGCGCGCCTGTCCGCGCTGGCCGAGCTGATCGACTCCCTCGGCGACGACGAGGCGAGCGCACTGCAGAGCGCACTTGACCTGATCCTCGAGCGCCGCGAGGAGATCGCCGCCTACCGCCCGACCGGCAAGGGAGCCGCCGTATGACCGAGAAGATCCGCTCGCTGCAGATGAACGAGGACAACCGCCGCTGGTGGGCGCTCGGGGCGATGTGCTTCGCGCTGTTCATGATCATGCTCGACAACACCGCGGTCAACGTCGCGCTGCCGTCGATCCAGCGCAGCCTCCACGCCTCGACCTCCTCGCTCGAGTGGACGGTCAACGCGTACACCCTCTCCTTCGCCGTCCTGCTCGTCACCGGCGGACGGCTCGGTGACCTCTTCGGCCGCCGCAAGATCTTCATCGCCGGCGTCGTCGTCTTCGCGGGGTCGAGCGCCGCGATCGGCTTCTCGACGAGCGACACGTGGCTGGTCGCCTGGCGCGCCGTGCAGGGCGTCGGCTCGGCCATGATGATGCCCGCCACCCTCTCGATCATCACCAACGCCTTTCCCCCGGCCGAGCGCGGCAAGGCGATCGGCACCTGGGCGGGCGTCTCGGCGATGGCCCTCGCGATCGGACCGGTCGTCGGCGGCCTGCTCGTCGAGAGCGTCAGCTGGCAGTCGATCTTCTTCCTCAACCTCCCCGTCGCCGTCGGCGCCGTGATCGTCGCCCTGTTCGCCGTGCGCGAGTCCCGCGACGAGACCGTCGCGCAGCGCATCGACCTGCCGGGCGTCGCGACGCTCACGGTCGGCCTCGCCGCGCTCGTGCTCGCGCTCGTCGAGGGCAACAGCTGGCACTGGGGCTCGGCCCGCGAGATCGTCCTGCTCGCCGTCGCCCTCACCGGGCTCGGCGCCTTCGTGGCGGTCGAGCGTCGCCAGTCCTCCCCGATGGTCGACTTCGGCTTCTTCCGTTCGCGGACGTTCCTCGGCGCCAACATCGTCGCCTTCATCGTCAGCTTCGCGATGCTCGCGATGTTCTTCTTCATGGCTCTCTACATGCAGAACGTCCTCCACTACTCGCCGCTGCAGGCCGGCCTTCGCTTCCTGCCCTCGACGCTCATGATCGTCTTCATAGCGCCCGTCGCCGGGCGCCTTGCGGACCGCGTCGGCCCGCGACCGCTGATGACCTTCGGCCTGATGTGCGTCTCCGGCGCGCTGCTGTGGCAGTCCGAGCTGACCGCTACGAGCGGCTACGGCACGCTGCTACCGGGCTTCGTGCTGATGGGAGTCGGGATGGCGTTCGTCATGTCGCCGATGAGCATGGCCGCGATGAACTCCGTCGCGCAGGCCAAGGCCGGCGTCGCCTCGGGCATCCTCTCGATGAACCGGATGGTCGGCGGCACGTTCGGCGTCGCGGTCCTCGGCGCGATGGTCGCCACGCTCGGACGCTCCAAGCTCGACGAACTCCTCCCCTCGGTGCCCGCCGCGGCCCGCTCTCGCCTCGCCGAAGGGCTCGGCTCCGGAGCGGCCCCCCACGGCATGCCCGTCCAGATCCTCGAGGCCGGCCGCAGCGCCTTTATCTACGCGCTCCAGAACGGCCTGCGCCTCGGCTCCGCTGTCGCGCTCATCGGCGCCGTCGCCGCGTGGTCGCTGGTCGGCCGCCGCGAGGCACCCCTCGAGGACACCTCCGCCCCCGCACAGGTGTCGGGCGAGGGCCTCAACGGCTCGGTCACCGCGCCGACACGCATCTCCGACGGCGCACCGAGTCCGGCGCGCGAGTCCGAGCCTCTCCCCCGGGCCGCAGGCGACCGGGCCTCAGAGCCCGTCCAAGTCTGAGCACCACGCTCTGACGGGGGTAGGTCGGGGGACGCCTGCGACGATGTCCGCCGTGGCCGCCGGCTACTCCAGGACACCTCTCGCCAAGAAGCTGGGACTGCGCCCGGGAGCCCGCCTCGTCCTGCTCGACGCGCCCTCGGGCTGGTCGGTCCCCGAGCCGCCCGAGGACGTTAGTGTCGACCGAGAGAGCCGCGGCTCCGGTGACTCGACCGCGATCTCATCATCGCGGCGCGCCGGCAGCCACGACAGCGAGGTCGCCGAGAACGACATCCGCGCAGCCGCGCTTCCGCTCGGCGATCTCCGCGGTGGATGCGCGACACTCCATGCATGGGTGCCACGAGCGGCTTCACGACCGAGCAGGCCCGCGCGATCGGCGAGCGCGTGGGCATCGACTGGGGCGCCTCACGGTTCGACGTCGAGCAGTTCCGCATGGGCCTCGAGGTCGAGCTCGAGCACGGCGCGCGCGATCCCGAGACGAACGTGAGCGACGACGACGAGGACACGACCGGCAAGATCGCGCGGGCGCACCTCAACGAGTTCCCCGACTACTACACCCGGCTCGCGAAGATGGAGGCCGAGGCCGAGAGCTACTGGGCCGGGCGCGACTGACGGGCGCCGGCAGGCCTCGCGAGCCACCCCGGGATAGGATTGGGGTCTTCCGACCCCCGACCGACGAGGTTCCAGAGCACGTGGCGATCGATCTTCAACAAGTCTCATCCGTAGACGTCGACCCGGGCGAGCTGCCCAAGACGATGGCCGCCTGGGTCATCCGCGAGGAGCGCTTCGGCGAACCGAAGGACGCCTTCCAGCTCGAGGAGATCGAGGTCCCCGAGCCGGGCGCCTTCGAGGTGATCGTCCGGGTGATGGCCGCGGGCGTCAACTACAACAACGTGTGGGCCGCCCTCGGCAAGCCGGTGTCGGTGATGCGCTACGGCGACCACCCCGAGTTCGGGCACCACATCGGCGGCTCGGACGCCTCGGGCATCGTCTGGAAGGTCGGGCCCGGCGTCACCCGGTGGAAGCCCGGCGACGAGGTCGTCGTGCACTGCAACCAGGCCTCATATGAGGATCCCGAGGTCCACGGGCTCGACCCGATGGCCGCCCCGTCGCAGAAGATCTGGGGCTATGAGACGACGTGGGGCTCCTTCGCCCAGTTCACGAAGGTCCAGGCCCAGCAGCTGCTCCACAAGCCCGCTGCCCTGACCTGGGAGGAGTCGGCCTCCTACGGCCTCGTCTACTTCACCGCCTACCGCATGCTGATGACCCGCTGCAAGCTGCAGGCCGGCGCCAAGGTGCTGATCTGGGGAGCCGCGGGCGGCCTGGGCGTGTTCGCGACCCAGCTGTGCGCCGCGGCCGGCGCCCACAGCGTCGGCGTCGTGTCCTCCGACGCGAAGGGCGAGCTCGTGAAGCGCCTCGGCGCGGTCGATTACATCAACCGGACCGACTTCGCCGGGATGATGCGCACGGGCAACGAGACCCCGGAGGAGGAGAAGGAGCGCTTCGGCGTCTCCAGGACCTTCTCCAAGCGCGTCAAGGAGCTCCTCGGCGATGCGCCAGACATCGTCTTCGAGCACGTCGGCCAGGCGACTTTCCCGACGTCCGTGTTCACGGTCAAGCCGTTCGGGAAGGTCGTCATCTGCGCCGGCACGACGGGCTTCAACCTCGACTTCGACGTCCGCTACCTGTGGATGAAGCAGAAGGAGATCCTTGGCTCGCACTTCGCCAATGCATACGAGTGCATGAAGGCCAACGAGCTGATCGAGAGCAACCAGATCCGCCCCGTCCTGTGGCGGACGCTCGGCTTCGAGGGCGTCGCCGAAGCCCACCAGCTGATGCTCGAAAACAAGCATCTGGGCAAGATCTCGATCCTCGTCGGCGCCGACTCCGAGGGCCAGGGCAAGACCGCCGAGGGTCCGGGCGCGATCCACGCCGAGGTGGGCGCCTGATGGCCGGCAGCGTGATCATCCCGTGGTACGCGACCGGCTTCCGCGCGGACGGTTTCGAGGAGGCCCTAGGCGAGATCGCGTCGGTCGCGTTGCGCTACGGCGCGAGCTCCTACAGCGTCTACCGCGCCCGCGACGACCGCTTCAGGTTCCAGCAGCTCGCGGCCTTCGCCGAGCACATCGACTGGGAACGCTATTGGGAAGGCCCGGAGATGACCTACTTCCGGGCCACCCACTCGAGCTGGTACCAGATCCCGGTCCTGTACGGCTGGTGGGAGGAGACCGCCTCGGGGGCGATCGCGCCACAGCCGGTGACGGTCGGCGGCAACGGGCACGCCACCAACGGCGCACCGAGGAGCGAGAGCGCCTGAGGCCCTAGGCCTGCTCGAGCGGCGCCATCGTCAGGCCGGCGCCCTTCAGCTGCTCCCAGTAGTGCTCGGCGGTCTCCTGGTGCCCGCTGTAGACGACGGCGCGCCCGGAGCTGTGGATGACGCTGGCGATCTCCATGCCACGCGTGAGGGTCACGCCAGGGATGAAGCGGGCGAGCGTACGGGCGACGTGATCGAAGGTGTTGTGGTCGTCGTTGCGGACGATCACCCGCCAACTGCCCCCCATCCCGCTCCCCGGACCCCGTGTCCGTGGCGCCTCGATCGTTTGACCCATGACCGGCAGGATAAAGCTCGCTGCGCGACCGTACAATGGTGGACATGAGCGGCGAACATCCCGCGCGCCTGCCCGAGCGCGACCGGCCCTGGATGATGCGGACCTACGCCGGGCACTCGACGGCCAAGGCGTCCAACGAGCTCTACCGGCGAAACCTGCAGAAGGGTCAGACGGGCTTGTCGGTCGCCTTCGACCTGCCCACCCAGACCGGCTATGACCCCGACGACGAGCTCGCACGGGGCGAGGTCGGCAAGGTCGGCGTCCCGATCTCCCACCGTGGCGACATGGCCGCGCTGATGGACGGGATCCCGCTGGGCGAGATGAACACCTCGATGACGATCAACGCGACGGCCGCCTGGCTGCTCGCCCTCTACATCGTCGCCGCCGAGGAGCAGGGCGTCGCGCAGGATCAGCTCCAGGGCACGACCCAGAACGACATCATCAAGGAGTTCCTCGCCCGCGGGACCTACGCCTTCCCCCCCGCGCCCTCGATGCGCCTGATCGCCGACATGATCGCCTACACGGTCGAGCACGTCCCCAAGTGGAACCCGATCAACATCTGCTCCTATCACCTCCAGGAGGCGGGCGCGACACCGGTCCAGGAGATCGCCTACGCGATGAGCAACGCGATCGCCGTCCTCGACGCCGCCCGCGAGCGCGTCGGCGGCGACGCGGCCGACAGTCACTCGAAGCTGATGAGCGAGGTCTTCGGGCGCATCTCCTTCTTCGTCAACGCGGGCGTCCGCTTCGTGGAGGAGCACGCCAAGCTGCGGGCGATGTCGATCCTGTGGGAGGAGCTCGGGCGCGAGCGCTACGGCGTCGAGGACCCCCGCCACCTGCGCTTCCGCTACGGCGTCCAGGTCAACTCGCTCGGCCTGACCGAGGCCCAACCCGAGAACAACGTCCAGCGGATCGTCCTCGAGGCGCTGGCCGTGACGCTCGGACGTGACGCGCGCGCCCGCGCCATCCAGCTGCCCGCCTGGAACGAGGCGCTAGGGCTGCCGCGGCCGTGGGACCAGCAGTGGTCGCTGCGGATCCAACAGATCCTGGCCTATGAGACCGACCTGCTCGAGTACCCCGACATCTTCGAGGGATCCCACGTGATGGAGAGCCTCGTCGCCGAACTGCTGCAGGGAGCACGCGAGGAGATGGCGGTCGTCGCCGAGCACGGCGGCGCGGTGCAGGCCGTCCCCTATATGAAGGCGGCGCTCGTCGACTCACACCGCGAGCGCATCCGCCGGATCGAGTCCGGCGAGCAGACCGTCGTGGGGCAGAACCGGTTCACCGAGTCAGAGGAGTCGCCTCTGACTGCCGACGCCGAGGGCGGCATCCTGGTCGTGGACCCGGCGCTCGAAGCCGAGCAGATCGCCGAGCTGCGCCGCTGGCGCTCCGAGCGCGACCAGGCCGCCGTCGATGAGGCGCTCGCGGGACTGGCCGCTGCCGCGGCGGACGAGAGTGCTTCGGAGAATCTGATGACCGCCACGATCGCCGCCGCCCGGGCGGGCGCGACGACGGGCGAGTGGTCACGGACGCTACGCGAGGTGTTCGGCAGCTACCGCGCCCCGACCGGCGTCGGCGAGTCGGCCGCCGCAGGTAGCGACGGCACGCTGGGCGAGCTGCAGGGCGAGGTCGCCCGCCTGCAGGAGAAGCTCGGTCGCCGGCCCAAGATCCTCGTCGGCAAGCCGGGTCTCGACGGCCACTCCAACGGCGCCGAGCAGATCGCCGTGAGGGCTCGCGACGCGGGCATGGACGTCGTGTATGAAGGTATCCGGCTCACCCCCGCCCAGATCGCCGCCTCGGCGCTGCAGGAGGGCGTCCACGTGATCGGCCTGTCGATCCTCTC
>Ga0207927_1001412_pt1 | contig 10282 bp, 9 predicted proteins | sample NGESurdeep072012_2_FD_184456 | JGI IMG/M metagenome (GOLD analysis project Ga0207927, IMG submission 184456) | Arctic peat soil microbial communities from Barrow, Alaska - NGEE Surface sample 210-2 deep-072012 (SPAdes) | ecosystem: Environmental > Terrestrial > Soil > Wetlands > Peat ... | reverse complement strand
TGACGATCCATGAAAGCCCTGAGTTTGTGGAGGCCTGGTGGCCGACATATCCATGCCGGAGCTCGACGGAATTGAAGCCGCCCGCCGACTTCGGGAAATGGAAGCTAGGGCCACCATAGTGCTCTTGACGATCCATGAAAGCCCTGAGTTTGTGGAGGCCTGTTTGGCGGAGGGAGCACTTGGTTATGTGGTGAAATCTCAAATGAAGAAGGACTTGATTCCCGCCATCAACGCGGTGTTGTCAGGGCAACGCTTCATTTCCTCCACCCGGCACCGGAACACCCAGGGATTTCCCTAGTTGTGAAACGTTCTGCGACGGAGTACAAAGTCACTGGACGGCGACAGAACCAGATGCACGGAGACGGTGGCTATGAATTCTAAGAACAGTTTCAGGAGCAGGATGATTCGCGCGATTCGAGAGCTTGCGGCGATTGTTTGCGTCGCAGCAATGGTGCCCGGCAACGCGGTAGCGGTTCCGACGCAGCAACCTGCTGCTCCAGCCGAGCAGGCTGCGGCCAAAATCCCTGCCGACCAGCTTGATTCACTCGTGGCGCCAATCGCACTCTACCCCGATCCGCTGCTCAGCCAGACGCTGGTGGCCTCCACCTATCCACTGGAGGTCATTCAGTTGCAGCAATGGCTGGCGCAGAACAAGGGCATGAACGAGAAACAGCTGGCTGACGCGGTGAAGAAGCAGGACTGGGACCCGAGCATCCAGGGACTGGCTGCCTTACCCGATGTCGTGAAGCTCCTGTCCGAAAACATCAAGTGGACGACGGACCTCGGCAACGCGTTTCTCGCACAGCAGAACGATGTAATGGATGCGGTCCAGCGCATGCGCAAGAAGGCACAGGATGCCGGAAACCTGAAATCGTCCGAACAGGTGAAGGTAGAGACCAAGACCGTCGAAAGCACCCAGGTGATCGTGGTGGAGCAGGCCAACCCGCAGGTTGTCTATGTGCCCAGCTACAACCCGACCGTAGTTTATGGCGCGCCAGTCTATGCCTATCCTCCGATCGCCTACCCACCGGTGGGCTACTACGCGGCAGGCATGGCCATCTCGTTTGGTGTAGGCGTAGCCATGGGCGCGATGTGGGGCGGCGGTTGGGGTTACAACTGCGGATGGGGCGGTAACAACAACATCACCATCAACAACAACAACAACAACAACAACTTCGTCAACAACAGCAACCGGCAGAACATCAACAACGGAAACCGCGGCAATGGCAATCGGGGGAACAGCAACTGGCAGCACAACCCGCAGCACCGCGGCGGAGCGCCTTATGGCGACAGAAACACCGCCAACAAATTCGGTGGTACTACTCGTGGTGACTCCATGCAGGCACGCCAGAACAACGCCCGCCAGAACCAGGCTCGGCAGCAGCCCAGTGCCGGAAGTCGCGATATGAATCGCGGCGGCGCCAATGCCGGAAATCGCGCCGGTCCCAGCGCCGGCACACGCGACATGCAAAATCGCGGCGGCGCTAATGCCGGGAACCGATCGGGACCCAGCGCCGGAACCCGCGACGTCTCCAGTCGCGGAGGCGGTGATCGTGTTGGAAACCAGCGCGTCCCCAACACGCCCAGCTCAACCAATCGTAGCGCGTTCGGCGGCAGCGGCATGAGTGGCAGCGGTGCTCGATCCAGCCAGTCGCGCGGCGCCTCCAGCATGGGCGGCGGCGGTTCCCGTGGCGGCGGATCGCGCGGCGGAGGAGGAGGAGGCCGTCGCCGTTAGGCAACGGACATCATCATGAGCGAGGCGATTATGAAATCAAAGACTCTGGTATCCAGCAAGAACCTTACAGTTCTCATCCTGATGCTCGTCGGCCTGTGCTGCCTCTCTTCCATCGTTGCAGCGGCGCAAGCCACGCCGGAAACCAAGCCTGCACCTGCTACTCAGGCGAAGTCGTCGCCGAAAACACCCCCGGCCGGCGCGCGTGCCTTCGACACTCCCCAAGCCGCTGCAGACGCGTTGGTCAAGGCTGCAGCCGATTTCAACGTTCCGGAGTTGCTGGCTATCCTGGGTCCCGACGGCAACGATATCGTTGCCTCCGATGACACCGTACAGGACAAGAACCACGCCCAGCAATTCGCCAAGGATGCCGCCGCGAAACTGGATGTCGAAATCAGCAAGTCGAATCCCAACCGCGCGACCATCGTCGTTGGTGACAACCTCTGGCCTACTCCCATTCCAATCGTCAAGGTGGACGGCAAGTGGTACTTCGATACGAAGGAAGGGAAGCAGCTGATCCTCTTCCGCCGCATCGGCGCCAATGAACTCGACGCTATCACCGTCTGTCGCGGCTATGTTGAAGCGCAAAAGGAGTACGCGGAAACCGTCCACGATGACTCCGGCATCAACCAGTACGCACAGAAGATCTTCAGCACTCCCGGGAAGCAGGACGGCTTGTACTGGAAGAACGCCGACGGCACTCCGGCTGGTCCGATTGGCGATGCCGTGGCGAAAGCGTTGGAAGAGGGTTACACCTCCGGCAAGAGCGGCTTCCACGGCTATTACTTCAAGATCCTGAAGGGGCAGGGTCCTAACGCCCCCAACGGCGCCATCAACTACGTCATAGAGGGCGTGATGATTGGCGGCTTCGCTCTCGTCGCTGTGCCCGCCGAGTATCGCGTAACCGGCGTCAAGACCTTCATCGTGAACTACGACGGCATTGTGTACCAGAAGGACCTCGGTCCCGGTTCGCTGGACATCGTAAAGAAGATGGAGCTCTACAACCCCGACAAGACCTGGCAACCGACTTACGACGCATGGCCGGAGAGTGTCGAGGCAACGGCACCGTAGCTGCTTCAGTCACCCAATGACTCCGAGTCTGGCGCAACCGGGATTGTCACCTGAAGAACGGTTGCGACACACGGAGGTGCGGAATCTCCCAGTTGCTCGAATCTCGCCTTTGAGAGTCGCCAAACATGATTGCTGCAAAATCGGACGCTCGGCCAAGCTTCACGGCACTCCTGGAAACCGTGTTTCCCATCTTGGAGTGGCTGCCCAGCTATCGCGGCGATTGGTTGCGTCCAGATGTGATTGCTGGTTTGACCACTGCTGCGGTAGTCATTCCTAAAGCAATGGCGTATGCAACGATCGTCGGACTGCCGGTGCAGGTGGGACTGTACACGGCCTTCCTGCCGATGGTGATCTACGCGGTGCTGGGAACTTCGCGTGTACTCAGCGTGAGCACGACCACGACGCTGGCGATCCTTGCTGCAGCGGAATTGGGCGAAGTGGTGCCGAGCGGAGATGCAGCAGCGTTGTTGACGGCCTCCGCCACGCTAACGCTGTTGGTCGGAGCCATGCTCGTGCTCGCGTCGATCCTGCGATTGGGCTTTGTCGCCAATTTCATCTCCGAGCCGGTCTTGATTGGGTTCAAGGCCGGCATCGGAGTCGTCATTGTGGTCGACCAGGTTCCCAAAATTCTCGGCGTTCATTTTGCGAGGGGCACGTTTGTCCAGAACCTGTCTGCAACAATCCACGGCGTACCCCAAACATCGCTGACAACACTAGCTGTCGGAATCGCCATGATCGCCTTGCTGATTGCGATCGAGCGATTCATGCCCAAAGCACCGGCTCCTCTGCTCGCGGTGGCAGCTGGTATTGCCGGGGCTTACTTCCTGAACTTGCATGCCCACGGAGTCGAATTGGTCGGCCACATCCCGCAGGGCCTGCCATCGTTCACCCCTCCGGTCTTATCGCTCGCGGCGCAACTTTGGCCGGGCGCCCTGGGCATCGCCCTCATGAGCTTTACCGAGACAATTGCGGCTGGGCGCGCATTCGCCAAGAGCGATGAATCCTCTCCGCAAGCGAACAGGGAGTTGCTGGCTACCGGGCTGGCAAATGCAGGTGGCGCACTTCTCGGCGCGATGCCCGGTGGAGGCGGTACCAGCAAAGAGGTCCCGTGTGGGAGTTTGGTCACATTGTTCCTGCCCTTGGGTGATCGGGCGACGAGTTGCCGGGGCACGGTCAGGCTAGTTATATCCGCGCGTGGGTAGGTCGCCATAGGCAAGGTAGTTCTTTAGATCGCCGCCGATTGCCGCCCAAGCCTTGTAGAAGCCGGCGATGGACATCAAGTCGGGCAGGTAGAACTGCTCGACGAAGGCGATGGCGCCGCTGATCAGGTCCGCATTCTTGGGAACCGTGATCGCCAGCGAGTCTTCCACCGTACGCACACTTGCTAGCGCGTGTACCGTGGTGCAAACGCTGCAGGCGCGCTTGGTGAATGCCCACGCGTCGCGAGGGTCGCGGCCTTTGAGGATATTTTCAAAAACACGCACCAATACCGGCGATACCAGCCGTTGCCCTTCTGAAAGACGTGCCCTTCTGGTAACGTCCGTTCCTCTTCATTGAATACCGCTCCTTTCCATAGGACCGGACCACCCTGTTGTGTGCGACTACCATGCGAATTTCCAGCCAAGCTTCCAACTCCGGGCTGCCCCACATGAATCGGCAATACAGCGCGCAGTTCATCACGACGTACGTTCAGTTGTGTGGCCTGCCCGTTCTGTACATTTGCCGCCGCCAAATCTCCTGGGCTCGAGCGCGTTCGCCCACAGGCTCAGCGTGCTGTTACACTGCGACCCGAGTTATCCGGCAAGAGCCGAAGCGCCAACCGGGCCACGTCTCGGCGCGTGGCGCCTGCCAGGTCACACCCACGTGGTAGCGATTCGCGAGGTTGGACAACCTAGGAGAGCAACAGCGGATGGGCCTGAACTCCGTTGACCTTGCCGTTATCGTCATTTACCTGGCCGGGGTAACCGCATTTGGCTTGCGTTTTCGCAAGCACCAGCGAACGCTGAAAGACTACTTCCTCGCTGACAGACAAATCGCTTGGTGGGCCATCTCGCTTTCCATTGTGGCGGCCGAAACCAGCACCCTGACCATCATCAGCGTTCCCGGACTCGCCTACGAGAAGGATTTCCGTTTTCTACAACTGGTGATCGGCTACCTGGTCGGGCGCTTCATCATCAGCTTTCTGCTGATTCCGCAATATTTTCGTGGCGAGCTAGTCACCGCGTACCAACTGATGGAGCGCCGCTTCGGCCAGAGACTGAGAGCGCTCACTGCCGGCCTGTTTCTCATCACGCGCGCCGCCGCCGAGGGTGTCCGCGTATTTGCCGTGGCGATCGTTGTTGGCATTGCGCTGGCGGGACTGCTCGGGGGGCTTAGTGACTTCGCGCGAGACGTATCAGCGATCGCCATCGTCACCTTGCTGACCCTGATCTACACCTTCGAGGGCGGTATGGCCGCGGTGATTTGGACAGATGTGGTGCAACTGGCGATCTACGTCAGCGGAACGCTGGTTGGTTTTTTCACAATCCTGCATTTGGTGCCGGGAGGATGGGGGACAGTTCAGTCGATCGCGGGTGAGGCAGGGAAGTTTCGCGTGTTCGACTTCTCGGGGGATTTCTACTCCACTTATACATTCTGGTTAGGCTTGATCGGTGGTGCGTTTCTCACGACGGCAAGCCATGGCACCGACCAGCTCATCGTGCAGCGGTTGCTGGCCGCACGCAGCGAGCGCCAATCGCAACTCGCCTTGATGTCCAGTTGGATCGTGGTGATGGCGCAGTTCACATTGTTCCTGATGGTGGGTGCGATGCTGTTCGTGTTTTACAAGCTGTTTCCGCCGGTCGTGCCATTCACCCGCACCGACACGATCTTCACGACCTTCGTGGTTACGAAGATGCCACGTGGAATCAGCGGACTGCTGATCTCGGCCATCCTGGCGGCGGCCATGTCGAACCTGAGCGCTGCGTTGAATTCGTTGTCGTCCACGACGGTCGTCGATTTCTACGGTCGGTGGCGCCCGCATGCCAGCGAGCAGCGTCGCGTGCGCCTCTCGGGTTTCGCCACCGTGGGGTGGGCGCTGATGTTGTTTGTGCTCGCAATTCTCGCGAGGCATGGCGGCAAAGTTCTGGAGGTTGGTTTGTCGATCGCCTCCGTAGCCTACGGATCGTTGCTTGGCGTGTTTCTGCTTGGAGTACTGACCAAGCGGGCCTCGGAGCGCGGAGCGATGGTGGGAATGCTGTTTGGGTTCCTGCTGAACCTGTACCTGTGGCTGTTCACGCGCGTTCCGTTCACGTGGTATGTCGCGCTGGGTAGCTGCGCCACCATGGCCGTTGGGTACGTGGTCAGTTGGCTGCTGCCTTCAACGTCCGCCGATAACTTCAAGGCGAGCTACTGATCGCCGAAACTGAATTCCGCATTTGGCACTGACCCAACGAAGTCGTTCCCTATGTCCTTGATTTGAACTCTGCGGTAGACCTAGCATCCGCTCGTAGGCGAGGTTCGGCGCCGTGATGGCCCCATCCGCATCCAAGCCACTCGGTACGATTCTCGCCGGTCGCGGCCCATCAAACGGCGTCACGAAAGGAGGCGGGACGTGGTGAAGAAATCGGCTGGAAGCAACCGTAGCTCGGTCAATTCTCGCGTTCACATCGTGATGATTCCGGGCTTCCCCGGGTTCGATGCACTCGGCCAGATGGAGTACTATGCCGGCGTCACGCCTCAATATTGTCATTGGAAAACTGCAGGTGCAACCGACCGGCAAAACGTAGTTCTGCATTACTTCGATAACTTTCCGACCGCCGCAGTCGCTACTCGCGCGGCCAGACTACGGGAATATCTTGCGAAGCGCATAGCGCGAGGAGAGTTCTTGCCCGGCGATTCACTGGCGCTCGTAGGCCACTCCACGGGAGGGCTCGACATACGTCGACTGATTTGCGACCTGGTTGCGGACGTAGATAACGATGTCGATGCTCGATACCCTGTCGACAGTACCCACGACTCACCATTCACAGTGCGCGCCGCTGATCTTCTTGGCATGGTGAAGCGCATTGTGTTTCTATCGGTTCCGCAGTTTGGAACAAATATCGCCGATTGGGTGCGTGGCCACACTCTGGGAAGGCAAGTGGTGGTGGCCAAGCTGCGGGCCGCGATTGCCGGGTCACAAGTCCCAGTGCTGGATCGGCTGGAGGATTGCATCTCCGGCTTCGCTGCGACCGCCACGAATCTGGACCTGCTGGAAGCCGTCAAAGATGCTCTGTCCGAGGCTGAATCATGGTGCCCTGCAGATCGCATGCAGGTTGCCCTGGCCCAGGAGGCTGCGTCTGAAATGGCGCTCTGGTTGCGTCACATCGCCTCGGACTTCAGTGCCATCAACGACCTCTCTGTGGCCGCATACACCGACACCATCAGTCCCGCGCATTTCGACGATCAAATGCGCAAGCAGGAGATTGATGCCTGGAAGAAACACGGCATCGTTCCGCAATCGTATGCAACCCTTGGCGCGCGTCCCTTTGACTTTGATCCCGATCTTCCTGCGCCGTGTTGGGATTTGGTGAACCCTCTTTCTTATCCCGAGACCACTTGTCGCTCGCGTACCAGCGTGAAGACCGACATCGCTTATCGCACCTGCTACCGAGCCTGCGCCGGTGGGCCATTCGGATATCCGAGCATTACGAATTTGCCGACCCCACCCAAACTGGTGGATGACTCAGGGCGCCAGCGGACCATCGCGGTTTGGGACAACGACGGGATCGTGAACACCGCTTCCATGCTCTGGCCGAATGCCCGGGAGACCGTACTGGTCGATGCGGACCACATGGACATCGTGGGGCACTTCAGGCGCGTGAGGGCCGTTGCCAGCGACAGCGGAAGAAGGTACCAGGCTTACGATCTATTGAAATCTGGCTCGGAATTTCACTTGAAGAAATTCGCACAGGTGTGGGACTCGATATTTGATTTCTGCGCAAAGTAGCGCGCAGATCCCGGCTGCGTCGCGAGCAACCGCGTGCGTCGCCTTTCGCCAGTCGTCTCCGAGCGACTCTTTGCTCTTGATCGCTAATCCCGATGCCCGCTTTATCGTTCTACGGCGACGTGGGTCTCCGTACGGATGACGCCCGGCATCGAGTGCACTTTGTCCAACACCAGCCCGTTGAGTTCCTTCCAGTCGGGAAAGTCAACCACGGCGTAAACATCACCGCCACCCCAGCACGCATCGGCCATCTGGACGCCTGGCAAGCCCGCCATGGCGTCAGCGATGTCGCGCGCGGTCCCTGCTCGCGCGGTCACTACAACGTAAGCCTTCATCGTTCAGTCCTCCCACGGACGAAGCCGCTCACTTCTCACTGCCTATGGTCTGAGGATACGACCGTCCCGAGTGCGAGTCAGTGACATAATCGGGTTGCTTCCCGATTCGGAACAAATTTGTCTTTGTGACCTTCCTTTGTTTTCATCGACTTGGGTTGAAATTGCTCGTATGTCGTTCATTCTATTGGTATTTATAGCTATCTATGTCTGCCGTTGGGACTTAGGCGGCTCAGCGCGAGAGGCTATGTCGTCCCCGGGGGGACTCGGATCGTTTTTCCGCCGTACCCAGCACTCCGCCTACCCACCCCGATGCGCGCAAAAGCGGCGCGGATCGGGGACCCCGTCCGGCTGCGTGCTGGGCTATCATGTCCCCGCCCCCGTTGGGGGCTGTTTTTTGGGCTCCCCTAACACCATCGCAACCCGAGCCTTGGTTCTTGCACAGCTCGTAAAGCGCAGCTCTCCGGAAGACTGCGGGCTGACGGCATGCCGAGGCGGCGCAGCTCCGCTAGTACGCGAGCTCGACCACTACGATTCGACAAATCATTTCTTCTTTTTTAGGCGATGGACTTGGCCTCCTGCTGTAGTTCTGGTGCCGCTTCCAAGGAGCTTTTGTCGATGGAAGTGGGTGGTTTTCTGGTTGTGGCGGAGGTGGGCGGCTCGACGTTCTGCTCGGCTCGCGCGGCGAGTTTGCGCTCGGCCAGGCGCTCGGCGGCGAGGCGGAGGTTTTTCTCCAGCGCGCTGGCGGCATAGCGCTTGCGGCCGACGGCCACTTGGCGGCGATGGTGGTTGCGCTGCTGCTGCTTGTAGCGCTCGGCGACCGCGTCCATGCCCTGGGTTGCCTTGATCTCACGGAGCTCCGCGAGCTCCGGCGTCTCCGGATAATCGGCGCGGATAGTGTGCTCGGGGCAGCCGGGCCCGTCTTTGCAGTAGGCGACGGTGGGCATGGGAGAGAGATCGGAGTTGCCAGTTGCCGGTTGCCAGTTGCCAGTGTCCGATGCGGCAGGAGCGGGAGGCGATGGGAAGGCTACTTCGGGTGGGACGTTGAGGTCGATGCCTTCGGGGAGGCCGTATTCGGCCTCGAAGCTGTCGTAGGCGGTGGCGTCTTCGCTGTGATAGGGAGTGTCGTGCCAGTGGGCGTTGTCGTCCTTGAGGCTGTCCTTGAGATTCTCTTTGGCGAAGCGGAGAGCCTTGAGCAGACCCATCGCGCGGCGGGGATCGATCATGTCGGCGGCGAGGGCTTCGGCGACCTGGCTGAGTGCTGAGTGGATGGAGCACAGGCTGTCGAGCGGCGGCAGGATGATGTCGAAGGATTGATGGCGGGCGCGGTGTTGAGCCATGCGCAGGAGGCGTCCGCGATAATGAAGGTGGTAGCCGCAATATTCGCGGCCCGTGGCAGCGGCCGATTTACAGGCGCGTCCGCTGTCGTAGGTGTGGGTGCAGGTCTTGTAGCCCATGTAGCTCTCCCCCTAAGAAGTGGCCAGTGGCTCGTGGCTAGTGGCCAGAAAAAACAGTTTCGAGTTTCGAGTTGCCAGTGAAGCCGCCGACAAGCTAGCGACTGTTCGGGCATAGTTCTCCAGTCTTCAGGGTAGGGAGTGGGGAGGGGAGAGTCTATGAAATAGAGGGCGGCAATGTTACGAACGTGGGGGGGAGGGTAACCAGGCAATTGCCAGAAGCGGACAATTGCGGGCCAGCGGCGTCACTGACGTTTCTGGGAAGCGCAGGCCGATGTTTGGCTCTGAATTGCGGAGACTTAAGGCGCAGCGCCGCAAGCTAGATCATCTGCGGAAATAATCAAGTTTCTGTAGTCTATCTCGGCGCAATAGCCGGGTGCCGGCTGCCCCAAGGTTCGCGCTGGGCTTTATGGCGTACCCTGTGAACGAATTCCTTCGGTCGGTCTCCTACCGACTGGCCCAACTTCCCGGTCGTCCAGAACCCGAGCCCGCGGCCACGCTTACGCTGAGCGGTGGTTTTGCGTGCGGCGTGTGGCGAGGGCGGAATTGGAATTGCTGTTGGGGCGCTCTCTGTTTCACACTTTGCCCGGTAGCGTATCCGGCTCCCTGAAGTGATCGACCCCGCCCAAACCAGTTTTTTCTTTTACAATCTGGGAATGAACGCGGAAATCCGGTTTGAACCATTCGATCAAATCGCTGCCCTCATCAACGCCTTTGCAGGATTCCA
>Ga0207927_1001409_pt1 | contig 10298 bp, 7 predicted proteins | sample NGESurdeep072012_2_FD_184456 | JGI IMG/M metagenome (GOLD analysis project Ga0207927, IMG submission 184456) | Arctic peat soil microbial communities from Barrow, Alaska - NGEE Surface sample 210-2 deep-072012 (SPAdes) | ecosystem: Environmental > Terrestrial > Soil > Wetlands > Peat ... | reverse complement strand
ACTCCTCGAGAAACCGCTCCGCATCGGTGCCGGCGACGTCGCCCGTCACGAAGATGACGCGCCGCGCGAGGCCGGGCACGACCGCCGACAGCGTCCGATAGAACGCCATCCCGTCCATCCGCGGCATCTTGAGATCGCAGATCAGGAGATCGAACGCCTGCTGCCGCACTTTCACCAGCGCCTCTTCGCCGTCTGACGCATGTTCGACGAGGTAGCCGACGTCGCGGAGCGCTTCGATCACCGCGCCGGCCAGCGCGGCTTCGTCCTCGACGACGAGGATCGTGGAGCCGGCGAGCGCTTCGACCGGCTCCTGCAGCCGGCTGCGCGACGCCGGCGTCTGCGAGAAGCTCGCGCCCGTGACGGGCAGCTCGACATAGAACGACGCGCCGGCGTTCGGATGCGACTCGAGCCGGATCCGGCCGCCGTGCTCCTGCACGATGGCGTAGGCGACGGTCAGGCCGAGGCCGGTGCCTTTGCCGACTTCCTTCGTCGTGAAAAACGGGTCGAAGATCTTCGACTGCACGTCATCGGCAATCCCGGGCCCGTCATCATTGATTTCGAGGATCACGGCTTCCTGATCCGGGTCGTGCCACGTCCGCACGACGAGGATGCCGCGGCCGTTGGCCGACAGCATGGCCTGTTCGGCGTTGATGACCAGGTTCAGCAGGACCTGCTGGACCTGATGGCCGTCGGCGAACACCTGCGGCAAGCCGGCGGCGAGCGCGTCGATGACGGTGATGTTGGTGACGCTCTGCTCGTAGGCGCGCAAGGCCAGCGTTTCGCGGACCACGAAATTCACGTCCACCATCGCGCGCGTCGTCTGGCGCTTGCGGGCGAAGGTCAGCAGGTTCCGCACGATCCGCGCCGCGCGCTCCGATTCGCTGAAGATCGTTTCGAGCCCGCGGCGGACCGAGTCCTCGAGCGTGGGGCGCTGCGACAGGCGTTCGGCCCAACTGAGAATGGTCGCGAGCGGGTTGTTCAGCTCGTGCGCGACGCCCGAGATCGTCTGGCCGAGCGCGGCCATCTTCTCGGCCTGGAGCAGCTGGTGAAAGATGTCGCGGGTCCGATCGTCGAGCTTCTTGCGCTCGCTGACGTCGCGGACGAGCGCTTCGATGCGGACCGTCGCATCCCCGGCCGGCGGATCCGCGCGCGCCGTGACCTCGACCCACACCGCGCTGTTGTCGGCGCGGCGGAGCCGTAGCAGGTAATCGGCGATTGAGCCGTCGGTCGAGAGGCGCTCGAGCAGCGCGACGCGCGCCTGCGGATCGACGAAGCGCTCGCGATCGAAGGGACGGACGTCGGTGTCGGGCGTTTCGCTCCCGTAGCCGAAGATGAGCTTCAGGTGGGGATTGGCCGCGATCGTCGTCGTCGAGTCCGGTGCGAGCGTCCCGATGTAGACGCCTTCGTGCACCGCCTCGAACAGCCGCGCGAACGCCGCGGCGCGCCTTTCCACGGTGGGATTATAGCGGTGACTGGTGGCTGGTGACTGGTGACTACTTAGGTACCACGGGCGTCGGCGTGTGAATCGGGTACCTCGGCGACCACGCTTTATCGACGGCCGCGCGGATGTCGCCGACCGAGGCGCCCGCCTTGTGCAGCTGCTCCGCCTGGTGCGCGACGTCGATGCAGATCTGGCATTCCATGCCGTGCGGCTCCCACGACGTCACGTCGCCGTTGGCCGCGCGCGCGGCGACGAAGCAGTCGTCGTTGCCGCGATGGCCGGAGCGCTGGCAGCCGCAGAAGCAGGGCACGTAGCCGAGCACTTCGGGATGCTCCGCGGCGAACGTATACGCGGCGCGGACGATTTCGGGAGGCCGCGGCGTCGCGTATCCCGGAAACACCAGCGGCGGCAGCACGGCTTGCTTGTGCGGTCCGAATTTCGCGTTGGCGGGCGGATCGGTCAGGTTCGCCGACGCGGACTCGATCGCCGCATTCACGCTGTCTTGCACCGAGGCGGCCTGCGCCGCATCCACCGACGCGGAGCTCCCGCGCAGGTACCACACGGTGCCAACCGCGAGCGCCGCGATGATGAGTGCAGCGACGAGCATGGGCGTGAACGGCCACCGCCCCGGCGAGGGCCGTGCGGGCGGAGCGGGCGGCTTCATAACCTGTTTTTTGGCCATATTGTCGTGCATTTCATTTTACCGCGCCCGGTCCTTTAGGCTACAGTGCGATCGTTTCCATGAACAATATCGGTCGTCAGGACCGGGCGCTGCTGGTGGCCCTCGCGGTCGCCCTGATCGTCGTGTTCGCGAAGCCGATCCAGCACCTTCTGGACCTCGCGCGGGAGGTCGAGCGGACGTCCGGCCTCGCCCTGGTACCGGCGCTCATCATCCTCACCGTCGTGTTCCTGTTCCATCAGACGAGCAAGCGCTGGGAATCGAAGGCGCGCGCCGCGGCCGCGGAGGCCGAAGCGCAGGACGCGAGCGCGCGGGCGAGCGAGATGGAACGTCTCGTGATGTTCGGCCAGGCGCTCGGACGCGCGCTCGACGTCGAGACGATCCGCGACGTCGTCCTGCAGCATCTGCCGCAGCTGGCGGGCAGCGATGACGCGTGGGTGATGATCCGCAAGGAGGGATACTGGCAGGCGCTCGGCAGCGCGGCGCGCGACGCACACCGGGAGGTGGACGTGGCGCGCGCCGACATCGCGGACCGCGCGCTCGTGAGCGACCAGATCGACGGCGCGACCGATCCGGTGACGGCCGCCGGCCATTTCTGCCTGCCGATGACGGCGGGCGGCCACACGGTCGGCGTCCTCGGCGTCCCGGAGAGCTCGGGTCCATTCAACGAAGGGCGCCGGCGGACGCTCGCCGCGGCGGCGACCCTGCTCGGCATCTCGCTGCGCAACGCGCAGCTGTTTCGAGAGCTGCGCGAGACGAGCCTGCGCGACGGCCTGACCGGCTGCTTCAACCGCACGCACGCGCTCGAGGTCATGGACGTCGAGCTCCGGCGGGCGCGCCGGTCGCAGAGCCCGGTGTCGCTCATCATGTTCGATCTCGATCATTTCAAGGACGTCAACGATCGCTACGGCCACCTCTGCGGCGACGCGGTGCTGGCGGCTGTCGGTTCGCGGATGCGCGACGTCCTGCGCGGCAGCGATCTCAAGTGCCGCTACGGCGGCGAAGAATTCCTCGTGCTGCTCCCCGAAACGCCGCTCGAAGGCGCCAAGCGCGTGGCCGACACGCTCAGACGCGAGCTGGCCGACATGGTCGTGCCGTGGAAAGACGAGAGCGTCACGGTCACCGCGAGCCTCGGCGTCACCGTGGCGCTGCCGTCGGAAATCAACTGCGAGGCGCTCATCTCCCGCGCCGATGCGGCGCTCTACCGCGCGAAAGATCAGGGACGCAACTGCGTCCGCCTCTCCCTCGAAACCGCCGTCGCGTGAACGACAATCAACGCAGAACTCGCGGACACCGCAGAGCAGATTTGCAAGAAAACACTCTGCGCGTTCTGCGGTGCGCCGCGAGAGTAAGATCAGCCAGAGAAATCGTGCGTCTCATTAGCAAAAACGACGCCTCGCTCGTCGTGGGCCTGATCGCGGGCACCGTTGTGATATTTCAACGGCCGCTCCGCTTTGTCTGGGAGGCGGCGCTGGACGTGCAGGAGCGCTACCACGTCGACCTGCTTCCGGCGCTGACGATTTTCGCCGGTGTCTTCATCTACCATGAGGCGCGCAAGCGGCGGCAGGCGAAGGCCGGCGCGCTCGCCGCGGACGCCGAAGCGGCCCAGGCCCGGATGCGCTCGGCGGAGCTCGAGCGGCTGATGACCTTCAGCCAGGCGCTCGCGAACGCGCTGGACCCCACGACGCTCCAGCAGGCCCTCTGGCGGTACCTGCCCAAGTTCGCCGGCGAGCGCGAGTTCTGGGTGTTGACGCGGCAGCCCGATCGCTGGGAGGCGTTTCTTCAGAACACGACCGCCACCCGCACGCGACCGGTGGAGGAGCTCGAGTCGATTGCGGATCGCGCGCTGTCGCGGGAGGCCCTCCCGGATGCCACCGTCGCGGGCATCGTCGAGGGGGACGTCCTCTGTCTGCCGATGGTCGCCGCCGGCGTGGTCGTGGGCGTCTTCGGGATCCACGACGGTGCCGCGATTAGCACTGATCAACGGAAGGCACTTGCCGCCGTCACGGGGCTGATCGCGATTGCGGTGAGAAATGTGCGGTTGCTGGCGGAGACGCGGGAGCACAGCCTGCGCGACGGCCTCACGAACTGTTTCAACCGCAGCCATGGTCTCGAAACGCTGGATGGGGAGCTGCGCCGGGCGCGCCGTTCCAAACAGCCGCTGTCGATCCTGATGTTCGACATCGACCATTTCAAGACGATCAACGACGAGCTGGGGCACCTGCGCGGCGACGATCTGCTCCGCGCGGTCGGCGCGCAGCTCACGCACGTGCTGCGCAGCACGGACATGCGGTGCCGCTACGGCGGCGACGAGTTCCTGATCGTTCTTCCCGACACGGCGTTGATCGGCGCGCAGCAGGTCGCCGAGTCGGTACGGAGGGAGATGGCGACTCTCGCGATGGTCGCGGGCGGCAAGACGATTCCGGTCACGGTGAGCGTCGGCATCGCCGTGGCCGGGCGCGCGGAACTTGGCGTCGCCTCGTTGATCGAGCGGGCAGACGCCGCGTTGTATCGGGCTAAGAGGGCGGGGAGGGATCGGCTCGCTGGTGACCAGACTCCGCCGGCCGCGGGCGCACCGTGACCGCACCGGTCGCGATCACATTGCTCGGCGCCCTCGCGTCCCTCGCCATCGCCGTGGCCTGGGTGGCGACACTGCGGGCTCGTGCCGCGCGGGCCGCGCTCCGCGCCAACGAGACGAAGCTCCGCGAGCGCGTCGAGCGTGATGAGAAGATCAACGCGGACAGCCGGCTCGCCGGTGACATCGCGCACGACCTCAACGATCTGTTGACGGCGATCACCGGATACACCGAGCTGCTGATCGCGAGCCTGGACCCGTCGGGCACGAGCATTCAGGACGCCCACGAGATTCGACGTGCCGCGTTGAGTGCGGCGCGGCTCACCAAACCGCTGCGCATCCTGAGCGGCGGCCACCACGCGCCGATCGACGTGATCGACGTCAACGCCGAGACCGCCCGCGCGGCCACGGCCCTCAAGCAGATGCTCGGTCCGAACATCGACGTCGCGCTGGCGCTCGACCACGACATCAAGCGGGTCAAGATCAGTGCGTGCCACCTGGAAGAGATCGTGCTCAACCTCGGCGTTCACGCGCGTGACGCCATGCCGCACGGCGGCCGTCTGACGGTGGCGACCGTCACGCACACGGACGACGAGAGGGACGCGGCGAGCGGCGCGCCATCCGAGTACGTTCGGATGGTCGTCACGGACACCGGCGGCGGCTTGTCCGCGGACGCGCGGTCCACGCTGTTCGAGCCGTTCTTCGCCAGCGAGGATGCCGGCGCCGGCGCAATCGGTCTCGCCAAAGTGGACGCGATCGTCAAGCAGGCGGGCGGGCGCATCCAGGTCGAGTCGGCGGTCGGCGTGGGCACGACGTTCACGATTGACTTGCCGGCCACTTCGGAACCGGCGGCCGGATCCGAACCGGCGTTTACGGAAACGCGGTTGACGGCGCCGGTGCTGGTCGTCGAGGACGAGCCGGGCACACGCGAGCTCATCAGGCTGGTCCTGGTGCGAGTCGGCCGCGAGGTCGTGGCCGTCGCCGGCCCGCACGCCGCGCTCGACGCGCTGCGCCGTCAACCGGCGATCGCCCTCATGCTCGTGGACGTCGTCATGCCCGAGATGAACGGGTACGACCTCGTGGCCGAAGCGCGGACGATCTCGCCTGGCGTCCACGTCGTGTTCATGTCGGGTTTCGCGCGCGATGCGACGCGGCATCCGAGCAGCGACGGCTTCCTCGCGAAGCCGTTCACCGTCGAGGCGCTCACCAGCATTGTCGAAGAAGCGTTGGCCGGTCCCTGATAGAACTCTGCGTGCGCCGCGGTCTCTGCGTTGGTCGTCGTTGACAGCGCGGCTCGGGTACACTCTCCGGATGCCCACGACGCGGCGCACGCTGCAATTCTTCAGGTCCGCGCTCCTATGTCACCGGGCGTCGCGCGTTGCGTTTGCTCTGGGCGTGTTCATGGCGGCGCGGCCCGCCCAGGCGCAGACCGCGGCGCCTGCGGCAGCTTCGCCGGATAAGCAGAATAACCACCGCGTTGTCGACGTTGTGTCTTTTCTCGCCGGCGGCGCGTTCGCGCTCGGGGCGCACGAGAGCGGTCATCTGGTCTTTGACGCGATCTTCGACGCCGGTCCCCGCCTGGAGCACGTTCACTTCGGGCCGATTCCCTTCTTCGCGATTACCCATCGTCCGGATCTTTCACCGCGCCGCGAGTTCACGGTGTCGTCGGCCGGATTCTGGGTGCAGGAAGGGACCAACGAATGGCTGCTCGTCACCCGTCCGGATCTGCGGCATGAGCACGCGCCGTTCGTGAAAGGGATCTTCGCGTTCAACGTCCTCACGTCGATCGGCTACGGGACCGTGGCGTTCGCGCGGGCGGGCCCCTTCGAGCGCGACACGCGCGGCATGGCGGAGATCGGCGTCGACGAACGCGCCATCGGCGTCGTCGTGATCGCGCCGGCGCTGCTCGACGCGTACCGTTATTTCAACCCGGACTCGAAGTGGGCGAAGTGGGCGTCGCGGGCCGTGAAGGCGGGCGGTGTGTTGCTGGTCGTCAAATAGCCGCGACGATCAACGCAGAACTCGCAGAACTCGCGGAGAAACGATTATTTGCTCTGCGATTTCCGCGGTTTCTGCGTTGATCGTTGTATTGTCGTCGTTACTGCGCGGCGGGGCCGAGCGCAAACGTCATCGTCCCTTCGACGACGACCTTGCCGTCCACGCGCGCGACGCCTTTGAGGAGCCCCATCCGGCTTCGCAGCCGCAGCACGGTCGCCTCGATGACGACGACGTCGCCGGGGTGGACCGCATGGCGGAACCGCACACGCTTGATGCCGGCGAAGAGCGGCAGGCTCCGGCGGTTTTCAGGCTTCGCCAGAATCATGATGGCCCCCACCTGCGCGATGGCTTCAGTGAGAATCGTCGGCGGCAGCGCGGGCGCGAACCCGGCGGTCGCGTGCGACAGATACGGGTCGTTGTACGACACGTTCTTGATGCCGACGATGCGCTTGTCGACCTCGAATTCGGTGATGCGGTCCACCAGCAGGAACGGGTAGCGGTGCGGCAGAATCCGTTCAATCGCGGCGTAATCCAGCGGTAACGTCAGGTCCATCGGAGCCTCAGATTATACTAGTTGGCGAGCCTCCTGACCTTTCGCATGACCGAATCGACCGCCTCGCCCGCCAGCACCGCCGAAGCCTTGACGACGCTCTTCGCGCTCGGGCGCGAAGTGACGTCGGTGCTCGACCTCAACGACCTGCTGCAGAAGATCCCGGAGCTCATCTCCCGGCTGACCAAGTTTCATGCGTTCGCGGTGTATCTGCTCGACCCCAAGGGCGACGAGCTGACGATCGCGTATTCGGTCGGCTATCCCGAGGACGTCGCGCGCACGCTGCGCGTGAAGATCGGGCACGGCCTGGTCGGCACCGCCGTGCAGGAGGGGCATCCGCTGCTCGTGAACGACGTCCACGCGGATCCGCGCTACGTCGAGGCGGTTCCCGGCTCGAACGCCGAGCTGGTCGTCCCGCTGCGGCGCAAGGGGCGCGTCATCGGCGCGCTCAACCTGCTCAGCGACACCGTCGGCCAGTTCACGGAAACCGACCAGGAGGTGCTGCGGCAATTCGCCGCGCACGTGGCGGTCGCCATCGAGAACGCGCGCCTTTTCGAGCACGAGCGCGAGTACACGAGCACGCTCGAAACGCTGTCGGACATCGCGCGCGACTTCGGGTCGATCCTCAATCTCGACGAGCTGCTGACGCACATCGCCAACCTGACGCGGCGGATCATCGACTACCGCACGTTCGGCATCCTGCTCGTCAACGAGGAGACGCAGGAGCTCGAGATGAAGGTCGCCGTCCGCTACAGCGACAAGGTCGTCGTGCCGCGCGTGAAGATCGGCAGCGGGCTGGTCGGGTACGCGGCGCTGCACAAGGAAGTGGTCGTCGTGCCCGATGTCTCGACCGACCCTCGCTACATCAAAGTGGTCGACGATGCGCGGTCGGAGCTGGTGATCCCGCTGCTGCTGAAGGATCGCTGCATCGGCGTGTTCGATCTCGAGAGCCCGGAGCTCGACGCCTTCAACAAGCACCACGTCGCGATCCTCACGCTGCTGGCGAGCCAGGCCGCCGTCGCGATCGAGAACGCGCGGCTGTACGAAACGATCCGCGCCAACGAGGTGCGGCTCGAAAAGGAGATGCGCTTCGCGCAGCGCGTGCAGGCCGCGCTCCTGCCGACCGAGCTGCCCAAGCGGATGAAAGGCGTCGACGTCGCGGTACGCTTCGCGCCGGCGCTCGAACTGGGCGGCGATCTGTACGATTTCCTCGCCCCCGAGCCGCACAGCCTCGTGGTGGCGGTCGGCGACGTGTCGGGCAAGGGCGTGCCGGCGGCGCTCTACAGCGCGTTTGCGGGCGAGCTGGTGCGCTCGCGCACCTTCCGGCGCCGCTACGCGCCCGAGCGCTTCAGCCCGGCCGGCGTGCTCGCCTCGGTCAACACGATCCTGCACGAGCGTCAACTCGAGGAGTACTACTGCACGCTCTGCTACGCCTCGTTCGATTTCAAGCGCCGGACGATGGTGCTCGCCAACTCCGGGGTGCCGTATCCGATTCGCTGTTCGGGCGACACGGTGAGCCAGATCGAGCTGCCCGGCGTGCCGCTCGGCGCGTTTGCCGGATCGACCTACGACGAGCTCACCTTCGAGCTGGCGGCGGGCGAGGTCTACGTGTTCTGCACCGACGGCGTGTTCGAGGCGAACGACGCGCTCGGGCGGGAATTCGGGGTCGAGCGGCTGCTCAAGGTGGTCGAGGAGGCGCGCCACAAGTCGGCACGCGAGCTGGTTGACGCGATTTTCGCCGCCGTGCTGGAATTCCGAGGCGACACGCCGCCCAATGACGACATGACGGCGGTCGCCCTGAAGATCACGTCATGATGGGCGGGACGGACAGAATGGGCGGGAAACAGGCCGCGCACGAATCGTGAAACTGGTCGGACGGGATACGGCGATGCCAGCGCCTGCCTGAAGTTACGTATCCCGCTGATTCGGCGCGACCCATCCAGCCTTACATCAAATCGCGTGCCTGCTCGGTCCCGCGAAAACTGCCCGCAAAAACGCAAATCGGCCGCGGCCGCCGTCCTGCGGCGGAGACGGACTGTCATCATTCAGTACATCCCCAAATACCGTTCGATCTCCCACGGCGAGACGTGCTTGATGTAGTCGAGCCATTCCTCGCGCTTCGCCGCGAGGAAGTGTTCGAAGGTGTGCTCGCCGAGCGTGTTCCGCACCAGATCGTCCTTCTCGAGCTCGTCGAGCGCTTCGCTCAGGTTGCCCGGCAGCTCGTCGATCCGCAGATGCCGCCGCTCGCGGTGGCTCATTTTGTAGATGTTCTTGTTGATGGGCGGCCCCGGGTCCATTTTCTTGTCGATGCCGTCGAGGCCGGCGCGCAGCATCACCGCGAGCGCGAGATACGGATTGCACGAGGGATCCGGCATCCGCAGCTCGATGCGCGTCCCCGTTCCGCGGGCCGCCGGCACGCGGACGAGCGGGCTGCGGTTCTTCTCCGACCACGCGATGTTGGTCGGCGCCTCGTAGCCGGGCACGAGCCGCTTGTAGGAATTGACCAGCGGGTTCGTGATCGCGCAGAACCCTTTCGCGTGGCTCAGAATCCCGCCGATGTAGTGCAGGCAGGTCTGGCTCAACTGCCACTGCGCCTTCGCGTCGAAAAAGATGTTCGTGCCGCCCGTGAAGAGCGACATGTGCGTGTGCATGCCCGAACCGTTGATGCCGTAAATCGGCTTGGGCATGAAGGTCGCGTGCAGGCCGTTCCGGATCGCGACGTTCTTCACCACGAATCGAAACGTGCTGATGTTGTCGGCCGTCGTCAGCACATCGTCGTAGCGGAAGTCGATCTCGTGCTGGCCCGGCGCGACCTCGTGGTGCGCCGCCTCGACGTGAAACCCCATGGCCTCGAGCGCGAGCACGATTTCGCGCCGCACGTCTTCGCCCAGGTCCACCGGGCTCAGATCGAAGTAGCTCGCTGAGTCGTGCGTCTCCGTGGTCGGCGCGCCGTTCTTGGTCTGGAACAGGAAGAACTCGGCTTCCGGCCCCGCCTTCATCGCGTAGTTCTTCGCCGCCGCCAACGCGATCACTTTCTTGAGCGTGGTCCGCGGGC
>Ga0207927_1001407_pt1 | contig 10305 bp, 7 predicted proteins | sample NGESurdeep072012_2_FD_184456 | JGI IMG/M metagenome (GOLD analysis project Ga0207927, IMG submission 184456) | Arctic peat soil microbial communities from Barrow, Alaska - NGEE Surface sample 210-2 deep-072012 (SPAdes) | ecosystem: Environmental > Terrestrial > Soil > Wetlands > Peat ... | reverse complement strand
TAGTTGAGCAGCCCTCGATGAAAAACTTAAAAAGTCGTAATACTACTTCCTTAATGTCTAGAGCTGCGCGCCAACATGAGGATAGCCAGCTAGTCAACTACTGTAGGCCACTGAATCATGGCAAAATCATTGCTATGGTACGGAGTGCGTTTTTCAGCTAGTCCGGTTAAGTGCAGTGTCTAACCTCATCAGGCAGTAACGTGCGAGACCGCACGCCGAGTTACCGGCCCACGAAAACACCCCAACGAAACGGGCACGCGCTTCTTACTGCTTGAGTTTTTCAGGACGCAGAAACAGTTCGTCGGCGTTTGTGTCGCGGAGTTGCCGGCGTGACATACGGTTCTCATAGCTGGCTTTAACAAACGCTGTAAATAGAGGATGGGGCTCGAGGGGCTTCGACTTGAACTCCGGATGGAACTGGCACCCCAGGAAGAAGGGATGGTTCGGAATCTCGATGATTTCAACGTAAGTCCCGTCCGGTGTCGAACCACTGATCCGCAAGCCGCCCGCAGTCAGAGTGCTTTCGTATTCGCGATTGAATTCATAGCGGTGCCGATGGCGTTCGCTGATCTCGGTTTGTGCGTAGGCCTGTTGTGCCAGCGAGCCACCTTCCAGCCGGCAGGCCCATGCACCGAGTCGCATGGTTCCGCCCAACTCCTCCACTCCCCGCAACTCGCGGAGTTTGTAAATGACGCGATGCGGGGTCGCCGGATCGAACTCGCTGGAGTTGGCCTGCTCCAGTCCACATACATTACGGGCAAATTCAATACATGCCGTCTGCATTCCCAGGCATATTCCGAAATACGGCACGTTGTTCTCGCGAGCGTATTGAATTCCATTCAACATGCCTTCGATACCGCGCTTGCCGAATCCGCCAGGAACCAGAATCCCGTCAACCGCTTCCAACTGTGCCTGTACCGTCTGGTCCTTGGACTCAAGTCCCTCCGCTTCGATCCAGTCCACCTTGAGTTTGAGATTGTGGGCCACCGCGCCGTGCACCAGAGCTTCCTTTAAGGACTTGTAGGAGTCCTCGTACTCGACATATTTACCAACGATGCCGATGACGACTTCGTCCTTGGGGTTATAGATGCGATGGACCAAGTCCTCCCACTTTGCCAGGTTGGGTTCGGGGGCCTGGATATGCAAATACCGAAGCGCTAACTGGTCCACTTTCTCGTGGGCGAATACCAGAGGCACTTCATAGATCGACGCGACGTCCTTGCCGGTAATTACCGCCTCTTCTTCGACATTGCAGAACAGTGCAATTTTCGACTTGATTTCGTGCGATAGATAGCGGTCGGTGCGGCAAAGTAGGATGTCCGGCTGAATGCCGATGCTGAGCAGTTCCTTGACTGAGTGTTGCGTCGGCTTGGTCTTCAACTCGCCGGCAGCCGCAATGTAGGGCACCAGCGTGACGTGCACAAATAGCGTGCTCTCGCGTCCCAGTTCCTGCCGCATCTGTCGAATCGCTTCAATAAAAGGAAGTGATTCGATATCGCCGACGGTACCGCCGATCTCGACAATTACCAGGTCGACATCCTGCGAGACCTTCTTCATAGCACTCTTGATTTCGTTGGTGACGTGGGGAATGACCTGCACGGTCTTACCCAGGTAATCGCCGCGGCGCTCCTTGGCGATGATGGTTTCGTAGATTCTTCCTGTGGTCCAGTTGTTATCGCGGCTCAAGCGGCAGTGGGTGAAGCGCTCGTAGTGTCCCAGATCGAGGTCGGTTTCGGCGCCATCATCGGTGACGAACACTTCGCCATGCTGAAAAGGCGACATCGTTCCGGGATCGACGTTGAGATAAGGATCGAACTTCTGCAGTGCGACTTTCAGGCCCCGGCTCTCCATGAGGCAGCCGATCGAAGCCGCTGCCAGTCCCTTGCCAAGCGAAGACACAACGCCACCGGTCACAAAGATGTACTTTGCCGCCATTGCTTCCTCTGTTCTTGAGATTTGTGCAGCAGGAGAAACGGCTCCTCGGGCCCCGAAAAATAGGGAGCCCCTTGCGCTGGCAAAGCAGCGTGATCAAAGTGGAGCTTGTAGGGGTGCACGATCAATTATGCCCGGAATCTTGCGGTGTGGCAAGACAAACTCACGTCCGCCGCCAGCCAATAATTGCAGTCGCTTTCCAGGCAGCGACGCTAATCCTACACAGCGTGATCGGCGATCGTTTTCGCCAACCGGAACACGCTCTCGAACATCGCCGGAGTGAGCTTGCCTGTTGCCGTATTCTGATTCGACGGATGATACGACGCCAGCAACGTAACGCCGTTCGGCATCTCGTATCGCTTGGCATGTCCGAACACCAGACCAGTCTTGTTGCTGAGCAGCCCAATGCGTTTCGCGTGCGCAAGATAAGCATCGAATGCGATCTTGCCCAGCGCGACCACCACCTTCACCTGATTCAGGATTCCCAACTCGCGATCCAGATATACGGAGCAATTCGCCAACTCGCTGGGAAGCGGCTTGTTATCGGGCGGAGCGCAACGGACTGCAGCGGTGATGTAACAATCGATCAGCTCAAGTCCGTCCTCGCAGCTGTCAGCATTGGCCTGTGAAGCAAACCCAACCTTATAAAGGACGGGATACATGAACTTGCCGGAGGCGTCACCGGTGAACGGCCTGCCGGTGCGATTGGAGCCGTGCGCCCCCGGGGCTAGTCCCAGAATTAGAACCCGTCCCGTGGGATCTCCAAAGCCTGGCACCGGACGCGCCCAGTACTCGTGATCGCGGTACGCACGCCGTTTCTCGCGACCGACCTGCTCCCGGTATGCAACCAGCCGTGGACACTTTTTGCAGGCGACGATTTCGTTGTCGAGAACCATGATCTCGGACAGCATGGAGGATATTGTAAGGTCCAGCCGCGGATCTTTTTCACCAGTGGAACATACACCGGATCGAGTGATACTTGTTGCCGCTTTATGCGTCCGCTTTATTGAGTTGAACCGCAGCCACAAGCGCCCGTGTTGGTCGGGTACATCCGGGGAGGATCGACCGGTTCTTCCCCGATGTTCATAGTAGGAACCTAAACGACCTCATCGTGAAACAGTCCTATCAGAGTCTCTTCGTCGGTAAGCTCTTCACATTGTTTATCGAGGTGTTCGTAGTCAGGCCCAAACAGTTGCCGGAAGCGGGTGAATGAGTCCGGTGATGCCCAACGGTCAATGACCACAAACACGAGAGGATCGGATGCGTCCTGCAAGAGAATGGTTCCCTGATATTCGGCCGATCGCCCGAACAGCTTCGCCCATCGTCCCTTCCAGCTATAAACTCGGCGGAACTCATCTGATTTGTTGGGTTTGGCACGAAATCGCCGAATGATACGCAACATGCGGAAATCTCCACTGACAAACGAGTTGGTTAGAGAATCTAGCTCCGATTACTTGTTGAAAAAAGGACGGTTAATACTAAATTAATGTTCCTCCGGCTCGCAAGCGAAGCACCCAGTGGCCAACGGGGCTTCCAGTAATCATAGACTGTGTATGTCACAAAATTGTCAACTCGAACCCCGGTCATTTGTCCCTCTTGGCTTTCTCCAATTCTGCGGACTTGAGCTGCTCACGTCCAGCCAAAGGGTCCCCACTGGTAGAGGAAGATCGACAAACCGTCCCAACGGCGGTTCAGATCGCACCTCGCATACTTCGAGTGGACAAGTCCTTCGGCACACGTGTGGGATTTTGAGCGCTGAACAGTGGGAGGATGACTTCGCCTAGAAACCGGTCAGCCAAAGATCCGATTTAATGTATGCCGTTGTGCAGGATTGTCGCCGCAGAGGTGTGCCATATTGATCATGCTCACTTGAGCCGCAGGTCGTTTGACCCACCACCACGCCTCTCATACACTTAAGTGTGGCGATGCTTATCCGGATTCTGTCGGATGAGAGTGCGCCTTCGGAGTTGTTCGCAGTTGGCGAGGAAGGTTGTTGCTACAGTTCCATCGCCGGATCCACACCCACTTTTTTCTGAAGGCATTCCTTTGACGACTGAAACCAGCACCCCAGAAACCACGCCGGCTGAACCCACCAACCCCTGCAAGCGCGAATTCACCATTGAGATCCCCGCCGAAGTAGTGACGAACGAGCGCGACAAGATCGTAAACCGTTACACAAAACTGGCGCGGATACCCGGTTTCCGCAAGGGCAAGGTGCCGGCTACCGTCGTCCGCCAACGCTTCGCAGACGAAATCAAGAGCGACCTTGTCGAGTCGCTGGTGCCGCGCTATTTCCGCGAGGAAACCAAGAAACAAGACATGATGCCGGTTTCTCAGCCGCGCGTCACTGACCTTCATCTGCACGATGGCGAGCCGCTGAAGTTCACCGCTGAATTCGAAATCCTGCCGGACTTCAAGGTAGTGGCCTATGACGACATTAAGCCGGACACTATTGACACAACTGTCAGTGAGGAAGACGTCGAGCGCGCGCTGAACAACCTGCGCCAGCAACATGCCACCTACAATGCCGTGGACGAAGACCGCGGACTCGCGGATGGCGATTTTGCGGTCGTCAGCTTCCGTGGCATTCCCAAAGAGAGCGAACAGGATGCCGACTCCAAGCCCGTCGAAGTCGATGAGGTCATGGTCGAAATTGGTGGCGAGAATACAATTCCCGAGTTCAGCGACAACCTGCGCGGGGCCAAGGCCAGCGAGCACCGCTCCTTCGATGTCAAATACGCCGACGATTTTGCTGACAAACGACTGGCGGGCAAGACGATGACGTATGAGGTTGATATCAAGGCCGTCAAGACGCGCAGCATTCCGGAGCCCAACGACGACTTCGCCAAGGAACTGTCGGCGGAATTCGCGACCTATGACGATCTGCGCAATCGATTGCGCGACAACATGAAGGCCGAGAAAGAACACGAGGCCGAGCACCAGGGCAGGGACAAGATCGTCGAAGAATTGGTCAAGCGCAACGACTTCCCCGTTCCGGAAGCCATGATCGATCAGCAGATCGACGTCCGCCTCGAGCGTGGGTTACGTGCTCTCGCCGCGCAAGGGATGAAGACGGAAGACATGAAGCGCATGGACTTCGACCGTCTGCGTGCCGGCCAGCGCGACGGCGCGGTGAAGGAAGTCAAAGCTTCCCTGATCCTGGAGCAGATCGCCGACCAGGAGAAAATCGAAGTCAGCGACGAAGAGCTTGAACAGGAATTGGCCGGACTGGCGCAGCAGGCGAAGCAGCCAATCGAGCAGGTCCGCGCCCGTTTGACGGAGGATGGCGGGCTGGATAGAATTCGGCATCGCATCCGCAACGATAAGACTTTGAATCATCTTTATCGCAGGTCCGCATAGGGCGGACTGCATTCCACCTACCCAACTCGACCGCGAGGAAGAAGTATGGGCAGGCTTATGAAGGAGCTGCAATCCATGCTTGTACCCATGGTAATTGAGCAGACCAGCCGGGGCGAGCGGGCGTACGACATTTATTCCCGCCTGTTGCGGGACAACATCATCTTTCTTGGTACTCCTATCGATGACAATGTCGCGAACCTGATCATCGCGCAGATGCTGTTTCTGGAAGCGGAAGACCCGGAGAAGGACATCTCCCTGTACGTCAATTCGCCAGGCGGCTCGATCACGGCCGGAATGGCGATCTATGACACCATGCAGTTCATCCGTCCTGATGTGACCACGATCTGCATCGGCCAGGCGGCCAGCATGGCGGCAACGTTACTGGCGGGTGGAGCGCCGAAGAAGCGCTTTGCCCTGCCCAACTCACGTATCCTGATCCACCAGCCTCTCATGTCAGGCTTGTCGGGGCAGGCTACGGACATCGACATCCATGCCCGTGAAATTCTACGCATGCGCGAAATCACCAACCAGATTCTCGCCAAGCATACCGGCCAGCGCCTGGAAAAAGTCGAGCGCGATGTGGAGCGCGACTTCATCATGAATGCGGAACAAGGCAAGGAATACGGAATCATCGACGACATCATTTTCAAGCATAAGTAAGTTGAATTCTGAACTGGTCCGGGATTCACACGACGGCTGTGCGCAAGAATTACCAGCGTGATTCAAAAGTTGTATTTGAATTCGTGGTACCGGCGCGCACATCCGTTGCAGTTGTGCTTCAATAAAAGCATAAGCTTGAGGGGAATCGCGAGAGCGCCAATCGCGACGTCTGTAACGATTGCAGTTCTCACAGGAGCGGCACGGCTCCTGCCGGGTTCACGCGGCCGGGAAAATACAGTTCGGGAACACAGAGTCCTGACTGGGAGCGTGTAGAACATAAGGAGTCTGTCACCGTGAGAACCAGGACTGGAAGCGACGAAGTTCTTCGTTGCTCGTTTTGCCACAAGTCGCAGGACGCCGTCGCCAAGCTCATTTCGTCTCCCACCGATTACCCGCGCGCCTACATCTGCGACGAATGCGTCGCGGTTTGCAACTCGATCCTCGAAGACGATCGCTCCGAAACGGAGACCACCGTTACGCCTCACCAGCTTCCGAAGCCGGCTGAGGTCAAGACGTTCCTCGATGAGTACGTAATCGGTCAGCACCAGACCAAGAAGAAGCTCGCGGTTGCGGTTTACAACCACTACAAGCGTGTCTACATGAACCGCCAGCGCGGCGGCGACGTTGAACTTGCCAAGTCGAACATCCTGCTGATTGGTCCGACCGGTACCGGCAAGACGCTCCTAGCCCAGACCTTGGCCAAGATGCTCGACGTTCCCTTCGCCATCGTGGATGCCACGACTCTTACCGAGGCCGGCTATGTCGGCGAGGATGTGGAGAACATCATCCTCAAGTTGCTGCAGTCGGCGGATGGTGATGTCGCCCGCGCCCAGACTGGCATCATCTATATCGATGAGATTGACAAGATCGGCCGCAAGGACGAGAACCCTTCCATCACCCGGGACGTCTCGGGCGAAGGAGTGCAGCAAGCTCTGCTGAAGATCCTCGAAGGCACGGTCGCGAATGTTCCGCCGCAGGGCGGGCGGAAGCACCCGCACCAGGAATTCACTCCAGTCGACACCACCAACATTCTGTTCATCTGTGGCGGAGCGTTTGTGGGTCTCGAGCGCACCATCGCGCGGCGTATGGGAAAGCGCTCCATGGGCTTCCGCACCAATGAAGCCAAAGAGGCTGCCTTCACTGAATGCAACAAACGCGACACCCAATTGCTGGCGCAGGCGGAGCCACAAGATCTCATCAAGTTTGGCTTGATCCCCGAGTTCGTTGGCCGGCTTCCGGTCGTAGGTGTGCTGAACGACCTCGACGAAGATGCGCTGGTTGAAATCCTGTCCAAGCCGAAGAATGCGATCATCAAGCAATACCAAAGGCTCTTCGAGTTCGAGAATGTCAAGCTCCGCTTCACGGAGGAGGCGCTTCGTTGTATCGCTCGCGAAGCCATGCAACGCAAGGTTGGCGCGCGCGGACTGCGTATGATCCTGGAAGAGTTGATGCTCGACCTCATGTACAACCTGCCCAGCCAAAAGCGCGTGAAGGAATTCGAGGTCACCAAAGAGATGGTGGAGAACCGCAACGTCAACTTCCCCGTCATGGAAAAGGCGGGGTAATAATTTTCGCTGCGAGTCGGATTTTAAAACGGTGCGGCCTAGGTCGCGCCGTTTGTCCTTATGAGCCCTTTCTTGCAGCTTCAGGTTGACCCAGAAGTAAGTATTCCCGCTTGATTTGGCGGCCAAGAAGCTGTTTCAGCGCGTGTTATCCTAGTCTCTAGTCAGCCAGCCGCAAGGGCGTCCTGCACTCGGATTCCGTGCGTCGCGGCCCGTTCAATGGTTACTTCTTCCTCAGAGCGGTGGCGCTCTGAACGACAAGGCGGTTCCAGTGACCCAGCGAGAGAAATTCGAGACCAAGAAACTCCCGATGATGCCGATACGGGACGTTGTCATCTTTCCTTTCATGATGACGCCCTTTGTGGTTGGCCGGGAATCGAGCGTGCGCGCCCTCGAAGAAGCGTTGGCCGGCGATAAGAAGATTTTTCTCGCAACCCAGCATGACGCCAGCATCGACGAGCCCAAACCCAACGAAATCTACCAGGTCGGCACCATCGTCAACATCGTGCAAAGCCTCAAGCTGCCAGATGGCAACATCAAGGTCCTGGTCGAGGGTCTCGAGCGCGGCAAGGTTCTGCAGGTAATCGACACCGATGGCTATTTCGAAGCGACGGTTCGCACCGCGAAGTACGGTACGGAATTGACCCCGCAGATTGAAGCCGCCATGCAGCGCGTCACCGGACTCTTTGAGCAGTACGTCAAGCTCTGCCAGTCGCTCAACTACGAGACCATGATCGCGGCAGTTCGCAACGACGATCCTTCCAAGTTGACCGACACGATCGCAGCCAACCTGCAACTGGCGATCGAAGAAAAACAGGAACTGCTGGAAATCTTCGATCCTGCAGAGCGGCTGAGCCGCATCGGCGATGTGCTGGACGTGGAAATTGAGAAGCTCAACATGGACCGCTCCATCCAATCGCAGGTTAAGCGCCAGATGGAACGTGCGCAGAAAGAGTACTACCTTAACGAAAAAATCAAGGCCATCCAGAAAGAGCTGGGCCGCGGCGAAAAGAGCGAGTTCGACGAACTGAAGAAGAAGATCGACGCTGCCGGGATGCCCCGCGAGACCCACGAGAAGGCAATCCAGGAGCTGAAAAAGCTGGAAGCCATGCCTCCCATGTCGGCGGAATCGACAGTCTCGCGCAACTACCTCGACTGGCTGTTGGCGGTGCCGTGGAAGAAACGCTCCAAAGAGATCCGCAACATCGACGTGGCCGAGAAGGTACTCAACGAAGACCACTACGGTCTGGAAAAAATCAAGGAGCGCATCCTTGAGTTCCTGGCAGTTCGCCAACTGGTAAAGAACCCGAAGGGATCGATACTTTGCTTTGTGGGTCCTCCGGGCGTCGGCAAAACTTCACTCGGCATGAGCATCGCCAAGGCCACTGGTCGCAAGTTCGTCCGCCTGTCGCTGGGCGGCGTGCGCGACGAAGCTGAAGTTCGCGGCCATCGTCGCACCTACATCGGCGCGCTGCCTGGCCAGATCATCCAGATGATGAAGAAGGCCGGCACCAAGAACCCGGTGTTCATGCTCGACGAAGTCGACAAGATGTCGATGGACTTCCGCGGCGACCCGTCGGCGGCCCTGCTTGAGGTGCTCGATCCCGAACAGAATTTCATGTTCGTGGACCACTACCTCGATGTGGAATACGATTTGTCGCAGGTATTCTTCATCGCGACGGCAAACGTCTTGCACACCATTCCTCCAGCGCTTCAGGACCGCATGGAAGTGCTGCGCCTGCACGGCTACACCGAGCCCGAAAAAGTGGAGATCGCCAAGCAGTACCTGGTCCGCAAGCAGCGCGAGCAGACCGGCCTCACGGAAGCGAACATTGTCTTCACCGACGAAGCTCTGCAGACGGTGATTCGCAATTACACGCGCGAAGCTGGCGTCCGCAACCTCGAGCGCGAGATCGGCAATATTTGCCGAAAGGTCGCGCGCAAGGTAGTAAAAGAAGGCGACAAGTACTCCGTCACCCTCGCGGCCGAAAACGTTTCCGAGTATCTCGGAGTGCTCAAGTTCCGCGACACCGAGGCGCACGAACGCAGCGAAGTCGGGTTGGTCACCGGACTGGCCTGGACAGAAGTCGGCGGCTCGATCCTCACCACCGAGGTCGCCATTGTTGACGGCAAGGGCAAACTGACGTTGACCGGCAAACTCGGTGACGTTATGCAGGAGTCGGCGCAGGCGGCAATGTCGTACGTGCGCTCGCGAGCGCATCGCCTGGGGCTGCCACGCGACTTCTACCGCAATCTCGATATCCACGTACACGTGCCCGAGGGCGCGATCCCCAAGGACGGTCCTTCTGCCGGTATCACCATGGCGACCGCGATCGCCAGCGCTCTGAGCCGCATTCCGGTGCGGCGGGATATAGCCATGACGGGTGAAATCACGCTGCGTGGCAAGGTGCTGGCCATCGGAGGCTTGAAGGAGAAGCTGCTGGCTGCTCATCGAGCGGGCATCTTGGAGGTCCTCCTTCCCGCTGACAACGAGAAAGACCTGCCCGAGGTTCCGGAGAACCTGCGTGCAGCGATGAAGCTGCGGTTCGTGAAGACTATGGATGACGTCTTAGCTTTCGCTCTCGAGCGTCCTCTGCCCGATGTACCGGATGAGGCGCCCGGACTGGGAGCGATTACACCAACGTCGGAAGCTCCTGCGGCTCATCAGTAATCAATGATATTTTTAGGAACTCGGGTTCTATAAAAGGGGATGTCAAGAGAAAACACTTCTCCCTGCGCGGGAGCAGAGGTACTTCTCTGACATCCAGCCCCTTGTGGTCGCGCTTGCTGG
>Ga0207927_1001404_pt1 | contig 10317 bp, 10 predicted proteins | sample NGESurdeep072012_2_FD_184456 | JGI IMG/M metagenome (GOLD analysis project Ga0207927, IMG submission 184456) | Arctic peat soil microbial communities from Barrow, Alaska - NGEE Surface sample 210-2 deep-072012 (SPAdes) | ecosystem: Environmental > Terrestrial > Soil > Wetlands > Peat ... | reverse complement strand
CGGCGATTTCGCCATTGTTGCTTGTGCCGCGGTCGCCGCGCAGGACGGCATTCGTATTGCAGTCGGGGGCGTCGCCGACCGGCCCACGCGTCGAGACTTTCCCGCACTCGACGGCAGTGCGCTTGACGATGCGCTCGACGCTTTTGCATGGGAGCTCGATGCGCGTGACGATCTGCACGCCACCGCGCGTTATCGCCGTGAACTCGTTCGCCGCATGGGCCGCGCCACGATCGAGGAGGCCCGCCAATGCCGCGCCTGAGCGCAGACCAGCGTCATCGCGTGCGCTTCACGCTCAACGGTCGCCCGGTCGAAGCCGAGGCCGAGCCGCGCATGCTATTGACCGATTTCCTACGCCAAGATCTGGGCATGACCGGCACGCATGTCGGCTGCGAGCATGGCGTCTGCGGGGCCTGCACTATCGAAATTGACGGTGTGTCGGCACGCGCCTGCCTTACGCTCGCCGTACAGGCCGATGGCGCGACCATCCGCACGGTCGAGGCGCTCGCGCCCGAACCGGGCCGTCTCTCCGTGCTGCAGGAGGCATTCCGCCGACATCACGCGCTGCAATGCGGCTTCTGCACCCCCGGCATCCTGATGTCGCTCGATTCCTATCTGCGCGCACATTCGGAGCCCACGGAGACGGAGTTGCGCAAATTTCTTGGCGGTCATCTTTGCCGCTGTACCGGCTACGTACCGATCCTGGCCGCAGCGCTTGACGCCGCCAAGAGACTTCGGGAGGCCCCTGCCCATGCTTGATCTCGGCAACAGTTTTCACGCCAGCGTGGAACGTGACCCCGCCGCGCTGGCCATAGTCGACGGTTCCGTGCGGCTGACCTACGCGCAATGGTATCGCCGCATCTCGGCGGTGGTAGCGGGCTTCGACGAACTCGGCCTGATGCCCGGCGATCATCTGGTGACCCTGCTGCAGAACCGTTGGGAAGCTGCGACCATCCACTGGGCTTGCCAATTCGCCGGCATTGTCATCACCCCCGTCAATTGGCGCGCGAAGGCCGACGAGATCGACTTCTGCGTCGAGAATTCCGAAGCGAAGTTCGTGGTCTTCGAAGAAGTGTCGGCGGACGCTTTGCGCGAGTCGCGCGAAGCGAAGGCGCGCAAACGCATCTCGCTTGGCATGACGCAAGACGACGAAATCGGGTTCGACGTTCTGCTCAAACACGATGCCCGCGATGCCGAAGCCCGCGTCGGCGCCGACGCTTGGTCAGTGATGCTTTATACCTCCGGCACCACGGCAAAGCCAAAAGGCGTACCGCGCCGCCAGCGTGCCGAGCGCGCGGCCGCCGTCGCCCATGTCGCGCAGAACCTTTACGGGCATGGCGAACGCACGCTCGGAGTGATGCCGCTCTACCACACGATGGGTGTGCGCTCGCTGCTCGCGATGTCGCTGATCGGCGGCGTCTTTGTCTGTCTGCCGCGTTTCGAAACCACGAAAGCGCTGGAACTGATCACATCCGAGAAAATTACCAACCTTTATCTGGTGCCGACGCTCTATCACGATCTCGTTCACAACGACCGCTTTGCCAAGACCGATGTCAGTTCGGTACGCAAGCTCGGTTTTGCCGGTGCGTCAATGACCGACGGACTTCTCAAGGAGCTCAACGCCGCGTTCAAGCCCGACTTGTTCGTGAATCACTACGGCTCGTCGGAGATCTACACCTTCACCATCGACCAAAATGCGCCGGCGAAACCCGGCTCGGCGGGCCGGGCTGGCATTAATCAACGCATCCGCGTCGTCAAGCTCGGCGCTAATTCGCACGACGAGGTCGCGGACATCGGCGAGGAAGGCGAGATCATCGCGCTGCTCGCGGGCGACGAATCCTTCGAAGGCTACTGGCGGCGGCCGGAGGCCAACGCCAAGGCGCTGCGCCAGGGTTGGTATTTCACCGGCGATACCGGATACCACGACGCGGACCGCGACCTGTTCGTAACGGGGCGCGTCGACGATATGATCATCACCGGCGGGGAAAACGTCTCCCCGGTCGAGATCGAAAGCTGCCTGTCGCTGCATCCGGCTGTGTCGGAAGTCGCCGTGGTTGGCCTGCCGGACGAGCGCTGGGGCAAAATCGTAGCCGCCTTCATCAAGCGGCGCAGTCCGGTGAAGGACGAGGATCTCGACCAATTTTGCCGCACGTCGGGGCTGGCCAATTTCAAGCGCCCGCGTCGCTACGTATTCGTCACTGAAATTCCGAAATCGCCGGTCGGAAAACTTCTGCGCCGCAAGCTGGTCGAGGGCGAATTCGAGGTCGAGGACAAGGCCCGCTCACAAGGAACAGCCGCATGACTCCGCTGACTTTCAACGATCCGCGCCTCGCGACACTCAACGGCTTCACGGTTGAATTGAACGCCAGGAAGCAGCGCGCGGATATCATCCTTCATCGCCCGCCGCTCAACGTGATCGAAATGGCCCAACGCGATCAGCTGCGGCTCGTGTTCGAAGCGCTCGACGAGGACGAACGCATCCGCGTGATCGTGCTTCGCGCTGTTGGCGAGCATTTCTCCAGCGGCGGCAACATCAAAGGCTTCATGGAAGCCTCGCCCGAGCATGTTTCCAAGCTCGCCTGGAACATCGCGGCGCCGGCGCGCTGCTCGAAGCCGGTGATCGCCGCCAATCGCGGTTACTGCTTCGGAGTCGGTTTCGAGATTTCGCTGGCCTGTGATTTCCGCGTTGTTTCGGAAACCTGCTTCTACGCATTACCGGAACAAAAACTCGGCCAGATTCCGGGCTCCGGCGGCTCGGCACGTCTGCAGAAAATCGTCGGCATCGCGCGCACCAAGGATATCGTTATGCGTTCGAAGCGCATTCCCGGCAAGCAGGCGCTCGATTGGGGCATCGCAACCGAATGCGTGCCGGATGCAAATCTTGAAGCGGCGACTGACGCTCTAGTCGACGAACTGCTGACGTTCTCGCCGATCGCGCAACGCACGGCCAAGAAGCTCCTCAACGACACGGAGGACTCGACGCTGTCGATCGCGATTGAGCTGGAGGGGCATTGCTACAGCCGGCTGCGGCAATCCGACGATTTCCGCGAAGGCGTGGAGGCATTCCACGGCAAGCGGCCGGCGAAGTTCAGAGGAACCTGAAAGTGAAACGAAGGCGGCCCTTCGGCCGGCGCTAACCAATCCAAAAGGGAGGATGACATGACATACTATCGGACGACGATGATAGCGGCGCTGCTGTCGGCGACCGCAATTAGCGGTGCCTATGCCGCCGATCCGATCAAGATCGGCGTGGTAACGCCGCTGAGCGGTACCTATGCCGGCATCGGTCAGCAGGTGAAATGGGGACTTGAACTGGCGACCAAGGAAGTCAACGCCGCTGGCGGCATCATGGGCCGCCAGGTCGAATTGACCTTCGAAGACGAAGAAGCCAATCCATCCGTGGCGGTGCAGAAGGCCGACAAGCTCTTCCAGGTGGGCAAGGTCGACTTCCTTACCGGCACGGTGAATTCCGGCTCGACATTGGCCGTCGGCCAGGTGGCCGAACGCGCCGGCAAGCTAATTGCGACGACGGTCTCGTTCGCCGATTCCATCACCGGCGACAAATGCTCGCCGAATGTGTACCGCGTGAATGCGCGGGCGGGCCAGCAGTCGGCCGCGCTCGCGGTGTGGCTGTCGAAGGAGAGGCCGAAAGCGCAAGTGTTTTACCTCGGGCCCGATTACGAAATGGGCCGCTCCACCGTCGCAGCCTTCAAATCGAGCGCGGAAAAAGTCGGCGCCAGCAGCACGGGGGAAATCTTCGCACCGCTCGACAGCAAGGACTACACGCAGTATTTCGGCCAGCTGCGCGCGGCAAAGCCGCAAGTGCTCTACACTTCGGTCGCCGGCAACGACACCGTGCGTCTGTTTACGCAGCTGCAGGAATTCGGTCTGCTCAACAACCTGACCGTGGTGGGCGCGTCGGGTACCGTTACCGCGCAGAACATCGGTGCCATCGGCAAGGCGGCTGAAGGCTTCGTCACCGGCGTCGGCTATTCGGCAGAAATAGATACCCCGGAAAACAAGAAATTTGTCACAGCCTTCAGGGCAGCGAACAAAGCCGACCCGGATCTTTACGGCGCCGATTCCTATGGAATGGTTTACGCCTACAAGGCCGCAGTCGAGAAGGCCAAGAGCACCGATACCGACAAGGTCCGCGCCGCGTTCGCAGACCTGAAGTGGTCGACACCGCAGGGTGAAAAGACCCTCCGCGCCGGCGATCATCAGGCGGTGCAGACGATGTACGTTGTCCGCGTCACCGGCGGCAAGTTCAAGATCGTCAGTCAGGTGAAAGGCGAGGACGCAATCGGTCCCGACACCTGCAAGCGGCACTGATCGATCGGGCAGTCGGGTTCACGAGGCACGATGATGTCTGGGGCCGTCGAATATTTTCAGTACGTTCTGGCACCCCAGATGCTCATCGGCCTCGTGCTCGGTGTTGCGGTCATCCTCGTCGCGCTCGGTCTCACGATCATTTTCGGCCTGCTCGACGTCATCAACATGTCGCATGGTGAATTCTATGCCCTCGGCGCGTTCATTGCTGTGGCGCTCGGCACGATCGGACTTCCGTTCTGGCTGCTGTTGATTCTCGTCCCACTCGTCATGCTGCCGGTCGGCTACATCGTCGAGCGCGGATTGATCCAGCGAGTTTTCCATACCGGCGAGCGACACGTCACGACGTTGCTGCTCACTTTTGGCCTCGGCTTGGTGCTGGAAGATACGTTCGGGTTGGTGTTCGGGCCGAATCCGTACAAACCCGACATCCCGATCGCGGGCGGCGTCGAAGCTTTCGGCATTTTCCTCCCGTCTTACCGTCTCTTTCTTATCGTCATCGGCGGGGCCATCATCGCCGCGGTTGCATTCATGGTCTATCGGACGCGGCTGGGCGCCATGGTGCGCGCCGCGGCGTACGACCGGCACATGGCGGCCTCGCTTGGCGTGCCCGTTCAGCACGTCTATGCGGGCGCCTTTGCCTTTGGCGTGGCGCTCGCGGGACTGGCAGGGGTCCTCCTGGCTCCGATTTATTCCGTGTTTCCTACCATGGGCCGAGATTTCATCCTGATTGCGTTCACGGTCGTCATCGTCGGCGGTATGGGCAGCATCGCGGGCGTCGTTGTCGCGGGGCTTTTGTTGACGCAAGTGCAGGCGATCGTCTCACTCTATATTTCGCCGGTCTGGTCCGATCCGATCGTATTCGGAATCATGGTGGCCATGCTGATGGTCAGGCCGCAGGGCCTGTTCGGTCGGCTGGGTCATGGTTGACGGTCTCACCAGATCGATGCGGGCGAGTCATGTGCTCGTTGGAATACTGGTGACCGCGTCGCTCATATTCGCCGCCGTGGGCGCGGCGATGAACGACACGTTCTATTTGCGCCTTGCGACCGAAGCGCTGATTTACGCGGGGCTCGCCCTCTCGGTCGATATCCTGCTCGGCTACACCGGCCTGTTGTCGCTCGGCCAGGCGCTATTTTTCGGCATGGGTGCGTATCTGTCCGCGCTCGTGCTGATGATCGTCCCCTCGTTTTGGGCGGCCTTTGCAGCGACCGCAGTCGTCTCCGCCATTGCCGGCCTAGTCGGCGGTTTTATCGTCAACCGCGTGCGTGGTGCTTATTTCGCGCTCATCACCTTTGGCATGGCTCAGATCGCCGCCAAGGTGGTCTACAATACACGCGCGCTCGGCGCGTCCGACGGGCTGATCGGCGTCCCTGTCATCAACATCAATCTTGGCATCGCATCGATTTCGAGCGCCTCGCCGGCCGCCTTTTTCATCTTCGTGCTCTCACTTATTGTCATTTTTTATGTGCTGTCCGCGTATCTGCTCGACACTCCGTTCGGCCGCCTGCTGATCGCGCTGCGGGCCAACGAAAACCGCGTTCAGTTTCTCGGCTATCGCACGATGACTGCAAGGCTCGCGGCCTACGTTATCGCCGCCATGATCGCGGCCCTGTCGGGCGCGCTCTATCCGATGCTGCGAGGATTTGTCTCGCCCGAGCTCCTGTTTTTTGCGACTTCAGGCAATGCCGTCATCACCGTCGTTACCGGCGGCGCCGGAACGCTGGTCGGAGCGCTCTATGGCAGCTTGCTGCTCACACTGTTGAAGTCCGTGGTCGGCAGCTATACCGAGCACCATTTGATCGTAATTGGCCTTCTTTTCATGGGCGCGGTCGTCTTCCTGCCCAAAGGATTGATGGGGGTCGTCCGGCCGGCGATCGAGCGGATGCTGGCGCGAGAGACGAAGCCATGACCACGCCCATTCTGGAGATCCGCGATCTGTCGGTGAGTTTCGGCGGCCTGCGCGCTGTCGACAACGTCAGTTTCAGTATAGCGCGGAATCACATCACAACCGTGATCGGGCCGAACGGTGCCGGAAAATCGACCTTGTTCAACCTGATCTCCGGGGCGCTACGGCCGCGCAACGGCCAAGTTCTGATCGAGGGCGTCGAATACACGGCGCAGCCTCCTTACCGCTTGCAGGCGGCCGGGCTCGCGCGCTCATTCCAGATCACGAATCTGTTCTTCGAATTGTCGGTAGCCGAAAATCTTAGGCTTGCCGCCCAGGTTCTCGAACCGCTGTCGATGGCATGGCGGCCGGTCGGCTCCAGCCGCGTTGCACAGGCGCGTGTCGACGAGTTGCTGCATCGCTTCGAGCTTGCCACCAAGGCACAGTATTCGGTCGGCAAGCTGTCGCATGGTGAGCAGCGCCGCCTCGAAATCGCTGTCGCACTTGCGTGCAAGCCGAAAATTCTGTTGCTCGACGAGCCAACGCAAGGGATGAGCCATGGCGATACCCAGGAGACCGCCGCGCTGATCAAGTCGCTCGCGGTCGACGTGACCGTTCTCCTGATCGAACATGACCTCGAGCTTGTGATGAGCCTCTCCGATCATGTCATCGTCATGCATCAGGGCCGCAAACTGGCCGAGGGCTCGCCGGCGGACGTGCGCAGCAACCCGGCGGTGCAGACCGCCTATTTTGGGCACGCCTGATCATGCTCGAAATCCGCAACCTTCAGACCCATTACGGCCTGAGCCACATCATTCAGGGCATCGACCTGACCGTGCCAGACGGCGAGGCGTTCGGGATCTTCGGACGCAACGGCGTCGGCAAGACGACGCTACTCAAGACTATCGCCGGTTGGATCAAACCGACCGATGGCGAGATCGATTTCAACGGAGAACCGATTCAAGGTCTGCATTCGGATCGCATCGCCCGCCGCGGGGTTGGCTTTGTGCCCGAGGACCGGCGCATTTTCCCAGGGCTAACGGTCGAGGAGAATCTGACGCTCGGGTTTCTGCAAGTGCCTGGACGCTCCGCTGCGGATAATCGCGCGGCATTGCAAAGGACCTACAAGCGTTTTCCCCGGCTGTTGGAACGTCGTAACCAAAATGGCACGACTCTGTCCGGCGGTGAACAGCAGATGCTGGCGATGGCGCGGGTCATGGTTGGCAAACCTAGCCTGCTGCTGATCGACGAGCCGAGCGAAGGTCTGGCGCCGATGATCGTTGCCGACCTGTTCGCTATCATCAAAGAAATGAAGCAGGCCGGCTGCGCCATTCTGCTTGTCGAACAGAATGTGCATCAGGCCCTGACGGTTTGCGATCAGTTTGCGGTCATCGAGCGCGGGCGTATCGTGCTGAGCGGTCGTGCGAACGACAAGTCGGACCGCGAAAAGCTGCTGGCTACAATTGCCGTGTAATACGAGACCGCTAAATTGGTAAAACACGAGACTGGAGGAAGCGCCATGGCCAAAACGAAAATATTGACACTCCTGCAAATTGTGGTCGCGATGACCGTTGTTGCTGTGGGAACTGCGCGCGCACAGGTCAAGGATTACCCGACCAGACCTATCCAGGTGATCGTGCCGTTCGCCGGCGGAAGCGCGAGCGATGTGGTCACGCGCATTATGCTGCAGGAGATGTCGAAGTCCTTGGGTCAGAATTTTGTCGTCGATAACCGTCCCGGCGCGGGCGGCAACACCGGGACCGCCGCCGCAACCAGGGCGGCGCCGGACGGCTACACCTTGCTGATGAGCACGTCCGGTCCGCTCGCGGCCAACAAGACCCTGTTTAAGGCCCTTGGCTATGACCCGGAAAAGGATCTGGCCCCGATCTCGCTATTCGCGATCCTCCCCAATGTCATCGTGATCAATTCAAAGCTGCCGCCAAAGACATTGACGGAGTTTATCGCCTACGCGAAGGCGCACCCGAAGGAGCTCAACTATGGCTCAGTCGGAGTCGGAAGCTCGCAACATCTGGCCGCCGCATATTTCGAGCAGATCACGGGTGTCCAGCTCACGCATGTGCCCTATCGCAACATCGCCCAATACACGCCGGACTTCCTCTCCGGCCAGGTTCCGCTCGGATTCCAGCTTCTGCCAAACGTGCTCGGCATGTTGAAATCTGGCGACGCGCGTGCGCTCGCCGTCACCAGCGACAAGCGCATGACAGCCCTGCCCGACGTACCGACGGCGGCTGAAGCGGGCGTGAAGAACTACGAGACCTCCGCCTGGCTAGCATTGTTGGCGCCCGCCGGCACGCCGAAGCCGAATGTCGACAGGATCTACAAGGCGCTCGCAGAAGCGGTAAAGGATCCGACTGTGAAAGCACGCTTAACCGAACAGGGCGCCGAACCGGTCTCGCCGGGACCCGAGGAGCTTGAGAAGTTTATGGCGTCGGAAACCGTCAAATGGCGCGATATTATCAATAAGGCCGGTATTCCGCCGATGTAAGTGACCTCATTTGGCTTTTTCGAAGCAAGTGTTGCGAAAGAATGGCTTGGAAGGAATTTGTTACACAAAAGGTAACTCCCAAGCCCGTTTTTAAGCAGGCAATGCAGCGATAAGGGTATTCGGCGGGGATGATAGGGTTTTTAGGATATCCCATCGCTGTTTTCTGGCTGTTGAGATGACGGACCGGAGGGCGGCAAAGGCCTCGGCCCCGGCCTGGGAACGGAAGCCCCCGGAGATTTTCATTTTGACCTTCATCATGCGGATGTCTTGCTCGGCCTGATTATTGGTGAAGGGCACGGCGAAGTTGGAGGCGAAGCGCAAAACATCGTCCTTAAAGTTACGCAGACGGATGAGAAGATTATGCCCCGGACGACGCGCCTGTCTGCCTCGTGCGCCGGGTCGTTTTATGAGCGGCGGTTGCTGTTCGTGGAACGCCAGCCCCAAAGACACAATCCCATCGTAAAGGGTCATCAATCGGCGCAAGACGCGATCAGCTAAAACGATCGCGCCTTTTTCGATCGCTCGCTTAACGGCTTTGTTGGCCTTGAGCAAAACGCGATACATCCGCTTCGCCCACGGTTCCTTTTCGATCTCGATCAGCGCCTTCAACTCACGCAGGTGATGCGCGTTGCACAACGCATGCTCGACGTCGGGCAACGTGTAATAAGGCTTGAAGTGGTCATGGACGATGATGCCGCCTTTTAGCGTTGTCGGCAGTGCTCCGCGCTTTTCCGACACGCGATAATGCGTCAGCGCAAAGGTCGAGGCCGTATGCAGCCATTGCGTTTTGCCGCCGACGCGAAAGCCGGTCTCGTCCAGATGCCGAACGGGCGCGTGATCCACAAGTACCGCGATATGCGCGGTGAGCGGCTTCAGTTCTTCGGCTTTCGCAGCGCCCCACGCAGCAACGCTGGCCGGACATAAAAGCCCGGCGCCAAACAAATCGCCCATAACTTCTGCCACGCGGTCTTCGGGGATCAGTTGCCGCGCGTTCAGGTAAATCGCCGCCGCTTTGACGCGCTGTCCATATTGAACAGGCGACGTCACGCCTTCGGGAAACGATGCTTTTGTCACGCCGCGACACTGTCCACAGGTGTAGATCCGCGCCTGATGCTCCGTGACGACCAGCCGAGGCTCCGGCAGATCAAAAACCTGCCGCTTCTCAACCCCGGTCGCCATTGCCGTCGTCAGTTTTGCCCGACAATGGGCGCAGCCTATCGCTGTGTGCCGCCTGATGATGTCGGGCTTGTCTGTCCGCCGCAGCGTGTCGCCTTTATGCCCGACTTGTCCGCCGCTTTTTTTGTCCGATGCGCCGCGCAAGCTTCCTGCAACCCGAGGCTTTTTACCCAACCCGTCGCTCGACGGCGGTTTGCTGCTGTTGTTGCTGTCTTTACCCAGACGTCGCCGAAGATCGGCCACTTCCTGCTTCAGGACGACATTCTCCTGCCGCAACTCAGCAATTTCTCTCCGTAACCCTTCTATTAACGCATGCAGTTCAGGGGAAAGTTCCATCCCCACCTTGACTCATATCCGCGGCATCACATCAATCAAAATCAGCGGCTTGCCAAAAAACGGCACCTCCTTGTTGCTTTTATGA
>Ga0207927_1001403_pt1 | contig 10329 bp, 11 predicted proteins | sample NGESurdeep072012_2_FD_184456 | JGI IMG/M metagenome (GOLD analysis project Ga0207927, IMG submission 184456) | Arctic peat soil microbial communities from Barrow, Alaska - NGEE Surface sample 210-2 deep-072012 (SPAdes) | ecosystem: Environmental > Terrestrial > Soil > Wetlands > Peat ... | reverse complement strand
CCCCGGGCAAAGAGACGGTCCGCCGCTGCGGCCTGATGTGGGGCGTGAGGGCCGCCTCGATGCCCCGCCACGAGACGACCGAGGCGCTCATCGCCGACGCCGCCCGACGCGTGGTGGAGCTCGGCTGGTGCAAGCGAGGCGATCGCGTCGGCATCACCGCAGGGCTGCCCTCGGGACGGCCGGGGACGACGAGCCTCATACAGATCCAGGTCGTCTGAGCCGGTTCCCGGGCCCCGCGAGACGCTTCGGCCCGGGGACGGGCCGGGGACGCGGCGCCCGCCTCTAGCTGGCGGCGACGCCGCTGCGGCCGTAGAACTCGGCCTCGGCGCGGCCAAGCTCGGTGACGGGCTCGTCGTTGTACATCCACTCCCGGGCAATGCGGTGCCAGTTGACACGCGCGCGCAGCTGCGAGAGGACGGCAAGGGTGAGCATCTCCATGCGCCGCCCGAACAGGTGCTCGGGGCGCATGTCCTGATGGCGCATCTGGCGGAAGTAGCTCGAGCGCGGGTCCGAGCTCTCGATCATGACCTGGGTTGCGATCTCGGGAGTCAGCTGGACCGGTTCGTCGGCCGTCGTGTACCACCAGATCGCATCGCGGATGAACGCGAGCAGCTGGTCGGGGTCGACGCGGTCCGGTTCGGGCAGGAAGCCGGAGTCGGCGAGTATCCGGTGCAGCGTCGCCGCGTCGCCCTCGGCGACCGCGCGCTGACAGGACAGCTCGAGCTCGACCGGCCCGGCCTCGAGGCGCTTGAACAGGCCGAAGTCGAGGAAGGCGATGCGCCCGTCCTCGAGCAGCAGGAAGTTGCCGGGATGCGGATCGCCCGAGAATTGTCGGTGGCGATAGAGGCACCCGAGGAAGAAGCGAAACACGATCTCGCCGATGCGATCGCGCTCGGCCTGCGATCGCTCTTTGAGCTCCTCGAAGCCAACGCCTACGACGTACTCGCTGACCATCACGTGCTCGCGCGAGAGCGAGCTGATGACCTCGGGCACGACGATGAACGGGTGACCGGCGAAGATGCGGGCGAGCGAGCGCTGGTTCTGCGCCTCGAGCTCGTAGTCGAGCTCCTCGACGATGCGCTCCTTGATCTCTTCGGTGATCGCCTTGACGTCCATTCCGGGCGTCATCCGCTTGAGCAGGCGCATGATCATGTCCAGGTTCTGGAGGTCGGCGCGGACGGCGCTTGCCACGCCCGGGTACTGGACCTTGACGGCGACCTCGCGGCCGCCGTCCTTGAGCGTGGCCCGGTAGACCTGTCCGATCGAGGCGGCCGCGATCGGCTCCTCGTCGAACGTCGCGAAGACCTCCGAGATGGGATCTTCGAGATCCTCCTCGATGACCCGCTTCATCTGCTTGAAGGAGACCGTCGGTGCGGCGTCGCGGAGCTTCGCGAGCTCGTGCTGGAACTCCTCGCGGTGCTCCTCGGCCACGATGCCCATGTCGAGGAACGACATGACCTGGCCGAGCTTCATGGCGGCGCCCTTCATCGTGCCGAGGACCGCGACGATCTGCTTGGCGGTCTCGAGCTGGCGGCGCGCCATCGCCTCCTCGGAGGCCTCCTCGCCGCGGGTGACGTTGGCGGCGCGGGTGCCGAACTGCTTTACCGCCTCGCTTGCCGCGAGCGTCGCGACGGTGGCCGTCCGCCGCACGCGCGACGTCGGGATCTGCTCTTTCTCGCGCGCCATGCCCCCCATGCTATGACCACGGACAAACCCTGACCCGTGGCCGACCGATGGCGCCGGGCCGAGGGAACCGGGGCACTCGCCCGCTCGATCAGGCGGCGGGCTGGACTTTGGAGCCGGGCACGATGTCGTCGGAACCGTCCGGCCAGCGGACCCACGCCTTCTTGCCGCCGTCGTAGTCGTCGCCGAGCAGGATCAGCGTCGCCGGCTCGCCCAGGGCTGTGCAGCGCTCGCTTCCCTCCGGGTCCAGGCCGCGCCAGACCCGGATGAACGCGTTGGACTCCCACTCGCGCCGCACCGAGGTCTCATCGGCGTGGCCCGGATAGATCACCGTGTCGGGCGGCAGCTCCATGAGTGTGCCCATGATCGAGTCGCGCAGATCGGTGTAGGTCGTGTGACCGGGGGCTTTGACACCGCCGACCGAGTTCTTGAACAGCGTGTCGCCGGTGAACACGACTGCGTTGGCGCCGCTGAAGCCTCCGGGCGCGCTGCTGGCCTTCGGCCGCGTCTGCTCGGCGGCGCCGTCGGCGTCGCCCACGCGCTCACCGACGAGGAACGAGAGCATCCCGGCGGTGTGCCCCGGCGTGTGCAGCGGGCGCACATCGAGCTGGCCGAAGGAGATCGCCTGGCCCGCCTCGATCGAGCCCATCTCGGGCGGCTTCTGCGGCTCGCCGTCGCCGGCCGAGGCGGCGGCCTCCAGTAGGTCGCGCTCCCGCGAGCTGATCAGGACCTCGAGCTCGGGCCAGCGCTCGCGCAGGGCGTCGACCTCGCTCACGTGGTCGTAGTGGTGGTGGGTCAGCAGGATGTGCGTCGGTTGAAGTCCGAGGCGGTCGGCAGTCTCGATCAGCGGCTCGACGGGGCCTCCCGCGTCGATGAAGAACGCAGGGCCGCCCCTGCCGTCGGCGACGAGGTAGGTGTTGGAGACGAACTGCGGATGGGTCGAGTGCTCGACGATCATGGCGTCATCGTTGCACGAAACACTCACACCGGGTTGGGCAGCTGCGGCGGCGCTCCGGACCCGGGCCGGGCTCGCACGAGCGCGCCCAAGCCGTCGAGGTAGGACTCCCGGCCGACGTCCGCGCGCCACTCGAGCACGGGGATGGTGGCCGCGCACTCGGCCAGCAGCAGGCGCGCCGCCTCGAGCGTGGGCGCGGTGCCGGCGAGCGCGACCGCGCGGGAGGTGCCGACCGTCCTGTAGGTGTCCTCGCCGGTCTGGATCGCCGAGGAGAAGTGAACGTCGCAGCCTCTCGCTTCGAGCGCTCGGCGATCGAGCGTGAAGTCGTAGGCGGGACCCGAGCGAAGCGCGTAGTCGGGCGAGACCAGATAGAGCACGAGCGAGGCCTCGGGGCGCAGGACCACGTCCGCCGGGCGAAGCCCGCCCGCAGCGATCGCGCTCATGACCTCCGTCCAGCTTCCCTCGAACAGGCTCATGATGTTCATGCACTCGGGATCGCCGAAGCGGGCGTTGAACTCGATCACCTTGACCCCGTCGGCGGTCGCGAAGAAGCCGCTGTTCATGACGCCCGAGAAGTGCCGGCCCTGCGTGGCGAGCCGGTCGATGACCCCCTCGATGATCGAGCAGGCGCTGCGGTAGTGCTCCCCGGTCATGAAGGGCAGCGTCGCCGCGGGCATCGAGAGCGAGCCCATGCCGCCCGTGCCCGGGCCCTCGTCGCCGTCGTAGCGGAACGGGTAGTCATACGTGGAGGGCGGGAACACAACCGTGCGGCCGTCGCTGATCGCCTGGATCGTGAACTCGGCGCCGAGCACCTTCTCCTCGATGTGGACGCCTTCACCGGGAGCGCAGCGGGCCAGGATCTCGTTGGCGTAGCGCCTGGCGTCCTCGTGGGTGTCGAGGTGGGGGCCCATGACCTTTACGCCCTTGCCACCCGTCAGGCCGGGCGGCTTGACGGCCACAGGGGTCGTTCCGAACGCGGCGATAGCCTCGTCGACCTCGCGGCTGTCGTGGGCCAGGTGCAGGCGCGGTGAGGCCTCCGGCGCGACCTCTGCGAGCAGAGCGCGCGCGAAGGTCTTGTTCCACTCGATCTCGGCACCGTCGCGGGTCGGGCCGACCGCCCGGGTGCCCTGCGCGAGCAGCGCGTCGACGACCCCGGCTCGCAGCGGCTCGTCGGCGCTGACCATCGCAATGTCGATCCCGCGCTCGCTGGCGAACGCGGCGACAGCGTGCGGATCGCACACGTCGCCGACCGTGTGCCCGCCACCCGACTCGGCCGCGTGGCGGACGATCGACGGGTTCTCGTGACCCACAAAAGCGTGAAGCTCGCTGTCGCTCGACATGCGTGACGCGAGAGCGCTCTCGCGTCCTCCGTGGCCGACGATCAGGGTGCGCACGCCGCCAGTCTAGACTTCGCCCATGGCACTCATCCACACCTGTTACCGCATCACGGACATCGCCCGCTCGGTCGCCTTCTACGAGGCGCTGGGCTTCCAGGAGGTCGGCAGGCTGCCGATCAAAGACGAGGCGGTCAACGTCTTCATGAACCAGCCCGGCGACGGCGACATGCCACGCCTGGAGCTGACGTACAACTTCGGCGTCGACTCATACGAGCTTGGCAGCGCCTACGGCCACATCGCGATCACGGCCGACGATCTCGACGCGACCCTGGGGCGGCTGGCCGAGCAGGGCATCGAACCCGAGAAGCCGCCCTACTCGGTCCGCGAGGGCGGCTCGCGACTCTGCTTCGTCAAAGATCCCGACGGCTATCGGATCGAGCTGATCGAGCAACCGCGGCTGTAGCGAGATGAGACCGCTGCTCGGCATCACGGCGACGATCGCTTGCGCGGTAGCTCTCGCCGCGCCGCTGGCCGGCTGCGGCGGCTCCTCCAAGCCGACCGGCAGCAGCGCCATCTCGCCGGGTCTGTCCTCGCCGGCCACGCCCCAGCCGGAAAGCGGGCTCGTCCACCCGCTTGGAGAACCGGAAGCCGAAACCAAAGGCAAGCAGGCCCAGCAGGCTCAGGAAGAAGCTCAGAAGGAAGCCGCCGAAACGAAGAAGCAGGAAGCGGAAGAAAAAGCGCTCAGCGGCGAAGGGCCCTGAACCCGACCGAGCGCCGGACGGACGCGCGCACCGTCACCCCGCCCGCAGCGGCGCCAGCGCAGCCTCGACGCGCACGAGCTCGTCGAGCATCGTGTCCGCCGCCTGCTCCATCACCTCGTTGGCCTGCACGGCGCCCTCGTCGTCGACGAACTGGGCCACGAACGGGATCGCCACGGTCTCGAACAGCGGCGTCATCTTGACGGCGAGCACGACCTGCTTGACCATCTGCGCTGCGCGCGTACCGGCGGCGACGCCCCCATAGGAGACGAGGCCGACGGGCTTGTAGAGCCACTCCTGGTGGAGATAGTCGATCGCGTTCTTGAGCGGAGCGGTGAGTCCGTGGTTGTACTCGGGCATGACGAACGCGAAGGCGTCGGAGGCCTCGATCCGGGCGCTCCATGCCCGGGTGTGCTCCTGCGTGTACTGACGCAGGCGGGGATGGTTGGGCTCATCCATGAACGGCAACGCGATCTCGGCCAGGTCAGAGACCTCGACATCGAAGGCGCCGTGCGCGCGTGCACGCGACTCGAACCAGCGGCCGACCGGCAGGCCGACTCGCCCGGGTCGGGTGCTGGCGATGATGATCTGCAGGGTCGGCATCGGGGTTGCTCCATTCGCGGGGGACAGGCCCAATCTAGAACGACCCTCGCTACCCTCCTTGAGAAATGGCGGACACCGGCAAGATCGCCAAGAACCTCGAGCGCTTCGCCCAGGCGGTCGCCTCGCACGACCGCGAGAACCCCACGCACACCGCTCACGGCATCGGCCTCGCGCACTTCGACATGGAGCGCCTTGGCTTCGATGAGGGCGAGGAGATCCTTCCCGGCATCACGATCCACGCCGACAGCGGTGTGACGGGCAACTTCCGCGTCCTCTGTGACGGCGAGCACGACGAGGAGCTGACCGAGGCCGAGGAGCAGGCGGTCGAGGCGATCTCATCGACATCGGTTCCCGCCGTCGGCGGCCCCGCCCCCTCGCCCTTCGAAGCTCACTAGCCGGTCGACCGAGCGCCCGCCGTCAGGACTGGGGCACCACGACCGGGGCGGGGACGCCCGCGCGCTCGGCGATCATCCTCGAGAGGCGCTCGATCGTCGGGCACGCGATCCCGTGGCGGGCGCCCGCGCGCATGACCGAACCGGGGATCGCGTCGAGCTCCGGTTCGCGTCCGGCGGCGATGTCGCGCTGCATCGAGCTTCCGAGCGTCTCGTGGGCGCGCTCGAGCTCGCCGATCGCGATCGAAGCCTCGACGTCGCGGGCACCCTCGGCGCGGCCCACCGCGCAAGCCTCCTCGATCGCACCGACGAGGTCGGCGCGCAGCTCGGGCGTCGAGCGGATCTCCCCAAGCAGCTTGTCGTAGGCGCTCGTCGTACACGCGAGCGCGTTGAGTCGCACGAGCTTCGACCACATCACCTGGGGCTCGGAGTCCCCCGTCCGGGTCGGCACCCCGGCGTCGGACAGCTCCGCCGCGAGCATCTCCATCGCCGGCCTGAGCGCCGGATCGGCGCTCGCCATGTCGACGAGCAGGAAGGGGCTCGTGTGAACGATCACGCCCGGCTCGGGGCGGTCGGCCTCGACGCGGATCGAACCTGCCAGGACGCGGCCCGGGAAACGCTCGCGCAGGACCGCCAGGTGGTCGAGCCCGTTGAGCTGGGGCAGCACCAATCCGGGCTCGACGGCGACCCGCTCGAGCGCCGGTGCCAGGCCGCTCGCCTTTGTTGCCACGATCAGCGCGTCGACCGGCTCCTCGAGCCGCGTCACGACGGGTGGGTGGGCGAGGAAGTCGCCGAGGATCACGCTGCGGATGTCGAGGCCGTGCTCGGCGATGTGCGCCGCCGTCGACTCGCGGGCGATGAGCACGACATCGCCACCGGCGCGCTGCAGGGCGCCGGCCAGCAGACCGCCGACCCCGCCCGGGCCGAGGACGGCGGTCCTCATCGCACGCCGCCGATCAGCACGCCCGGGTTCATGACGCCGGCCGGGTCGACCGCCGCCTTGGCGCCGGCGAGCGCCGCTGCGAACGGATCAGGGCGCTGGCGGTCATACCACGGCCGATGATCGCGCCCGACGGCGTGGTGATGGGTGATGGTGCCCCCGCCCGCGATGATCGCGTCGGAGACCGCGAGCTTGATCGCCGCCCACTGCTCGACCTCCTCGCCGCGTCGGGCGGGCGCAAGGACGGTGAAGTAGGGCGCGGGACCGTCGGGGTAGACGTGGGTGAAGCGGCAGAACACACGGCCGTCGCCGTTGCACACCTCGCGCACGGCCTGCTCGGCCGCGGCGATGACCCGGGCGTGGAACGCCTCGAAGCGATCCCATGTGATGGCCGTCTCGAACGTCTCACCGAGGACGCCGACCGCCACGAGCACGTCGCGGAGGTAGGGCGCCCCGAGGAACGCGCCGCGCCAGGAGCTCACCGCGTCGCCGCCCGAGCCTCCCCCACCGCCCGCCTGTTCGGCCGCCCCGCCATGGGCCGCACACAGCTCGAGTGCCCGCGCCATCGCCTCATGCACCGGATGGTCGGTCGACTCGAAGCCGAGCACGAGCACGGCGTGCGAGCCATCGCCCGCCAGCGTCAGACCGGCCTCGCCCGCGTCGAGCAGGCGGCAGTTGGAGGGGTGCAGGCCTGACTGTGAGATCGCGCGCACGCACTCGGCCCCCTGCGCGAACGTCGCAAAGCGCACGCCTGTAGAGGCGCGATGGTCGGGACGCGGCTGAACCCGCACCCACGCCTCCGTGATGACGCCGAGGATGCCCTCCGAGCCGGCGAGCATGCGGTCGGGGCTGACCCCGGCGCCCGAGCCCGGCAGGCGCCGCGACTCCCACGCCCCCGCGGGTGTGATCGCGCGGACTGACTCGACCAGATCCTCGATGTGGGTCCACACGGTCGCGAAGTGCCCTGCCGCCCGCGTCGCGATCCAGCCGCCGAGCGTCGAGTACTCAAACGACTGAGGGAAGTGGCGCAGCGTCAGCTCGTGGCCGGCCAGCTGTGACTCGAGCGCCGGGCCCAGAGCGCCGGCCTGGATCCGCGCGCTGCGCGACACCGGGTCGACCTCGAGGAGACGGTCCAGGGCGCCCATGTCGAGCGACACGCCGCCGTTGAACGAGCCGTCGAGCTCGGGGGTGACCCCGCCGACGACCGACGTGCCGCCGCCGAATGGGATCACGGCCACGCGCTCTGACGAGCACCACTCGAGCACGCGTTCGACGTCCGCCTCGTCGCGCGGCCGGAGGACCAGATCGGGTGGATGCTCGAAGCGCCCTCGGAAGCCACGGACGACGTCCGAGTAGGACTTGCCGAGCGCATGCGAAGCGCGATCGTAAGCGTCGGTGCAGGCAATCGCCGCCAGCTCAGCCGGGGCGGCGATGCGGGCGGGCGCGAGCTCGAGATCCTCGAGCGCGACCGGCTCCTCAACCTCGTCGAGGGTCATGCCGAGCTGCTCGGCAAGGGTCGGCAGCGAGGCGCGGATCTGCGCCGCCGTGGCCTGCTGATCCTCGTAGCCCCAGCCCCAGTGCTTGCGCCGGCGAACAGTCACGGCCGCGAGTCTATGCGCCGTGAGCTCCCGGGCGGGCGCCGGTAGGCGGATCGCCCGCGCCCCGCCATTGACTAGATTTGTGGACGTGTCCGCGCAGGCAGAGCCGAGCAACCAGCCGCCCGAGATCCTCGCGCGTGGGCCGTGGCCGATCGAGCAGGTCAGCGCCCACTGGCAGGACGAGCACTTCGAGCCGCCCGCTCGCTACACCGAGGCGGCCGACGCGGCGATCCGGGAACTCAAGGAGCGCGGCTCGCCCAGCCACGATGGACTCGCGGCCCGGATGGTCGGCTACCGGCTCGACGACGACGGCATCTCGATCGATCTGCAGCCGCTGCGCTGGGCGCTGCGGCTGGTCGAAGGCGACGCCTCGCACAGCGTCGCCGCCCTGTGCGTAACGCGCTCGGCCGACGGGCGCTGGCTGGCCGGTCGCCGGGCATCGTGGGTGTCATCGTGGGCCGGTCGCTGGGCGCTCGGGGCCGGCGGAGCCGTCGACCTCGGCGAGAGCCCGGCTGACACGCTCGTGCGCGAGCTGCAGGAGGAGTGGTCCGTGGCGCCCGAGCGCGTTCGCGGCGAGGCGCTTTTGAGGTTGCCGCACAAGCTCGTGATGTTCGTCGGCCAGGCGTGGCTGGCAGAGGGCGACGACGAGCTCGTCACGCCCGATCACGAGCATGACGAGTACGCGTGGTGGCCCCGCGAGATCGACCGCTGGCCGGCCGAGGCGGGCGAGGCGCTGCCGCGGATGGCAAGCTGGCTGTCGGAGTGAGAGCAGGCGCACGCCCGACGCCCGGACAGCGGCCCGCGGCTGGGCCGTTGACGTTCGACCGCCTCAAGTGGACCTCCTTCGCCCACTCGCTCGTCTATCTCTCGCTGCTCGTGTGCGCGTTCATCGCGGGCAAGCCCGAGCCGGAGACATTCGTGCTCGGCCTCGCCCATGGCCTGCTCTGGATCTTCATGTCGCTCGCCTGCATCGCGGCCGCGCGTTTGCGCGTCGTCTCGCTTCGGCTGGCCGTCGCCGTGGCGGTCCTCGGCGGCATCGGGCCCTTCTTCGGGAGCTATGAGTTCATCCGCGAGCAGCGGCGCCGATCGCCCTCCGGGCCGTCCGCCGCATGAGCCATGTGAGAACGCTCACACCCGGTGCTGAGGTCAGCCGAGCCGGGACGCTAGAGTGAGGAATTGGAATGGCAGCGGGCACCACGGCTCAGGAGACGATCGACGTTGTAACCCCTGCCGCGGGAGAGTCCGTAACCGAGGGAACCATCCTCGAATGGCATGTCAAGGTCGGCGATCAGATCAAGGTCGATGCGACCATCGTCGAGATCTCGACCGACAAGGTCGATGTAGAGCTTCCCTCGCCGGCGACCGGCACCGTCTCTGAGATCCTCGTGGAGGAGGGCGACGTGGTGACCGTCGGGCAGGTCATCGCGCGGATCGCCGTCGGCGAGTCGGCGCCGCCGGCCGCGACCGACACCAACGGCAGCGGCGAGGCAACAGCCGCCGACTCCCCGCCGGTCAGTGACGGAGCCGAGTCGAGCGCGCCCGACGGAAGCACGGACGCGGATGGACAGATCGTCGACGTGGTCACGCCCGCGGCCGGCGAGTCGGTCACCGAGGGGACGATCCTCGAATGGCACGTGAAGGTGGGCGATCAGATCAAGGCCGACGCGACGATCGTCGAGATCTCGACCGACAAGGTCGACGTCGAGCTGCCGGCCCCCGCCGGCGGCACGATCACCGAGCTGCTCGTGGCTGAGGGCGACACCGTCACCGTCGGGCAGGTCATCGCCCGCATCGCCGTCGGTGCCGTCGACGCGAAGGCCAAGCCCGCGGCCTCCTCCGGCAACGGCGCCAAGGCCGCCGAGGCAACCGCGGCCGGCAACGGCGGCGGGGTCCCCGACGGGACGAGCGTCTCGCCGGTCGCCTCGCGGGTCGCGGCCGCCGAGGGCGTGGACCTATCTCGGGTCTCGGGCAGCGGCCCGGCCGGGCGTATCGTCAAGTCCGACGTGCTCGCCGCCGCGACCGGCGACGGCGGCGCGACCAACGGCGGCGCTGCCACGGCCGAG
>Ga0207927_1001401_pt1 | contig 10332 bp, 9 predicted proteins | sample NGESurdeep072012_2_FD_184456 | JGI IMG/M metagenome (GOLD analysis project Ga0207927, IMG submission 184456) | Arctic peat soil microbial communities from Barrow, Alaska - NGEE Surface sample 210-2 deep-072012 (SPAdes) | ecosystem: Environmental > Terrestrial > Soil > Wetlands > Peat ... | reverse complement strand
CCGCCGGCGTCGCGAGGGCCGGTCCCGGCCCCAGCAGCGGCTGTCGGGGTCGAGGCCACCGATGCCCGCGTGCGCGCGCTTCTGAATCGAATCGAGAGAGACTTCCCCGCGTCCGCGCGAACGACCCTGCGCGAGGGCATACGCCGCCTGATCGATTACCAGGACCCGGCCTATGCCGGCCTCTACCTCGACCGCCTGGCGCCGATCGCGGCGCTGCCCGCGAACGACGACGGCCGACTGCTGGACGAAACCGCGCGCCATCTCGCGCTCTGGATGTCGTACGAAGACACGATCCGCGTCGCCGCGCTGAAAACCCGCGGCACGCGCTTCGAGCGCGTGCGCGGCGAAGTGCGCGCCGGCGACGACCAGGTGCTGGCGATCGACGAATACCTGCACCCGCGCGTGCAGGAAATTGCCGAGACGCTGCCCGCCGTCCTCGGCCGGTGGATCGAGCGGCCTGGCTGGCCACGTCGCCTCGTCGAACGGCTGACAAGGCGCGGCCGCATCGTCACCACCAGCTCGCTCAGCGGCTTCCTCATGCTCTACGCCGTCGCCGGCATGAAGCGGTGGCGGCGCTCGACCACGCGCTTCGCCGCCGAAGACGCGGCCATCGTCGCCTGGCTCGCCTGCGTCGCCGATACGGCGGCGCGAAACCCCGAACTGGCCGTCGAAGTGGCGCAATGCCAGCGGCTCGTCAAGGGCTACAGCGACACGCACGAGCGCGGCGTTCGCCACTTCGACCTGCTCATGGCCGCCGTGCGGCGTGCCGGCTCGACGCTCGCGCCGGCGACCCTGCGCGAGCTGCGCGAAGCAGCGCTCGCCGACGAGCAGGGCGACAAGCTGAAGACGACGCTGGCGCGGCACGCGCTGGCATGAAACCCCAACGGCGCTGACCGACCGACGTGCAAGGGCCGACGATATGGCGAACATCTCTTCCTATCGTGGCGATCCGGCGGCCGTGCGCGCGCTGGTGCAGCCCGATCGCGTGCACCGCGATCTCTACATCGACGCAGAGCTGTTCGCGCTCGAGCAGGAGCACTTCTTCGCCAACACCTGGAACTACGTCGGCCACGACTCGCAGCTGCCGAACCCGGGCGACTACATCCGCGCCGAGATCGCCGGCCAGCCGCTGATCGTCGTCCGCCACGGCGACGCTTCGGTTCGCGTGCTGATGAACCGCTGCGCGCACAAGGGCTCGCGGCTCGTCAGCGCGCCCTGCGGCAACACCGGCCGGCACTTCCGCTGCCCGTATCACGGCTGGACCTTCCGCACCGACGGCTCGCTCCTGTCGATGCCGTTGAAGAACGGCTACGAGGGCACGGCGCTGCACGAGTGCGAGGCGGCGCAGGGGCTCGTCACGGTGCCAAACGTGCGCCTGCATCGCGGCTTCATCTTCGTCAAGCTCAACGACGTCGGCCCCGGCTTCGAGGAGTATTTCGGCGATTCGCTCTCGTCGATCGACAACATGGCCGACCGCTCGCCCGAAGGCCGCCTCGAGATCGCCGGCGGGTGCCTGCGCTTCATGCACCCGTGCAACTGGAAGATGTTCGTCGAGAACCTCAACGACACCATGCACCCGATGGTCGTGCACGAATCTTCTGCCGGCACCGCCAGGCGGATGTGGATCGACAAGCCGGCCGATGCGCCCAAGCCGATGGCGATCGAGCAGTTCACGCCGTTCATGTCGGACTACAAGTTCTTCGAGGACATGGGCGTTCGTGTCTTCGACAACGGGCACAGTTTCTCGGGCGTTCACTTCAGCATCCACAGCAAGTACTCGGCCATTCCCGCCTACGACGCGGCGATGCAGGCGGCCTACGGCGAGGAGCGCACGGCGCAGATCCTCGGCCTGGCGCGGCACAACACCGTCTACTACCCGAACCTGACGATCAAGGGCGCGATCCAGGCGATCCGCGTCGTCCGGCCGATCGCCGTCGACAGGACGCTGATCGAGAGCTGGACTTTCCGCCTCGCCGGGGCGCCGCCCGAGCTGCTGCAGCGCACGACGATGTACAACCGCCTGATCAATTCGCCTTTCTCGGTCGTCGGCCACGACGACCTGCAGGCCTACCGCGGCATCCAGGCCGGCCTGCATGCGAGCGGCAACGACTGGGTCAGCCTGCACCGCAATTTCGACGCCGACGAGATCGGCAAGAACGACGTGACGACGATCGGCACGAGCGAGATCTCGATGCGCAACCAGTACCGCGCCTGGGCGCGCTACATGACCTTGACGATGTGAGGCCGCGATGACGCTGACCGCAGACACCGTCACCGAGCGCCAGCTGATCGACTTCGTCGTGCGCGAGGCGCGCCTGCTCGACGAGAAGCGCTACGAGGAATGGAACGCGCTCTTCACCGACGACGCGCTCTACTGGGTGCCGCTCGTCCCGAACCAGCCCGACGGCTTGAACCACACCTCGCACCTGTACGAAGACAAGCTGCTTCGCGAGCTGCGCATCGAGCGCCTGAAAAGCCCGCGCGCCTTCTCGCAGCAGCCGCCGACGCGCAGCCTCCATCTGCTGCAGACGCCGACGGTCGAGCCTGCGGATCCCGCGCACGTCGGCGAGCACCTCGTTCGCACCGTGTTGCAGTACACCGAGTCGCAGGGCGACGAGCTGAACACCTTCGTCGGCGTCTGCTGGCACCGGCTCGTCGTCGAGGCCGGCGCGCTGCGCATCCGGCAGAAGCGCGTCGACCTCATCAATTGCGACGCCGCGCTGCCGGCCGTGCAGCTCTTCATCTGATCGGCATGTCGACAGTTCACGCGGCGTTCAAGCGGGTCGCGGCCCGGCGCGGCGACGCCGATTTCCTGTGCGTCGAAGCGGTGACGGCCGAGACCTACGGCATCGACGCCGGCGCGCGCAGCTGGCGCGAGGTGGCCGGCGAGGTCGATCGCCTGCGCACCGCCTACGCACAGGCCGGCTACGGCCACGGCCATCGCGTCGGCCTGTTGCTCGAAAACCGGCCGGCGTTCTTCACCCACTGGCTCGCGCTGAACTCGCTCGGCATCAGCATCGTGCCGATCCATGCCGAGCTGCGGTCGGCGGAATGGACCTACCTGATCGGTCACAGCGAGATGTCCCTGGCGGTGGTGCAGCCGGGGCGCGAGGGCGGGCTGCGCGCGGCCGCCATCGAAGCGGGCGCGCCATTGGACACGATCCGGCCGGAAGTCGCGGGCCAGATCCCGGCTGCGCGCTCGCCCGCTCGCCTCGCCGGCCAGCCGGTGGGCCGCGCCTCGGAGTGCGCGTTGCTCTACACCTCGGGCACCACCGGGCGCCCCAAGGGGTGTCGGCTCGCCAACGGCTATTTCCTGCGCGCCGGCGAGTGGTACCTCGGCCTCGGCGATCTCGCCGAAGTCCGCAATGACGCCGAGCGCTTCATCACGCCGCTGCCGCTGAGCCACATGAACGCGCTGGCGTTCTCGTCGATGGCGGCCATCCTTTCGGGCGGCGCGCTCGTGCAGCTCGATCGCTTCCATCCGACGACGTGGTGGCAGAGCGTGCGCGAGAGCCGGGCGACGGTCGTGCACTACCTCGGTGTCATGCCGGCGATGCTGCTGGCCGCGCCGCCGAGCCCGCTCGACCACCAGCACGGCGTGCGCTTTGGCTTCGGCGCCGGCGTCGACCCGCGCCATCACGCGGCGTTCGAGGAACGCTTCGCTTTTCCGCTGCTCGAGGCCTGGGCGATGACCGAGACGGGAGCTGCCGCCTGCATCATGGCCAATCGCGAGCCGCGTCACGTCGGCACGAGCTGCTTCGGGCGGGCCGAGCTGGCCGTCGAGACACGCATCGTCGACGAGCAGGGCGCCGCCGTCGGCGCCGACGTTCCCGGCGAGCTGCTCGTCCGCGCCGCCGGCACCGATCCGCGCCGCGACTTCTTCCTCGGCTACCTGAAGGACGAGGACGCGACCGAGGAGGCCTGGGCCGGCGGCTGGTTCCACACCGGCGACGTCGTGCGCCGCAGCGCCGAGGGCGACTTCCACTTCGTCGATCGCCGCAAGAACGTGATCCGACGCAGCGGCGAGAACATCTCGGCCGTCGAGGTGGAGAGTGTCCTCAACCTGCACCTGGCCGTCGCCGCCAGCGCCGTCGCCGCGACGCCCGATCCGGTGCGTGGCGACGAGGTGCTCGCCTGCATCGTGCTGCGCAAGGCGGCCAACCTGCCTGCACCCGAGCAGATCGCGGCGAGCATCGTGCGCCATGCGCTGGAGCGGCTCGCCTACTTCAAGGCGCCCGGCTACGTCGCCTTCGTCGATGCACTGCCGCTCACCGTCTCGCAGAAGATCCAGCGCGGCGAACTGCGCGAGCTGGCGCGCACCCTGCCGGGCACGCCGAGCTGCATCGACACGCGCCAGATGAAGCGGCGCAGGAAGAAGCGGTGACCTTGCGCCCTCTCAGGCGTTCCTCTTACGAAGGCGTCGCCGTCGCCGTGCCGGTGACGGTGCCGTATCGTCGCTACTCGACGCACGATGCGCACTGGTTCATCGGCCAGGCGATGGAAGCGCTCGTCAAGACTTCCGGCATCGCCAAAGAGAACATCGACGGCCTCACCGTCTCGAGCTTCTCGCTCGGTCCCGACACCGCGGTCGGCGTGACGCAGCACCTCGGCCTGTCGCCGCGCTGGCTTGATCACATCCCCACCGGCGGCGCCTCGGGCGTGATGGCGCTGCGCCGCGCCGCGCGCGCCGTGCAGGCGGGCGATGCCGACATCGTCGCCTGCATCGGTGCCGACACCAACCACGTCGATTCCTTCCGCCAGATGCTGGGCGGCTTTTCCCAGTTCGCGCGTGACGCGAGCTACCCCTACGGCTCGGGCGGCCCGAACTCGATCTTCGCCTTCATCACCGCGCACTACATGCGAACCACCGGCGCGACGCGCGAGGACTTCGGCCGCATCGCCGTGGCGCAGCGCGCGAACGCGCTGAAGAACCCGAACGCGCTCTTCAAGACCGCGCTCACGCTCGACGACTACATGAAGGCGCGGCCGATCGCCGACCCGATCCATCTCTTCGACTGCGTCATGCCCTGCGCCGGCGCCGAGGCCTTTCTCGTGATGCGCGACGAGCGCGCCCGCGACCTCGAGCTGCCGCACGTGCTGCTGCGCGGCGCCATCGAGCGGCACAACGCCTACGCCGACGACCCGGTGCTCGTGCGCGGCGGCTGGCGCATGGACCGCGACGATCTCTATGCGCAGGCCGGCGTCGGCCCCGACGGCATCGACCTCGTGCAGAGCTACGACGACTATCCGGTCGTCGTGATGCTGCATTTCGAAGGACTCGGTTTCTGCGAGGAAGGCGAGGGCGCCGCCTTCGTGCGCAGCCAGACGCTGACGCACGACGGCACGTTTCCGAACAACACGAGCGGCGGCCAGCTTTCGGCCGGCCAGGCCGGTTGTGCCGGCGGCTTTCTCGGTATGACGGAAACGATCCGCCAGCTCACCGGCGCGGCCGGCGAGCGTGCGGTCGAGGACGCGCAGGTCGGCCTCGTCGCCGGCTTCGGCATGGTCACGTACGACCGATGCCTGTGCACGGGTGCGGTGATCCTGGGGAAGTCAGATTGATGGACCCCCACGCTTGCCGCTTCGCGGCTGCGCTGCCCCTCGAAGGGGCGCGGCGCTCTTCTTGGGGCGGCCCGGCGGAGGCGCCATGACGATGCCGCTGATGAAGCCGCGGCGCAAGAACCCGGTCCTGCGCACCCGGCAGATGAACCTGCCGCCGTGGGCGCGCGGCCGCACGGCGCTCGGCATGACGGCGGCCGCGGCCGAAGGCCGCTTCGAGCTGCAGGTGTGCCAGGCCTGCCGCGCCGTCCAGTACCCGCCGCGCGACGCCTGCCACCGCTGCCTCTCGCCGCGCCTGCGCTGGACGGCGCAGGAAGGCTTGGGCGGGCTGCTGAGCGAGACGGTGCTCCACCACAGCAACGACCCGTTCTACCGCGAGCGCCTGCCCTGGCGCTTGGGCCTCGTGCGCCTCGACGCCGGCCCGACCGTCATCGTGCACCTGCACGGCGACGTGCCGGCGCCGCCGGCTCGCGTGCGCGTCGGCGCCCGGCTCGACCGCGCCGGCGCCGCGGTGCTGATCGGATTCCCTCCCGAAGGAAGCGAACACATGGCCGACGACACGATGCTGCGCGAAATGACCAGCGACCCGAAGTTCAGGAAGATCCTCGTCACCGACGGCAAGACCGAGGTCGGCCAGGCACTCGTCAAGGCGCTGGTGAAGGCCGGCGCCGAGATCGTCTGGGTCGGCCATGCCGAGCCGTGGAAGAAGCTGCCCGGCCTCGACGACATCACCGCGCTGCCGCAGGCGACGCTGGTGCCGCTCGACCTCAGCAACGGCCGCTCGGTGACCGAGCTCGCCGGCGAGCTCGGCGGCAAGGTCGACATCGTCGTCAACAACGCCGAGGTGCATCGCGCCTTCGGCATCGCCGCGCGGCGCGGCACCGACGTGGCCAAGGCCGAGATGGACATCAACTACTTCGGCCTGCTGCGCCTGGCGCAGGAATTCGGCCCGGCGCTGAAAGGCCGCTCCGCCGACGGACAGACCCACGCCGCGGCCTGGGTCAACCTGCTCTCCGTCTACGCGCTCTCGAACTACCCGCCGCACGGCACCTTCTCGGCCTCGAAGGCGGCGGCCTATTCACTCGCGCAATGCCTGCGCGCCGAGATGCGCCCGAGCGGTATCCGTGTGATCAACATCTTTCCGGGGCCGATCGACGACGAGTGGAACCAGAACCTGCCGCCGCCGAAGGTGGCGCCCGCGGCGCTGGCGAGCGCGATCGTCAAGGCGCTGCGCGAGGGCATCGAGGACGTGTACCCGGGGGACGTGGCGCAGGAGTGGGTGGAGCGGTGGCGGGAGAATCCGAAGGTGCTGGAAAGGGAGTTGGCGGCGGGCGGATGAGCCGAACGTCACTTCGACCCGTCTTCTTGCGACCCTGGAGTGGAAGTTTTGGAGCTCAAGCGCTCGCAGCTCTAAAGCAGTCACTCCACGAAAGCGCAAGAGTTACTGCTGTTTAGCCTGCCTACCTAAGTCGTCCAGCTTGCGCTTGACAAGATTCAGCATAGCGACGGCCTCGGCCATCGGCACAACGAGACCAATGCTGTGGGCCAGCCGATTTCTTGTCGACAAGAATCGCTTCGACTTCCTATCGAGGCAACCTAGACGGCCAGCGACGCCAGATCGAGATTGGCCCCACAGATCACCAGCAGCACACGCTCGTCGCTTTGCGGCGCAACGATCCCGGTCGTTAAGGCGGCCAAGGGCAACGCGGCTGCTGGCTCGACCGCGAGCCGCAGCTTGTTCCACATCGCCTCCTGCGCAGCCCGTATGGCCGCATCGCTCAGAAGGTGCGCCGCCTGCACATGGCGTTGCGTCAGCTCCCAGGCGATGCTGCCGATCCGCCGCGCGCCGAGCGAATCGGCAGCGATGCCCGACACCGCCACGTCGACCGGTCGGCCGGCTTCGCGTGCCCGAAAGAGCGTCGGCGCGAGCTCGGGCTCGAGCGCGTCGATCCGGCATCGGTCCTGGAACCAGGCGGCGATGCCGGAGATCAGCCCGCCGCCGCCCACGCTGACCAGCACGCGGTCGGGCACGCCGGCGTCGTCTTCCACCTCGGCGGCCAGCGTCGCCGCGCCGATCACGACTTCGGGCTGGTCGTAGGCGTGCATCAGCAGCGCGCCGGTCTGCGCCTGGCGCTCGAGGCTGGCGGCCAGGGCTTCGGCGTAGCTGCCGCCGCCCACGGTGACCACGGCCTCGAGCTCGGCGAGCTTGTCGCGCTTGGCGCAACTCGCCGTCTCGGGCACGAACACCTCGCAGCGCACGCCCAGCACTTTCGCCGCCACCGCCGCGGCGATGCCGGCATTGCCGCCCGAAGCGATGACGACGCCGGCCTCGGGAACCGGGTTCGCACGCATCCGGTTGAACATGCCGCGGGCCTTGAAGCTGCCACCCACCTGCAGGTGCTCGAGCTTGAGCCAGAGCTCCGCGCAATCGATTCCCAATTGGCTGCCGCTCATGCGCAGCAGCGGCGTATGGCGCACGTCGTGGGCGATGCGCCGGCGAGCGCTGTCGATGTCCAAGCGGCTGATGTCGATCATGAGGCCAAGCGTAGCCCAGCCGCTATATTGCGCCGATGGATATGCAAGCCGCACCCTCCGCGCGTGCCCTCGACATGGCTCGCGCGCTGGTGCGCATGAACACCGTCAGCCGGGAATCGAATCTCGAGTTGATCCACTTCATTCGCGACGAGCTCGCGCGGCACGGCGTGCCGAGCCGGCTGACCTTCGACGACGAAGGCCGCAAGGCCAACCTGTTCGCCACGATCGGTGAAGGCAAGCCGGCCGGGGTGATCATTTCGGGTCACACCGACACGGTGCCGTGGGACGGCCAGGACTGGTCGGTCGACCCGCTCGGCGCCGAGCTGCGCGACGGGCGCCTCTACGGCCGCGGCAGCGCCGACATGAAGAGCTTCATCGGCCTGGCGGTGGCGCAGGTGCCGGCGTTCCTGGCGGCCGACCTGCCGTTCGCCATTCACCTGGCGTTCAGCTACGACGAAGAGGTGGGCTGCTTCGGTGCACCCCGGCTCATCGCCGACCTGCGTGAACGAGGGATCAAGCCGCTCGCCTGCATCGTCGGCGAGCCCACCGGAATGGTGCCGGCTCTGGCGCACAAGGGCGTGTACCGCTGGCGTTGCTGCGTCAAGGGCCATGCGGCGCACTCGTCGCTGACGCCGCAGTCGGTCAACGCGATCGAGATCGGCGCGCGGGTGGTTGGCAAGCTGACCGACATGTCCGAGCGCTGGCGCGACCAGGAGCCGCGCTACGAGGGGTTCGACGTGCCCTACAGCACCGGCTCGGTCGGCGTCATCGAGGGCGGCATCGCCGACAACGTGGTGCCCGAGGACTGCCGCTTCCACTACGAGTTTCGCAACCTCCCCGGCACCGATGTGGCCGCCATGCAGGCGGAAGTGCGTGCCTTCGCCGAGACGCTCGAGCCTGCGATGCGCATGGTCGCTCCCGACACCGGCATACGGTTCGAGCCCATCTGCGAGACGCCTTCGTTCCTGGCGCGCGAGGACGACGTCGCGGTGTTGCTGGCGCGGCGCCTCGCCGAGGCCGAGTCGACCACGCTGGTCGCCTTTGGTACCGAGGCCGGCCTGTTTCAGAGGGCAGGCATCCCGACGGTGGTGTGCGGCCCGGGGCACATCGCCCAGGCCCACCAGGCCGACGAATACGTGTCGCTCGTCCAGCTTGGCGCCAGCGAGCGCTTCCTCCTTGCGTTGACCACGGTCGGGGTCGAGGGACTGGTCTGAGTCGAAGTGAAGCACGCTCGATGAAAACTCTCAGGCCGCCAGCGCGTAAGACGAGTCGTCCAGCCGCTTGATGGCCGCGAACGTGTCGGAATGTCGGCGAGACTCCCACAGATCGACAGCCGCCTGCATGCCGCACCACGTCTCGGCACTCGTGCCCAGCGCCTTCTCCAGGCGCAGCGCCATGTCGGGCGAGACCGCCCGATGCTCATTCAGCAAATGGGAAACGGTCAGCCGACTGACCCCGAGCGCCTGCGCGAACTGGGCCTGCGTCATGTTCAAAGCAGGCAGCACGTCCTTTCGCAACACCGCTCCCGGGTGCGTCGGACGACGGTTCGGATTGCGTAGCGTGGTCTTCATCTTCATGCCTTCAACGGTAGTTCTCGAGATTGACGTTGGTCGCATTCGCGCTGTCGAATTCGAACGTGATCCGCCAATTGCCGGTCACACTCACCGTGTACTGCCCTTTGCGTCCGCCCTTCAAGGGGTGAAACCGGTATCCCGGCAAAGCCAGGTCGCCGCACTTCGTTGCGGCCTCGAGCACATCGAGAATCCGCAGAATTCGCGGCGCGTGAGAGCCTGGAATACCGCCATAGTCGTCATTGATCCAAAGCTTGCGCAGTCCCTTGTGCTTGAAAGATTGAATCATTCACGGTGTCTACAGATGGGTTACAGTGTAACGCATAGGATTGCATGCATCAATACCCCCAGGTGAGCGCGACAGCCATGAATTCGACGACATCTGCCACACCTGCCGCCGCGCTCGAGGCCAAGACGATCCCGACCGCTCAGGCCCCCTCTCTGCTCGACCAACTTGTCTCGGCGCTGGCCAGCCGGCGCATCCGCGTCGTCGACCTGACGCAGACGCTGACACCGGAATTCCCGCAGATCGCGCTGCCGCCCGAGATGGGGCAGTGCTGGCCCTTCCGCATCGAGGAGGTGTCGAGCTACGATGCGCGCGGCCCGGGCTGGTACTGGAACAACTTCTCCTGCGGCGAGCACACCGGCACCCACTTCGACGCGCCGA
>Ga0207927_1001397_pt1 | contig 10345 bp, 8 predicted proteins | sample NGESurdeep072012_2_FD_184456 | JGI IMG/M metagenome (GOLD analysis project Ga0207927, IMG submission 184456) | Arctic peat soil microbial communities from Barrow, Alaska - NGEE Surface sample 210-2 deep-072012 (SPAdes) | ecosystem: Environmental > Terrestrial > Soil > Wetlands > Peat ... | reverse complement strand
CAGCCGAAGCGAAGAGTGATGTGTACGCCCTCGCGCTGATCCTCTTCGAGGCCGCGACCGGCACGTCGCCGTTCGAGGCGAACAGCGCCGAGGCGATGCTGCGCGTGCGCGTCAACACGCCCCTGCCCGTGCGCGCCGAGTTGGGGACCCTCGATATGCTGCTCGCCCAGGCGGCCGTTCCCGATCCGCGCCTGCGCCTTGACGCCGAGCAGTTCTCCAACCGTCTGAGTTCGGCGGTGAGTGACGGGCGACCGCTGGTGGTGGCGCCCATTCGCGACCAGATGCCCTTGCTCGCCCAGTTCACGCCGAACGAACCGAGGACCTCGATCGGGTTTCGCGCTCCGTCGCCTGACCAGATCGCCGGCACGACCCAGAACGTGCCCGTCGTTTCCAAATCCTTTCCGCGCACCCAGGTGCCGCGCACGGTCAGTACCAATCCGTTCGCGATCGGCCCGGAGTCGATCGACAGCGGGTACCGCGCGCCCAGTCGACCCCAGCACAGCAACTTCGACGATCTTCCACCGCGCCCTCCGCGGGGCCAGCGCCTCGCCTTCGCCGCGGCCGCGGTCCTGCTGGTCCTCATCGCCGCGGTCGGCGGCGTCGTCTGGAAGTTCGGACTGCTCAGTTCCAAGCACACCGTGCCCTCGCTCGTCGGTCTCACGATCAGTGGCGCGTCGACGGCCCTCACCGATAATGGTGGTGGCTTCACGCTGAAGGTCGGCTACGCCTACTCGGCCGCGTCGCCTAAGACCAAGATCGTCTCCCAGGTTCCCGCCGCCGGCACGACGGGCGGTTCGGGGTTGGCGATCACCGTGGTCGTGTCCAAGGGTGCGCGACCGGTGGCCCACGTCATCATGCCGACGAACCTGATCGGCGAGGACTGCGCGAGCGCGACGTCGCAACTCTCCAAACTCCACGTCGTCGCCCAGTGTCCGTCCTCGGCCGCAGTGACAAGTCCCACCGTGGCGGCGGGCAAGATCGTCAAATTCCTCTACCACGCAACGACGGACCCCAAGTCGGTGCCGAGGGGCGCGACCGTCACGCTGGTGCTGAGTAGCGGTCCGGGTACGACGACCACGGTCGCCGCCACCACAACGACCACCGCCGCCGGCACCACGACGACCACGCACGCCGGTACCACCACGACGACGTCGACCACCACGACCACCGTAAGTCAGACGTTGGTCGCGGTGCCCAGCGTCGCGGGGCTCTCTCGCACGCAGGTCTTCGCCGCGATGCACACGGCCGGCCTCTACTTCTCGACCCGGGGTCCCGGGGCCGGAACGTCCGCGTGGACGACCGGTGTCTCGACCGTGCCCGTCGCGGGCACCAAAGTGAAGAGGCTCTCGACGGTCATCGTCAACGTGAAGTGAGCGAGGTCTGCGAACTCTGCGAGGCGGCCGTCATCACGACGCGCTACTACGAGGACGAACTCTGCTGGATCGCCGACTGCGAGATCTGTCTCGTGCCGATGGTCGTATGGCGAGAACACGGCGCCACGCCCCCCGAGGAACAGCGTGAAGGGATGCGGGTCCGGCTCGTCGTCGTCGCGGACCGCGAGATCGGCGAGGGCCAGTGGACCTTCGACGACCACATGCGCAACATCCCCGACCACTACCACGCGCACGCCCGGCGTCCCTTCACGTGGGCTCGGGCGTAGAACGGACGCTTGGGCGTTCGTCGGTACAATCGGGGCACCACATTCTTTGCAAAAGGGGACATCCATGGGTACTCTCGACGGCCGCGTAGCCATCATCACCGGAGCCGGGCGCGGTATCGGACGCGAGCACGCGCTGCTCTTCGCCGCCGAGGGCGCCAAGGTGGTCGTGAACGACCTCGGCGGTGCACTGGACGGATCGTCCGCTGAAGCGTCGCCGGCCGAAGAGGTCGTCGCCGAGATCAGGGCCATGGGCGCCGAGGCGGTGGCGAACCACGACAACGTCGCCACCTGGGATGGCGGCGCCCGTTTGATCGAGTGCGCGCTCGAGGCGTTCGGCGACCTGCACGTGCTCGTCAACAACGCCGGCATCCTGCGCGACCGCGTGCTCGTGAACCTGAGCGAGGAGGACTGGGACGCGGTGATCAACGTGCACCTGAAAGGCCACTTCGTGCCCACCCGTCACGCCGCCACGTACTGGCGCGAGCAGGCCAAGGCCGGCAAGACCGTCAAGGCGTCGATCATCAACACGTCATCGACCTCGGGTCTGCTCGGCAACATTGGTCAGTCGAACTACGGCGCGGCGAAGGCCGGCATCGCGGCCTTCACCGTCATCATCGCCGAGGAGCTCGGCCGCTACGGCGTGCGCGCGAACGCCATCGCCCCGGCCGCGCGCACGCGCATGACCGAGTCGACGCCGGGACTCTCGGACCACGTCGTCAAGCCCTCCGACGCGGCGGTCTTTGACGTCTGGGACCCCGCCAACATCTCGCCGCTCGTCGCGGCGCTCGCCATGGAGGACTGCGCCTCGACCGGTCAGGTCTACTTCGTCCAGGGTGGCACCGTGCGCCTCTTCCAGAACTGGACGATGACCAAGGCCCTCGAGAAGGATGACCGCTGGTCCGTGAGTGACCTCGCCGTCGAACTGCCCACTCTGCTGGCGTGAGCACGTCGCACCCCGGGTCGCACGTCGAGCGCGACGATCCCGAGGGGCTACTCAATCCCCGCACCGACCCGGCGAGCGCCGCCTTCGGAACGCTCGGCAGCGAGGCCGGCAGCGACCTCAACTGGTTCTTCCTCCTGCGCCAGCGCGTCCAGGACCGCGCCGCGGGGTCGTCCAGGTACCCGTGGTGGGTGTTGTGGTCGCTGCTCGCTGGCCTGTTCGCCCTCAACTTCACGTTCACCGTCTTCATCGTGGCGCTACCCACGGTCGCGGGCCAGTTCCACACGTCGGTGACGGTCCTCACCTGGACGATGGTCGGACCGCTCCTCGCCTACGGCCTCGCGGCGCCCATCCTCGGCAAGACCGGCGACATCTACGGGCACCGTCGCCTCTACCTCTTCGGTCTCGTCGGCGCGATGATCTCGGCCGTCTTGACCGCGCTCGCGTTCAACGTCGACATGCTGCTCTTCGCCAGAACCCTCGACGGCATCCAGGGGGCCGCGACGGGCACCGCGTCGGGGGCGCTCATCAACATGGTCTTCTCGCCCCAGGAACGGGTGAAGGCCATGGGCTGGTGGTCGCTCGTCGGTGCCGGGGGACCGGTCATCGGGGTCTCGCTCGGTTCGCCGATCATCGCGGCCTTCGGATGGCGGGCGCTGTTCTGGTTCCAGCTCGGGCTGATCGCGCTGGCGCTGGTGGTCGTGTCGTTCGTCCTGCCGCGACGAAGGGGCTTTGACGACGAAGAGGCTGCGAAGAAGGAGCGGGCGCGCCAGGAGTTCAAGAAGATGGACTGGCTCGGCAGCTGGGCCCTCTCACTCTCGGTGACCGCGTTGATGCTCGGGCTGTCGGTCGGGCCGAGTGTCGGCTGGACCAGCGTCTGGTGTCTCGGCATGTTCGTGCTGTGCGTCGTGATGCTGTCGCTCTTCGTGCACCGCATCCGTCACGCGGAGAATCCGCTCATTCCCGCGCACTACTTTCGTCGCCGCAACTTCGTGATGCCGATGGTGCTGCGCGCGTGCGCGAACTTCGCCTACTTCGGTGCCTTCTTCCTCTTCCCGCTGTTGATGGAAGAGGGGTACGGCTACTCGATTCCCCACGTCGGGGGGCTCGCCATCGCCCGACCGATCACGTTCGCCCTGTGCTCGCCAGTCGCGGGATACGTCGCAGTGCGCATCGGCGAGCGCGTCAGCGCAATCGCCGGTGCGACGTTCCTCACGTGCTCACTCGTGCTGTTCGCTCTTCTGCAGCCGACGACCGGCGCGTGGTTCGTCGCGATCGCGCTGGCGCTGTCGGGTCTCGGCATGGGCGTCGCGATGCCGTCGTCGAGTTCGGTGATGGCCAATGAGGTCAAGACCAGCGAGTTCGGCGTCATGTCGGCCGCCCAGATGCTCGCGATGCAAGTGGGCGAGGTCGCCGGCATCCAGGTGCTCGAGACTGTTCAGCAGGCGCTCGTGCACCGACGAGGTCTCGTCGGTGCCAAACCAGGTCCTGCGCTGCTCGCGACGTTCCAGCTGCCCTTCATCATCGGCGCGAGCGTGGGCGTGCTCGGTCTGCTCGCGGCGACGTTCCTGCGTGACGTGCCGCGCGAGCGGGGACTACGAGGTCACTGACGGCCCCGGTAGTCTGGGCCTATGACTACTGCGATCAAGCCGGGCTGTGAGTCGTATTCGGCCGCCGGCGGACCATTCGGCGTGCTCGTGTTGCACGGCTTCACGGGCAGTACGGCGACGGTGCGGTCATTGGCCGAACGGCTGGCCGGCGCCGGCTTCAGCGTGGAACTGCCGTGTCTACCGGGCCACGGATCGAACCTCGACGACCTGATGACGACGACCTGGACCGACTGGTCGAATACCGCGATGTCCGCCTACGACGAACTGGCGAAGCGGTGCGAGCACGTCGCCCTCGTGGGTCTCTCGATGGGTGGTGGCTTGAGTGTGTTCGTCGCCGAGTCGCGTCCCGGGGTCGCGGCGTGCGTGCTGGTCAATCCCGTCGTGAAACCTCCACCCCACGAGATTTTGGACGGACTGAACCAGTTGCTCGAAGCGGGCGTCAAGACGATCGAGTCGATCGGTTCGGACGTGAAGAAGGAGGGTGTCGACACGTTGTCCAATGACGCCACGCCCCTCGCGTGCGCGAAGACCCTCTTCGAAGGACTCATCGGCGTCCAGGCGAATCTCGCCAGTATCACCATGCCGGTCCTGTTGTTCTCCTCGCGAGAGGACCACGTCGTCACGTCCGACAACGGCGACGAACTCGAGGCCACCGTGGTCGGTCCGCTCGAGCGCATCTGGCTCGAGGATTCGTACCACGTCGCGACGATGGACAACGACCAGGAGTTCCTCGAACACACGACACTGAGCTTCTTGAAGCGAGTCTCTGGCGAATGACCTCACCGCTTCGTCGTGACGACGTGGCCCACGTCGCCAAGCTCGCCCGACTCTCGCTCAGCGAAGAGGAACTCGACCTCTTCACCGTCCAGCTCGGCGAGGTCCTCGAACACGCCGCCGACCTGAACTCGCTCAACCTCGACGGGGTCGTGGCGACCGCCCACCCGTTCGGACTCATCAATGTCGTGCGCGACGATGTCGTGACACCCAGTCTCAACCGCGACCAAGTGCTCGCGATGGCGCCCGACGCCGAGGACGGACGCTTCGCCGTGCCGCGCATCTTGGGAGAAGCGCCGTGAGGACCGCCCAGGAGATCGCCCGGAGCGTGCAGAGCGGTACGACCAGCGCGATCAGTGAACTGACGACGGCGCTGCGAGCGATTCGCGAGCGCAACGACGATCTGAACATCTTCCTGCACGTCGACGAAGAGGGCGCCATCGAGGCGGCGACGCGCCTCGACGAGCGCGTGGGGCGCGGCGAGAACGTGGGGCCGCTCGCGGGCGTGCCCATTGCGCTGAAGGACAACATGTGCCAGACGGGCATTCCGACAACGTGTTCTTCGAGGATCCTCCAGGGCTGGCGTCCGCCCTACAACGCCACCGTCGTCGACCGCGTGCTCGCGGCCGGGGCCGTCCCGGTCGGCAAGACGAACCTCGACGAGTTCGCCATGGGATCGTCGACGGAGAACTCGGCTTACGGACCGACGAAGAACCCGCTCGACCCTTCGCGTGTCCCGGGTGGCTCGTCCGGCGGTTCGGCGGCGGCGGTCGCGGCGAACATGACCCCGATCTCGCTCGGCAGCGACACCGGTGGATCGATCCGCCAACCCGCGGCGCTGTGCGGCCTGATTGGGATGAAGCCCACGTACGGCCTCGTCTCTCGTTACGGGCTGATCGCCTTCGCGAGTTCGCTCGACCAGATCGGACCGTTCGCGAGGAACGTTACCGACGCGGCGATGCTGCTCGAGGTGATCGCCGGGCACGACCCGATGGACTCGACCTCGCTGCCCGAGCCGTCGCCGTCGCTGGTCGCCCACGTGAACGACGGCGTCGCCGGCAAGCGCGTCGCGCTGGTGCGCGAACTGCTCGAGGGTTCAGACGACGACGTGGTCGTCTCGGTCAACCTGGCGGTCGAGGTGTTGCGCGACGCGGGAGCGACGATCGTGGAGCTGTCGATACCGGAATTGAAGCTGGGACTGAGCGCGTACTACCTCATCGCGCCCGCCGAGGCGTCGTCCAACCTAGCGCGTTACGACGGCGTGCGCTACGGACTGCGTGTCGATGCCGACGACGTCGCGGCGATGAACGAGGCGACGCGCACCGCGGGCTTCGGTGCCGAGGTGAAGCGGCGCATCCTCATGGGCACCTACGCGTTGTCGGCGGGCTACTACGACGCCTACTACGGCCAGGCTCTCAAGGTCCGAACCCAGATGATCGCGGCGTTCCATCGCGCCTACCAGCAGGCCGACCTGTTGATCGGCGCGACGACGCCGTCGGTCGCCTTTAAGTTCGGCACGAAGACCAAGGACCCGATGGCGATGTACCTGAACGACGTCTTCACCATTCCGACCAACCTCGCCGGTGAGGCCGCGGTGTCGGTGCCCTTCGGCACGGGCGAAGCGGGACTGCCCGTCGGGGTACAACTACTCGGTCCGGGACGCAGCGAAGCCCAGCTCTTCGCCGCGGCGCGCGTGCTCGAGATTGCCGAGGAGCGATCGTGACGTTGCCCAACGGTTGGGAGATGGTCGTCGGACTCGAGGTCCACACCGAACTGAAGACCGCGTCGAAGATGTTCTGCGGATGCGCGAACGAGTTCGGCTCCGAGCCCAACACCAACATCTGCCCGGTCTGCCTGGGCCTGCCCGGTTCCCTGCCGGTACTCAACCAGCGCGCGGTCTCCTTCGCCATGGCGATCGGCGCCGCGCTGCACTCGACCATCGCGCCCTCGACCTTTCACCGCAAGAACTACTTCTATCCCGACATGCCCAAGGACTTCCAGATCTCCCAGTACGACCTGCCCATCAACTCGGGCGGGTACCTGGACCTGCCCGACGCCAGCCGGATCTCGATTGAGCGGGCCCACCTCGAAGAGGACACCGGCAAGTCGACCCACCTCGGCGGCAGCGGACGAATCCACGGCGCGGACCGGTCGCTCGTTGACTACAACCGTTCGGGCGTGCCGCTCGTCGAGATCGTCTCGGGACCCGACATCCGTTCCTCGGCCCAGGCGCGCGCCTACGCCAGTGAGTTGCGCGGCATCCTCATCGCAACCGGGGCGTCGGACGGGCGCATGGAGGAAGGTTCCATGCGCATCGACGCCAACGTCTCGGTGCGCAAGGCGAACGCGCCCTTCGGCACGCGCTGTGAGATCAAGAACCTGAACTCACTGCGCAGCCTCCAGCGCGCCATCGACTACGAGGCGCTGCGTCAGGTCGAGGTCTTAGAGGCCGGCGGCACCATTCGCCAGGAGACGCGCCACTGGGACGAGAACCTCGGCGAGACCTCGACGATGCGCACCAAGGAGGAGGCCGAGGACTACCGCTACTTCCGCGAACCCGACCTCGTCGATCTCGCTCCCGATCAGGCGTGGCAGGACCGCGTGCGCAACGCACTGCCGCCCATGCCCGCGCAGCGACGACAGGAGTTGACGGCGTTGCTGAGCAGTCCGAGCGAGGCGCAGGTCGACGCCGTGCAGGTCGTCGTCGACCTCGGCCTCGATTCGTACGTGTTCGCCGGCGTCGCCCAAGGAGTCGACGCATCGTTGGCGCTCGCTCGCTGCAGCAACGAACTCGCCGCCGACATCGGGGGTTTGGCGAATCTGACGACCGACGCCTTCTCGGCGACGCTGCTCATGGAACAGCGCGGCGAACTTTCGGCGACCCAGGCCAAGACCGTCCTCGCCGAGTTGCTGGCCCGCGGGGGAGAGCCCGCCAGCATCGCGGGCGCGCTGGGTTTCGAACAGCTCTCCTCGGACTCTCTCGGTGCGACGGTGGCGCAACTCATTGAGGAGCATCCCGACGAGTGGGCCCGCTACCGCGAGGGCGACGAGAAGTTGGCGCAGTTCTTCATCGGTCAGGTGATGAAGCTCACCAAGGGCCAGGCGAACGGCAAGGCCGTGATCGGCGAACTGCAGATTCGCCGGTAGCGAGCAGTGACGACGCAGGAGTAGTTTCGCCCCGCGAGTTCTAATTCCCTAGACTCCGACCATGGTTCATCACCCCACACCTCGAAGCTCCGACGTCACCCTGGGCAAGAATCGCGCGCCGGCGCGCTCGATGTTGCGGGCCATGGGCCTCAACGACGACGACATGACCAAGCCCCAGATCGGCGTGGCGTCGAGCTGGAACGAAGTGACGCCGTGCAACCTGCCGCTCGCCCGGCTGGCCAAGCGAGCCAAGGTCGCGGTGCGCGACGCGGGCGGCGTGCCCTTCGAATTCGTCACGATCGCGGTCTCGGACGGCATCTCGATGGGCCACGAAGGGATGCGCGCCTCATTGGTCTCACGAGAGGTCATCGCCGACTCGGTCGAGACCGTGATGCACGCCGAGTGCTTTGACGCCATGGTCACCCTGGCCGGTTGTGACAAGTCGCTGCCCGGCATGTTGATGGCCGCGGCACGTCTCGACGTCCCCAGTGTCTTCCTCTACGGCGGCACGATCATGCCCGGCGAACTCGACGGCGTGGCCCTCGACATCACCTCGGTCTTCGAAGCCGTGGGCGCGAACGCCGTCGGGGCGATCAGCGACGAGCAGCTACGCGCCATCGAGTGCGCGGCCTGTCCCGGCGAGGGGAGCTGCGCGGGCATGTTCACGGCGAACACCATGGCGAGCGTGGGCGAGGCGCTCGGGATGTCACTGCTCGGCAGCGCGTCCGTGCCCTCGATCGACGAGCGTCGCGACCAGTACGCCTACGACTCCGGCGTCGCGGTCCTGAACCTGCTCGACCTGGGCGTCACGGCTCGACAGGTCATGACCAAGCAGGCCTTCGAGAACGCCATCGCCGTCGTGAACGCGCTCGGCGGTTCGACGAACGCGGTGCTGCACCTGCTCGCAATCGCGCACGAGGCGCGCGTTCCCCTCGAACTCGACGACTTCAACAAGATCGCCGCGCGGGTGCCGCACCTGGCGGACACCAAGCCCCACGGCAAGTACCACATGAGCGACCTCGACCGGATCGGCGGCGTGCCGGTTGTCTTGCAGCACCTGCTCGAGAACGACCGCCTGCACGGCGACGTCATGACCGTGAGCGGCAAGACCATGGCCGAGAGCCTGGCGGCGTACCACGCACCCAAGCCCGACGGCGTCGTGGTCCACGACCTCGATCACCCGATCAACGTGCGAGGCGGCATCGCGGTCTTGACCGGCTCGCTCGCGCCCAAGGGCGCGGTCGTGAAGGTCGCCGGCATCGACAGCATGCAGTTCGCTGGCCCGGCCCGGGTCTTTGAGGGAGAGGACGCCGCGATGGAGGCGATCCTCGCCGGTGCGATCGAGCCCAACACCGTCGTCGTGATCCGCTACGAGGGTCCCCGGTCCGGTCCGGGCATGCGCGAGATGCTCGCGGTGACCGGAGCCATGAAGGGCGTGGGTCGCGGGGGCGACTGCGCGCTCGTCACCGACGGACGCTTTAGCGGCGGCACGCACGGGTTCTGCGTCGGTCACGTGGCGCCCGAGGCGCTCGACGGCGGACCGATCGCACTCGTGCGCGACGGAGACCTTATCGAGATCGACGTCACGACCAACTCCATCAACCTGAAGGTGGACCCCGCGGAACTCGCAGAGCGCGCCAAGCACGTCGCGCCGTTCGTTCCCCGCTATACGACCGGCGTGCTCGAAAAGTTCGCCCGACTGGTGCAGGGCGCCGAGACCGGAGCCGTGACGTCGCGCTGAGCAACGGTGCGATAGAGACGTCGTTACGCCAGTGTCGAAGCGAATGGACCGATGCGTCTCACACTCGGGCTTGCGTCATACGACTCGAATGTCTGCTTGATCAACCCCCACCGCGGGCCCAGTAGCCAAACGGACAACCGTTCCCGGCCTGGGCCGAATTGCTGTAGAACGCCCACCAGTGCGGCAGCAGCAGCTCCGTCGCGCACTGATCGGGGAACCAGCTGAGGTCGGGCTTGCTCTGCATGTACGCGTAGCCCCGTGTCGAATCGACGGTGGAGAAGCGCACCATGAAGTTGGCCCCGTCCCGGGTCACGCAGATCTTGTAGGGGGCATTGAGTAGGCCGACCGACCCGGTCGCTACGACGCGACACCCATCGGGACCTCCGCTCGTCGCCGCCCTGATGGCGTGCGTGGCCGTGGCGTCCCAATTCACACTGGCTGGCAGGACGCCGATAAAGGACCAGAGGATCGGC
>Ga0207927_1001396_pt1 | contig 10346 bp, 9 predicted proteins | sample NGESurdeep072012_2_FD_184456 | JGI IMG/M metagenome (GOLD analysis project Ga0207927, IMG submission 184456) | Arctic peat soil microbial communities from Barrow, Alaska - NGEE Surface sample 210-2 deep-072012 (SPAdes) | ecosystem: Environmental > Terrestrial > Soil > Wetlands > Peat ... | reverse complement strand
ACCGTCGGCGAAGCTCATGTTCAAAGCCCCGCTCGAACAAGGATGAAACTGGGCGCTACAGCAGCACCTTGAGCATGAAGTCCGGCACCGATGATTGCCATCCCGCGATTCCCTAAACCAGCTTCGGAAGCGAACCGGCAGACTGAGTTCCGATCAAAACCATGATCTCTGACAACTCCACTCAAGCTCCATGGATCAAGGACCTCCTCAGGGGCGGCCGGTGTCTGCCGCATCTAACCTCGGTGGCGAATCGTTTAAATTTAACGCTATCTCTTTATGACTCACGAGATTACGCTTAGAGAATGACAGGCCCCGAACATGTCGACGTGCTTCGCAGGGACGTTGCACTTTGGGATCGATGGAAAGAGCGCCAATGAGCACTGAAAAGAGTCAGAAATTAGACCAGGAAAGCGCTCAAAACGCCGCTCCCCCTGACGTCGAATCGACTCTCCCCGCGGAACCTGAAATAGCTATGGGTAAGCGATGCCAAGGCAGGGACAAAAGGAGTATGCCTTGTAGGGCTTGGGCACTAAAAGGCGGGACACATTGTTACTTCCACGAGAATCCCGAGAAAGTGTCCGAACTGGGGCGGCGTGGGGGAGAAGCTAAGGGGTCCGGGGGCGCCCGGTACGCCGAGCGTTCGCTGAGGACCGTTGCCGATGTGACCGCACTACTGGGCGACACGATCAAGGACCTCGGAATGGGTCTAATTGATCCTAAAGAAGCAACCGCCGTGGGATATCTGGCGGCGGGGATGCTCAAGGCGCTTCAGCAGGGCGACATCGAGACTCGCTTGCGCGCCCTGGAAGCGGTCGAGGGTAGCAAAAGCCAGAAATCCCGCTCCAAGGTAAACCACGATGATCCCCCGGCGCCGGTGCCAACGATCTACTCGCGGTTGAATGCGCCAAAAGGAAACTAGATGCAGGAAAAGAGATTAGCAAAACTCGAAGCCGGACTTGAAGGGAGGGAGAAAGTTCTCGCCTGGTTGCACGCAGATCAGCAACAAGGCGGATTTCTGGATCTCACGACTCGCTACGTTGAGACGAACGGCGCTTCCGGACGACCGCTTGACATCGAAGATGTTGAGTCGAGATTCGTCTACTTATGTTCGTTCGCCTGCAACCTGCGGGTGCTCGAACTACAGGAAGCCCGCCTACAAAAACGACTGATGGCGCTCTGTGTGGGTCGCTTCCTGCGCGCCGACCACATTCCGCCTGATGAACTAATCGAACTCCAGACATTTCGCGAAGCATTGAAAGTCTTCGTTTTGCGATGGATGTTACTGGACAGGGTTGTAGAGATCATCAGCGAGGAACACTTTTCTGGGATGCGAGTGCTTTACAACGACACTGCGGCAATTCTGGAAGAGGATCTTGAAACCGCCAGGATATACCTGGCCGGCTTCAGCGTGAAAATAGCGCCTCGACTGGGAATAGAGCCGATCACATTGTCCGAACTGGAAGAATGTCTGCTGGCCGACGTACCGAGGGAGGCCGACGCTATCACCTCGCTGGCCCGCGGACGGGCTGAATTGGAGTTTGGGCACAGCCTTGCCGGTTACCCCTTGGTCGCCAAGGTCCTTCGCGGCTACAAGTCGAAGGCTGGTGATGGGTTTCGGCAGATTGCTGCCGAGTACAGAGCATCCCAAATTGATGTCGGCCCTGGGATAGGCAGCCGCCCGATTCGATGATACGTGAGGAAGATTGAGTCTTCTAGCGACCGATTTAAAATGCTCGGCGTTAACATTCCGGCAAGCCTCTCTACAGAAACTTAAAGATCTGACTTACCTCATTCAGAGGAGAAGGCTCCCGATTGAGGACAATCTCCACCATTGTCGTTGTGAAGGGGTGAAACAGCGAGCCGCCGCTTTCGCCGAACCCACTTAGATCGATTTCGACAGGCTTCGCCAGCGCTTCCATCTTCGTCCCAATGTCATCGCTTCCGTAGCCCTGATAGGCCACCAATTCCGTTCCCGTCGAAGCGTGAATGCGTACACGTAACGGTACCTGACCACCGCATACGCCTTCGGGTAGGCGAATATGGAAACAGCGAAAACTGGGATCGGCCGAGTACGCATGAACATCCGTATACATGTCCTCGAACTTGACCCAGTCATCCCCATCTTTCCGCAGCACTTCGACCAGGTAGTCCGTCACCGGATCGCCGCGCTCGTCGTGTGCTTGAACAACAAACTGCTGCCAACCTTCCATCGGATGTTCAGCCATGTGGAACAGATGGCCAAAATAAGTCTTAAAGGCTCCCGCGGCTCCTCCAGCATCCTTTCCCGGATCAACCAGCATCTTTTGTTTGGCGGGATCGCCATAGGCCTTTGCCCGGAGAAGCCATGCCTCGTGAGCAGCCGCGTCCCCCACCGACAGAAAATCCACAATCAACTGCACCATTTTGTCGTCCGGGTTGCTGATCAACGTGCCATGATCCCTCCCTGCGACGGCAATCAGCGGAATATCCAGCCTGTCGCTTGCCCATGGAGTAATCGACGTTCGCGACGCCGTTTTCCCGTCAGGCCCAATCGGCGTGCGCGTCAGGTCGATCGTGATCTTCCGCGTGTTCAGTCCACAACCAGCCCAGCGAACTGTTCCATCCGTCCCTGGATCGTTGGCCACGCTGGGCAGCCCCTCGTAGGGCTGGTTACCGATGAACACCGATACATAAGGAGTGTCGGCACCCTTACCGTAGTAGGGCACAGGACCAACAAGATCGCTGAGAGCCAAGTTCCATGTGAAACTGCTGCCCAACTCAAGCCCATGCAGAATTTCATCACCTGCATTCAGAAAATCCGGACCCGGCGTCTTGCTCCCCTTCACCAGCGCACCCAGCCATGTGCGGCCTTTATGCGCCTGAGGGGAACCCCACGTCGCTGGCGCGACTCCAATCAGATGCTTAAGCTTCTTCAGCCGATCATTGCTTCCGACGGCCGCCCCATAATTCGTCAACCACGACCGGACCACTAACATGCCAGTCGAATGCACAATAGCATCGAACTCCTGAGCACTGTTCAGTGCTTGATGCATCCGAAAAGCCCGATCAAGCCCCTCTGCAATATCTTTAATCGTGATCTCGTTGTTCAGCGAAACATAGTTCCCAATATTGAGATCGACCGCTTGAATTCCCTTTTCCTTGAGCGCGTTGCAAAGCGGCTCAAAATCCAGCCCTGTAGCCGAGTAACCGTGAATCAATAAAAGTGGGCGGCTCATATTCCCTCCGGAAACCTGCCTATGACTGCACAACAATACTACTTCCCCGTGCTAAATGAAGATTCGGCGAAATCTCGTGAAGAACAAAAGACGCCAGTCCGCTGCAAGCCCATAGTTGCCGCTTGGTCCTAAAACGGTGCGGCGTCTGCAGCAGCGCAATGAGCAGCGCTGCCCGGATCGGCCCCACGTAGGGAATCTGTCGCAGTTTGCTGCTGATGGAATGCCTACGACTTTCTACCAATAGGTCGTGCCGAGCAAGCCGACGCAAGCGTTGCATCTCATCCAGTTGCTCATAGAGCCGTTCGGCGCGACGGCGAACACTCGGTTCCCGGAGTTTCTCCAACCACTGTGTCCGATGCCGGGTGTAGTAGACGTCTCGGCCAGAACACACAATCCCCCAGCTGCGATAAAGCGCTTTCAGCCGGCTCATTACGCGGATCTGAACTTCCACAATCGTCAGATAGCAGGTGTCTATAACCATAGCCGCTGCTGTACGTCGGGGCTCTCCATCGGAAAGATGGCCGCCTGGGTTGCGATCACAGGCGACAACATGTATTTGTCTTCCGTGATGCAGAATGCATAGTACTGATCGATTCCGTGATGGGTCTGGAGCCACATTTCCATTCCATTGATGTCGCTTGGAACTTCCCGGAGGATCCGCTCGTAGACCGACTGATCGTAAGCCACGGCATGAGCGCAGGTTACGGCGCCGGCTTGCGCCAGGCGCCGACACCCCTCCAGCGGCGGAAACTCCTGCTTCCAACGGCAAGCTCCCAAGTAGAAAAGTTTCCAGTCCCTGCAAGCCAACTCCTCGAGGGCGGTTTGCAATCCAGGGACAGCGTCATCCGTGAAAAGCACATCATCTTCAAAGACCAAAACGTTCTTCAGCCCTTGGGTGTGCGCTTCAGCGACCACGGCACGATGCGATAACCCGCAACCGACATGATGATTCGGATCGGCACGAATTGCTTCGAACCGCCGAATGCGATCAGAGATCCCCAATCGGGCAAAACGCGCCATCACGTCTCGCCAGCGGGCCGTTTCCTGGGCGAGATTGATGCAGTAGATGGCGTCGAAGAAGTCGAACGGGTTTCGCGTCTCACTGCGCACGGCAGCAACTATGCGGTCGGCATTCACCTGTCCGAGATGCAGGCGGAAATGCTGCACGGCAGGTTTAGGGTCCATTCCCAATTCGTCGGCAATTATTAGATAGTTGCGAATCCTGTCTTCCCAGGTGTTGGTATAAGGAACGCCCAAGGGGCGTGCGAACCGATGGATCCAACGCAAGAACGGTAGGCATAGCATGCGTCCGCCGCCACGGCGGAATTTCTCGTGGACGTAACCTTCCTCGCCGCCAAAACCCCGCAACCGTGGATTCAGTCCCGGCCAGGCGGATTTGCGGCAGGCAAATACTCCAAGACCCTGCAGCTCTTTCTCGAACGGCGGGGCGTCCGGATCGGCAGCCCGCGGATCGGTGCCCCACACTCCGTACATGCCGGCTGACCACGTCCGCTCCATGTGCGTCGAGAAGGTTCGGAGGTCGTCGTAGACAAGCGGCCCCTGCAGCAGGTCGGGCGTCTCCGGGTGTGCTTCGAAGTAGTCCAGCAGCTTACGCAGCGAGCCGGGCGCGAACATCACGTGACAATCCACGCAAAGGACGAACTTTCCCGCGGCCTCTCGGAACACGACATCGCGAACGGCCGTGCCCTGCGGCTGCACGCAGGGGACGTAGCGATAGGCCGGCACCCAATTCTCCAACGCCTTTAGATCGGCTGCGCAAGGTCCGTCAGGATGGTTGTCCACCACGACGATTTCGGTGTCGCCTGCGATCTCGGGGTGGAACAACCGGATAGCCTGGACAGTGAAGTACACACCGTCATAGTCGTCATAGGTGGCCATGCCGATGGTGAGGGTCTTGCTGGATGTGCCGTTGGTTTGAACAGGCATAGCTGGGTTCATCTACAGTTTGCCGGTTTCTCGTACAACTTGCTCAATCATCGGCCGTAGTGACGGGTCGAGCCAGACTTCGACCTCACCGTCATTTGGGCATTTACATTCGATTCCCACTTGGGGCGTTCGGGAAGGTCGAAACAGAACAGATTGCCGGTAGACTTCATTTCATCGCCGCATCGCGCGCACGGCCGAGTCAAACCTGACGGGCGGTCAGAGTAAATCTTGTTGTTATACGGCTGCATGCTTTGTAAATTATCAGTGATAGAAGCGCTCGACCTATGTGGTGCCCTTTCGCCTCACCAACTCTGCCAGGATCCGGATGCCTCCTCGAGCAGTTCGGTGATTCGTGCATTGAGGTTAGGCGTGGCCTCGCCTCGTTCGCCAGTTTCCGCCGCAAACTCGGCACCCTTCTTGCGAAATCCGGAATGTCGAGTTCATTGGCGAGTTGCCGTTCCGCCGCGTTTTTCCTGACCTGTGGCGAACCGAAGATATCGTATTCAATATCGTGAATGTTCGCATGCAGGCCGAACGATTCGCAAGTGATTCCCGTTTGCTCGTCATACAACCACCACCCGACTAGACATCGGTCAAGGGGCGCAACAACCTCAGCCGCGGACGGACGGGGATACTGACTCTCGACTTGCGATTGGCCCCAAAAAGTGCGCTGTAATTCGTGTCTGGGTGTAGAGTATGGGCTGCCAGGAGCTAGAACGGAAATTCGGCTCAGGTCTGACCGGCAGCCTTTCGAGGGCAGCGCGGCTTCAGGGGGATTTGGTTCCAGGTCCGGTGTCTCCGACGAATTACGTGAATCGGCTTTCGGCCGAAGAAATACTGAGGAACACATTATGGCTTTCGAAAAGTACGTCAAAGTGCCGGGCAGCGAGCGCGAACCGATGGCCGGTGCAACTCAAGCGGGTTCTTTAGATCCCAATGAAGTGATGCAGGTAACTCTCGCCCTGAGACCGCGGGCGATTGGACCGAAGCAGGAACCTCTCGACAAGATCGTTGCGAGCGGCGAGCGCCTTTCGCGTGAGGAGTACGCGACGCGTTACGGCGCTGATCCAGCGGACGTTCAGCAAGTGGAGCGGTTCGCTACTGCATACGGATTGGCGCTGGCGCAAATGAACCTGGCGGCGAGGACAGTCACGCTGACCGGCAGGTGTGCAGATTTCGCCGAGGCGTTTCAGGTGCAGTTGGCCAGATATGAATGTAACGGCGGTTCGTATCGCGGACGCACTGGGACAGTCAATATACCGGAGGAGTTGAACGGCATCGTTAACAGCGTTCATGGACTTGACAACCGGCCCCAGGCGCAGACTCACTACCGAATTGCGAACAGCGAAGCGAGTCCTTCGGCATCAGCCGTTTCCTACACAGCCCTGCAGGTCGCTCAAGCGTACAGTTTCCCCACCGCGGTTAACGGAACAGGCCAGACGATCGGGATCATTGAGCTTGGTGGTGGTTTCACCCAGTCTGATCTGCAAACCTACTTCAGCGGTCTTGGAATTTCTCCGCCGCCAACCGTTTTGGCAGTGTCTGTGGACGGTGCTCAGAACCAGCCGACCGGTGACACCAGCGGCCCAGACACGGAGGTCATGCTCGACATCGAGGTAGCAGGCGCTGTGGCTCCGGGTGCGACCATCGCAGTTTACTTTGCTCCCAACACCGATGCCGGATTCTTGGATGCGATTAATCAGGCAGTGATGGACACAGTGAACAAGCCCTCCGTGATCTCTATCAGTTGGGGCGGACCCGAATCAACCTGGACAGCACAGTCACTGCAGTCCTACAACAGCGCTCTGCAATCGGCCTCGGCCGTAGGCGTGACGGTGTGTGTGGCAGCGGGAGACAACGGATCGACCGACGGAGTGACCGACGGCCTGGACCACGTGGACTTTCCTGCGTCCAGTCCATACTCGCTGGCCTGCGGCGGAACGACACTCGATCTCAGCAACGGCTCGATTACGAGCGAAATCGTTTGGAACGATCTTCCCAACGACGGGGCCACTGGCGGCGGGGTGAGCGCGACTTTTCCCATTCCTTCGTGGCAGGCAAACGCAAATGTCCCGCCTTCCGACAATCCGGGTAACTTCAAAGGTCGTGGACTTCCCGATCTAGCCGGCGATGCCGACCCGGCGACAGGTTTCCAGGTCCAAGTGGATGGCTCGAGTTTCGCCGTGGGAGGCACCAGCGCCGTTGCGCCATTATGGGCGGGCCTGATTGCGCTGTTCAATCAGTCGCTGGGCACGGCGGTAGGTTATCTGAATCCCAACTTGTACCAGAGCCTTGCTGCCGACCCGGGAACATTCCGTGACATCACGTCGGGTAATAACGGCGATTACAGCGCAGGTCCAGGATGGGATCCGTGCAGTGGATGGGGTAGCCCCAATGGTGCGACCCTCTTGCAGGCTTTGTCGAAAGGCATAATCCGCCCAACAACAACAGCACCACCCACAACAACAGCACGACCGACAACAACAGCACGACCGACAACAACAGCACCGCCGACAACAACAGCACCGCCGACAACAACCCCACCACCGACAACAACAGCACGACCGACGACAACAGCACGACCGACAACAACAGCACCACCGACAACAACAGCACGACCGACAACAACAGCACGACCGACGACAACAGCACCACCGACAACAACAACACCGCCGAAGCCACCTCCGGAGCATCACAAGCATCATCGCAAGCACAGAAAGTAGGACGTATCTGATTGTTCCAACCACAGAAACGCCATCCATAGGTACATCGGAAGAATCTGGTTCTGCACGTCCTCCGGCAGCTTGTCGAAGGGCATGGACAGCGAAATGTTGATCTTGGCCGGCGGAGTCGAGGACTGCGGCTGCTCCGGCTTGATGCAGGTGTCCGGGTCGCCGATACCGCGAATCGTGCCCAAGGTGAACCGCACCACCTTGCGAAGATTGATCACGTCCGGTGCCTGTAGCGCGATCTGTGCCAGGTCATTCGCCGCAGCACGCCGCAGGTCATCGTCCACGGCAAGGTATGAGCCAGCCTCGGCCTCAACCTGAAAGTCCTCTTGAATCTCCGATGGGTTGACGCGGATTGCCGCCGTCTTGCCGAAGCCACTGGAGAGCACCCATTGTTCCGGCTGCATCACTGCGGGGTCGAAGTTCATCCCGCGTTTCGCCAGTTCCTGCGGGTCCGTCTGCGACAACATCTTCCGCAGTTCCGGCGGCCGGTAGCGCGACTCAAGCTCCCACTCGTCCGTCGCGGCTTGCTGATTCATCCACTACTTCTTCTGCCCGAGTTCGCGGAGGTCGACGTTTCGCCCGTCGATCTTGAATTGCAGCAGCGCATCGTAGGCTTTCGCCGCCAGCATCGAGGTTGTGGCCGTCTTGTCCGCCTGGGGATTCATCGACGTGCCAGCTTCGACACTATTCAGCCAAGGCTCTGCGATGCCGAGCACGCGCCACAACTCAGCGCTGCGCTCGAAAGCCATGGGGGGCAGCGGAGACTCTTGCGGGTGCATCCCCGCAGGAAGTTCCAACTCGCATCAACGTGCGGAACACGTGGTCGATGACCGCCCTGATGCCGATTTCCCTGTGCCAATTGAAGGCCAGGAAGCGGCCGACGTGCAGCGCCGGGCGAGAGAGCAGTTCCATAAACATCTGTTTATGGGCAAGCAAAATGCACGATTTCACCGGCCACAGTATCAAGCGCTTAGCGGCCAAGATTCACTGGGGTGATTGGGCAAGTTGAAAAATGCCCGCTGAACAATGCCTCTGCCGACATCGACCAAACGCCGCGGGCATTTTCGGGGTCAGACCGGTCCCTGACAAACCGTGTCGAGTCGGGGCTAACCTCAGTGTGGCTCGTGACACCGGAGGAATCCTGCTCCTGCGCGGGATGCTAGATGCTAGGGCGTTTCTCGTTCCTAATCCGCGAAAATCAGCAGCGAGGAAGCCAGTTCAGCGGTTTGGGCGTTTTACGTCCAAGTGGCGGTGCCAATGCGGTTGCCGGATGGTGGCCGACTTGCCGGGAGTAATCTCCCACATGCCGATTTCTGGCCAACTTCGTGGTGCCAAGCCACCAACCCAGAGTCAGAGATGGTCGGCTTTTCGTTGGGTTCATTTCTGGACGACAAACAGCTAATTCATGCGAAACCCTGTTTTCACTAAGTGACACCACTGCATTTACAAGCTACGTGGGGAGGCGTCCCCCAACAACTTGGTGTAAAAGCGCTCAAAATGGAGCGCAGGCATCGATTCGGAGTTGCTGTTTACCATCGGGTCACTGCCGATCTCAAGGTATGCTCAAGTGGGTGTTGCCGGGCATGATATCGCGCTCAAGAGAAGCAGGATCACTCGCATCATGGCCGGTTCTGACCTGGGTCCAGCGGAGATGAAACATCGGGCCTACATTCTGCAAATCTAAAGTGAAATGTCTGTTCTCGGAATGCCAGTCGAGATCGACGATGCTCTTGCCAATGCGCACATGTTCAACACGCAACGACTGGTATGAGGCCGGGACCTGCGGCGCGAAGTGCAGCACATTCTTCCTCCCGTCGGATTCCAGTCCCAGCATGCCGTGAATTGCCGCAGAAAGAAATGCTGATGAGGACCAGGTCTGCTCCGGCACTGACTCGCGTTGCGGTGTGAAAAAGCAGCCAGACATCACTTCATGCATGTGGCCAAGTGAATCGACTGACTCCCAAGGCACGAGACTTTGCCACAAAGTGTTTGCAGAGTCGGACCGATGCGCCTGCCACATTGTCTCGGCCGCCCCAGCCGTACCAAAGGCCCACACACTCCCTTTCGCGTATCCGCTCGGATCGTAATCCGAAGCCGTGGACGGCTTACTACGCAGCCCCCACGAAGTCAGATAGGGCGGCGTCAACAGCAGGTCTAGGGTTGCTGATGTCTGTTCCGGCGTCGAAGCACCTGAAGCAATTGCCGCCAGGTCCGCCCCGGACGTGCTCTCCGCCGCCTTGCCGGAGCGCGTAAAGCCGCTAATCCAGCGATGCGCGGTGTTATCCCAGTATCGCGATCGGATGCTCTCTCGTGCGCGGAGACTCGCAGAATCCGCCTGCTGACTCAGAGCGTCATCGTGCATCGACGCAGCAAGTTCCGACATTGCATGGGCTGCCTTCACCCATGCGGCGGCGAGTGTCAGTTCGTCCGTGAGGGGATCCTGCTCGTTGCC
>Ga0207927_1001393_pt1 | contig 10347 bp, 11 predicted proteins | sample NGESurdeep072012_2_FD_184456 | JGI IMG/M metagenome (GOLD analysis project Ga0207927, IMG submission 184456) | Arctic peat soil microbial communities from Barrow, Alaska - NGEE Surface sample 210-2 deep-072012 (SPAdes) | ecosystem: Environmental > Terrestrial > Soil > Wetlands > Peat ... | reverse complement strand
ATTCCACGCCAGCCCCGAAAACCGTTCGCGGGGCAGACCGGGCAGGACTCACTCCTGCTTAGTCCTCAGGAACGGTGGCTCCCTGCTGTGCTGCGACATCAGCGAGGAATGGACGGCCATCGGGGTTCGCGCGTGGAAGGAGTCGGGTCTGGCTGATCGCATCGAGCTGCGCCTCGGGCCCGCCCTGCAGACGCTGCGCGCCCTGCCGGTCGAGGCAGTTCTTGACCTGGTGTTCATCGATGCCGACAAGACCGGATACGCCGGCTACTGGCAGGAGCTGGTCCCCCGGGTCCGCCCTGGTGGCGTGCTGCTGGTCGACAACGTGCTCTGGAGCGGGCGGGTCATCGACCAGGCCGACACCGATAGCGACACGCAGGCTCTCCGGTCGTTCAACGACGCTGTTGCTCGCGATGACCGGGTCGAGGTCGTGCTGCTGACGGCATTCGACGGGCTCACCATCGCGCGCAAGCTCTAGGACCAGGGGTCGCCGACCGCACGATCGCTCGGATTCCAGCTTCTCCGGTCATCCACAAACACCCATTGTGACAATAACCGAGTGATCACTCAGTTTCCTGCTATTCTGAACTTCCGAGAGGCGGCAACATGTCGTGAACTGAGCGATCACTCGGTTCTGAACGGGAGAGGACCACATGGCCCGGCATGTCGCGGGACGCAGCGACCTCGCAGTGGACGTGCGTACGCGCCGCAAGGACCTAGGCCTGACACAGGTGGAGGTGGCCGAGCTGGCCGGCGTCTCCGACCGGTTCGTGATGGAGCTCGAACAGGGCAAACCCACGGTCCGGCTCGACAAGCTGACAGCGGTGCTTGAGGCGATGGGACTCACCCTGCGGGCCGAGGTACGGCATTGAGCACGCCCCCGTTGCGAACTCCGGACGTGGCCGCACTGACCAAGGTCGGCGCCGCAGACGTCTTCAAACAGGGGCGCCTGGCCGCGCGGCTCATCCGGGACCACGGCACGGTCCGCTTCGAGTACGACCCGCAGTACCTCTGCGCGGGCGGGCCCGCCGTGGCCACGACACTCCCCCTGACCGAAGAGCCCGTGGTGACCGCGCGAGGAGCCGTGCCGACCTACTTCGCCGGGCTGCTGCCCGAAGGTCGCCGGCTCAGCGGTCTGCGAAGGGCGGTCAAGACGTCCGCCGACGACGACCTCACCCTGCTCCTGGCCGTCGGCCTTGACCCGGTCGGCGACGTCCAGATCGTCCCGGCCGGGCAGCACCCAACCCCGGCCGAGCCCCTGATCCGCGTGGACAGAACATTCGAGGAGGTGACCTTCTCCGAGATCCTGGAAGCTGCGGGGGTCATCGACCCGGTGGCGCTGGCGGGAGTGCAGGACAAGGCCTCGGCGCGGATGATCTCGGTTCCCGTCGGCCACGCCGCCAAGCGCTTCATCCTCAAGGTCGACCCCCCCGAGTTCCCCCACGTGGTGGACAACGAGGCCTACTTCATCCGGCGCGCAGCCCGAGCCCACTTCCCGGTTGTCGGCGCGCGAACCGTCCACGATGTCACCGGCCGCCCCGGCCTGCTGGTGGAGCGTTTCGACCGGGTGAACGGCCCCGACGGCCAGCTCGTCGCCTTGGCCGTCGAGGACGGCGCCCAGGTCCTGGGCCTGTACCCGGGGGACAAGTACCGCATCTCCGCTGAAGAGGTGGTCGGCGCCCTCAGCGGAGCCTGCGCGGCCCGCGCGCTCGCCGCCCGGGACATCTTCCGACAGCTCTGCTTCGCGTGGCTCACCGGTAACGGGGACGTCCATGCGAAGAACATCTCCATCCTGGCCACGCCCGCAGGCGAATGGCGCGTCTCCCCCGCCTATGACCTCCCCTCCACGCTGCCATATCGCGATCACACCCTCGCGCTGACAATGCTCGGCAGGCATGATGGCCTTTCCCGCAGCTCCCTGCTCGCCTTCGCTGACGCCGTCGGCGTCCCGGCGCGTGCGGCTGAGCGAGCCCTTGATGACGTGCTGGCAGCAACGGAGTCGATCGCCGATGAGCTCGAGGCGGGCGCACTGCCGTTCGCCGCCCAGATCACCAGACCCTGGGTTCGGAGCCTGCGCAACCGGCGCAGAAATGCCCTGTAGCTCACCTAGTCCGTTCGGCCAGATGATGTTGGCTTTTGGCCCACCCGGGGGACGAACATTCCGTGAGGCGCTGGAGGCGATGCCAACATTTAGGGGAGATGTCCGTTAAGGCACGGTTTGGCAGGAATGCTTGACCGGCCGCCGGACCACATGACCGGGAGCCTCTGATGCTTCATCAATATGTGCCGGATCCTCGACTCACCGTGGCGGTCGTGCGCTCGGTTCTGGTGTCGGCGGCATGAACGCCATGGACATCGCCGACCGCGAGGCTCGTGCCCCGAAGCCGGTGAAGCTGAGCTGACCGCGAGCAGCAGTGCCTGTCGCGGCGATGACAGCCTTGCCCGCCGTGGCACTGGTACCTGTGACTATGACGGCGCCGTGATCGGAGACCGTGACGGTCTGCCTGCCGAGAACCGCACCGCAGGCGCTGGTCGACACGAACACGTAAGTGCCATCCTCGGTGAGGGTGACCGCGAAGTTCACCATGCCGCGGGCGTTCGCGATCTGGGTGAGCGACCTGGTGCCGATCGACGCCAGGTCGGGCGTCATCGTCAGGGTCACTTTTTCGTTCGCCTTGGCGCCCGTCGCGTGGACCGTGAACGGGACACCCGCGGCGGGCGCCCGGCCCGTCACCGGGACGCCGAAGCCGGCAAGGGCCTGCCCCCCATGGCAGCAGTCCGAGCAAGGATGAGAGCGGCCGCGGTAGCGGCCGCCAGGACGGCACGTCGAATCATGGCGCAATCTCCCGACGAATCATTACGGCTGGTATTGCCCTGCACAGCAAGGCAACGCCTAGTCGATCGTGAGAGCGACGAGATGGGGCGTTTCTGACGATTGTGTGGAACGCGATGAATCAGGCCATCCCACGAAGACAAGGGGCGAGGTCCACGGCGTCAACCGTGGCGGCAGCGCCTGCTGTCACGCAGGCAGGGCAGCGGTCAGTGACGTTTCGGCGGCCGGGTGAGCCGTAGGGCCAGGGTGGGGCAGGCTTTGACCGCACTCCTGGCCATCTCGAGCAGGTCGCTGGTGACGGGCTCGTGTACCAACGGAAAGCCCCACTCGTCCAGGGTGACGACCTCGGGCAGGATCTCGGCACACAGGCCGTGCGCCTTACATGCCGGCCAGTCGACCCGCAGCGTGTGGGCGCTCATAGCCACACCTGGTCCCGGCCGGCTCGACACTCACCCAGGGAGTGCGAGTCGACCTCCTCGGGGAAGCGCGTCAACATCGAGGTCACCAGGCGAGCGGTCCCGTCCGGATGCGCGCAAGCGCCGCGGCGCACCACCAGCCCGCACAGCTCTTCGACTCGCCCGACCGGACCTCCGCGATGAACCAGGTCCCGCACAGCCTCGGCCATGGCGGGCAGTCCGTTGATACAGGGCCCGCATCGTCTGGCGCTCTGGCCTGCCAGGTAGTCGACCAGCGCCTCGGTCCGCACCAGCGGGCACCAGCCCTGCGCCAGCGGCAGCAGCACGCCGGCACCGAGGGTGGCCCCGGCTGCCGCGATGTCTATCCGGGACACCCTCAGCCCCTGCAGCTGTGCTGGTTTCAACCACGTGCCGTGATACCCGCCCAAAAGCAGCGGCTGCGCCATCTCCGCCTCGCTCAAAACGTCCGCAAGGAGCGTGCCGAAGGCCACCTCGCGCACCTGCGGATCCCAGCCGTCGCCTCGCAGGGTCAACAAGGTGGTGCCCGGTTCGGCAGCCGTGCCGTGAGCGGCATAACCATCGAACCCCACCCGGGCCAGGTGCCCGAGGTGGGCGAAGGTCTCCGCGTTCGAGAGCAACGTCGGGCGCCCTCGGTGCCCGCTGACGGCCTCCGGCTGCCACGCAGTGACGGGCAGGTTCTCCTTGCCGGCCAAGAGCTGCAACACGGCCTGGGCCTGGCCCGCAACGAACCGCGGTGCCGCATCGTGGATCTGCCACTTGACGCGCTCACCGGCTTCGACGCGCTCACGCAGCGCGGTCTGGACCCCGACCCTGATCGACGGGAGCTCGGAGGGCACCACGATGTGCGCCTCACGGGTACCCAGCGCGTGGGCCACGGCCGCCGCGCCGTCCAGGACCACGTGAGGCGCCAAGGACATGAGGGCAGCGTCCTTGCGGCTCGCGGGCTCTCCTTCGGCGGCGTTGACCACCACGACGGCCTTACGGCGGTGAGCCGAGGCCAGCTTGATCGCAGCCGGGAATCCGGCGCCTCCGCGTCCGCGCAGGTCCACGTCGCGGGCCAGCTTGACCAGCTCATCGGCACTTGGCGTGGGAGCCCGCCCCAGCCGCCGGCGATGGGCAGCGAGCCCCGGTCCTTGCGCGATCCCGGCGAGCAGCGCCGGACCGTGGGACACGACGGGGTCCAGCCCCACCTCGTTGCGGACAATGGGCTGGGGTGCGGTGGTGATGGGGATGACGGTTGTGTCTGCGGTGGTGATGGGGATGACGGTTGTGTCTGCGCTCAAGAGGTCACCAGTTTCGGTCGAACGAGCAGGCCAAGGCGCACCAGGACCGCGAGAAGGACTGTCGCGATACAGCCGTAGTTCAACGCCGCGCCCCATGCGGTGCCGGCGTCGGTGCCCATCTGCAACCCGTGCAGGAGCCCCAGAGCCCAGGCGCCGTAGGCCATGACGTGAATGGCGCGCCAAGGCCGATGCGACATCCGGTGGCGCAGCAGGCTGGTCACGGTGATGGCGATCAACAGGTCCAGGGCCAAAGACCCCAGGCCCAGCCAGAGGGGCATGTAGTTGCCAGCGAATGGCACGAACGCGTCATACCAGCGGATGTCGACGAAGGTGTCGGCCACCGCTGTGCTGACATGTGCGGCCAGGAAGGTCACGGCCAGCATCGAGACGTTGCGGTGCAGACCCTGGGACAGCATCCGCGGCCACAGTCGCGGGCTGACCCGGGCGGTGGCGAGCACTCCGAGCATGGTGGAGAAGGTCAACAGCAGGAGCAGGACGAAACCGGTCCCGCGGTTGGCGAACCACAACTCGGGACCGTTCAAGAAGCTTGTGGACTTGGAACCAACCACGCCTGCAGCGACCAGGCTCGCGGTCATGAGGCAGCCTCCGGCTCCGGCCACCGCTGGGTGCGCACGATCCGACCGGAGGTGTTGACGAGCCGGGCCGGGATGTCGCGCTCGTTCAGCCAGCCGACTGCCCGCTCACCCAAAACGACTGCCGCCGTGGTGGCGGTATTGGCCGCCAGGCACGTGGCGCCGGTGGCCGTGACCGTGCGCCACCGTCCGCTGGTCGGCTCACCTGTGCGGGGGTCGATCAGGTGGTGGCGGATGACACCGCCGCGGATCCAGCGCCGGGCAGCGGTGCTGGAGGTGGCCAGCCCGCCATAGGGCAGGTGCACGATCTCGGCACCGGCGGGGTCATCAATAGTCTCAGTAATAGCCACCGGCCAGCCGCCGGGGCCGGCGACAGCGACGTCGCCGCCGAGGCTCAGGACCACCGTCGAGTCGAACTCAGCTGCAATAGCAGCCACGATCAGGTCAGCAGCCCAAGCCTTGCAGGTGGCGCCCAGGTCCAGGGCTGACCCGCGCGGCACCAGGATGGCGCCGGCGGGATCCCGCTGGATATCGCGCCAGGCACCGGACCGCGCCGGCACCGGGATGCCGGCCGGGTCGGTGGACTCAGCCAGAACCAACGAGATATCACGGTCATAGCCCGCCGCGACCAAAGCATGGCCCAGGGTGGGGTCAACCAGGCCGTCGGTCTGGGCCGCCGCTTCCACAGCCGCACCGACCGCCCGCACCAGCATCGGGTCCACCCTGACCCACGCCCCGGCACCGGAGTTCGCGCGGACGAGGTCGGAGTCCTGGCGAAAACGGCTGCAGGTCCGGTCCACATCTTCGAGCAGTCGCGTCGCGATCTGACGAGCCGGCTCCAGTACGGTCCCGTCAGCTGTCGAGAGGTGGACATAGGTGCCGAGAGCTCGCCACGTCGCAGTTCCGTTCCCCACGGTTGTCGCGGCTTCGAGCGTGGTCATCAGGAGGCCGCCGACGGAGCGGGAGCAGGAGCAGCCGGGGCGGCGGCAACCGGTGCCGGTGCCGGTGCCGCAGGAGCAGCAGCCGGAGCGGCAGCGCTGCTGGAGGGGCTCGACGTCGTGCCGCCCGACGTGGTGCCTGAAGTACCGCCAGCCGCCGGCGAAGCGTGCACGACCACTGTGGTGGTCACGGTGCGGGTGGGCCGGGGGGTCGGCGCGAGCTTGGGGGCAACGACAGGGGCCGCGGCATAGGCGGCAGCCTTGGCCATAGCCTTCACGTTGGCCTTGTGCGCCGTGTTGTCAGCCGCGAGTCCGGTGACCAGACCGGTCCCGACGATCGCGGCGGCGGTGAGGCCGCCGGTCATGACGGACAAGGTGCTCAAGGTCAAGTCGCGAGACCTGGTGGGGCGGGGCATCTGGGTCCTCCAATAGATCGAGAGATGCCACAGTGGCCCGCCGGACTGCAAGGCCGCCTCAGGCTGGCGTTAAGAAACCCTCAAGACCCGAAGAAAGGCCCGAACTCCTGCGATCGGGTCCCCGACGCAGCTGATGAGCTTCCCCGCGGTGCTCTGGCTCCCGATGGGATTGGTTGGATCGCCCAGAACCATTGTCACTAAAAGAAACTGGGGTCAAAGACATGCCTGTCAGGGTCGGCCGCGCGCAGCGCCGACCCTGACGCGCTTGCTTGCGCGAGGACGGCGGTGACCAGAGGCCCTGGTGTGTCGCAGGATCGACTCGCCCTGCCCAGGCCGAGTAAGAGCGCGAAGGCGTCTTGACCTTGATTTGAGGTTCTCGCGAGGTGCCCATAGGGCTCAGCCAGTGACTATGACCTCGGGAACCCAGCCAAGGGGACCTTCCTTACGTAGTCAGGAGCACACACCAATGAACCGTATTACCCCAAGCACGCTGCGCCGTCTTCCGCCGCGCACCACGGTCATCAGCGGCGCTGCCCTTGGTCTGGTTGCGGGAGTTGCCGTCTACGGCGCCGTCTCCTCATCGGCTGAGGCGACGACGCACACGGCGTTCAAGGCCAAGGCTCCGGTGGCCGCCGCACATGCCAGCGCCGCGAACTGCGCAGCGACCGAAAAGCTTGAGAAGGGCGTCTGCGTCGTTCACGTCGCGCGCACCGTCGTCATGCCGCCTTCAGCGGCCGACATCGCTGCGGACGCCAAGGCGGCACAAGCGGGCGGCACCGGCAGCGACGCCATGAAGGCGGCCGCTGCCAAGCACGCCGCCCTCCTGAAGGCGGAGACCAGCACCCATGGCGGCACCGAATCCAGTGACCACGCTGACGGCGACGCCAACGACAGCGGGACGGGTACACCCACCCCGGCATCGGCACCGGCCCCGACCACGGCTCAGATTTCGAGCATCGCGACGCCGGTTCCGACGGCGGCTCCCTGACGCGCACACTGAGCGTTGGTCACCGTGGGCCACGGTCCCGGGTCGTCGAACTGACGACCCGGGACCATGGCCGGCGGCGTCGAGCTCGGGAACCGTTCTTAACGTGTTCGTCTCCGGAGGGGTTCGGCCTGAGGGACACCAAAGGTGACCACCGCGAGCATGCCGCCGAACTGAGAGCTGCCGATCACCAGCTCCCCCCCGGCAGCGATCGCGGCTCTGCGAACGATGTCCAGACCCAGACCGGTGGAGTCTGCAGTGCTGTGGCCGCGCATCGCGACATCCGCGCCCCCCGCCCCCGGCCCGGCATCGGCGACCTCGAGTCGCACCCTCTGCGCATCGCTGATGGTCAGGGACACCGCAAAGTCGGTCCCATCCGGAGTGTGGGCAAAGACGTTGTCCACCAGTGCGTCGACCACATCCACGAGGTCAGCGCCATCCATGCTCACCGGTGTGGGCTCCGACGGGATCGAGACCGCGAGGTCGCGGCCCTGGTCGGCTGCCAACGCGGACCAGAAGGCAACTCGGTCGGCCACCACGCTCGCGGCGTCACACGAGCGCCCCACCGTGCTGCGCACCGGCCGCCGTGCATCCTTGACGACGGCGTCGACCGTGCGCTCGAGGTGGGCGATATGGGTGCGGAGACGATCTGCGAGCTCCCCCTCGGTGACTGCCTCTGCGTCCAGGCGCAACGCGGTCACCGGTGTCCTCAGCCGATGCGACAGATCGGCCACCGCCTCCCGTTCGGCGCTCAGCAGCTGACCGATTCGGTCGGCCAGCCGGTTGAGCGCCGTGCCCAGCTCAACGGTCTCCACGGGCCCGCGCGGAACTGCCCGTGCGTCCAGCTCTCCCTCTCGCAGCCGGTGCGCGACGGCGGCGAGCTCCGAGACCGGGGCACTGACCCGGCGGCCCAGCAGATCGGCCGCCACTACCGCGAGAACCATCAGCACCGCGCCCAGGCCGGCGAAGGTGAGCCATGCCGTGGCCACCCCCTCCTGCAGGAGGCTGTTGACGACCGCTGTACGCACGACAAAGACACCTCGATCGCCGGTGCGGACGAACACCACCACCTGGGCGCTCTTGTCCCCCATCTGGATGAACGAGCTACCCGCACGTGCGCGCTTGACGACGTCTGCGTTCGAGGCCGCCGACTCAGGCGGGGCGGTGCCAATCAGCCGCCCGTCAGGCATCACCACGGACGTCGCCCGCGTCGAGACCTGGTTGAGGTCATCCACCAGGGTCTTGAGCTGGCTCTCGTCCTGAACTCCGGCCACGAGCGTGGCGACCCCTTGCGCCTCCTGGCTGGCTCCGGCAATGGCACGGTCCTCAGCGAGGGTACGAACCAGCATTGCCAGCGGGATCAAGAAGGCGATGATGACCGCCGACGTCGTGGCGGCCACCAGCAACGAGATCGTCCGGCGCATCAATGACCACTAGACGCATCGTCAGGGGCTGCGAGCCGAACCCCCACACCGCGGACACTGTGCAGGTAGCGCGGATCCGCTGCCGTCTCGCCGAGCTTGCGCCGCAACCAGGACAGGTGCACGTCGACGGTGCGGTCGCCTCCGCCGTACGTCTGGCGCCACACGTCCGCGAGCAGCTCACGCTTGGTGACCACCTCTCCGGGCCGCTGTGCCAGGGCCAGCAGGAGGTCGAACTCCTTGCGCGACAGGTCGATGGGCTGCCCGTCGAGGCTGACCTGACGCGTGAGCGCGTCGATCATCAGACCGCCCACGACCAACGGGCCCTCAACGACCGCGGAGCCGCTGCGGCGAAGAACGGCACGAAGCCGGGCCTCGACCTGCTCGATCCCGAAGGGCTTGACCACGTAGTCGTCGGCGCCGCCATCAAGGGCCTTGACCATGTCTGCATCGTCGTCGCGTGCCGTGATGATGATCACCGGCACGTCGCTGACCGCCCGAAGCATCGCGAGAACCTGCAGCCCGTCGATGTCCGGAAGCCCGAGGTCCAGCAGCACGACATCGGGTGCGATGTCGACGGCGGCTTCCAACCCGGCCATGCCGGCGTTGCAGCTGGTCACCACGTGACCGAGGTCGCCAAGTGCCCGGGTGATCGCAGACCTGATGCTGGCGTCGTCCTCGATCAACAAGATTGTTGCCACGAGAGCACGCTACGCCGTTTGGAGTTGCTGGTTCTTCCAGCTTCTTGTCGCGAAGATGACACAGTGACGACATGGTGATGAACCTGCGCTCCGTAGGAGCCGCCGCGGCGATCTGGCTCGCCGCGGTCGGCGGCGTGTCCGCCACCGCCTGGTTCGCCATCGACAGAGCAGGCCGGGACATCACCGACGGGAGCGCCAAGGCTTTGCCCTCCTCGCCCCTGAGCACCCCGATGCTTGACTCCCAGACGGCGGGGAGCTCACCCAGACCCACGGCCTCCGCGAAGCCCTCGGCAATCCAGAAACGCACGGCAGCCCCGACGCCCGCTGCGACCGCGACGGCGCCGCCAGCCACAGTGACCCCGACACCTCCATCGCCGGCAGCAGCCGCGGCATCCACCCCGCAGGACCGAACCATCAGCGTGAACGGCGGGCTGGTCTCCGTGCGCTGCACCGGCGCCGCGATCCAGCTTCGGATCGCCCAGCCCGAGTACAACTGGCACGTGTATGTCGATACATCCAGTCCGCAGCAGATCAACGTGAGCTTCCAAACCGGCGAAGAGGAAAACCGGAGCAGGACTCAGGTGAGTGCGGTATGTACGAACGGCTCTCCGGCGCTCACAGTCACGAACGGGTAGAAAGCGCTTGACATCCTCCCGGCCATGAATGACCGGGATTCCTACCGTGCCACTCACGCGGCACCTTGGTGGGTTCTCGCTTCACAAGCAGCCGCTGGGACAAGTCCC
>Ga0207927_1001392_pt1 | contig 10349 bp, 8 predicted proteins | sample NGESurdeep072012_2_FD_184456 | JGI IMG/M metagenome (GOLD analysis project Ga0207927, IMG submission 184456) | Arctic peat soil microbial communities from Barrow, Alaska - NGEE Surface sample 210-2 deep-072012 (SPAdes) | ecosystem: Environmental > Terrestrial > Soil > Wetlands > Peat ... | reverse complement strand
TTTGCCGCCGAAATCCTCGATCGCCATGCGCACCGCGGTGACCGCGCCCTCACCGGATTCATGCGAGAACTGACCGGACATGTCGGTCAGCACGCCGATCTTCACCACGTTGTCGGATATGCCGTCGGCAACCGCGGCTGCCGATCCCATCCCCATGATTGCGGCCAGCGTGACAGCCAGCGCGGTTCGACGAACGGTTACCATTGCGCACCTCCCTACGTGACCCAAACAGGGCTTGATTGATCCCGGGCGGATTCCCGCCTGTTTTTTATAACATGCATAACTAGACTTACTTTTTTTCGTAAGTCAATCCGGGTGGTGTAGGATGGGCACAATGATGCGGCACTTCATGCCGCGAACGGTGACAGCATGACGATCAGATTGCGCTGCGGCGCACAGTGCGGTTTCGCGGGCCGGATGCAATCGTAGTGGCGCGTTCCGCAACAGCCAAAATAGCTCCAGCACTGGCGTCATCGACGGCAGTCACACGCACAAAGAGTGCCAGCGCTGTCCGGGATGAACGAAACTGCTCCGTCGCCCGGACCCTGGACATTGTTTCGGACGCCTGGGCGTTTCTCATCATTCGCGAAGCCTTCTTCGGCACCCGGACATTCGAAGCATTCCGCTCAGCCCTCGACATTCCACGCGCCACGCTGACGGACCGCCTGAGAAAGCTGACGCGGCTCGAGATTTTCCGCCAGGTTGCGACACACGTCGGACAACGCAAGGAATACCGGCTCACCAAAATGGGCTTCGATCTCTATCCCAGCTTCATTGCTCTTATGCAGTTTGGCGACCGCTGGCTCTCTGCCGGCAAACGTCCCCCGCTTGTGCTTGTCCATCGGCCTTGCGCCTGCGAGAGCCGTCCGATTGTCGCCTGTTCCGGATGCTCATCCGAGCTCGAAGCAAGAGCCGTTCAGTATCGCGACGGACCCGGTGCTGGCCGCAAACCCTCAAAGCCGGGACGGAATACGAGGCGCGCGTCGGACGGAAGTCGATTCATACTGGGACGGCCAAGTTCTGTTTCTCGGGCCCTCCAGATCATTGGCGACAAGTGGAGCTTCATGGTCGTCCGCGAGGCTTTTTTCGGCAATCGCCGTTACGACAGAATCCAGTCAGAATTAGGCATCGCTCCGAACATCCTGACCGACCGACTGTCCCGCCTTGTTGCCCAGGGCGTATTTGACCGGCGGCTCTACCAGCAGGCGCCCGAACGCTACGAATATCTGCTGACTGACATGGGCCGGGATCTCTACGGGCCGTTCATCACAATGCTGGCGTGGGGAGACCGCTGGCTCTCGAAAGGAAAGCCGCCGCTGTTGCTGCGTCATACCAGGTGCGGGCATGATTTTCATGCTTCGGTGATCTGTGACAAGTGCCACAAGCCTGTGATCGCCGCCGACATGCAATACAGATTGAACTACGATCCCAGGGACTACGGAGCGCTGGGACCGAGATCCATCACATAGGGGTGGTCCTGGCTCTGCCGCGCATGGCGGCGAAGTATACGCTGACGACGGCGGCTCAATTTCTCTTCAGCGCCTCCACAAGCTTGAAACGCATGATCTTCCCGGATCCGGTGCGCGGGATTTCCGAAACGATATGGGTAGCCTCAGGAATTTTGTAGGACGACAGGCTCCTCTGGCAGTGCGCGAGCAGCGACTCCACGTCAATCTGCCCCCGTTCGGCGACGACAAACAGATACGGCACTTCGCCCAGCGTCGCGTGCGGTACGCCGACCACTGCGCAATCGATAACCTCGGGATGAAGAATCACGACTTCCTCGATTTCGGCCGGCGCGATGTTCTGGCCACCCCTGATGATCAGTTCCTTGATGCGTCCGGTGATCGTGAGATATCCGTTCGGGTCGGATTTCGCGAGATCTCCGGTGTGATACCAGCCCTTTCGCAGTGCCGCCGCCGTTTCCGCCGGCTTGTTATGGTAGCCGTGCATCAGATTGGGGCCGCGAACGATCAACTCGCCCTCGGAACCGATCGACACGTCCTCCAGCGTCGTTGGGTCGACAATTCTTGTCGCGAGACCCGGCACCGGAAGACCGCACGATCCCATCACGCGGGTTCCACTGGTCCAGTTCATCGTGACCATCGTCGACGTCTCGGTAATGCCATAGCCGTCAAGCAGCGTCGTCCCGAACCGCTCCTCGAACGACCGATTCAGGGCAGCGGGCATGATCGCGCCGGCAGAAATGCACAATCGCGTGCTCCCCAGCCGATTGACGCCGGCTTCCTGCGCCCGCTGCAGCAGATAGTGAAACATCGTCGGCACCCCCGGAAAAACCGAATACTTTCCGGACTGCAACAGCTCAAGGACCTGCTGCGGCGAAAACCGTTCCAGGATGTGCTCGCTGGCCCCGACCGCCAGCACGCTCAGCACCGAAGGATTCAGACCATAGGAATGGAACAGGGGAAGCGGAGACAGTACAACGTCTTTGTCGCTCAGATCGCAGATCGGCGCCCAGCACGCAGCGGCAATCCATAACATTCCACGGACCGACAGAAGGACGCCCTTGGCGCGGCCGGTGGTGCCGGACGTATAGATGATGAACGATGAGCGATCGATGTCGGCCGGATCCGGAGCGGCGTCTGCACTGCCCTCGGCGAGCTGCTCCAGGCACAGACCGGTTTCCCTGGCGCCGGCACCTGCGAACACCAGCGAAACCGGACCGTTCAATCCTGCTGCCAGCCTGGTGACGATGTCCTTGCGAACCGGCGACGTGATCACCGTGCGGCAATCGGCGTCCGACAATCGATACGCGATCTCCGCTTCGGCAGCGTCATAGCTGATCGGAACGATGACCGCGCCGGAACGCAAACCGGCCAGGCAGGCTTCAATCCAGTCGACCCCGTTCGGAAGATATATGGCGATTCGATCGCCTTCCCGCACGCCCATCCCTGACAGGCCGGCGGCAATCGAAGCCGTCCGGTCAGCGAGTTGTGAATAGGTGACCGACCTTGCGGCGTCCCAGTAAGCGACCTTGTCGGGCCGTTCCTTTACGTGACGCTCCAGCAGTTCGGATACCGGCGCAATCAGGCGCGTATGCAACATCGTTTTCTCCGCTCATTCAGACCATGCTGAAACCGCCGCTGATGCTGATCACCTGGCCCGTGATCCAGCTGCCGGCATCGGATGCAAGAAGGGCGACCATCGGAGCCACGTCCGACGGCTGGCCAAGACGACGGATCGGATACGCCTTTACGAGCTTGTCGTAATTCGCATCCACCCAGCTCTTTTCATGTGCGGACTCGATGAGGCCGAGCGCGATCGAATTGGCCGTCGTCCCGGTTCGGCCCATTTCCCGAGCCAGCGACTTCATCAGCGCCATGGTTCCCGCGCGCGCCGCCGCCGCTATGGCGAGCCCGGATTCGCCCACCCGAGAGGAGTCTCCCATGATGGAAATGATGCGGCCCCGGCCCGATGCCTCAAGCAGATGAGCGGCCGCGTGGCAGCAGTGGATCGCACCATAGAGGCAGGTATCGATCTGCTTGCGCCAGTCTTCAGGTGTGGTGTCGCTGAATCGTTTTCGCAGCACGAGGCCGGCATTGTTGACCAGAATGTCCATGCCGCCGAAATCGGACTTGACGCCCGCCACCATGGTTCTGACAGCTTCGAGATCTGCGATATCTGCCGCGTAGGCCCTGGCCTTGCCGCCGGCCTTTTGAATTTGCGCGACAACCGCTTCGGCTTCATCTTTCGATGTGTGATAATTCACCGCGACCGCCGCCCCCGCCTCGGCAAGGGCCTGCGAAATCCCTGCGCCGACATCTCTGCCGCCGCCGGTAACGAGGGCGACACGCCCTGCAAGATTGTTCATTCTCAACTTCCTTTCGCTTCCATGCATGCCTGCTCCAGCAGCTTGAATATCCGCTCCGGAGTCATTGGTAGGATCGAAACATTGATGCCGAACGCCGACAGTGCATCGGAAATTGCATTCGCGATCGCGGCAGGCGCGCCGATCGTTCCACCCTCGCCCATTCCCCGGAAGCCGCCAGCGACCGCGGACTCGCTTTCGATATGGACGACGTCGATATTGGGAATCTCGACAGCGGACGGTATGACGTAGTCGACAAGACTGGCGCTCAGCAGCTGGCCGTCGTCGTCGTAAATCATCTCCTCGTAAAGCGCGGCACCAATGCCCTGCGCGACACCGCCGTGAACCTGCCCGTCCACGATCATCGGATTGATGATGCGGCCGCAATCTTCAGCGACGACATATTTGTGGATCTTCACAAAGCAGGTCGAGGGATCAACCTCGAGCGCAACCAGATGCGTCGCGCATGCCGTCGTCCCGTTGATGGGGTCGTAGGTATAGCTCGCCTCCAGCTCCTGGCGCGCCTCGACCGGCAGCGTCTTCATATCCGAGTAGACCGCCTTCGCGATCTGCTTGAAGCTCACCGCGCGATCGGTTCCTGTGACGGTCGCGAGTCCGCCGGCAACATCGATATCATCAGCGGCTGCCTCGAGCAGATGCGACGCGACCATCTTGATTTTCTCGCGCAGGATCAGCGAAGCATGTTTCGCAGCACCTCCGCCCAGAACCGCACTGCGGCTGGCGTATGTTCCGGTCGACATCGGGACCGCGTCGCTGTCGCCCTGAACCACCCGAATATCCTCAAATCTTGCGCCGAGATCATCCGCGATGATCTGAGCGAGCGTCGTTTCCAGTCCCTGCCCGTGCGAGGCGATGCCAAACGCGGCGGTGATCGCTCCGGTTGAATCGAGACGAATTTTGGCGGTTTCCGAACCGGTGTTGATAGGCATCCCGGGAGCGACGGCAATTCGAGAGCCTATTCCCGTCAGTTCGGCATAGGTTGCGAGGCCGATACCGAAATAGCGCCCCTCCGCCCGCGCCGCGCGCTGCTGCATCCGCAGCTTTTCGTATTCGCCGGCCTGCGCCGCAGCTTCGAGACATTCGACAAATCCTGTCCTGTCCCAGATGATTCCGGAAGCAATGCGATATGGAAATTCGTCCGCGCGGACCAGATTGCGCCGGCGTATCTCAAGCGGGTCGATACCGAGCGCCTTGGCTCCCATATCCATCAGACGTTCCGCGACGAATGTTGAAACCGGCCGGCCTACGCCGCGATAGGGTCCGGTTGGCGGCTTGTTGGTCGCGACTGCACGCACCGCGCCCCTGTAAGACCTGATCTTGTACGGACCGGGAAGGAAACTGACGACCTGGACGGGTTCGAGCCCGCATGTCCAGGGATAGATCGAGTAGGCGCCGACATCACCGATCACATCCGCTTCCAGCGCGACGGCTACCCCGTTCTCATCGAAGCCCATTTCGGCTTCTATGATTTCGGCGAATCCCTGGCTGGAACTGCAGATATCTTCGAGCCGGTCCGCCGTCCATTTCAGCGAACGGCGCAACTTTCTCGCCGCCACGCATAAGAAGATTTCTTCGGGATAAAGCGACCCCTTGGAGCCGAAGCTGCCGCCGACATCGGGCGCGACGACCCGCAGCCGGTTGCCGGGCAGATCGAGCGATTCGGCCAGCGCGTCACGCACGATGCCGGGTATGTTCGATGAGGTGTAAAGTGTAATTGACTCTCTTCTGCTTTCAAATTCAGCCGAATAGCTGCGGGGCTCGATCGCCAGCGGAGCCTTTCGGGTCATCCGGAAGCGGTCGCGGACACGAACATGCGCAGTCGCAAGCTCCGCGCCAACGTCCCCCTTCTTGAACTCCCTTGCGACCAGCACATTGGTCGCGGCTTCCTCATGCAGCAGCGGCGCGTCCTCGGAGACGGCGAGTTCGGGATCGCTCACCGCCCCCAAAGGGGCATATTCGATGTCGATCAGCTCCAGGGCGTCCTCGGCCAGGTACCGGTCTTCCGCGACGACGGCGACGACGGCTTCCCCGACGTATCGCACCTTCTTCCAGGCCAGGGCGGTGATCGGTGTCGCGTAGTAGTTTGGCATGCGGGAAAACGGGATGACCGGCTTGTAATCCTCTGCCACATCTTCCGCCGAGAAAACCGCCACGACGCCCGGCGCAGCCCGCGCTCTGCTGGTGTCGACCCGCACGATGTCCGCGTGAGGTTGTTCACTGCGGCGAAATGCAACGTGTAGCGCGCGATCAGCCCTGCGATCGGCTGCATATTCGCCGTTGCCCGTCAGCAGGCGCGGATCTTCGGTTCGCCTGATCGGCATGCCGACATGACGCGGTCGCAGCAGGTCTGAAGTCCGGACGATGTCGTCCTTACTCATAAGCCTCGACTCCCTTGCGCAGGCTTTGCCATTGACCGTCATCATGGCCGCAGATGACGGTTGCGCCGGACTTCTCGATCCGGCGTATCTCTCCGTAGGAGTTCAGCAGCGCATCCGCATTCCAGGTATTGCGGGGCGCCGTATCCGTATCCAGGCTCTCGCGCAGGCTCACGGCGTCGGACACCAGAAGAAACGATCCATCGCGATCGAGATGAACGGCGGCGCCAAGCGTACCCGGCGTATGGCCAGGCAACGGAATCAAGACCAGCTTGCCGTCGCCGAACACGTCCCGCTCGCCGTTCACGGCATCCGTCGGCTGTCCATGATCCCAATCGGCCCGCAGATAGCCGGCAGCCTCCGCGCCCGGCGCTTTCGCGGCCTCCAGCTCCTTGGCATGCACCAATATGGTTGCCTTCTTGAAGAACTGATTGCAGCCGCAATGGTCGGGATGGAAGTGCGAATTGACGACGACGTCGATATCGTCCGGGCTGACGCCAACACACGCAAGACTCGGCAGCAGGGTATCCTCCGCGCGCATCACCGGCGTCATGACTTTCATCAGCGACCCCCATCTTTCCTCGCCGTGCTCGACGACGGCGGGGTGACAACCGGTGTCGAACAGCACATTGCCCTGCTTGTGCCGGATCAGCGCGCTGCTTACCGGCGCTTCAAACGTCTCGCTTCGATCGGCCGTCTTGATATAGACGCTCTTCTTCAGGCGAACCCGACCGGCAGACAGAAATTGCAGCTTCATGGGGCGCTCCCGTTTCGCAAGCCGGCAGCCGCACGGATCGCAGCGACGATGTTTTGATAACCGGTGCAGCGGCAGAGATTGCCGGACAATCCCTCGCGGATTTCCTCATCAGTGGCCAATGGATACTTCTTCAAGAGATCCATCCCCGTCATCAGCATTCCCGGGGTACAGAATCCGCACTGCAGGCCGTGCTTTTCACGAAACTGGGTCTGCAGGGCGTTCAGCTCGTCCGGCGCGCCCAAGCCTTCGACAGTCACAACGTCCATGCCATCGGCCCTGACGGCCAGCGTCAGACAGGAGCGGACGCTGTCGCCATTCAAAAGGATCGTGCATGCGCCGCATACGCCGTGCTCGCAGCCGACATGCGTTCCCGTAAGTCCAATCGTGTCGCGAATGAAATCGGAAAGAAGCAAACGCGGTTCGACGCTCGCGGCGTATTTTCGTCCGTTTACAGTGACGACGATATCCATTTTCACGGCTTCTCTCCCGCCGCGCGCGTCCATGCCGTGGTGAAAGCTCTTTCGGCAAGCGCACCGATCAGATTTCTGCGGTATTCGGCAGAGACATGTATGTCGCTCGCCGGCGACACGCAGGAGCGTATCACCGCCGCAAATCCAGCTGCGGCTCCGGGTCCGCCTTGAACGCCGCGCAATGCCTCTTCCGCGTCTCGAAGCCGCCGCGGCGTGTCCGCGACCCCCATGACCGCGACCCTCGCGTCGGCGATCTTGTCATCAAGAACTTCGAGCGATACTGCGATGCTCGCAAGCGCGAAGTCGCCAAAGCGGCGCGCGACTTCTTCGAATGCCCAGCCCGTGTGCGAGGTCAGGACCGGAAAATCGATCTCGAACACAATCTCTTCCGGCTCAAGACAATTCGTAAGGGCGGATATAAAGAATTCTTCGGCCGCGATGTCTCGGCGGCCGCCAGGCCCCTGGACCTTGATCGTTGCCCCGTACAAGACCGCCAGCATCGGCAGCTCCGCAGCCGGGTCGGCGTGCGATATGCTCCCCCCGACAGTTCCCATGTTGCGTATCGCGAGATGCGCGACGTGCGGCATGGCGGCCGCCATAACCGGAAGCTTGGTCGCGATGAGATCTGAAAATTCAAGATCTGCGTGCCGCGTCATGGCGCCAACGGCGACCACGTTGCCCCTGAGCTCAATGAACGACATGCCCGGAATTTGCGTGAGATCGATAACAACCGTCGGACGCGTCATCCTGAAGTTCAGCAGGGGCATGAGAGATTGCCCCCCGGCCAATACCTTGCCGTCTCCGTTCGCTGCGGCGAGAGCCTCCACCGCAGCGTCAAGGCTCTTTGGTGCGACATAGTCGAAGGAAACAGGCTTCATTCTGTTTCTCCGCAAAGCTCGCTGGACCTCACCTTCGCTCTCCAACCCATGCGCAACATTCAGCGTCCACGGAACCGGGGCGCTCTTTTCTCGGCGAAAGCGCGCCTGCCTTCCCTGAAATCCTCGCTATCGGCGGCCAGATCGATCATGCGCTGGGCGGCGGAAACATCGAGAGCGCCCTCCCCCATGGATAAACCATTCAACATGAATTTCGCCCCTGCGATCGACAGTGGAGCGTTGCAGGCAAGGGTTCCCGCAAACGCGACGGCAGCCGAGATCGCGTCATCGGATATTTCATCGACGAGGCCCATCGACTGCGCGCGTGAAGCGTCGTATCGCTCGCCGGAGTAGAGCATGCGCTTGGCATTTGCTAACCCGGCAATCGCCAACAGGCGCTGGACGCTCTTCACTCCATACACGATCGAGAGCTTGGCGGAAGGAATGCCAAATTTGGCAGTGTGGTCTGCGAAGCGAAGATCACAGGCGAGCGCCAGATGACAGCCGCCGCCAAGGCAATAGCCTGAGATGGCGGCGATGACCGGCTTGGGCAGGTTTGCGATCGCGCTCGAGCATGCGTCGACTGAAATTTCATACGCGGCGCTTTGATCCCTGTTTTCCCTGATTTGGTCGAACTCCGACACGTCGGCACCGACACAAAAGTCCGCACCCGAACTGGTCAGAACGATCGCGCGAATGGCATCATCATTGGCAAGCTTCGAAAATATGCCTGCAAGTTTGCGCCACATGCCCAGGGTTACAGCATTGCGGACCTCCGGCCGGTTGAGGCGGACAACTGCAACGCCATCCTGTGCGGTCACGAGGATATCTGGCATTTCCTACCCTTGGCCGCAGTCTCGGTTGTTGGTCACAAACTCTGGACTACGTCTGTTGCGAAGCCACAAATTTCCAATCCTGGCAGCACCGCGTGACTTGCATAAGTAGACTTACTTGCTCCCCGTCGTCAAGCTGCGCTGAACCCTGTTCCCCTTGAAAGTCGTCTGCCGCAGCGGTGCCCGACCCGTCATCCCGGTTCTTTCTGTTTTGCTCTCGCGATACCGGCGCAAGAAGCACAATTCCATAACCGCTCATCCCGCCAACGCCTGAGGGGACGTGACGGACAGGTGGATCAAATCATCGAAGAGCCATCCTGGATTCTCTACGCATCGGATGGGCTGGCTTGCGACGCAGTGGAACTCGAACCCGTCTCCACGCAGATTCCCTGCTAACAGGGAATTTTACAGGGAATTTTGCGATTCCGACCACTCAGAAGACGATTTGGTAGCGAGAAACTGCTGTTTTGCAGCCACTTCTCGAGCAATTCCCTGCTCACATTAACAGGGAAAATCTTTCGAAGAACAGGGACTTTTCGGCGAATAACAGGGAATTTGGCTAAGCGCCGCTCCCCGAGTCTGATTCCAAACTAATAGCCTCTCAACTCAATCCCTAGCTGTGACGAGATGCTGTTAGCGTACGAACGGCCGCTTCGCGCCATGAGCGGTCGTTAGCGATTTGAACCGCGGTAAAGCGAGCATTCGGAATGTGGACGCTTTCTGGCGGAGACGTAATCAGTACACACGCTCCTTTGGAGGTATCGCTGATACCTCGTTCGAAAGCGGTTGCAAGTGGACCGGCCTAGACCGAGATAGCTCATCGTGCTGGTACAGAGTATCCTCTGCAGCCGTGTAAGTTGCACTAGCCCAGCCGGACTTGCAGCCGATGGATGGCGCCGTCGTCTTTGAGTGGGAAGGAGAGCGGCCGCGCGGCGATCTTCGCGCCATCGAGCTCCGCAGCCGCGACGCCTCGCTGCACGCTTTGCGGGTTCTCGACCACGATCTCGTACCGTGACGCGCCGTGGCGGAGTGTGATCTCGAAGCGGGGCCACGACTTGGGAATGCAGGGGTCAAGACGCAGAGTACTGCCTTCAATGCGAAGTCCAAGGATGCACTCGACGCCGGCGCGCTGCATCCAGCCGGCCGCGCCCGTGTACCAGGTCCAGCCGCCGCGCCCGACATGGCCGGG
>Ga0207927_1001390_pt1 | contig 10353 bp, 5 predicted proteins | sample NGESurdeep072012_2_FD_184456 | JGI IMG/M metagenome (GOLD analysis project Ga0207927, IMG submission 184456) | Arctic peat soil microbial communities from Barrow, Alaska - NGEE Surface sample 210-2 deep-072012 (SPAdes) | ecosystem: Environmental > Terrestrial > Soil > Wetlands > Peat ... | reverse complement strand
TGCAAGGCAATTTGCGCCGCGATCAAGCGCTGCTCGCGAATGCCAAATTGGACCTCGAGCGCTACGTGGGGCTGGTCAAAGAGGACTCGATCGCCGTGCAGCAGCTCGATACCCAGCGTGCGCTGGTCGACCAATACGCGGGGACCATCGAATCGGACGAGGGCCAGCTGAAGACCGCGCAGGTGAATCTGGCATACGCGCGCATTGTTTCGCCGGTCACCGGGCGGGTCGGATTGCGCCAGGTCGATCAAGGAAATTACGTCACACCGGGCGATGCCAACGGCATCGTCGTGATCAATCAGGTGCAGCCTATCACCGTGATCTTTCCAATTCCCGAAGACAATGTACCGGCGCTCACGCGGCGATTGCGCGACGGAGCCAGCCTGACGGTGGAAGCCTACGATCGCACCAACAGCGCGAAACTTGCCGAAGGCAAGCTCCTAACACTCGACAATGCGATCGATACCACCACCGGCACGGTTAAATTACGGGCGCAGTTCGACAATGCCGACGGCGCGCTGTTTCCGAGCCAGTTCGTGAACGTGCAGCTCCTCCAGGAACTCTTGCCGCATCAAATCGTCATTCCCAACTCGGCGGTGCGACGAGGCGCGCCCAACGGCGTGGTGACCACCTTCGTCTATGTCGTGAATTCCGACCATACCGTCGCAGTGCGGCCGGTCGCGCTCGGCGTCGTCGACGGGGAGCGCGTCGCGGTGAGTTCGGGGCTCGCTGCGGGCGAGATCGTGGTCACCGAAGGCGGTGATCGGCTGCGCGACGGCGCGCAGGTGCTGCTGCCGCAAGCGGCTGCGGAGAGCCCCGCATCCGCTGTCAAGGCCCCCGCTGCGCGCGGTGGCGGGCCGAAGGACCCGCACCGCCCGCGAGCGCAAAACAGCACGCCGCAGTGAATCCCTCGCGCATCTTCATCCTGCGCCCGGTCGCCACGACCTTGCTGATGCTCGCGATATTGATCGTGGGCGCCATCGCCTACCGGCAGCTGCCGCTCTCCGCGCTGCCCGAGGTGGCCTATCCGACCATCCAGGTGCAGACCTTCTATCCCGGCGCGAGCCCCGAGGTCATTACGTCCGCCATCACCTCGCCCTTGGAAAAGCAATTCGGTCAGATGCCCGGCCTGAACCAGATGTCCTCGACGAGCTCGGGTGGGGCCTCCGTCATCACTCTGCAATTCAACTTGGCGCTCGCCATCGACGTCGCCGAACAGGAAGTGCAGGCGGCAATCAGCGCCGCGCAGAATCTTCTGCCGCAAGACCTGCCGGCCCCGCCGATATATGCCAAGGTGAATCCCGCCGACGCTCCGGTGCTGATTCTGGGTATCACCTCGAAGGTGATGCCGCTCACCGAGGTGGAGGATCTCGCCGATACGCGCATCGCCCAGAAAATCTCTCAGCTCAAGGGCGTGGGCGTCGTCAGCATCAGCGGCGGGCAACGCCCGGCAGTGCGGGTCGTGGTGAACCCTCGCGCAGTGGCCGCCTACGGCTTGAATCTCGACGACCTGCGCACGACCATCAACAACGCCAACCAGAATGGGCCGAAAGGCACGCTCGACGGCCCGACCAGCGCCTATACGGTCAACACCAACGACCAGATCCGCAACGCCGAGGATTACGGCAGCGTGGTGATCGCCTATAAAAACGGGGCGCCGGTGCGGCTTCGCGATGTCGCCACGCTGATCTCGGGCGCGGAGAACGCCAAACTCGGCGGCTGGATGAATACGACGCCGGCCTTGATCATGAACGTGCAGCGCCAGCCCGGCGCCAACGTGGTCGACGTGGTCGACCGAATTCACGATCTGCTGCCTTCGTTGCAGGCCGCCATGCCGGTGGGCGTGGATGTCGCCGTGCTCACCGACCGCACCACGACCATCAGGGCGTCCGTCGCCGACGTCGAATTCGAATTGGCGCTCGCCGTGGTGCTGGTGGTGCTGGTGATTTATCTGTTCTTGCGCAATGTTCCGGCAACCATCATCCCCAGCCTGTCGGTGCCGCTATCGCTGATCGGCACCTTCAGCGTCATGTATCTGGCGAATTTCTCCTTAAATAACCTGTCGCTGATGGCATTGACGATCGCCACCGGCTTCGTCGTCGACGATGCCATCGTGATGATCGAAAACATCTCCCGTTACATCGAGCTTGGATTCGCGCCGCTCGAGGCCGCGCTCAAGGGCGCCGGGCAAATCGGCTTCACCATCATTTCGCTCACCGTCTCGCTGATCGCGGTGCTGATTCCGCTGCTGTTCATGCAGGATGTGGTCGGTCGGCTGTTTCGCGAGTTCGCGGTGACGCTCGCCGTCACGATTCTGATTTCCGCGGTCGTCTCGCTGACGCTGGTGCCCATGTTGTGCGCAAAACTGCTCAAACACCGGCCGCCGGAGGCTACGCGCGCACAAACGGACACGGGGCGGTGGTTCGCGGCGCTGGTCGAATGGTACGGGCGAAGGCTGACCTGGGTGCTCGATCATCAGCGCGCGACGCTGTATGTCGCAGCCGGCACGCTCGCGCTCACGGCGATTCTGTACGTGCTGATTCCGAAGGGCTTCTTTCCTGATCAGGACACCGGATTGATTCAGGGCGTGTCCGAGGCCAGCCAATCGATCTCCTACGCCGCCATGGCGGAGCGTCAGCAGACTCTTGCCGCCGCCATTCTCGCCGATAAGGACGTCGCGAGCCTCTCGTCGTTCATCGGCATTGACGGCAATAACGTCACGCTGAACAGCGGGCGTTTCCTGATCAATCTGAAACCGCGCAACAAGCGCGATTCGAACGTCGCCGAGGTGATCCGCCGCCTGCGCGGCGAAACCTCCGCGATCCCGGGCATCACACTGTACATGCAGCCGGTGCAGGATCTGACCCTCGACACCACCGTGAGCCGCACTCAGTATCAATTCACCCTGGAAAGCGCGGACGCCGCGGCGTTGTCCGCCTGGACACCGAAGCTGCTTGGCGCCTTGCGCCAGCAGAGCGAACTTGCCGATGTGGTCAGCAACCAGGAAGACAATGGCCTTGCCGCCTACGTCACCATCGATCGGGACAGCGCGGCGCGTCTCGGCATCACCGTGGGGACCGTGGACAACGCGCTCTACGATGCTTTCGGCCAGCGGATCGTCTCCACCATCTTCACGCAGTCGAACCAGTACCGGGTCATTCTCGAAGCCGATCCTGCCTCGTACCGTTCCGTCGACTCGCTCGCGTCCATTTACGTGCCCTCCGCGGGCGGCGGACAGGTGCCCCTATCCGCAATCGCCAAGGTGGACGTTCAAACCCGGCCGCTGCTCATCAATCATCTGGCGCAATTTCCGGCGACCACCGTATCGTTCAATCTCGCTCCAGGTGCCTCGCTCGGCGCCGCAGTCGCCGCCATCGAATCGGCCGAACTCGCCGTCGGGCTGCCGGCGAGCATACGCACCACCTTTCAAGGAGCCGCGCTCGCATTCCGCAGCAACTTGACCAACGAGCTTCTGCTGTTGGTCGCCGCGGTGCTGGTGATGTACATCGTGCTCGGCATGCTCTACGAGAGTTTCGTTCATCCCATCACGATTCTCTCGACGCTGCCCTCGGCCGGCATCGGCGCCCTGCTCGCTCTGATGCTGGCGGGGGACGATCTGACCATCATTGCGCTCATCGGCATCATCCTGTTGATCGGCATCGTCAAGAAGAACGCGATACTCATGATCGACTTCGCCGTTGACGCAGAGCGTATTCAGCACCTGCCCCCGCGGGAGGCGATCTATCAGGCGTGTCTGCTGCGGTTTCGTCCAATCTTGATGACCACCGTGGCGGCCATATTCGGCGCGTTGCCCTTGATGTTCGGCTGGGGCATCGGCTCGGAGCTGCGCCATCCGCTCGGCATAAGCATCGTCGGCGGCCTGTTGGTGAGTCAGGTGCTGACGCTGTTCACGACGCCGGTGATCTACCTAGCATTCGACCGCTTGGCGGTGCGTCTGCGGGGCCGGGCGGCGGCCGAGATTCCCGGCGAACCGCTGGCGGATTCTCCCCTATGAACATTTCGGCGCCATTCATCCACCGGCCCGTGGCCACCACCCTGCTGACCGTCGGCGTCGCGCTGTGCGGCGCGGTGGCCTTCATGCTGCTGCCGGTGGCGCCGCTGCCGCGCATCGACGTGCCGGCCATCTTCGTCTCGGCCCAGCTGCCGGGGGCGAGTCCCGAGGTGATGGCGAGCACGGTGGCCACTCCTTTGGAGCGGCATCTCGGCGCCATCGCCGACGTCGATGACATGACCTCGACCAGCGGGGTGGGTACGGCCAGCGTTCAACTGACATTCGGGGTCGATCGCGATATCGACGGCGCCGCGCGCGACGTCCAGGCCGCCATCGTGGCGGCGCATGCGGATCTGCCCTCCTCGCTGACCCGCAATCCCACATACCGCAAAATCAACAGCGCGCTGTTTCCCGTCATGGCCATCGCCATGACCTCCGATGTGCTCACACAGGGCCAGATCTACGACGCGGCCGACGCGGTCATTTCACAGCGCCTGTCGCAAATCCAGGGAGTCGGCGGCGTCAACGTCAACGGCAGCGCGCTGCCCGCCGTACGCGTGGAAATCAACCCGCTGGCGCTCTCCAAGTACGGCATCGGCCTACAGGACGTGCGCGCCGCCATTTCCAACAGCAACGCCAACGCGCCCAAGGGCGCCATCGAATCCGATCAGCTGCACTATCAGATCTACACCAACGACAATGCGCGCGACGCCGCTCCCTACCGCGATTTGATCATCGCCAACCGCAACGGCGCCACGGTGCGCTTGGGCGATGTCGCCAAAGTACTGGACATGCAGGACGGCGCGACCGAAAACATCCGCACCTACGGCCTGTACAACGGCAAACCCGCCGTATTCGTCACGGTCTTCCAGCAGCCCGGCGCCAACGTCATCGAGATGATCGACGCCGTGAAAGCCGAGCTGCCGCTGCTCAAGAGCTCAATAGATCCGAAGATCGACTTGGTGGTCACCTTCGATCGCTCGATCACCATTCGCGCCTCGCTGCGGCAGGTGGAACAGACCCTGTTGCTCGCCGTCGCCATGGTGATTTTGGTGGTCTACGTATTCCTGAACAGCTATCGCGCCGCGTTGATTCCGGCGCTGGTGGTGCCGGTGTCGTTGATCGGCACCTTCGGAGCGATGTATCTGCTCAATTACACGCTCGACAATTTTTCCCTGATGGCGCTCACCATCGCGACCGGATTCGTGGTGGACGACGCGATCGTGGTCATGGAAAATACCACCCGGCACATCGAAGCGGGCATGACGCGTATGCGCGCCGCCTTGCTGGGCGCGCAGGAAGTCGGCTTCACCGTCGTATCCATGAGCCTGTCCTTGGTTGCGGTGTTCATTCCGTTCATGTTCGCAGGAGGGATCGTCGGACGGATATTCAAGGAGTTCACCGTCACCCTGTCGATTGCGATCTTGATCTCGCTGGCAGTTTCGCTGACCACCACGCCGATGATGTGCTCGCTGCTGCTCGACCGCGACGGCCGCCGCAAGCCGACGCGCTTTGCTCAAGGCTTCGAGCGCGGTTTCGAGCGCCTGCGGCGCGGCTACGTGAGCACTCTCGACTGGGCGCTCGACCATCCGCGCGCCATGCTGCTGACGCTCATCGCCACGATCGGGCTCAATGTCTATTTGTACGTCGTCATTCCGAAGGGGCTCTTTCCGCAGCAGGATACCGGCCAGCTGCAGGGCGGCATTCGCGGCGACGCGACCAGCTCGTTTCAGCTGATGAAGCGCAAGTTGCAGGAAGCGGCGCACATCGTTCAGCAGGACCCGGCGGTCAGCACCGTGACTGGTTCGGTGGGCGGCGGCGGCTTCGGGCCCTTTGGCGGCGGCGGTGCGAATGCGAACCTCACCATCGCGCTCAAGCCGCTGTCCGAAGGGCGCGTTTCGGCCGATCAAGTCATCGCCCGATTGCGGCCGAAGCTCGCACGAGTCACGGGCGTGACGACTTTCCTGCAGGCGGTCCAGGATGTGCGCAGCGGCGGCCGATCCGCCAACTCGCAGTATCAATACACCTTGCTCGGCGATGATTTGACCGAATTGCGGGCCTGGTCGCAGAAGCTGCGTCTCGCCATGCAGGGCATGCCGGAAATCACCGACGTGGATACGGATATGCAGCCGGGGGGATTGGAGGCCGACTTGGTGGTCGACCGCGACAGCGCATCGCGCCTGGGACTCACCGAAGTTCAAATCGACAATGCGCTGGGCGATGCATTCGCTCAGGCCCAGGTTTCGACGATCTATAATCCGTTCAGCCCGCAGCAATACCACGTGGTCATGGAAGTGGCGCCGGAATTTTGGCAAAACCCTGAGGTTCTGCGCGAGTTGTATGTCAGCACCTCCGGCGGCGCCGTGACCGGCACCCAGGCGACTCAGCCGCTGGCGGGAACGACGCAGCTCGCCGCGAGCCGTACCGGCGGTGCCGCCGGCGCTACCGGGGCGGGCGGCGCGGGCTCGGCCTCGAGCGCGGCAGTGGCCCAGGATGCGGCGCGAAATTTTGCGGCAAATTTCTTGGCAAACCGCGGCGCCGACAATACCTCGACCGGCTCGGCGGTGAGCGTGGTCCCGGAAACGCTGGTGCCGTTCGCGGCCTTCAGCCATTTTCTCACCGGCACCACGCCGGTGAGCGTCAACCACACCGGCACGTCCGTGTCGACGTCCATAGCATTCAATCTGCCCGAGGGCGTGGCGATCGGCACGGCGCTCGCGGCGATCGAACGCAAGATGAGCGAAATCCATGTGCCGATCACCATTCGCGGCGGCACCTATGGCACCGCCAATCTTTTCCAGCAAAATAACAGCAACACTCCGCTGATGCTGCTCGCCGCGCTCGCGGCGATCTACGTCGTGCTCGGCGTGCTCTACGAAAGCTACTCCCAGCCGCTGACCATTCTCTCCACTCTGCCCTCCGCCGGCGTCGGCGCGCTGCTCGCACTGATGGCCACCGGCACCGAGTTCAGCATCATCGCCTTTTTGGGCATTTTGCTGTTGATCGGCATCGTGAAGAAAAACGCCATCATGATGGTGGACTTTGCGCTCGATGCGGAGCGCAACCTTGGCATGAATCCGCGTCAGGCCATCGCACACGCCTGCTCGCTGCGCTTCCGGCCCATCATGATGACCACCTGCGCCGCCATCGCCGGCGCGCTCCCCTTGGCGGTTTCCTACGGCAACGGCACCGAGATGCGCCGGCCCTTGGGGATTGCCATCGTCGGCGGACTCATTGTCAGCCAGCTGCTGACGGTGTACACCACACCGGTGGTCTACTTGTACGTGCATCGCTACCGCAAGGGCCGAAAGTCCACCAGCCAGGGGCCGGCAGCGGGACATACCGGCCGTGGGGCGAGTGGCGCCGGTTTTGATCCCGCGCAGGCGGGAACCTGATGCGCGCGCGGCAACTTTTGGCGGCGGGGGCGGGAATCGCGCTCATCACGGCGTGCGCGGTCGGGCCCGACTATAAAAGGCCCGCATTCGACGCAGCACCCGCCTACAAGGAGCAGAGCGATTGGAAGCCGAGCGAGCCGAGCGATGCCATCAATCGCGGCCCGTGGTGGGATATTTATAATGACGAGGTGCTCGATCAGCTCGAAGCGAAGATCGACATTTCGAACCAGAACGTCAAAGCGGCGGTGGCGGCATACGATCAAGCGCAGGCGTTGGTCCGGCAGGCTCAGGCAGGCTACTGGCCGACCGTCGCAGCGAGCGCGACCCGGCTGCGCGGCGGCGCGGGTCGCGGCAGCGGCGGATCCGGCGTCACTTCCAACGGCATCACCACGGTCACTCAAAGCTCGTCCACGGTGACCAGTAACAGCGTCGGCGTTTCCGCCAATTGGACCCTCGACATCTGGGGCCAAATCCGCCGCACGGTCGAGAGCGATCGCGCCTCCGCACAAGCGAGCGCCGCCGCACTCGCCGCCGCCGAGCTATCCGCGCAGGCGACCCTGGCCACCGATTATTTCGAATTGCGCGCTCAGGACCAATTGCAAAGGCTGCTGGACGATACGGTCACCGCCGAGCAGCAATCTTTGAAGATCACCGAAAGCCGCTACCGCTTCGGGGTCGCCGCCAAAGCCGACGTGGTGAGCGCGCAAGCGCAGCTGCTCTCGAGTCAGGCGCAGCAGATCAATGCCAAGATACAGCGTGCGATCCTCGAGCATGCGATTGCGGTATTGATCGGGCTGCAGCCCGCGCAATTCTCCTTGCCACCCGAACCGATGAGACCCGGCGTACCGACCGTGCCCGCGGGAGTACCCTCCACTTTGTTGGAACGACGGCCGGACGTGGCCGAAGCGGAGCGCAAGGTGGCCGCGGCCAATGCGCAAATCGGTGTCGCGACCGCGGCCTACTTTCCGAGTCTGACGCTGTCCGGCTCCGACCAATACACGAGCAGCACGTTGTCGCATCTGATCAGTCTGCCGAATCGCGCCTGGTCGCTCGGGCCCTCGCTCGCCGAGACGCTGTTCGACGCCGGATCGCGCCGCGCACAGGTGGCCCAGGCGCGTGCCGCCTATGAGGCGAGCGTCGCCAACTATCGGCAGACCGTGCTGTCCGGGTTCGAGCAAGTCGAGGATGAGATCGCCACTTTGCGCATCCTGGAACAGCAGGCGGTGATCGAAGAGTCGGCCGTGAAGGCGGCCAGGGAGGCCGAATTGCTCACGCTCAATCAGTACAAGGCGGGCACGGTTCCCTACAGCAGCGTGATCACCGCGCAAACCACCCGCTTAAGCTCCGAGGAAACCGCTCTCACGGTGCTGTCGAGCCGCCTGCAGGCGAGCGTGGTGCTGATCGAAGCCTTGGGCGGCGGCTGGAATTCGAGCCAGTTGCCGCATTGAGCGGCCGCCGCTAGTCGCCGTCGAACTGCCGCAAGATAGACGCGGGCAGCGGTTTGTTGAAATCGGGCGGTATCTTGATTTTGCCTTTGAGCTGGCCCAGGTGCTTCTTTGTGACGCTCGCTTCTATGGGCACCAGCCTCGCCATGGGCTTGCCCGCCTTGGCGATGACGATCTCCTTGCCCGCAGCCACCTATTCCACGATCCGGGAGAGGTGGGTCCTAGCTTCGTGAATATTGATGATCGTGGCCATGATTACTCTTTATAACTGAGGTCTAGAATTAATTATTCCTTGAGAAATGGATTGATCAATCGCAGCCGGCCACCGATTAGTTGTCCGTGCTGCAGATCCTCCGAGTAGAATTTATCGAGGCCGGCAATCAAGGCGGATGCGATTAACATCGAATCGTACAGCGAGAATCCGTAACGACCACTTATTTCTATGCCGCGATCGTGCGTTGCCAGAGTGACCGGCTCCACGTCACAGACAGCTCGGACCGTGCCCAGGAACTCCACCACGTCGCGCAGCGGCGCCGCCGAATTTGCGGCTGGGATCTCCCTGGTAATGGGCGCGGATGAACGCCAGGATCTTCCACAGATCGTCGGAATTCTTGAGCGCGGCGCCGAACGGGGGCATCGGCGCCACGATGCTTTCGTGGCCCTTGCGGCTGTAGCCTTGAGCTTGTAATCCGTCGCTGCCGAGTGCGATCAGCCGGAACAGGGTGTCATCGTCGCCGCCGTACACCCAGATGTCGTTCGTGACCGGCGGGCCCAGGCCGCCGCCGCCGGCGGGCCCGTGGCAGCCGCTGCACGAACTGCTGCCGAACAGCGCCTCGCCTTGAGCGACGATGTCTGCCTGAGTGTCCTTGTAGGGATTGACCAGGGTTCCCTTGGGCGCGCTCTTGATGAGATCCAACGGCGAGATTTTGGCGTAGTCGGCCGGCGGCGGATCGGCCGCCGCGGTACGCACGCCGGTGAGCGCGAATGGGAGCGCGATGAGGGCCATGATTATCCCGCCTGGAATGCTTTTCACCGTGTTTCTCCTAAGGTCGAATCGTGGGCTGCGTGCGCCGGCAATCGGCGTCGGCATCGGCGCCCACGATATTCACTCCCGCCGGATAACGTAGATACAATGGCCGCGTCGGAAGGTCAACCGGCCACGCAAGCAACAACGAACGAGCGACGAATTCATGAAAACCAAAGCAGCCATAGCATACGCGGCCGGCAAGCCGCTCGAGATCGTCACGGTGGACCTCGCGGGGCCTCGCGCCGGTGAGGTATTGATCGAGATCAAGGCGACCGGCATCTGCCACACCGACGAGTTCACGCGCTCCGGAGCGGATCCGGAAGGACTTTTTCCCGTTATTTTCGGCCATGAAGGCGCGGGCATCGTGGTGGATGTCGGGCCCGGCGTCACCGCGGTCAAGAAGGGCGATCACGTCATTCCGCTCTACACGCCGGAATGCCGCCAATGCAAATCGTGCCTCTCGCAGAAGACCAA
>Ga0207927_1001387_pt1 | contig 10372 bp, 9 predicted proteins | sample NGESurdeep072012_2_FD_184456 | JGI IMG/M metagenome (GOLD analysis project Ga0207927, IMG submission 184456) | Arctic peat soil microbial communities from Barrow, Alaska - NGEE Surface sample 210-2 deep-072012 (SPAdes) | ecosystem: Environmental > Terrestrial > Soil > Wetlands > Peat ... | reverse complement strand
CGGCGCCCTGCCGACGATCTACGCGGCCGTCGCAGACATCCCGGGTAACAGCTTCGCGGGGCCGAGCGGGTTCATGGAGCAGCGCGGGCCGGCCAAGCTCGTCGGCCGCTCCGAGGCGGCACAGGACGCCGACGCCGCCCGCCGGCTGTGGGATCTCTCCGAGGAGCTGACCGGCGTGCGCTTCGGGCTCAACGTCGCCGCCACGACCTAGGCGGCCGCGCGGCCTCTAGGAGTCGGACAGACGCGCGAGCAGCGGGATCGCTTCGGCGAGCGTGCGCTGCTCGCGCTCGGAGCAGCCGTCGACGATCGCTCCGATCAACCACCCCTCCCGCTGGCGGCGGTCGGCGGCGAGCGTGGCGCGTCCGAGATCGGTCAGCTCGAGCAGCGCACGGCGCCCGTCGGCGGGATCGGGGCGGCGGTCGATGAGTCCGGCGGCTTCGAGCTCGGCGACAGTCTGGGCCATCGACTGCGGCCGCACGCGCTCGGAGGCCGCGAGGTCGCTCGTCCCCCGCGGGCCTTCGCGGTCGAGGCGACCGAGGACCGAGCCCTGGGGCAGGGAGAAGCGGTGCTCGGCGCGCAGCCGCCGGACGAGCTGACCGAGCACGACCCGGAGCTCGCTGGCGACTGAGGGGACATCGACGGGCGCGGCCACAGGGCTGTGGATCATACAGGGCGCACAGGCAACCTGTGCAGTTTGCCTGTATAATATTTAGAGTGAGTGCGAGCTCGGAGACCAGCCCTCCCGCAAACGGAGACCGCGCGGCGACGGCGAGGACGAGCGATCGCTACAAGTGGATCGCGCTCTCGAACGTGACCCTCGGCGTGCTGCTGGCGACGCTCGACGGGTCGATCACGCTGATCGCGATGCCGGACATCTTCCGCGGCATCCACCTCGATCCGCTGGTGCCCGCGAACAGCTTCTACCTGCTGTGGATGATCCTCGGTTTCCTGGTCGTGACGAGCGTGCTGATCGTGAGCTTCGGGCGGCTGGGCGACATGTACGGCCGCGTGCGCATGTACAACCTCGGCTTCGTCGTCTACACGCTCGCCTCGCTCGCCCTGACGGTCGACTGGATGACGGGACCGTCGGGCGCGATCTACCTGATCGCCTTCCGCGTAGTCCAGGGTGTCGGCGCGGCCTTCCTGCTGGCCAACTCAGCCGCGATCCTGACCGACGCCTTCCCCGCCAACCAGCGCGGGATGGCGCTGGGAATCAACAACATCGTGGGCGTCAGCGGCATGTTCATCGGGCTGATCCTGGGTGGCCTGCTCGCGCCGATCGACTGGCGCCTGGTCTTCCTGATCTCCGTCCCGGTAGGGCTGTTCGGCACCGTGTGGGCGTATCTGAAGCTCGAGGAGCGCAGCCGGCCGAAACCGGCCCGCGTCGACTGGGGCGGGAACCTGACGTTCGCGCTCGGCCTGGTCCTGATCATGGTCTCGGTGACATACGGGATCCGCCCCTACGGCTCCCACGCGACCGGGTGGAGCAGCCCGCGAGTGCTCCTGCTGCTGCTCGGCGGGGCCGCCTCGCTGGTCATCTTCGCGGTGATCGAGCGACGGGTGCCCGAGCCGATGTTTCGCCTGCCCCTGTTCCGCATCCGGGCGTTCACGTTCGGGACGCTCTCGACGTTCCTCTCGGCCGTCTCACGAGGCGGGCTGATGTTCATGCTGATCATCTGGCTGCAGGGGATCTGGCTGCCCCAGCACGGCTATGACTTCACCGAAACACCCCTGTGGGCCGGCATCTACATGCTCCCGCTGACACTCGGGATGCTCGTCGCGGGACCCACCTCGGGATACCTCTCCGACCGCTTCGGCGCGCGCTGGTTCGCGACCGGCGGGATGCTGGGCGCGGCGCTCAGCTTCGTGCTGCTGATGCTGCTCCCGATCGACTTCCCCTTCCCCCTGTTCGCGCTCGTGCTGGCACTGACGGGCGTCTCGATGGGCATGTTCGCCTCGCCGAACCGGGCTGCCGTCATGAACAGCCTGCCGCCGGGGGACCGCGGCGCGGGCGGCGGCATGAACCAGACTTTCCAGAACTCGGCCCAGGTCCTCTCGATCGGCATCTTCTTCACGCTGATGATCCTCGGTCTCGCGAGCAGCCTCCCCCATGCGATGGCGACGGGGCTGCAGGAACACGGCGTCGGCGCCACGACCGCGCACCGCGTCGGGGCGCAGCCCCCGGTCTCGATCCTGTTCGCCGCGTTCCTCGGCTACAACCCGATTCAACACCTGCTCGGCGCCCACGTCCTGGGCTCGCTCTCGGCGGCCAACCAGGCGACGCTCACGGGCCGCTCGTTCTTCCCCCACCTGATCTCGGCGCCGTTTCGCAGCGGCCTGCACGAGGCCTTCCTGTTCGCGATCGTCGCCTGCCTGATCGCGGCGGCGGCATCGCTGATGCGCGGCGGCACCTACCACTACGCCGAGCCGGCGCACACCGGCACGGTTGGGCGTGAGGGCAGGCGCGCGCCGAGCACGACAGTCCGGGTCCCGACCAGTTAGGAGCAACATGCGCGTTCAGTGATATGGCCAGTCGGCGTTTCGCCTGAGCACCGCCGAGCAGACGGTGATGATCGACCCCTTCGGAGACCTCTCGGCGATGGCGGGCCGGGGGATCACATGGGAGTACCCTGCGATCGAGGGCGTGACGGCCGACCTGCTGCTCGTGACCCACGAGCACGTCGACCACAACGGCGTCGAGGCGATCGGCGGCGAGCCACTGCTCGTGCGCTCGACCGCCGGGCGTATCGAGTCGCCGCTCGGCGAGGTCACGGCGATCGCCTCCGAGCACGACGACGCGGCGGGCACGGAGCGCGGCCCGAACACGATCTTCGCGTTCGCGCTCGATGGGCTGCGGGTGTGCCACTTCGGCGACTTCGGCCAATCCGAGCTGCGCCCCGAGCAGGCGACGGCGATCGGCGAGGTCGACCTGCTGATCCTCCCCGTCGGCGACGGTCCGACTGTCGGCGCGCTCCAGGCGCACGCGATCGTCGAGCGGCTGCGTCCGCGCTGGGTCGTGCCGATGCACTACCGCACCAAGCGCATCAGCTTCCTGGAGACGGCCGACCCGTTCCTCGATCTCTGCAACCATGTCGAGCGTCTCTCGAGCGCGGGCTTCGAGACGGCCGAACTGCCCGCTCGGGACGCTCCGCTCGCCGTCGTGCCCGCCGCGCCCTAGCAGGGCGAGCGAGTGCTCGAGCTCAGTACGCCTCGACCGCGCTCGGCTCGGACTCGGAGTGGCGCGGGCTCCGTCGGCGTGGGCGCCGGGTGCCGGGATCGTCGCGGGGCGCAGGACGACGACCGCGATGAACAGGGCGAACGTGACGAGGCCCGCCCCCGTGAGATAGGCGAGGTGATATCCGGAGTTCAGCGCCGCGTCATTGGATGCGCCGGCCGCCAGCCGGTCGCTCGTCCGCTGTGAGGCGAGCGTGGCGAGGACGGCCAGGCCGATCGCACCACCGACCTGGACGCTGGTGTTGACGATGCCGGACGCGAGCCCCGAGTCACTGGGCGTCGCTCCCGAAATGGCGAGCGTCATCAACGAAGGGAAGCCGAGGCCGATCAGCACCATGGCCGGGAGGATGTCCGAGGCGTAGGTCGCGCGAACGGGGGTCTGGGCGAACAGGAGCAGCCCGGCGATGATGGCCACGAGGCTGGCGATCAGGCCACGGCCGCGACCCGAAGCGGAGCATCAGCGGCCCCGCAACTCGCGGCTACGCCCATACGCAACCTTCTACACGCCGCCGCGCCACGTTCACAGCGAGGCCGACATCGGCCCTGGCCTACGTCACGAGACCAGCGCTTCGATCCCATGGTGAGGTAACCGGGTGTCGGACGGCCGGCGGGAGACTCCCCCGAGAGGAGTCTCCATGTCGCCAAATGTTGCGCTGAAGACCTCTGGCATTCGTCGGTGGCATGGCGCCCCTCACGCCGCGGGTGACTCGGCGAGAACCTCGTACAGGGCAGCAACGTCACGATGCAGGTAGCCGAGCGAGCTCGCTCTGGTGAGCATCTCCCCCGCGACTGCGGCCGACGGGAGAGGAACCGCGAGCTCATCAGCTTCCTCACGTGCAAGGCAAATGTCCTTCGCCATCAGCGCGATGTCGAACCACGCGTGCTCGGGAAGGTCGAGAAGCAGCGGCACGCGCGCCTTGAGCATCGGCGACCCGATAGAACTCGTGCTCATGACCTCGGCCGCGAGTCCCCTGTCTATTCCCCCGCGTTCAGCGAGCAGCAGACCCTCGCTGAAAGCGAGTGTCTGCACGGCGAGGCTGATGTTGACCGCGAGCTTGATCAGCAGGCCTTGGCCGTTAGTGCCGACGTGTGTGACGGCCTGCCCGAGCTCATGAAGCAGCGGCTCGACCGTTGCGAATGCCGTTTCGCCTCCACCGACGAAGATCGCCAGCGTCCCGCTCTCGGCCTGGGGAATGCTCCCGGAGACGGGAGCGTCGAGCATCTGTGCACCAAGCGAGTCGACCCGTGCGGCGAGCTCTCGGCTGGCCCGTGGGCTGACTGTGCTCATGTCGAGGTAGACCTTCCCCTCCTGCAGCCCGGCGAGGATCCCGTCGGGGCCCAAGGTGATCGCCTCGAGCGCCGCGTCGTCGGTGACCATGCTGAAGGTGAGGCCTGCCGCCGCGGCGACTTCGCGGGGCGTTTCACGCCATTGGAGGCCGCGGTCGATCAGAGGCTGCGCCTTGGACCTGGTGCGGTTCGTTCCGTACAGCTCGTTGCCTGAGTCGAGCAGCCGGCCGGCGATCCGGCTGCCCATCGCTCCGAGCCCGACAAACCCGACGCTGCTCATCGGACACCTCCTTCGATCTCGGCTATGTCCTGGTCGGTGAGATCGAGGCCCGCGCCAGGCAGGATCGGGTCGACCTGATCGGGCCTGCGGAAGCCGACGATCGCGGCGTCGACCGCGGGGTGGCGCAGCGTCCACGCGACCGCGACCGCGCCCGGCGTTGTGCGGTGGCGCTCGGCGACTGCCCTCAGGCGCTCGACCAGCTCGAGGTTGGCCGACAGCTGCGGATCGTTGAACCGTGCGTCGCGCTTGCGCCAGTCCTCGTCGGCCAGGCTTTCGACGCGCGCGCGGGTCATCCCGCCGCTGAGCATCCCCGACCCCATCGGCGAGTAGACGATCACCCCGATCCCTTCACGCTCGGCGAACGGCAGGAGCTCCTGCTCGACCTCTCGCTCGATCAGCGAGTACTGGGGCTGCAGCGTCTCGACGGGGGCGATCTGCCGGACCTGGCGCAGCTGCTCGACGTCGAAGTTGGAGACGCCTATGTGGCGTACGAGACCCTGCTCCCTGAGCTCGGCGAGCGCCGCCCACCCCTCCTCGATCTCCGCCGCCGGGATCGGCCAGTGGATCTGGTACAGGTCGATCGCATCCACCCCGAGCCGCTGCAGGCTCTGCTCCGCCTCGCGGAGCACCGAGTCGCGCTTCAGACTGTGCAGGACGGTGCGGTCGGGTCCTTCCGGCAGCGAGCACTTGGTGAACACGTACGGTCGCTCGGCGACTCCTGCCAATGCGCGCCCGACCATCTGCTCGGAGCGGCCGAACCCGTAGGCGGCGGCAGTGTCGATCCAGTTGATTCCCTGCTCGAGCGCATGTTGGATCGCGGCGATCGACTGCTCATCGTCCTGGGGACCCCAGCCGAACTCCCAGTCCCCGCCTCCGATCGCCCACCCGCCGAATCCGATGCGGGTGATCTCGAGGTCTGTCTGGCCGAGCTGTGTCGTCTTGAGTGCTGTCTGAAACATGGTTGCTCCTCTCAGGTGGAGATGGGTTGTGGTTGTGAAGATAGGTGGCCGGCGCGGCGACCGAGTAGCGCGGGTGTGGCGGCGAGGATTCCGAGGGTGAGCAGTCCTGCGAACACGAGCAGGCTCACGCGCGTGGAGGCGACCTGGGTCAGTGCGCCGAGGCCGATCACCGGTCCGGCGAGACCCAGGTAGCACGCCAGGAACAGGCCTGCCAGCGCCTCGGCGCGGTGCTCTTGGGAGGAGATCTCCACCACGGTGGCGATCGCGCCCTTGAACATGAGCCCGGCGCCGGCGCCGACGACAATGTCGCCAGCCAAAAAGACGCCGAAGCTTGGCGAGGGCAGCCATACCGCGATCGTCAACAGCCCAAGCCCCGCCAGCAGCGTCGGGACCGCGGCGGCCAGCAACTGTTGAGTCGTGCGTGAGGCGGTCAGTGTCTGGGCGAGCGCCGCGGTGGCGAACACGGCAAACGAGACGGCACCGGCCAGTGCATGCGAGGGCTGGTGGAGTGTCCCGGCGAGGAAGCTCGGCGCCAGCGAGGTCAGTAGCCCGAAGACCGCGAACGTAATCGCGGCGCCAAGCGCGGCGGCGAGGAAACGACCACGGGAGCGCGCCGGTACCGACACCCGCTGCGGGCGGTAGCGAGGTCGCGGCGTCGGCCGACCGCGCGTCTCGGGCGCGACGAGCAGCGCCACCGCCGCGAGCAGCAGTGCGGCGGTGAGGACCACAAACGGCACCCGCAACGCGGGGCTAGCCCACTGTGCCAGCAAACCCGCGATCAGCGCGCCCAGGCCAAGGCCTCCCAGGTTGGCGCCTGTCGCGACTGTCTGCGCGCGCCGGCCACCAGACCCGCTGAGCTCCGACAGCCAGGCCGTGGCGGTCGCGCCGGGGGCGGTCGTTGACCCAGAGCTCAGCCGTGGAGGATCGTGAACGTCGCCGAGCGCGAGTTGGACTTCTGTCCGCTAACGGTGCGGGCGGTGATCGTCGCCCGGTAGGTGGCGGCGCTCAGCGCGGTGCGCCCGATCCGCCCGCTGAACGCGATCGTGTTCGAGCCGGCCTTTGCGTTGCGGGTCAGCGTGCCGGCTCGGGTGGTGATCGTGCAGCGCTTCTTCTTGGCGTTTGCCTTCGTCTGCGCGACGCACTTCTTGCCGATGAGGCGCCCTGGCGTCTGGCGCTCGATCACGATCGTCGCGGTGCTCGCTTGAGAGACCGTGCGACCTAGAGCGGCTACTGCCGCAGGGCTCGGCCGGCTCGGGCCCAGCGTCGGCCGGCTCGGGCCCGCGCGGTCGTGGTCGATCGGGCGTGCGTCGCTCGGACGGTCGCCCTCAGAGCGGCAACGTCGGCGGGCGTCAGGGGTGGTGCGAGCATGTAACCCTGGCCTTCGTCGCAGTCGAGCGCGGCGAGCTTGTCCAGCTGACCGTCGGTCTCGATGCCCTCGCCGACTACGGTCATTCCGAGCGCATGCGCCATCGCAGTGACGGCGGCGATGATCTCGCCGTCGCGGGACCGTCCACCGATCTCCGCTACGAAGCTGCGGTCAACCTTGAGGATGTCGGTGCGCAGTTGCTGCAGATGTGCGAGCGTCGAATATCCCGTTCCGAAGTCGTCGAGCGCAAGATGCACGCCCAGTGCCGCGAGGGACTCGACCACCTTGTCTGCGTGCCCGAGCTCGGCGATCAGCGCGGTCTCGGTGATCTCGAGGCACAGTCGCGAAGGCATGATCCCGTGGCGCTCGAGGACGGCGGAAACGCGGTCGGGCAGCCCTGGGTCGATGAGGTCGCGGCCCGAGATGTTGACCGAGATCATGAAGTCATCCCAGGGGTCATCGTCGCTTTCCCACGCCGCCAGTTGGCGGCACGCTTCATCGAGAACGAACGAGTCGATCTGTCCGATCAGGCCGCGCTCCTCGGCGAGCGGAATGAACTCGGCGGGGAGGACGACCCCTCGTTGCGGGTGGCGCCAGCGCACGAGGGCCTCGGCGCCGCTCAGTGAGCCGTCGTCGAGGCGGAACAGCGGTTGGTAGAGGACGAACAGCTCCGAGCCCTCGATCGCGCGGACCAGCTCGGCGGCGAGGCCGACGGTCGACTCGGCTCCGAGGTCGATCTCGGCGTCGAACACCTGGAAGCGGTTGCGGCCGGCTCGCTTGGCGGCGTACATCGCGATGTCGGCACGCCGGATGAGCTCGCCAGGATCGACATGCGGATCGTCGGTGACGACGACGCCGAGACTACCCGTTACAGTGAGGTCTCGGCCATCGGTCATCGACGGCGCGCGGATCGCCCGCATGACCCGATCGGCGATCAGCCGGAGGTCGTCATCGTCGCTGGGGTGAGCGCAGAGTAGTACGAACTCGTCCCCGCCAAGGCGAGCGACTGTGTCGCCGCGTCGCGCGACATCCGTCAGCCGTCGGCCGACCTCGACCAGTACCCGGTCGCCCGCGTCATGGCCCAGCGAGTCGTTGATGTCCTTGAAGCCATCAAGGTCGATGAACAGCAATCCGACGTGGCCGGATCGACGCTCGAGGCCGACGAGCGCCTGTGCGAGACGGTCCATCAGCGCCACCCGGTTCGCCAGTCCGGTCACCGAGTCGTGCAGCGTCTGGTGGACGAGCGCCTGCTCGGCCTCGATCTGGGCGGTGATGTCGCGGGAGATCCCCCAGGTGCCGATGATCTTGTTGTGCTCGTCGAGCAGCGGCAGCTTGGTTGTCGACACCCAGACATCGGCACGATCGTGGAACGTCTCTCGCTCGACCTTGGCGACCATCGCCCGACCGGTCGCGATCACGCGCTGCTCGTCTTCGAGCGCGGCGAGCGCGTGCGGCGTGCTGAAGATGTCGAAGTCCGTCTTGCCGATCACCTCCTCGAGCGGTCGCCCCTGCGCCAGGGCCGCAAGAAAGCCCGCGCTCACGAGTAGAAACCGGCTCTCGCGGTCCTTGAAGAAGAACCTCTCGTTGGGCTCCGCGACCAGGTTGTGCAGGCACAGGCGCTCGACCTCCTCTTGCGAGGAGAAGCTCGAAGACGGATGAGAACTCAAGACATCCAAGACAAGATCCTGGGAACCGCATGTGTACGTCGCCTTCATCGGCCTCCGCGGCGAGAAGCTTGAGCGAGCAGAGCGGCCGCGGCCAACGCTCTCAACCGTCGTCCGGCCGTCCCCGTGGGTATTGGGCGACACGGGGTTCCCCAAGGACGGGAAGCACTCGCCGAGGGTAAAGCGCCAGTACTCGGGCACGATGGGGAAGATCGGTCACTGTCAGATCGGCGTCTCCGTGCACGCGGTCGGCGCGAAGGGGACGGTGCCGTTGGAGTGGGCGCTGGTACCAGTTCAGGCGGTCAGGGCCCTGAGGGCAGCAGCGACGGCGGGGGCTGGCCGTGGAGGGCTGCGGTGATCGCGGCCAGCAGGCTGTCGTGGAGGTCACGGCCTTGCGGTCGGCAGGTCTCGCGGCCTGTCAGCGCTCGTTCGATGAACCGGTCGCCGTGATCGGTGCGAGTCCCGCCGGTGCGCTTGCGCACGAAAACGGCGACGCTCACGGCTGCTCGAGGTCCATCGCGCGCCGCCTGACGCTCGCTTAAGTGGCTGTGGCTGACGAGCACCGCATCACACCAGATCAATCGTCGAGCGATCATCAGCGCGCCGCCGCCAGACGAGCTCAGAGGCTGATCGAGCGGAACGGCTTGACTACGGCATGAGGATGAGCAGCGTGAGGATGGCGCCGACGAGCACCGCTGAGGCGAGAGCGCCCCGGGAGAGTGAGCGTCGCAGCCGCACCACCGTCGGTTTGATCACTGGCCGGATCCATCGAGCGGGAACCAGTCGCAAGACTGGCCGTTGCCGGCACACCCATGTAACGATTAGCTCTTCCAGCCAACTGTCGATCGCGACGCCCACCCCACTACGCATCGAGCGAGGATAAGCCCGAGATCTCCTCAGCCGCGACCGTGCAAGCCGCCGCCCACGAACCGGCGCGCAAGCCCGCCTTGATCGCGACGGAGTCGACCGCGGGACCACCGAGAGCCGCCACCTGTAGTAGCGGGGGCGGGATTCGAACCCGCGACCTTCGGGTTATGAGGTCGCCCAAGGGGGGGCAGATAGGGCCGGAGGGGCCGTGTTTGCTGGGGTTAGGTCGGACTCGGTTGGGTCGGACTTGCTCAAAACGGAACGCAACCGGGTTCATTGCGGCGGCACCTCGGCAGCGTCCTCACCCGTGGCAGATCTCGACATGAGCCTCCACTTCTACTCTCGGCCCGCGACCATTCGAACGCGTTCGCGTGGGCAAGTGGGGCACCGAGGCGCTATGACGCCCGCTTGGCGGCGTGGCGGCGGGCATAGAGCTTCTCGCGAATCGTCATCGCGCCGGGATGGCCGCCACCTGGCCAAGGAGTCAGCAGGAGCAGCAGCCGCGCATCCGAGGTTGCGCGAACCTCGTGGCGCTCGCCTGGAGCAAACTCGATCAGCAGACCGGCGCCACCGCTCGTGCACTCGCCCGCAGCCGTGGTCACCTCGATGGCGCCCTCGATCACGACGACCCATGCGCGCTCGTGGACCTCGTGCTCCGAGAGCGTCTCGCCGGCTGCGAGGTTGAGTGCGATCGCGCGCGCCGCATCGCTCGAGG
>Ga0207927_1001384_pt1 | contig 10383 bp, 8 predicted proteins | sample NGESurdeep072012_2_FD_184456 | JGI IMG/M metagenome (GOLD analysis project Ga0207927, IMG submission 184456) | Arctic peat soil microbial communities from Barrow, Alaska - NGEE Surface sample 210-2 deep-072012 (SPAdes) | ecosystem: Environmental > Terrestrial > Soil > Wetlands > Peat ... | reverse complement strand
TCGCGCAGCACCTCGGTGGCCAGGGGATCGCCCTCGTCCCATGCCTGCGCCAAGGTTTCGCTGGTGACCTTCTCAACTTTGCCGCCGGCCAATTCCACAATGCGTTTGCCGCGAGTGGCTTCGCGGGCGAGTTTTTCCTGCGCGCGTGCGGCGATGGCCCATCCCGCGGCGAAGGTCTCGATGCATCCCGACTTGCCGCAACGGCAGCGCACGCCGCGATAGTCGATGCTCATGTGGCCGCCTTCACCCGCCGCGCCAGTGCGTCCCAGATAGAGTTGTGCGTTGTAGGTGATAGCGGTTCCAACACCGGTTCCGAGCGTCGCGTAGAACATGCACTTATAGCCTGCACCCGCTCCCCACAAAGCTTCGGCGAGTCCGGCGGCGTTGGCGTCATTGTGAACATGGGTGGGCAACTCATACGCCTTCTGGATCTCCGCTGCTAGCGGGTAGTGATGCCAACAGGGAAGGTTCGAGGGATTGAGCACGGTGCCGGTCTGAGGATCGACGGGGCCGGGAGAAATGAGACCGATGCCTCCAACCCTGACGTCAGGATGAGCCTCGCGGATAGCGTCAATGGCAGCGCGTACGCAGGCCAGCGCCTCGTCGGCGGTACCTCGGGAGTGCATAGGAGTGCGCGTCTTGTGCAGGATTTCGCCTTGCGTGTTGACCAGTCCGGCAGCAACCTTGGTGCCGCCGATATCCACTCCGATGTAAACGTCTCCCGACTCGGGCATGCACGCTCCTGCAAACAGAATATTCGAGTGTGATCTTACGACAGTGTCGCGACGGAGGCTAAGTTCTCGCGTGCGACTTTCGACAGGGTCCGCGAAAAGGTGGAAAATGTAGGCGGACATGAACGAGTCATGCAAGACGGAAGCATCGTGCCGAGCTCCGGAACTGGCGAACGTTGCCGGCGTGGAAGAGTGTAACGCCATCATCGATGGAGTGAGGTGGCGCTATCTGCATGCCGGCAGCGGTCCGGCCCTGTTGCTGGTGCACGGTTTCATGGGTTACTCATTCTCGTGGCGCTTTGTCATGCTAGAGCTGGCGCGACACTTCTCGGTGTACGCCGTGGATCTGCCGGGTTGCGGGTTTTCCGAGCGAAGCGACGCGGTGTCGGGAACACTGGCCAACGATGCCGAAGGCTTACTGAATTTCATGGACCACATGGGCATCCATCAGTTCGATGTGCTGGGCACGTCGCGCGGTGGCGGGCTGACGATCGCTTTGGCCGGACTGATGGCGGAGCGCGGCGTGCTGCATCGCATTCGGCGGCTGGTGTTGTCAGCTCCGATCAATCCATGGTCGAAGCTCGGCGTGTTGCGCCTGCGAGTGTTGGCAACGCATCTCGGGCGAATCTACGTCGTGCATCTCGCGTCGCGATTGCGCTTTATCCTGCGGCGCTATTTCGTCCAACTGTATGGCGATCCGGCCAACATCCCTCCCGGCAGCTTTCTCGGGTATCAGGCGGGACTCGAGCCGACTGGTAGCTTCGAGCACTTGTGGAACATCATCCGCTCCTGGATGGCAGACCTGAAGCGCGTCGAAACGGTTCTGCCGCTGGTGGAATCGGTCCCGGCGCTGCTGCTCTGGGGTGAGTGGGACCGGGCAGTCCATCGCGCATCCGCAAGCGAGTTGCATGGCCGCTGGAAGAACAGCGTGGTCCTGATCATGGACCGCATCGGGCACATGCCGTATGAGGAGGTTCCCGAAGAGTTCAACCGCATCGTGCTGGACTTCCTGCTGCGCGACACTCCGGGTATGCCTTTGCGGAGCGCAGCGCCGGTAGCGATGGCGCAAGTGGTCGGGGAACCCGGCCGCGCGTGATCCTGTTGCCAGATCTCTTCGAGGCGCTACGAGACCACTTCACCAGTCACGGTTACTGGACGCTTGCCATCACATTGTTGCTGGAAAACGCTGGCATCCCCTTGCCGGGCGAAACCATGCTGCTGTTCGCCAGCTTTCTCGCCTTTCAGCACCATGAACTGAATCTCGGATTGATCATTCTCGTCGGCACGCTGGCGTGTACGGTCGGAGACAATCTCGGCTACTGGATCGGCTTTCACGGCGGACGCCCGCTGCTGTATCGATACCAAAAAGTATTCCGCGTTTCGGATCACAAGATCGAGCGCGGCGAGAAGCTGTTCGAGAGATTTGGGCCCGTCACGGTGTTCTTCGCGCGCTTCGTCTTTGGGATGCGGGTGATTGCCGGGCCGCTGGCCGGAGTGCTGCGCATGCCGTGGCGCCGCTTCGTGCTGTTCAACTTTCTTGGCGCCGCCGTTTGGGTCACCGTCATCTCGTGTGTTGGCTACTTCTTTGGACAGCATTGGCACAGGTTGCTGCAGATTGTCAGCCGTTTGAATGCGGTGGTGTTCATCGTGGCAGTGTTGGCCATCGCGTATCTGTGGCGGCGGTATCGGAAGTCTTCTGACTGATGAAGAATTGCAGCGTTGCGAAACTCGTTTAGTCCGCAGCCGGATCGCTTGCCTCCAGCGCACTTTCTGGTTCGTGCACCGGCCACCAGGCAGCGAGTGCGGCGCTGAGATACATCGCAGCAACAATCCAGAAGCCGAACTTCAGGCCGTCGCGGTGGGCGGCTTCGCCCGCGAGCAGCGCGGTGCAAATTTGCAGGGCGCTGGCGAGAAAGAAGAACGTGTTCTGCACCCGTCCCATGAAATATTTGGGTACCATTTCCATCATCTCAGAGGAGATGGCGATGCCGCCCACGCCACGGCCCGATCCCATCAGGAAATAGATGGGCACGGCGACAGCGATCCAGCGAATCTCGGGCAACAGGAAAAGTGCGACAGCAATTACGCACATTGTCACGGTAACCGACCGATTCGCGCCATTACGCCGAATCAACCACGAGGCATACAGCATGCTCGTAAACGCCCCTGATGCCCACCCGGCGTTGATCCAACCGTAGCCGACTGCGCCGCTATGCAGGATGCGTTCGCTTAGCGGAGCGGAAATTACTCCTTGCGTCATCATGGCGGCGATGAAGAGCGCCCATGCCAGTCCCAGCAGCAGAACGCGGCGATTCAAGCGCACGTAGCGAAAGCCTTCTCCCAACTCGTGGAAATAGCGCGCGACCGCGGTGACCGGCGCAGCAACCGACTGTGGTGCGAGATGCGAGACAGTCACGCGCCCTTTGCGCACGTGATATACACACGCAATAGAGACTCCATAGGTGGCGCAGTCGACCAGCAGAATGCCGCCGAGTCCGATCTTGTTATACACAAAGCCGACCATGGCTCCTGCCAGGACCCAACCGCCTTGGACGGCGGCCAGCATAAGCGAGTTGGAATCGAGCAACTTGTCCTCTGGCGTCAGTTCCTGCACCAGCGCGTTGATCGTGGGCCAGAACATCCAGAACCCGATGGAGACGAGGATCGTCATGCCATACAGGTGCCAAACGCGGACATGGTGGGTCAGCGCCAGTATCGCGACCAACAGGATTACCAGTCCGCGGCAGACGTCGAGCCATATCATGAGATGGCGGCGGTCTTCGCGGTCGATCAGCACTCCCGTGAATGGCAGTAGCAGCAGGGATGGCAGCGTCTGCAGAGCGACCAGCATTCCGAGAGAAACTTCGGAATGAGTCGCCTGCAGGATGTACCAGATCACCGCAGCCGCGTTCATCCCGCTGCCGATCATGGAAACGAGGTTCGCCACCACCAGGAACCTCATCCCACGGTGCTGTAACATCTCGCGCATGCTTCACTGTAACCCGGTTCCAAGCTGCAACCAGGGTCACATGAACCGAGTGAGCAAACATCGCCGTTGAACGCGCGATATCGAAGCTGAACAGCAGCCGGGGAATGTTAAAGCCAGCATTGAGACTGTGGTGATACCCAGGTTCGCGGGGCAAACGTGGCGGTCGGTGATCTCACTCTCTACTGTGCTGTAGCTCATAGCCCCCAATCAGCAAAAGCAGTAGGATTTCTGCGAATAGAGATTGCGGGTAGTCCGATTGGATGATCCAGGCGCACTGCGCCTGAGGTTCGCTCCTGCTACCCGGCCCCGCATATTTCCTCGAGGTGCATAATGCTTGCAGTACGTCGCCTGCTCTTAATCCTCAGTTGTGCAGCGCTGCTTTCGCTATCCGGCTGGTCGCAGAACACTACTATTGCGATTCCCGCGGGAACTCCAGAAGACAAAGATCTGGCCACCATCGCGGCCGAGTCCGATGCTCAGAAACGGATTGCGGCGTACCAGGAATTTCTGACGAAATACTCTGACAACAAGCCGGCAATGGCCTACGCTGAGTTGCAGCTTTCACAGCAGTATCTTGCCGCCGGGGACACAGCCAAGGCGATGGAGTATGGCAACAAGGCGGTGGAAGCTTATCCCAACAACCTCGACATCATCATGTCGCAAGCCAGCGTCGCGCAGGCCATGAAAGACAACAGCAAGGTGGTGGACTACGCCGTGCAAGGCGCAGGAGTGTTCCAATCGATTGCTAAGCAATCCAAACCGGCAGACGTCTCCAATGAGGATTGGACCACACGGATCACCAACGAGGAGAGTTCGGCGCGCAATGCGTATGATTTCCTGGAAACCTCTGCCTACAATGCCATCGCATCCGAGCAGGACCCTAACAAGCGGATGAACGAAATCGAGAAGTTCACGCCCGCGTTTCCCAAGTCAAAGTTCGAGGACCAGATCACCCAGCTCGCCTTGTACAGCCTTCGGCAATTGAATCAGCCGCAACGCTTGATCGCGTACGGGGAGAAGACGCTGGCGGCGAATCCCGACAGCATTCCCACGCTCTTGATGATGGCGGACGCTTACGCTGGTGATGCGAAAGACGCGGCCAAGGCGTCGACCTACGCCAACAAGGTCCTCACGCTAGTGGGTCCGAACCCGGCGAGCGCGGACAAAACCAAGCGGTCCTACGCGGGACTGGCCCACACCACGCTGGGTCGTGCTGAACTCAATCAGGAGAAATTGGTCCCTGCTGTGACTGACCTTAAAGCCGCGGCGAGCTTGTTGCAAGACGATCCTCAGGACCAGCAGCCGGCCCTATTTTATCTCGGTTATGCGTATGCCAAGCAGAACCACAAGGCCGACGCGGTGGCGGCACTGGAAAAGGCTGCAGCCATAAGCGGTCCCTACCAGGGGCCCGCGAAAGACATGCTGGCCAAGGTAAGCGCAGCAGGACCGCCGACGAAGAAGTAACACCGAGGGAGACTGCACTGTTGGCATCCTCAACATTCCCGAGCCGAGTGCGGCCGCGGCCCGGGATTTGTCTTGTCAAGACTCACTGACGCGATTCTGCGATGTGGTGACAGTTGACTCGAAGGGTCTTGGAGGAAGAGAGCTTTTGGCGGTGAACTACTTTTTGATAAGCGCGTCAGCGAGCAATTGCGCCTTCTTGGCAAGATTGAATGCCCTCTCGAAGTCGCCGTCGGTCGTAGCCTTTCGCGATTGCTGCAAGTACGACTGAATTTGCGTCTTCATGGCTTTCTCTTCGTCGCTGAGTTGACGGTTCAGGTTCTTCAGGCCGTTCTCCGTGGCATCGACGATCTGGGCAGTGTTTTCCTTTTGCTTGGTGATCGCTTCGCTGGGCATAGCGGCAGTAATAGCGGTATCTGGAGGGACTTCCGAGCCGGGATTGTGCGGAGGCCGCAAGGTTGCGACCGTCTGGTTGTTGCTGGAGGGTGTCGGTGGAGCGACTGTCGCAGCTGTCGTGGTGGCAGGCGGCGTGGTCTTCTTCGGGGTGGTATGTGTCGTTTTCTTTGGCTTGGCCTTGGCTGGCGCCGGTGCAGCCGGAGCTTGCGCCACCTCAGGCGTGGGAGTCTCAGGGTTCTCTGGGATCTCGTCGGGAAGTTCCGTGGCAATCGTGGGCGCCGGAGCCCGCGGAGGCAGCACAGGCTTCTTCTTGTTGCAGGCTTCGGTGAACAGCAAAGCCAGAACAAGAAGAGAAGTGACGAATTTGCGCGCTGCAGTCATGGAGGAATCGAGCTCGTAACTTCGGTCGTTGCCGAATGGCCAGTGAGCTAAACCAATTCTTTCATCATATTCACTTATGTCAAAACAAGGGGCGCGGATTCCGTCCCCAAACCAGCTTCGTCGGCGGCAAACCGCCGTCTAAGTGCTCGTCATAACCTCCTTGTTCTCTTTAGCCTGCGCGCCGGCCAGGGGCAAAAACAGCCGAAATGTGGTACCCAATCCCAGCTCAGTCGTGAAGTCAAGAGACCCGCTGTGCATCTGGAGCACGCGGTAGCTCATCGCCAAGCCGATGCCGCTGCCCGATTTCTTGGTCGTGAAGTACAAGTTGAAAATCTTGTCTCGGATCTCGGGGGGAATCCCCATGCCCTGGTCCCGAACTTCGATGGATGCAGCGGCTTCGTCGCGGCGGGCAACTATGGTCAGGCTCCCGCCCTGGGCCATCGCCTGCACTCCGTTCAGCACGACGTTCAACAGGGCTTGCTTGACGAGGTCGTTATCAGCCTTGACCGGCAAGGCGTCCGATCCGAGTTGAGTCTCAACCTTGACTCCCAGCAGTGCGGCTTCGGGCGAAGCCAGCATGGCGACCTCTTCCACCAGGCGCCGCAAATCAAACGAAGACAAGCGAAGATCTACCGGCCGATTGAAGTCCACCAGCGTCTCGACTACTCGATCCAGGCGATGGATTTCACTGCCAATAATGTCCATGTGGCGGCGGGTGTCGGGATCGACCTCGCGCATCTTCTCGCGCAGTAGTTCCAGATGCACGACGATCGCGTTGATCGGGTTTTTCACCTCGTGCGCGACGCCTGAAGTCAGGCGGCCGATGGCCGCCAGTCGGCGAGAGAGTTCGATCTCGTTCTCAATGCGGCGCACCGACTCGGCATCCCGCATCGTCAACAGCGCGCCAATGCGCTCGCTTCGCTCGCCGATAAAGTCGAGCGCAATCTGAATGCGGCGCCCATTCTCCAGTTCGATTTCCCGCTGCGGGATGGCCCGATGCAGCGCGAACGCATCGAGCACGATCCGACCAAGCATGGTGGCATCAGTAAAGATGTCTTCGACAACCTTCCCCAGAATCTCCCCCCGAGGGCGGCCTATAAATCGCTCCGCCGACGTGCTCACCATCACCACGTGGGTATCGCTGGTGAACAACACCAGGCCGTCCTGCAGGGCGCCCATGATCTGATCGAGATTTCCTTTAAGGGCGCTGAAGACTTCCTTGACATCGCGAATCTGGCGGCCGAGACGGTCGATTTTGGTGTTGACCAGGCTATATTCATCAACCCGATCCGTGTCGGGTACCGGGTGTGTGTCGGGCACCTCGGCCGTCATCTGGTCCAGCCTTCGCCCAATCGCTTCCAAAGGACGGAGCGCAATATTGGACACACCGGCAGACAGCGCCAGCGACAGCAGGATGGCGAGCGCGGAGAAAGTCAGCGCCCGCGCCAACTGCGGCTGCACTTCGTTTCTCAGGAATACCGTGGAGATTCCTACCCGGATATTCCCGAAACGTCGTCCTTCACCATGCTGAATCGGCAGGAAAAGGTCGTAAACTCGCGGTGCGCCGTAGATGATCTCAAGTTGGCGAACGAAGCTGGCATTGACCACATCGCTGTAGTTCTCACGCCGCTCCAATTGCGTTCCGACGGCAGCGGGATCGGTGTGCACGATGGCTCGGCCATTCACATCGGCGATACCGGCGTCATACGTCGTTTTCGAGTACGCCAGAATGGTTTGCAGAAGCGTTTCGAGCCCCTTATCGTGCTGCAGTCGGTTCTCCAACGCCCTCTGGACCACTTCAGGGTCATCCACGTTTACGTTAAACTGGCGGAGATCCACCTGCGTCGCTTCCCGGGCACTCTCTTGAATTTCCTTGGCGACGAAGTCAGCCCTGTCGTTCGCTTCCGCCGTGCTCTGCCGCACGCGGTGCGATATGTAGACATAGCAGAAGATCGCCACCAGCACGAACACCATGCCACTGATGGCCAACACCAGCTTGGTTTTTAGGCGGACTCTTACCATGAAGACGCTCGCGACGAGCGTGGCGATGGGGGCATCATATCAGTATTGCGCACCCGGCAAAAGCGCACCAACGCCGCGCAGGCGACATGATCGCTCGCGGTTGTGTAGGGGGAGTTCCTCGGATGACGATAAGTTCATGTCCGCGCCGGCAACCGTCAAGGGCAACCGCAACCCAGAATAACGGGTTGGATTGTGCTGAGGTCGCCAAGACGTTCCCCCAACGCCGGCATTGAGAATCGAACTGGCGCACGCCCAGATGGATGCCGTGTATCCGAGAGATGGCAAAGCTGTAGACTGTGTAATAGCGTGTTGACCATGGAAGACGATCCAACCAAGATTGCAACCGAGACCGTAGCTAGGCTGCGCATCCTGGCGCATGACTTGAGCAATGCCATCGAAAATGTCATGCAGGCGTCGTATTTACTGGCACAGTCGGAACTCGACGACAGCAACCAGAAGTGGCTTAAGATGATCGATGCAGCGGCTCAAGAAGCGGCCCGAATTAACCGGGAAATCCGGGAGATTTTGCGATCGCAAGGCTCGCCTACCTCTTCTCCGCCATCAGCGTGAATTCGTTCTTGCCTCCCGATTGCTGAAGTCGACCAGCGCGCGCTCAAAGCGCGACTGCCTGGCATCTCGCCAGGCAGCCAAGGTCGTGAGTTACCGCAGATTGAACGATTGGAATCTGGGTTGAAAGCCCAGCGTCTTCAGGAGATCAGCTTCGCGTTCATGGTTATTTTTGCGTTCAAAACGCGCGAGACCGGGCAACCGGTTTCGGCGGTTTTGGTTGCTTCCTCAAACTTTGCCTTGTCGGCACCGGGAATCTTGACGGTAACGTCGAGGTGCGAGGAAGTGATAGAGAATCCGGCGTCCGTCTTATCTAATGTGATGGTCGCGGTGGTGTCGATGCTCTCCGCCGTCATTCCAGCGTTGCCGAGTTGCGCGGACAGTGCCATGCTGAAACAGCCGGCGTGAGCTGCGGCGATCAGTTCCTCGGGGTTGGTGCCAATGCCGTTTGCAAAGCGTGTACTGAACGAGTATTGGGTGTTCTTAAGGACTCCGCTGGGCGTGGAAACGGTGCCTTGTCCGTCTTTCAATCCGCCCGCCCAATGGGCGCTGCCTGTGCGTTGCATTTCGTCCTCCTTGGGAATAAAAAACTACTGGACTCAAGTTACACGAAGCAGTAGATTCTTGCGCGGCGAGGTGCAAGATTCGCTGCTTTCCAGCGACTTTCCAGCCTGTCGCGTTGCAGCTACGAGCCGCTGCTCCGTTGCCAATGCGTCAGTAGAAGTCCGAACAACTAAGGTAGAAACCGCAGACTGGGCACAGCAGTTTGCAATGGTTGTTTTGCAGTAGCGTCGAACAGTTTGGACAAACTTGCAGCACGTTCACACTTGGTCGGGGCCTCTCATGACCGGAGCGGCGAAAGTCGCAATTCTTCGTTTCGCTGGCAGGTTCATGCTCAATCATGATTCGTCTTTTGCGATCGTCAACAGTATGAACTGGCACAAACGTAGCATGCAAGCAGGGGCGCCGGGTGGATAGTAACCATCGAGTTGCTCGGAAGTGCATGTACTTCGGTGACCGCAGGCATGGGAAGAATGTCGTAAGGGTGTTCTGTCGGGGTCACTATAATGCGAAAAGGGGCACTAGGACTTCGAGCTGTTTTGTCGCTCGAATTGCGGCCAATTTGATCCGCTTTTCGAAAAGTACGATTGCTTTGGATGCAGGTTTTCTGATTAGTTGTGTTTACTATTTAGTAACTCGTGTGCCGCAATCCTATCGAGTATTTGTCGGTGCGTGCAGAGGCCACGGACTTTGGTCGAGAGCCTCTGCGGGGCATCGTGATCGTTCAACGAGATTTGTCGAAGGAGAATTTGACCTGTGAAAAAAGCGTTTATCGGAGCCCTTGCAAGTTTGATGCTCGCTGGTGCGATTTCCGCGGTTAGCGGCGCCAGCACGGATACCGCAACCGGAATGATTGCCATCGTTGGCGAAGGATCGGCACCCCTTCCTTTGGCGGCGCCTCCAATCGAACCAAGCGATAGTCCATCGCTCAGCAAATAACCCCCCACCGGTCGAGTGCGACTCAGGAGAAGAGATCATGAAAAGATATTTTATTGGAGCTGTCTTAGTTCTCGTTGGATTAACTTTGGTGGCTGAAGCCGCAGAGACTCAGCTTGGATTTGCCCAAAGCAATTACAGTCTGCAAGCCAGCGACGGCGGGCCGATCCAGACATGCCGGCCGGGAGCGAACTGCGATCCGTCGACCCAGTTGAAGCAGATGGCCAGCGACGGGGGGCCGATCCAGACGTGCCGGCCGGGAGCGAACTGCGATCCGTCGACCCAGTTGAAGCAGATGGCCAGCGATGGGGGGCCGATCCAGACGTGCCGGCCGGGAGC
>Ga0207927_1001383_pt1 | contig 10394 bp, 12 predicted proteins | sample NGESurdeep072012_2_FD_184456 | JGI IMG/M metagenome (GOLD analysis project Ga0207927, IMG submission 184456) | Arctic peat soil microbial communities from Barrow, Alaska - NGEE Surface sample 210-2 deep-072012 (SPAdes) | ecosystem: Environmental > Terrestrial > Soil > Wetlands > Peat ... | reverse complement strand
TGCAGCCCGCGGCGCAGCAGAGTCCAGCTCACGGGCGACGGATTCTGGTCCGGCAGAAGCACCGTGTAGCGACCGACGTGCTTCGTGGTTCCCATGGGGGCCTTCCACTTCTCGACGACGCCGGGAACGCCCGAAACGAGAGCCCAGCGGACTCCGTAGTCCGGGAGCCGATCTCCGTACTCGTGGTAATCCACGCCCGGGTCGGCCGAGATCGCGCGGATCCGTCCGGCAGAGAGGAAGTTGAACGGGTAAACCGACCAGTAGTCTCCGATGATGGCGTCGATCTTCTCGCCTCTCAGAAACTCGAGAAGGCGAGTGTCTTCGGAAGCCTCTTCACGGCGCCGGCGGCGTTCCTCGGACCAGGGCGATTCGTACGCCGCGGCGTGGAGCGCGAGCACGGCGGCGGCGAGGAAGATCCCGGCCGGCCGGGACCGCCGCCAGAGAGACGTCACGAGAAGCCCGTCCGCGATCGCGACCAGCGGATAGCAGAGTATGAAGAACCGGACGGTCGTATCGCGGGTCTCCCCGGCTGACGACACGCAGAAGAAGACGAAGGAAAGCAGGGCCGCGAGAGCGGGAAGTGCCCAGGCGCTCCGGCGCGACGCTCGCAAGCCGGACGCGACGAACCAGATCACTGCGGCGGCGTGAAAAAGCAAGAGGCATGACGCGGACAATCGAATCGCCCCGCCAGGGGACGGCGTGGTCAGGAGCCGCGGGAGGCCTTCGGTCAGGCCGTAGAGGGCATTCGCAAAGACCGACCCGAAGCTCCGTGTCAGATCGGCCCCGTAGTTGTTGCGGAGAGATTCGAACCTGTGCTCGACGTTGTATGCGAACCACGGAAGCCCCCCGAGCAGAAGTCCCACACCGCCCGTGATCGCAAGCGAAAGCCGGGGAATCCTCCGACCCCGCGGGGCGGCGGCGGGAAGGCCCGTGTCGCGAGCAGCCAGACAAGGTACACCGCCAGGACTCGACGCGGCGGCAGTTCTGGCCACCCCTCTGGCACGTATATACTCACTGTGTGGACAGAGGGAGGGTCGGCATGCGGACCACGAAGATCTTCAAGAGCGGCAACTCGCAGGCCGTTCGCCTTCCCAAGGACCTGCGATTCAACGTCCGAGAGGTGGAGATCCTTCGCCGAGGCGGCGAAATCGTGCTCCGAAAACGACCCCGCACCGCCGTCGACCTCTATCGGGCGCTGGCGGCCATTCGCTTGCCGGAGGACTTTCCCGACACGATCGGCGACGTTTCGGCCGAAGTACCCCCGCGGCTCTGATGCTCCACCTTCTCGATACCGACACCGTCATTTACATCCTGAAGCGCCGGCCTCCGGACGTCGCGGCGCACTTCGAAAAGTGCTCTCCTGAAGAGGTCGCGATTTCGGCCGTCTCGATTGCCGAGCTGATGTACGGCGCCGAAAAGAGCCAGCATCCCGTGAGGGCGCGACGGGCGATCGAGAGGATCGCCGATCTCCTTCAGGTCCTTCCCTTCGACGAAGGCGCGGCCCGGGTCTACGGGAGGGTTCGCAGCCATCTCGAGAAGCTCGGGACTCCGATCGGAGCCCTCGACACTCTTATCGGAGCCCACGCCCTCTCCGCACGCGCCACGCTCGTTACGAACAACGTTCGAGAATTCGAGAGGGTTCCCGGCCTGAGGGTGGAGAACTGGATTGTGGCTTGATGAGGTCGGGCAAGAGTAGATCCGTGGCGCGAGGCCGGACTCGACGTCCTGCTGAACAAAGCCGCGATCATGAAACTCGCGCGCCGGCGTAAGCTAACCGCGTGGTGCCCGTTCCCGACGCTTCGCCTCTCCCTCCGGCCAAGGTCGACCGCCTCGTCGAGGAGCTGAAGAAGGACGTCGACCGCACGCTCATCCGCGAGAACCTCAAGCTGACGGTCGAGGAGAGGCTGGTCCAGCTCATGAGGCTTCAGGAGTTCGCGGAGGAGCTCAGGCGGGCTGGCCGCGCGACCTTCGGTCGATGACGGACTTTCCGGGCCTCCTGCGGGCGCTTCGGAAAGAGAAGGTCCGGTTCATCGTCGTCGGAGGCGCCGCCGCGACGGCGCACGGCAGCGCGCGGCTCACGCTCGATCTCGACGTCGTCTATTCGCGCACCCCGGAGAACCGTCGACGCCTGGCCGCGGCGATTGCACCGCTCGCTCCGGCCCTGCGTGGCGCCCCGGAGAGCCTTCCCTTCGTCTGGGACGAACGCACGATCAGGTCCGGCCTCAACTTCTCGCTCTCCACGTCCCTCGGCGCCCTCGACCTCCTGGGCGAGGTGGCCGGGGGCGGCCGGTACCAGAACCTCGGGAACGACACCGAAACCATCCACGTCTTCGGCGTCGACTGCCTGTGCGTGAATCTCGACGCCCTGATCCGCCTGAAGCGCGCCGCCGGGCGCCGGAAGGACCTCGAAACGATCGCCGAGCTGGAGGCCATCCGGGAGGAGCGGGAGAAGACCGGACTCCGCTGACGTACCGCCGCCACCCGGACACGTCGATCACGAGTCGGCGGTGGGTCTTCGGATCGGGTGCCGTTCCTGACGCTGCTCGAACGCTACGCGAGGTGGGACTTCAGCGCGCCCGAAACGCAGCGCTGGTCCGCGGGCGCAAGAACGCCGATCTTTCGCATCAACAGACGGTTGTCGAGCGTGAAGATCTTCAGCCGGACGATACAGGGCAGCGGCAGCCCGGCCGATTCGAGGCCTTGTATCTCACTGTCGCCTGGCCACGCCCGGTGAGCACGGGTGGTGATCATCGCGAGCACGGTATGGCCCCCCGAGTTGAAGGCTCGACGGCTCAGAACGAGGGCTGGCCGCCTCTTCGAGCCGGGTTGCTCGGAGAATGGAAATGGGACGACGACAATCGTCCATGGCTCACAGATCACGGAACGCCTTGTCGTCATCGACGGAGCCCCACTCCTCGAGCGTCTCCGAGAGGGCCGAGTGATAGGCCGCGTCGAATGGCTCGGCGCGCCGGAGGGTCGCTTTCCCATCCTTCAAGTCATACGCAACGAGATCTCCGGCCTCGAGGTGGAGCGCCGCACGGATTTCGCGGGGAATGGTGACCTGGCCCTTGCTAGAAAGTCGGCTGGTTTTCTTCATTCTTTACTCTTTACGTAAAGACTATTCGCCGAAGAAGCCGGAAGTCAAGCAACCGTCCGTCGAGGAAACGAGAAGACCCGTCCGCCGTCGCGGTACTTCGACTGGAAGATCACACGCCGCCCCATCGAGGAGGCGATGCGGGGGTTCGGCGGCGAGATGAACCTGCACTTCCCTCACCTGAGCTTTGGTCGAGAGCTGCTCACCGGTGGTCCTCACGAATTTCATGGCGCCAGCCGGCGAAGGAAATCGCCCGGCGTGAGAATGGCGAAGCTCAATCCTGCCTCGAGCACCGCACGAGTCATGAAGTGCTTTCGGTCGAGCGTGAGCAGGAAGCCGACGCCGGCCCGCGAAGCCGCGGCGAGCACATGGGCATCCTTCGCGTGGATGATTCGCGTCTGCGCTTCGATTTCCCTCGAGGTCGGATCGGGAACGATCTCGAGGTCGAGGAGGCCCAGGGCCTCGTAGAAGCGGAGAAGCGGGTCGTTCCCCATCTTGTCCCGGATGTTTCTCTCCGCCTCGAGAAGAACGACCCGACTCGCGACGGCGCGAGTCAGGCCTCGGTGACAGGCTTCAACGACCAGAGCCGAGGCGCCTGTTGCCGAGCCCGCCGCGGCAACGAGGACACTGGCGTCGAGGAAGAGACGAGGCGGCGCTGTCACGCCCGCTTGCCGAGAAGACGCCTCACCTTCTTCGCGGTTCGGGCGTCAAGACGGTCCTCCTTCAGGAATCGCGCGATCTCGTCCTCGCCATACTCTCGGAGTGCCTGATCGCGGACATCCGCCTGAAGAGGCAGGATTTCGATCGCCTGCCCCGTGAGCGTGACCCTCAAAATCGTGTTCTCGCCGATCCTGAGCCGGCGCCGAAACACGGCCGGCAGCGTGATCTGCCCGCGTGCCCGGGGGCGAAGGAGCCTGGTCAGCGTTTCGGTTTCTGTCATCTCAGCCCCCGTTCTCCGGCATACATTGAATCTCAGAATTTCAGAATATCACACCTTGGCCGCGGCCGGAGCATAGGGATGCGTCGCCTGAACGACTTCACTCCCCCATCGAAGCCAGCAGCTCGTGGTATGCGCCGGCCACGTCGATCCCGGCATACGCTGCCGCCCGCACCGTGCCCTTCGCGATGAGCCGCTCGCGCGTCTCGTCCTCCCGCCAAAGCCGGAGCATCGTCGAGGCGAGCCCGGCTTCGTCGTCGGCGTCGAAAAAGAGCGCGGCGTCTCGCGCGACCTCGAGCAGCGCCGGGAGATCCGAGCACGCGACCGGTGTTCCGAGCGCCATGGCCTCGAGAACCGGAAGGCCGAAGCCTTCGAAGAGCGACGGAAAGACGAGGAACTCGGCTCCCTCGAGGAGCGCCGTGGCATCGGCATCCTCGAGATAGGGAAGGAGACGGACGTTCGGTGCGAGGCCCAGCGACTCGATGCGGCCGCGCAGCTTCTCGCGGCCCTCGTCGAGCGCGCCGCAAAGCACGAGGAGAAACTCCGGCTCCTCGCGCACGATGCGCGCCGTCGCCGTGAGGAGGCGCTCGTGGTTCTTGTGCGGCCAGAAGTTCGCGGGATACACGGCGAACTCCGCGCGGTGGAGGTCGAGGTCGTCGAGGCGATTCAACGCCTCGCGCGGGTCGAGCGGCGCGCGAAGCCCTCCCGCGATCGGCGGCAGCACCGTGATCCGCTCCCCCTTCACGTGCACGCGCTCGACGGCCATCGCTTTCGTGGCCTCGGAGACCGCCACGACGCGGTCCGCGCGCCTGAGGTCGGCCCGGAAGCCGATGCGCCGGCGGCGCTCGTCAGCGTCGAAAAATTGCGGGTAGACGAGATCCTGGAAGTCGTGGGCGACGACGACGTGGGGCAGGTCGGGCTCGTGAAATGCCGTCGTGCCGAGCGGGCTGAGGAGGACCTCGGCGCCGAGCCGTTTGAGCGACGTGCGGTCGGGCGCCGCCAGCTCCAGAAGAGGCTGGAAGAACCCGTGCAGGCGCCGGCGCGTGCGCAGGAGGCGCCGGGGCTCTTCCACGTCGAGGCCCTTGCCGAGTCGCTCGAGAACGGCGCCGTGCAAAACGAGCGGCGCCACGGCGGCCTCTGCTTCCGGCTTCACGAGCAGGTGGATCTCGTGCGCACCGGGCCGCCCGAGCAGGGCCTCGAGAAGGCGCAGGACGAAGATGCGCGCGCCTCCATTGCCGCCATCCGGCGACAGGGGTGCGAGGTCGACGAAGACCCGCAGCCTTCGTCCCTTTGACATCCTTCTACTTTCCCACAAACTGGAGCGCATGGCGCGCATCCTCATCACGGGCATCACGGGCCAGGACGGCTCGTACCTCGCGGAGTCGCACCTCGCGAGCGGCGACGAAGTGGACGGGCTGGTCCGGCAGTCGAGCCTTCTGCAGCGCACGCGGCTCGACTCCGTGCCGGCTCTCGTGAAGGCCCGTTCCACGGGTCGCCTGAAGCTGCATTACGCCGACCTGTCCGACACGAGCAGCCTCGTCTCCGTGCTGCGCAACGTAAAGCCCGAGACCGTCTACCACCTGGCCGGGCAGAGCCACGTGAAGATCTCTTTCGACCTGCCGGAGTACACGGCGGACTCGACGGGCTTAGGGACGCTGCGTCTGCTCGAGTCCATGCGCCACGTGGTGCCCGACGCCCGGCTTTTTCTCGCGGCCACGAGCGAGATCTTCGGCGAGGCGAAAGAGTCGCCGCAGAACGAAAAGACGCCGATGAACCCCATCAACCCGTATGCGGCGGCGAAGGTCTATGCCCTGAACCTCGTGCGCATCTACCGGAAGGCCTATGGCGTCTTCGCGTGCGCGGGAATCCTCTTCAACCACGAGAGCCCGCGCCGCGGCGAGAACTACGTGACGCGGAAGATCGCGCGCGGCGCGGCGCGCATCGCGCGAGGGCGGGAGAAGGAGCTTCACCTCGGCGCGCTCACGCCGAAGCGCGACTGGAGCTATGCCGTGGACATCGTGGACGGCATTCGCAGGATCGCTTCGGCCCCGAAACCCGATGACTTCGTTCTCGCGTCGGGACTCCCGCATTCGGTCGGGGAATTCTGCGATGCCGCGTTTCGTGTCGTGGGGCTCGACTACGGGAAGCACGTCGTCCTCGACCCCGAGTACGTGCGCCTCGTGGACATCACGGAGACGTGCGGCGACGCGTCGAAGGCGCGGAACGAGCTGGGATGGGCGCCGAAGACGGGCTTTTTGGAGCTCGTCCGGATCATGGTGGACGCCGAGCTGGCCGACCTCGACGCGCACGGGGACCCTGCCTGAGGCCGCCGGCCGTCCTCGTCCCCGCCTTCCGGCGCGTGGACGCGTCGCGACGGACGATCCGCTCGCTCCTCGAGGCCGGCGCGGGGAGCATCCTCTACGTGGACGACACGGGCGAGGCCGGCGGGGACGAGATCGCGCGCGAGTTTCCCTCGGTGAACGTCGTCCGCACGACGTCGCCCGTGTGGTGGACGGGCGCGATCGTTCTGGGCATCCAGGCGGCCCGCGGCGGCAGCGACGACGCCGTCCTCTTCTTCAACCAGGACGTCACGTGCGCGAAGGACTACTTCGAGAAGCTCGCGGAGGCCGTCTCGAAGAACCCCGGCGCCCTCATCGGGAGCGCCGTGATGTACGCGCAGGAGCCGGCGCGCGTCTGGTCGGCGGGAGGCGCCGTGGAGTGGTGGGGGCGCGGGATCCGCGTGCTGCACCACGGCGCACCGGCCGCGTCACTGCCGACGGAACCGTTCCCGGCCGACTGGCTTTTCGGAATGGGGACGTACGTGCCGGTCGAAGTCTTCGACCAGATCGGAATGCCCGACGCCGCGCGCTTCCCGATGGCGTGGGGCGACCTCGACTTCTCCCTCCGTGCGAAGCAGGCGGGCATCCCGGTGCTCGTGGATCCGGCCGCAAGGCTCTTTCACGAAGTGGGCGATTACGACGCGCGCGTCGCGGGTGCGCCGAGCGCGAGGCAGTACGCGGGGTGGATGGCGGACGACAGGCACAACCTCTCGCTTTCCGCACACGCGGAAATCTGGAGAAGACACGGGCCGAGAATCCTCTGGCCGTTCTCACTGGCGATACGAACCCTGGTTCTCCTGATCAACTTCGTTCGTATTCGCTTTCTTTTCCCCTCTTCCCCTTCTAAGAAATCCTCTTCGAACGCTTCCCGATGAGCAGCGGCCTCCCGAAGATCTCTCTCGTGATCCCCTCACTCAATCAGGGGAGGTTCATTCGCGCGACGCTCGAGAGCGTCCTCTCGCAGGGCTACCCGGATCTCGACTACCGCGTGCAGGACGGCGGCTCGACGGACGGGACGCTCGCGGTGTTGCGGGAGTTCGAGGCGCGCGTGCCGTTCGTCTCCGGGAAGGACGCGGGCCAGGCGGACGCGATCAACAGGGGCCTCGCGCGCGCGACGGGCGAAGTGCTCGGGTACCTCAACAGCGACGACGTCCTCCTCCCGGGTGCGCTCGCGGCGGTGGGCGAGACCTTCGCGTCCGATCCGGACCTCGTCTTCGTGTGGGGCCGCGCGAGCTATCTCGACGAGGCCGGGAACGCGGTCTCGCCGTACCTCGTGAGGCCCGACGCGATCGAGCGTCTCGCGGATGCCTGCTTCATCGCGCAGCCCGCGGCGTTTTTCCGGCGGAAGGTCTGGGAGGAGATCGGCCTCTTCGACGAGTCGCTCCATCACACGATGGACTACGACTACTGGCTGCGCATCGCCGCGCGGTATCCCGCGTCGCGGACGCGCTTCCTCGATCGCGAGCTGGCCGGCTGCCGGGTGCACGCGGACGCGAAGACCGTCGCGGGCTGGAGCCGCGCGCTCGACGAGATCTTCGCGCTCGTGAAAAAACACACGGGCTACGTGTCGCTCTGGTGGTGCGTCGCGAAGTGGGACCACCGGATCGACGGGCGCAGCCAGGCCACTGACCCGCACCCGGTGCCGTGGCGCGCATATCCGGCCGCGATCTCGGAGTTCCTGCAGCGGAATCCGGTGCGGCTGTGGTCTCGCGGCTTTGGCGGAGCACCTCGCTCCCTGCGAAAACGCCTCGTGGAACGCCTCTGATCGCAACCGCCTCCTATTGCCGCTTCCGGTAGAGCTGCACGGTCTCGTTCGGTGACGCCACCAGCGGCTCTCCCAGCGGCTCCCATTGTCCGGTCGCCAGCAGCCTGGTCTTCAACGCCCGCGTCTTGGTGTTCGCGAAGTTGAAAGCGCGATTCTTTTCCAGCCAGTCGAGCGACCGCGCGTCGGGCAGAAAGATGTAGTCGAGATCTCTGGAGGCAAGGGATACCAGCGTCGCCAGCTTCTCTTCGTCGTTGCGTCCGGCCACGTCGCGTTCCCAGGAGACACGCACCGCGGTGCTGAACGCGCCCGTGTCCTCGGCCCGGAAAGCCACGCCCCCGTAGGTCATCGCGTTGTTCCGCGGCGCGGCGCCGTATTCAAAAACCAGCACGCTGCGCAAGCTCAGCGCGTCGAAATCCACAATGTGAGCGGTGGCAAAGCGGGCCAGAGTCCTGCCGCTGCGCAGCGTGTCATCGTGTATCAGGTCCACCGCGCGCCGCAGCGCCGGCATCGCCGGAGCCAGCCCTCGCGGATCCCGGTGCATCCAGTAGCCGTGGGCGGCGTTCGCCAGGCAGGCCGCCACAACCAGCGCCGCCATCACGTTGCGACCGAAGGAACTGCCCGCGGGGTCTCTTACGAAGGGAAGAAAGCAAAACAGCAGCCAGCCGAACACCGCGGGCATGGAGGCAAAGGGATTCAACCCGGCGCCCCGAATCACCAGCATCAGCACTGGCGCCGTGCCCAGCCACAGCACTCTCCAGTCCAGCGCCTTCGCCCAGTTCCGCCAACTGCGGCCATACACGGATCGCCCGTCCCACAGCCGCAGCAAGAGCGCGGGAATGGCGGCCAGCGTCAGCGGAATCCCGATGCTGTCGCCGGCCAGCAGCACGTGGACCAGGCTCCGTGACAGCGGCAGATTCGCGTTCGGATCGGCGCCCCACACGAAGTAGTAATAGTGGAGCACCTCGAAGTTCGCGATCAGCGCGAACGAACCCACGACAGCGGGCGGAATCCAGCACGCCAGCAGTCGCGTCACGACGCGGATCCGCTCGGCTCGGGAGCCAAACAACACCCGGGCCGCCAGCAACGGTCCGAACATCGCCGCCATGTAAACCGGTGATGTGGCCCGGTTCAGGATGGCGAGCAGAAGGAACAGCCCGCTGGCCGCCCATGGTCCCCAGGACCCCGTCTCATAGGTGGCCAGGTACCAGACCGCCATGTTGGAGAGCAGCAGGTACAGCATCAGGTCCATGCGGAAGTCCGAGACGCCTCCATTGGCGGCGAAGACCGCGCGGAACGCCAGAAACGGCAGCACCAGACAGAACGCGCGGGCGGCCGGAAAGCGGCGGTATCGTGTCAGGTAAAAGAAGACGGACCACCCCAGCGACAACATCCAGATCTCCTGAAACCAGATGCCGCCGTGCCGGGACAACGGCAGGATGGGACTGAAGAGAGCCGTGAAGATCCACGGCAGCGAGACCGTGCCGGAGTGGAACGCCAGCCTCAGCCCTGCCGGGATGCCCTGGTCCCGGGACACGGTCAGGATCGTCGCGTAATCATGCAGGTAGCCCATGGAGTCGTAGAACGGTCCCGTCCGGGCATACAGCAGCGTGTTCAGCCGCATCGCGTAGAGGGTCTGCGCGAGCACGCAGAGCGCGATCAGAAAAAGGCCGGCGCGGAGTGCTTTCCGATCTTCAGGCACGCGATGATCATCCTCACGGGTTACCGGAGCACGGGGCGTCTCACGAGGCTGCGGCTGGTCCATAATCCCCGCCCCCGATGGACGCGATCGTCATTCGCGGAGCCCGCGAGCACAACCTCAAGAACCTCTCCCTCACGATACCGCGCAACGCGCTCGTCGTCCTGACGGGAGTCTCGGGCTCGGGGAAGTCCTCTCTCGCGTTCGACACGCTGTTCGCGGAAGGGCAGCGGCGGTACGTGGAATCCCTTTCGGCTTACGCGCGGCAGTTTCTCGAGCAGATGGAGAAGCCGGACGTGGACTCGATCGAGGGCCTGTCACCCGCGATCTCCATCGAGCAGAGGACGACGTCGAAAAACCCGCGCTCGACGGTCGGGACGGTGACGGAGATCTACGACTACCTCCGCCTCCTCTACGCCTCCATCGGAAAACCCCACTGCCAGACCTGCGGCAAGGAGATCGCCGCCCAGACGATCCAGCAGATGACGGACCGCATCCTCGCGATGCCCGAGGACACGCGCTTTCTCGTCCTCGCGCCGTTCGTGCGCGGCAAGAAGGGCGAA
>Ga0207927_1001382_pt1 | contig 10396 bp, 7 predicted proteins | sample NGESurdeep072012_2_FD_184456 | JGI IMG/M metagenome (GOLD analysis project Ga0207927, IMG submission 184456) | Arctic peat soil microbial communities from Barrow, Alaska - NGEE Surface sample 210-2 deep-072012 (SPAdes) | ecosystem: Environmental > Terrestrial > Soil > Wetlands > Peat ... | reverse complement strand
TTCCTGTCGATCTCTATGTTTTCTTTTATGCCGCTATGGGAGACTGAGATCATGATACCAATGCCGAACAGGATCGCGACTCCGATCAACGTCCACGTGGTGCCGATGCTTTGCAGAATTCCCAATTTCCAGAGCGCGGCCAAAAGTCCACCAATCAGGACAACGAAACCAACAAGATACATACCTGCCCATTTCATGACCAACCTCCCGATAAAATCAGGTTCTAAAGCTCCAAAGAACGGATAATCACGATTGCAAGCGTGACCCGCTCTGCTGGATGCAGTTGAGGAATGCGGCCGCACTGCGCGTCGATATCTGCAGAATACCTACCGGTCAGAATACCCACGGACGCAGGCGTCGTCTGTGTGCCAGCGAACGGAGGTAAGCGCAGCGGCGGCCGGCCTCCTCCGGTACAACATGGGGGTGTTTACGGATTCGTGCAAATTAGTGCGGTTTAATGTGAATAACTTTCCGAATGCAATGCGAATTCAAGAACTTGTGAGACCGCGGAAACCAAGGTTTTTCGGTTTCTTTAATTCTTATTCAAATGCCCCTGAACCAAGCACTTGCGCATGCGAAGCGCACCGATTTGCACGAATCCGTAAGCCACCCCCATATGGCCGCCGGGTCGCGCAACACCGACCAGCAGTCGGTGCGACAAAATCACGGCGAAGTAGGCGAAGCACACCAGGGTGGCGACAGACCGACGTTGCATCTACTTGCGCAGGCTGAGGATATAGCTCACGACATCCGCGATCTGGGAATCGGTCAAGGACGGATTGGGCATCGTCAGAGGCAGAGATTTCTCGTCCCAATGGGTCGTCCTGACGAAGTGCCGCAGCGATGCGCGCGTCGAATCCGCGGGTTTTTCGGAAGGCGATGCGGCGGCGCCGAGGACGCCGAGGCCCAACAGCAACACGAGACGGCATTTCCTCTCATGCATCTGGCAGCACTCCTCTTTCTAATCCGGACCTATGGAATACTATAATTAATCCACGGCCACGGATCGCGACTTCGGCATTCTACAGTGTATGGAAAGGGGTCTTATGATTACTATCCGCGGCGGGCGCGTTATGCTGGCACACCTGCAATTTCCACACAGGCCCGTCATGCGTCGCCTCGACACTGAAGCATCACCCGCGTGCGCCGCGCCTGCGCCGCACCTGTACGCAAGTCCTGCAGCGCCATGGCGGCGCTCGGCCTCGCGAGTTACGGTGCTGGCCCTGGCCGCCGTGGCCGCTGCCTGTGGGGGCAAGGCGGCCGGCCCGCCGACACTGCAGCAGGTTGCGACGCTGACGATGCGAGCGCAGCCGACGTCGCTGACTCAGGAATATCCCGCGCAGCTCGAGGCCTCGAATACGGTCGAGATTCGCCCTCAGGTCGCGGGAATCCTCTACCGGCAGGCGGCGCTCGAAGGCACGCCGGTCAAACGCGGCCAGACGCTGTTCGAGATCGATCCGCAACCTTACATTGTCGCGCTCGCCCAGGCGCAGGCCGGGCTCGCCCAGGCGCATGCGGCCGAGGCACAGGCGGCCCGTGATTTGGCGCGTGCGCGCCCGCTGACGGCCATCGACGCATTGAGCGAGAAGGAGCTTGATGCGGCAGTCGCCGCCAATGCCTCGGCGAAAGGCCAGGTCCAGGCTGCCGAGGCGGCCGTGAAGACCGCGCAGCTCAACCTCGGCTACACCAATGTCCGTTCGCCGATCGACGGTGTCATGAGTCGCGCGCAGATCCGCATCGGTGGCGTCGTCACCGCATACACGACGCTGCTGACCACGGTCTACCAGACGGACCCGATGTACGCGAATTTCAGCGTCGGCGAGCAGCGCCTGCTGCAAGTGCAGCGCGAGCTTGGCCGCCCGCTCGACCAGCAAAATCCCAGTCAGCGCCAATTCCGCATCCTGCTTGCCGACGGCAGCGAGTACGAACTTCCAGGGAAGATGAACTTCGTCGATGCCGCCGTCGACCTGCGGACTGATACGCTTGCACTGCGCCTCACCGTGCCGAATCCGAAGCAGTTCCTACACGCCGGACAGTATGTCCGGGTCGTCGTCGCAACACGCGAGCGTCCCAACGCGCTGCTTGTTCCACAGCGCGCGGTACAGTCGCTGCAGGACAAGAACTACGTCTGGATCGTCGATAGCGCGGGCAAGGCGCAACAGCGCGACGTCACGATGGGCCAGCAACAAGGCAGCGACTGGCTCGTCGAGAAAGGCCTCGCGCCGGGCGACGTCGTGGTCGTCGACGGCACGCAGAAGCTCAAGTCCGGCACGCCCGTCCACGCACAACCGCTGGTAGCGGCCGCCGCCGGGCCACGCGCTTCGTGAGCAATTTTTTCATCGACCGCCCGATCTTCGCGACGGTGCTCGCGATCGTCATCACCCTCGCCGGCGCCATTGCGTTTCTGCTGCTGCCGGTCGCGCGGTTCCCGCAGATTACGCCGCCCTCCGTCGTCGTTTCGGCGACCTTCCCGGGTGCGGATGCCTCGACGATCGAGCAGTCGGTGGCCGCGCCGATCGAGACGCAGGTCAACGGCGTCCCGAACATGATTTATATGGACTCGCGCAGCTCCAACGACGGATCCTACACACTCAACGTTACGTTCGAGGTCGGTACCGCGCAGGACATCGCGGCCGTCGATGTGCAGAATCAGGTCGCTATCGCCCAGCGGCAGCTGCCGCCGGATGCGCTGCGCCAGGGAGTGTCGATCACCAAGCGTCAACCGCAGCCGCTGATCTTCGTCGCCATCGAAGCTACGGACCCGCGCTACGACTACTTATTCCTGAGCAACTTCGCGACGCTGCAGGTGTTCGACTCGCTGGCGCGCGTGCCGGGTGTCGGTCAGGTGTTGCAGTTCGGCGCGCGCGACTACGGCATGCGCATCTGGCTCGACCCGGGCAAGATGTCACGCCTGGGCATCACCACCGGCGACATCAGCAACACGATCATCGAGCAGAACGTCGTCGCGCCGTCCGGCATCGTCGGCGCCGAGCCGGCGCCGCCAGGACAGCAGATGACCTACACGGTCACGGTGCATGGGCGCTTGCGCAGCGTCGCGGAATTCGAAAACGTGGTGCTGAAGGCCGGCTCCAACGGCTCGATCGTCCGGCTACGCGACGTCGCCCGCGTCGAGCTGGCCGCCACCGACTACACACGCTCCAGTCGCCTCAATGGTCAGCCGGTGGCGCTGCTCGGCGTCTATCAGCTGCCGGACGCGAACGCGCTGGAGGTCAGCAAGAAGGTGCGCGCCACGCTCGAACAGCTGGCACAGCGCTTCCCGACGGGCATTCGCTATGTGATACCGCTGGACACTTCGGAGTTCGTGCGAGAGTCGATCAGGGAAGTCGAGATCACGCTGTGCATCGCTGCGGCGCTCGTGCTGCTGGTCGTATTCTTGTTCCTGGAAAGCTGGCAGGCGACGTTGATCCCGATGCTCGCCGTACCGGTGTCGCTGCTCGGTACCTTCACGATCTTCGTCGCTCTTGGTTTCTCGATCAACACGCTGACGCTGTTCGCACTGGTTCTCGCGATCGGCCTGGTAGTCGACGATGCGATCGTGGTGGTCGAGGCCGTGACGGAGAAGATGGAGGAAAAGGGTCTCGAGCCGCTCGCGGCCACGCGGGCCGCCATGGCGGACGTCTCGAGCCCGGTCATCGCGATTGCGCTGGTGCTGACCGCCGTGTTCGTGCCGGTGGCCTTTCTCGGCGGGCTCACGGGCCAGTTCTACAAGCAGTTCGCGCTGACGCTGTCGGTGTCGGTACTGATCTCGGCGTTCATTGCGCTGACATTTACGCCGGCGATGTGCGCGCTGCTCCTAAAGCCGCGCTCGGCGATCGAACCGGTCGGCCTGCTCGGACGCGGGTTCGCAGTCTTCAATCGGGTTTTTGCACAGGCCACGATCAAGTACAAGGGCACCGTGCGCCGCGCGATACGCCGTTCGGCCATCGCGCTCGGCGTGTTCGGCGCCATCGTCGTCGCGCTCATACTGCTGATCTGGCAGCGACCCAGCGGATTTTTGCCCGAGGACGACCAGGGCTACCTGCTCATGGTTGCGCAGCTGCCGCCCGGCGCGTCGCTGCAGCGCACCGAGCAGGTGCTGGAGCAGATTCGCGCGATCGTCCGGCAGCAGCCTGAAGTGGAGAGCATGCTCGCCATCACGGGTCTTAACCTGCTCGCACAAGTCAACACGCCGTACACCGGCTCTGGGTTCATTCCGCTGAAGCCCTGGTCGCAGCGCCTGGGCCGACAAAGCTCGACCCAGGCGCTGATGGAACGCCTCTATAAGCTCCTCGGGCCACTCAAGGAAGCCAACGTGGTGATCGTGGCACCCCCGGCGATCCCCGGCATCGGCCAGGCGGGCGGCTTCGAATTCGTGCTCGCCGACACCTCCGGCGGCAGTCTCGAGAACTTCACGACGGAAATCGACGACTTCATCGCCCAGGCGAACAAGCGCAAGCAGCTCACGCGCGTTTCAACGCAATTCAACGACCGTGTGCCGGAAATCGAGTACGTCGTCGACCGCGACCGGGCTCGCGCGCTCGGCATCCCGATCTCGGACATCTTCGGTGCGCTGCAGACCTACTTGGGCGGCAACTACATCAATGACTTCAACCTTTTCGGTCGCACGTTCCGCGTCACCGCCGAGGCGGAACCGTCGGCCAGGACGCTGCCGGATGCGGTCAACACGCTGTACGTGCGTACCCAGGCGGGCGACATGGTGCCGCTGTCGTCGCTCGTGTCCATCAAGCCGACGCGCGGCCCGGCCTACATCGAGCGCTACAACGTGTTCCGGGCCGTGACCATCAACGGTGCACCGGCGCCCGGGTACAGCCAGGGCGACGCGATCAAAGCGATGGAGTCATTGGCCAAGGATCTGCCCGGCAACCTCACCCACTATTGGACGGGCTCGGTGTTCCAACAGCAGCGCGCGGGCAGCCAAGCACCGTATATTTTTGCGATGGCGATGGTGTTCGTGTTCCTGGTGCTCGCCGCCCAATACGAGAGCTGGATCGTACCGTTCGCGGTCATCCTATGCATCCCGTTCGCCGTGTTCGGCGCCTTCTTGGGCCTGTCAATGCGCAGCATGGCCAATGATATCTACGCGCAGGTCGGCCTGGTCATGCTGATCGGACTGGCGGCCAAGAACGCGATCCTCATCGTGGAGTTCGCGCGCCTCTCGCACCAGCGCGGCATGCCGCTCGTCGAGGCGGCGATCGAGGGCGCACGACTCCGCCTGCGGCCGATCCTCATGACGTCATTCGCGTTCATCTTAGGTGCGCTGCCGCTCGCGATTGCGACCGGCGCCGGTGCCACGTCGCGCCAGGTGCTCGGCACGACCGTGGTGTTCGGCATGACTGCCGCGACGATGATCGGCATCTTCATTGTCCCAGTGTTCTACGTGGTCTTGCAGAGTCTCGTCGACCGCTTCTCCAAGTCCCACGGAATTGTGCCGCCCGCGCCCACGGCCTTGCCTGTGCCGGGGACGGAGCCCGAGGCATGAAGAGGCGGCTCTGCGTGTGCGCGTTCGCACTGCTTGCCGGCTGCGCGGTCGGGCCGGACTACCGTCGGCCGTCGCTCGATGTGCCGGCCCAGTACCACGACGTCGCGACGACGACGACCGGAGCGGACGGCGACGCCGCGTCCATGGGCGACAGCGGCTGGTGGGAGGTGTATGCGGACGCGGACCTGCAGGCGCTGCTCGCGACGGCGCTCAAGAACAATTACGACGTGAAGATCGCGGTGGCGCGGATCGAGGAGGCGCGGGCGCAGCTCGGCTCGACGCGCTTGAGCTACCTGCCGCAAGTATCGGTCGATGCGAGCGCCGCACGCACCAAGACTTCCGACTACGCGCTACAGCCGGGTTATCCGCGGATCGAAAATAAGGCTCAGGTGCAGATTCTGGCGTCCTACGAGATCGACTTGTGGGGACAGCTACGTCGCGCGACCGAGGCGGCGCGGGCCAATCTGCTTGCATCGCAGTACGCCAAGCGCGCCGTCAACGTGACTCTGGTGGCAGCGGTCGCCAATGCCTATTTTGAGCTCATTTCGCTCGACAGTCAGCTCGAGATCACGCGCCGAACGGTGGTCTCGCGCGAGAAGTTCCTGGAGCTCACGCAGGCCCAGCATGAGCGCGGCTACGTGACGGGACTCGATGTTGCCACCGCCAAAGCAGATCTCGCCGCCGCCCGCGCGACCGCGCCGGACCTTGAGCGCCAGATCGGGCAGATCGAGGACCAGATCAGCGTGCTGCTGGGCAGCAATCCAGGGCCGATCACTCGCGTACATTACGGAGAAGCCGTGCCGGAAGCGCCGCCGCGGCCTCCTCCCGGGCTGCCCGCGCGACTGCTCGAGCGGCGGCCGGACGTCGCGCAGGCCGAGCAGGGACTCGTTGCCGCCAACGCCGAAGTCGGCGTCGCTAAGGCAGCGCTGTTTCCGAACATCTCGCTGACCGGCAGCGCCGGCTCGCTGGCGATACCTTTCGACAAGTTGTTCACCGCACCGGCCGCCGAATGGAGTGCCGGCGTGGGGCTGATCCAGCCGCTGCTCAGCGTGCAGGCAAACCTCTACCAGGTCGAACTCGCCGACGCCCGTAAGCGCGAGGCGTTGTATCAGTACCAGAAGACGGTGCAGGCGGCCTTCCAGGATGTGGCCGATGCGCTGATCGCCTATGAGAAGTTCGGGGAACAGGAGCGCCAGCAAGCGAGTCAAGTCGATGCGCTGCGGCGCGCGCGCGAGATCGCGCTCGCGAGATATAAGATCGGCTACGCTTCCTACTTCGAGGTCATCCAATCCGATCGCGAGCTGTTCACGGCGGAGTTGGCGCTCGCTCAGGCCTATGCGAACAACCTCGGCGCGGCGGTGCATCTGTACTCGGCGTTGGGCGGTGGTTGGCAGGAGCGGCCGGTCGCCACCAACGACACCCTCGAAGGACGCGCGCGGAACCGGCGCGTCGAACTGCGACGACAGTAATCGATCAACTTTTGCGGAAAGTCGGCGCTTTGGCATACGATGAGCGCATGAAGAAGTCGTCAAGCGGATTCGACCGCATGCGCCGCGGACGCCGTCAAGGATCCGAAGCTGCCGACCTAGGTGCAAACATGATCTCACCATCCATTCCATCCAGACCGGAGCACGTATCGTGAGCCTATTCGGTGTCGGAAACGACCTCAATCGACAGTTCATCGCACGGCCGGATCTCGCCAAGGAATACATTCTTTTCAAATGGCCCGACATGACCATCCGCAGGCTCACCCAGATCACGGTGGAGCCGGACGAGACGGCGATCTTTGTCAAGGAGGGTAAGGTTGCCGGCATACTACCTCAGGGACGATCGACCCTGGATGGTGCACTGATCCCCTTCCTCGGCGACCTCGTGGACCTGGCGAGCGGCGGCAATATGTACCGCGCCGAGCTGTATTTCATCGGTACACGCGAATTCGTCGGCCTGCCATTCGGTGGTCCCATCGACGACATTGAGGATCCCGAGACCGGTCTTGCCGTGGGACTTCGCGTATTCGGTGAATACGCGATCATTGTGAGCGACCCGGCGGCGCTGATCCTGAAACTGGTCGGCACACGTCAAGGCTCCAATGATCTGATCACCGATTGGGCGCGAGAACAAATCCTAAAATCGCTGCGCACGGGCGTCGTGCGCAAGCTGACCGCCGAGAAATGGCCGGTGCTCGGCATCGCCGGGCGAACAACCGAGATCGAGACGGCGCTGCTCAGCGATGTGCAGGCATCCTTGGTGTCTTATGGCCTGACCGTTACCCGTCTTGGCAATATCACGATTAGTCTCAAACCCGAGGACGAACACACCCTTAAGGAGCTGCGCAAAGACAAGGCGTACACCAAGCTTGCGGGCGGCTTTCGTGAATACGGAGTCGGTGCTGCTTTGAAAGGCATAGGCGAAGGATCTGCAACAGGCGGCGGCAACGGCGCCGCCCTTTTGGGCGTGGGCATGGGATTGGGAGGGTTGGTTGGCGGAATCGGTGCGGCCGCGCCCTCGACCCAAGGGCTGAGCCCCAGTCCGGGCTCTGGACCCGCTCCGGCGCCGACCGCCAGTCCCGCAGCCGGGGGCATAGGCGCCGCGCTGGTCTGCGCGAGTTGCCACGCTCCGAATAATCCCGGCGCTAAATTTTGCGCGAGTTGCGGCACTGCGCTCGCACCCCCTGCACCGGCACATTGCACGCAGTGCGGTACCGCGGCCGCGGCTAACGCTCGATTTTGCGGCAACTGCGGAGCAACGCTGACTTGAATGAGCCGCGTGCGGGCCGGGCTGCGAGCGGCCGACTCGCGACGGGTCGGGCACAGGCAGGCCTCGCCGCACTTGGCCTAGGGGCGACGGGATCTGCATTGAGCCGCGCCGGCGGAGGCGAACACAGCGGTTTGTCGTTCTCGGGGAGCGGCGGAAGTTCTTTCGGCGGCCTCATTGCGCTGATTGTGGTCGGCCTCATTGTCTGGTTTATCTTCCGTCGCGTGAGTCGCGGGTCACCGAGCGTGCAGAGTCTGGCGGACTCGCCGATGGCGCGCGAAGCGATCGGTGCAATTCTAGGCGCGGCTACCGGACGCGGAATCGGCAGTCTCGGGGGAGGCGGGCTTGCGGCGCCGGTCCGGCCGGGTTTGCCTGCCGCGGTGGACACCATACGCGCGCAGGACCCTGGCTTTGAAATCGAGACCTTCCTGCAGCGTGCCGAGATGACCTTCTTTCTGGTCAAGCGCGGTTTGCAAAAGAACGATACGGGCGCGATCCGTCCCTATTTGAACGACGCGGTGTTCGCTGCCGTGTCGCGTAATATCGGCCAAATGACGACGCAGCATCAGCACGCGCTCATGGAAAGTCTCAATGTCCGCGCGGTCCACTTGGTAGACGCATCGTGCGGCGCCCAAGGACAAAGCCTGCAGGTTCATTTCGATTTGGTTTATCGCGCCAAAACCTTGGATGAGTCGAATCGGGTGCTCAACGATGAGGGTGAAGATCGCCGCCACGGCGAACGCTGGACTTTTGTACGGGCGGCGACCGCCCGTACGCCCCAAGACGGAGGAGTCACGGCGTCGCGCTGCCCGGCGTGCGGAGCCGAACTTCGACTCGGCCTGGACGGCACCTGTGCTTACTGCCGCGCCAGTGTCACCAACGGCACGGTGGATTGGGTGGTGGCCGACGTGCAGCCTGCGTCGTTTGTCGGGAACACCGCGGATCCTTTGCTTGGAATTGCCGCGCCCACGGTCACCGATGGCATCGCCGGCCTGCGTGCAGCCGACGCCGGCTTCGAGGTCGACGCCTTCCTCACCCGTGTGAAAACCGCCTTCATGGCGCTGCAAGACGCGTGGTGTAAACAAAATTTGGAGGCGGGCCGCGGTTTTTTGAGCCCCGGGGCCTATTTTGCCTGGCGTGCACAGCTCGAGACCATGGTGGCCGAAGGCCGCCGCAACGTCATGGAGGGTCTCACCGTCCGCAGCATCGAACCTATGCGCGTGGTTCATGGTCGGGTTTTCGACGATTTGACTGTGCGCATCATCGCCGCGTCGGTTGACTACGAAGTGGACAACACCGGCCGGGTCGTATTTGGCGATCGATCGGTGCAGCCATTCACAGAAGAGTGGACCTTCCAGCGCTCCGTCGGGGTCGCAACCTCCAATAAGACCGGCACCCTGGAGAGCACCTGCCCGAGTTGCGGCGCTCCGCTGGCGCTCACCCAGATTGGGGAATGCCGCTATTGCAAAGCTGCCGTCACCAGCGGGAAATTCGATTGGGTGATCTCCCGTATCGAGCAGGAGGACGGGACGGGCGGCTTCGATAGCGGTACCGCAGATATCAAAGCACAGCTCGCGATGGAAGTAGGCGGCGCCATCGTCGGAGGGCTGCTCAGTAGCTTGCTCTCGCAAAGGCCGCGATAAATCCCATTGCCGATGCTGGATAACCGCACGCCCGGGCAGCTTGAACATGCGGTTGACGAAAAGGAATTGGTGGAAATGACCGATGAAGAAAAGTCGAATCCTCACTGAAATGAACGAGTCCGCCCGCGGACTGAACCGCATTGCGGTGCTCGACCAGCAAACGATGCGCGAGTTTGATGTGCTCACCGTACCGCCGGTCCGCGCGCTCTCGGCGCGGCAAATTCGGGCGATTCGGGCCCGCACCCGAATGAGTCAAGCGGTGTTTGCGGCGGTCCTCAACACCAGCACCTCGACCGTGCAGAAATGGGAAATTGGCGCGAAGCGCCCGAGCGGGCCCTCGCTGAAACTGCTCAACGTGATCCATACGAAGGGAGTGGGCGTCCTATCGTAAACAGAATCTTCGTGACGCATTAGCGTTCGTCCCAAAATGTCGCGTTGTGGACGTAATCAATATTTGCGTAGTAGGCTCGAGGTTATTAATCAACGTCTGAAGGTGTTG
>Ga0207927_1001379_pt1 | contig 10401 bp, 9 predicted proteins | sample NGESurdeep072012_2_FD_184456 | JGI IMG/M metagenome (GOLD analysis project Ga0207927, IMG submission 184456) | Arctic peat soil microbial communities from Barrow, Alaska - NGEE Surface sample 210-2 deep-072012 (SPAdes) | ecosystem: Environmental > Terrestrial > Soil > Wetlands > Peat ... | reverse complement strand
TCCGGCTCGCGTACCCCACCACCGATCACGATGACGTGTACTGGATTGAGAGTCGACCGAGCGAGGCGGGCCGTAACGTCATCGTCAAACGAAATGCCGACGGGACGATCGAGGACGTCCTCGGTGCGGGATTCGCCGCGCGCACGCTCGCCCACGAGTACGGCGGTCGATGCCACGTCGTCCACGACGGCGTCGTCTACTTTTCGAACTTCGCCGACCAACGCCTGTACCGCATCGATCCGGGGACGTCACCCCGGGCGATCACGAGTGAACCAAAGCATCCGAGAGCGTGGCGCTACGCCGATCCGATCGTGTCGCCCGACGGGAGCCACCTCATCTGCGTGCGCGAGCGTCACGAGGCGGACGCGGTGATTAACGACCTCGTGGTCCTCGCGACCGACGGGTCCTCGCCCGCACGAGTCCTCGCCGAGGGCCACGACTTCTACGCGGCACCCGCCCTTTCGCCGGACGCGCGACAGCTCTCGTGGATCACCTGGGACCACCCTCGAATGCCGTGGGACGGCACGGAACTGTCCGAGGCAACACTCGACGACGAGTTCAACGTTGTGGACGAACGAATCGTGTGCGGCGGCCTCGAGGAATCGGTCGTGCAGCCCCGCTACGGGGCCGACGGGTCGCTCTACTACATCTCGGATCGCACCGGTTGGTGGAACCTGTACCGCGACGCGCCCGAGGGTGCAAAGGCGCTCGCCGCGCGTGACGCCGAGTTCGCCGAGCCGGCGTGGGTCTTTGGCCTGTCGTCGTACACGCCGCTCGACGACGGCTCGATCGCGCTCACGTGGGCGGAAGGCGGCGCCGGACGCCTCGGCGTCATTCCCCCCAATGATGGACCGCTGCGCGAGGTTCCCACGTCCTTCGGCTCGATCAGTGAGGTCGCGGCGCTGGGTGACTCGATCGTCGCACTCGCGGACTCTCCCACCGAACCGGTCGCCGTCGTCGTCATCGATCTCACGTCGGGCGAGGCGACAGTCATCAAGGCGAGCCGCGTCAACTCCGTCGATCCGGGCTACCTCTCGATTCCTCAGGCGATCGAGTTCCCCACCGAGAACGGTCTCAGCGCCCACGCGCTCTACTATCCCCCTACCAACCGCGACTTCGTCGCGCCCGAGGGATCACTGCCGCCGCTCATCGTCGCCAGTCACGGTGGGCCGACGTCCCAGTGCGCCTCCGGACTCAACTACTCGATCCAGTTCTGGACCAGTCGGGGGTTCGCCGTAACCGACGTCGACTACGGCGGCAGCACGGGTTACGGCCGCGCGTACCGCGAGCGACTGAAGGGCGCCTGGGGAATCGTCGACCTCGACGACTGCGTGAACGCGGCGCGTTACCTCGCCTCGACGGGCCGGGCGGACCCGAACGGACTGCTGATCCACGGCGGGAGCGCCGGGGGTTACACGACGCTCAGCGCCCTGACCTTTCGCGACGTCTTCGCCGCCGGGGCCAGCTACTTCGGTGTCGGGGACCTCGGGGCCCTCGCGAGGGACACCCATAAGTTCGAGTCGCGCTACCTCGACGGACTCATCGGACCGTGGCCCGAGGCCGAGGCGATCTACGAGGAACGCTCCCCCATCTTCCACACGGATCTACTGCGCACGCCGGTAATCCTTTTCCAGGGACTCGAGGACGAGGTCGTTCCTCCGGCGCAGGCCGAGGCGATGGCCGAGGCGTTGAGTGAAAAGGGCGTTCCGTTCGCGTACCTCGCCTACGAGGGCGAGCAGCACGGTTTTCGCATCGCGGCGAACATCATCCGCACCGCCGAAGCCGAGCTGTACTTCTACGGCAAGATCCTCGGCTTCGAGCCCGCGGGATCAATCGAACCCGTCGAGATCGAGAACCTGTAGACCTCCACGACGAGTGCTCGTTTCGATTCGGACTGTTCGCCGCCGACGAGCGTCACTGCTGGACGCGCCAATCGATGTCGCGTGTCTCGATGTCGGCGTCAATCACAGTGATGCATAGACGGCGCTGATGAGTGCCCTGTTGCGCGTGCTCTGCCATCGAGGGATGACGTGATTCATCACGTAGCCCACGGAGATTCCCGCACTCGGGTCGGCGAAACCAACAGCACCGCCGGTTCCAAAGTGGCCGAAGCTCGCGTCGTCCGGGCCGAAGGGCCGTTGAGGGGTTGACGGCTGAAACCCGAGGCAGAAGGAGACGTCAACGCCAAGTACGGGGCAGGGGCCGACTGATTGAATCGTGGTCGCCTCCAACAGCATCTGCGGTGACAGAACCTTCTCCGGCACCAGGAGCGCAGCGTAGAACGCAGCCAGCCCGCGCGCGGAACCGTGGCCGTTCGTTGACGGGACCTCCGCCCTTCGCCACTGCTCGGTGTTGACGACGCCGAAAGAGGAATAGCCCGGAGGATTGAAATAGCTGCGCAGGATCATTGATCCTTCGCCTCCATCGTCGGGAGGAAGTGACGCGGGTGACGCCGTTGAGTCGAGGATCGTCTCAGCGCACCGATGCAGGTCATCTACCGGGACGCCGAAATGCAAGTCGGCGTCAATCTCGGTCGCCAGTGCTTCGAGCGCCTCGTGCGGCGTCACGCCGCTCAGACGTCGCAACAATTCTCCGATCAGGTGCCCGTACGTATTCGTGTGGTACACGTGCCGGCTCCCGGGCTCAAACCATGGTCGGGTCTCAGCGAGCGACGTCGTCATCGTGGACCAGCTCCAGAGATCCTCATTGGTCAAACTGCGACCGATCGCGGGCACGCCCGCTCGATGACACAGTGCGTGGCGAATCGTGGCGTGTTGCTTTCCCTCCGATGCGAACTCGGGCCAAACATCGCAGACCGGCGCGTCGAGTTCCAGGCCGGACTGCTCGAGTTCGCGTAGCAGCAGGCTGGCAATAATAGGTTTGCCGGCCGAGTAGAAATTGGCGATGGTGGACTCCTGCCAAGGCAGGGTCTGCACAGCGTCGCAGGATCCGCCCCAGAGATCGACGACCGTTTCTCCGTGGAGCGTTACCGCCACGGCTGCACCAGCTTCGCCACGTTCGCTGAAGTTGTCTTCGAAGGCCTGGCGAACTCCAGAGAACTGCCGTGCACAGAATCCGTTGACGGCATTGGTCACGCGTCCAGTCAACACCCTGGGCTCATCCGCTCGCCTTTTTCCATTGAGTCTGAGGCTTGCCGACGTTTGCGAATGACTCCGCAGCTACTCTCGAATCACCCCGATGTCGAATTGAAGTGCGCGGGACCGGCAGCGTCACTGCCCGCGCTGTTCGTACGGTGCGAGTCGTGTGAGCAGCCGATCGACCGACGTCTGAACGAAGCCAGCGTCGAGGTAGAGGTTGCGGGCGGCGTCGGTCTTGAAGCCAACTTTCAGGCGGCGTGCGCCTTTGCGTGCGAGCCGATCGAGTCCGTTCGTCAGCAACATCCGCGCGAGGCCGCGTCGCTGGAAGTCGTCCTCGACACGCATCGGTTCGAGGAGTCCGACCAGCGTCGTGCGGTCGAACCAGAACAACGCGTAGCCAGCGATCCTGCCGTCCGCGTCCTCAACGGCCAAATCGAGCGTCGGGTCGTACAACGAGCACTGTCGCAGCCGTTGCTCGACCAGTTCCCCGTTTCGAACAATCATCGGGTGCGGATGATCCGCGCGCGCCACGCGATCGACGATCGCGAACCCAACGACTTGCGCGACCGGTGGGCGATGTTCGGCGTCCATCCATGCGGTGCCCGACAACTCGCCGGTCATCGCGAATCCACTTTGGAGGGCGAGGTCCACCAGCGGCGCGTCGTCTTCGCGCACGAGCACCTCGAGTGCATCGCCCCGATGTCCGACGGTGGCTTCCAACGTCGCGGCCCAGACGTCTTCTTGCTTGACGATCGACGGCACGGCGAAGACGTCTGCTTGCCAGGTGTCCTCCCAGGCGGTCAGCCCTGCAGCAGCCACGGGGCCGACTTCGTCGAACCAGACCGGCAGTGCGAGCTCGTCGGTTGCCCGAGTGCGGCGCCACCACCACTGCACGTCGGCGGCCTCCCACATGCCGCCGAGCGGATCAGCCAGACGAGCGCGCTGCAGGACCGTGGTCGTCGCGTTCAGCCGCTCGGGACCCCGCATCAGCTCGCGTCGCACGACCACGTTCACATCCTATGCATGGCCACATTCTCATAAAAGTGGTCCAGTCAATGGGTTATCGGTCTCTCGGTGGAGGTGATGGGATTCGAACCCACTGCCTCTACATTGCGAACGTAGCGCTCTACCAATTGAGCTACACCCCCGAAGGAGCACCCACTTTAGCCCAGGGCGTAGCGCGAGGACGATTCGCGACGCCACTGACCAGCCGAGTCAGCGTCGTAGAACTCTGATTCAGCCTCCGTTTCGTACTCGTCGTCGGTGTCGTAGTAGAGGGGTTGAACGGTCGCCAACGGGCGGCTCGCCAGGCGGATCCCCAGCGACGACTCGAAGAGGTAGCCCTGGCTCACGGCGTAGAGCGCGAGTGCCAGGTAGAACGCGAAACCGATCCACGTCAGAACCGCGAGATCGACGAGTATCGAGTAGCTAGTGGCGACGCCGAGGATCGTCGTCGTCGCCACTGCCAGCGCGAGGCGCGTCAGGATCATTCGGCGCTGCGCCTTCATCGAACGCCGTCGTACGGGAGGCTCGCGATACGCGCTGACCACTGGCCCGCTCGGCGTCGAGGAGTACGCGGCGGCGTAGCGATTGGTCGACGCGCTTCGACGTGGCGCCTCGTCCTCGTGGTCGTAGTCGTAGTCCTCGGCCCACTCGTCCCAGGACCCGCGCGTCTCGAGTGACCGGTACGTGTCGTCGTCGTGAACGACGGTCAAACGCGGTCGTCGTGCAGGCTCTGGTTCGTACTGCTCGTAGTGATTGGAATCGTCGAGGCGGTGGGCCGGAGCCACGGCGTACTCCTGGCGACTGAGGACCTCGTGTTCGGCGTGGAACGAATCGATGGACTTCTCGGTCCCGCCGTCACGGAATCGACGCACGACGACCGGGGTCAGGAGCGCCACCCAGAAGAGAGCGAGGACTACCAGCAGCATCCGACCCGCTCCTGAAGACATCCCTTATGCATTGAGCGCCAATTTACTGACGTTTCATCCCATTTTGGTGGATGTCACACTTCGTGCAGTCCGCACTCTTCCTTGTCGGCTCCAGCCCAGCGTCCCGATCGACGATCGCCGGGGACTTGGGGCTTCGCCGTGACCGGCGCACAGCCGATCGACCCGTACCCCAGCGCCCACAGCGGGTGCTCGGGCAGTCGGTGCGAAGTGAGGTAGTACGCCACGTCGTCGTCGGTCCACGTGGCCAAGGGATTGACCTTGACGAGCCCGAACTTCTCGTCCCAGGCGATGATCTTCATCGAGGCCCGGCTCGGTGCGTCGACCCGCTTGACGGCGGTGATCCACGCGGCGCGACCCTGCACCGCGCGGCGCAGCGGTTCGACCTTTCGCAGTTCACAGCACCGCTCGGTCCCGCACGGCCAGGCGTCGGCCTCGGGTCCGGGGGAAGTTCTCGTCAAGTGCAGCGACCATTCGGCTTCCAACCCTGCGGCGAACTCCAGGGTTTCGGGGAAGTGGCCCCCGGTGTCGAGGAAGATGATCTCCGTGTCGGGTCGCAGTTCGTGGACCATGTGGAGCAACGCCACGTCCTCGAAGGAGCAGGCCATGGCGAGATCGTCGCCGAAACGCTCGAAGATCCAGGTCAGGATCTCGAGTGGCGCAGCGTGCTCGAGACGTGAATTCACGGCGCCGAGTTCGCTCAGGAGGTCGGGAGAGGGTGTGGCCATAAAGCTTTTCGGTGAAAGTCTAACATTCCTAGTGGTTTAGTAGACTATTGGACGAGCCCTAGCCTATGACGACGACACCTCTACGCCTCCCACGAACCGCGGACCATCTGGATCTGCTCGAGTCGCACGCTATCTTCATCCTGCGCGAAGTCGTCGCCGAATGCGAACGTCCGGTCCTGCTCTTCTCGGGGGGCAAGGACTCGGCGGTGTTGCTGCACCTCGCGGCCAAGGCCTTCGCGCCGCAGCTCCTGCCCTTTCCGATCATGCACATCGACACGGGACAGAACTTCCCCGAAGTGCTCAAGTACCGCGACGCGGTCGCCAAGGACGTTGGCGCGCGCCTGATCATGGCCAAGGTGCAGGACTCCATTGACAAGGGCAAGGTCGCCGATCCGGGCCCGATGGGATCGCGTAACCGACTCCAGACCGTGACGTTGCTCGACGCCATTACCGACAATGGGTTTGACGCCGCGTTCGGCGGCGCGCGCCGAGACGAGGACAAGGCGCGCGCGAAGGAACGCATTCTCTCCTTCCGCGACGCGTTCGGCCAGTGGGATCCACGCCAGCAACGACCCGAACTCTGGCAGTTGTACCAGGGCAAGGTCAACCCAGGCGAGCACCTTCGGGCCTTCCCCCTCTCGGACTGGACCGAACTCGACATCTGGCAGTACATCGAACGAGAGAACATGACGTTGCCCGAGATCTATTTCGCCCACGAGCGCGAGGTACTGCTGCGCGACAACATGTGGCTGGCGGTCGGACCGTTCGTCCAACCGCGAGAGGGCGAGGTCGTGGAACGGCGCGTCGTACGTTTTCGCACCGTCGGTGACGCCAACTGCACGGGCGCGGTCGACTCGAGCGCCGACACGCTCGCCGCGATCATCGACGAGATCGCGATCGCCAACGTCTCCGAGCGCGGTGCAACCCGGGCGGACGACCGATTCTCCGAAACGGCCATGGAGGATCGAAAGCGCGAGGGCTACTTCTAGATGAAGCTCGCCCTCAAGGATCTCCTTCGTCTCGCGACGATCGGATCAGTCGACGACGGAAAGTCCACGCTGATCGGTCGACTGCTCGTCGACACGCGCCAACTCTTCGACGACCAGTTCGACGCCGTTGTCGCCGCGTCGGAAAAGCGTGGCGTGGGCGACCTCGACCTCAGTTTCGTCACCGACGGCCTGCGCGCCGAACGCGAGCAGGGCATCACCATTGACGTCGCGTACCGCTACGCGTCGACTCCCACGCGCAAGTTCATCATCGCCGACTGTCCGGGCCACGTGCAGTACACGCGCAACATGGCCACGGGCGCCTCGACCGCCGATCTGGCCCTCGTCGTGCTCGACGTCGCGCACGGACTGAAGGAACAGACGCGTCGCCACCTCTGCATCGCTGCCCTACTGGGCGTCCACAACCTGATCGTCGCGGTCAACAAGTTGGACGAAGCGAACTGGTCCCAGTCCGCGTTCCAGGGGGTCGTCGACCAACTCGAGACGATCGCTCGCGAATTGGGCTTCGACTCGATGACCGCCATCCCGATTTCCGCGTTGCTCGGTGACAACGTCGTCGACCCGTCGACCAATACGCCCTGGTACGAAGGGCCGACCGTCATTGAAGCGCTCGAGCAGTCTGACGCCGGCACGTGGACCCGAACGGGACACGGCGCGCGCCTCCCCATCCAGTGGGTCCTGCGCCAACCCGGTGGCGGACGCACGTACGCCGGCATGGTGAACGGTGATTCGTTTCGTCCGGGTGACGTCGTGACGTTGCTGCCGGCCAACATCACGACGGCCATCACGGCGATTCACTCTGGTTTGAAGGGGCGCGCCGAGGCCGGCGCCGGACTCTCAGTCGACGTGAAGCTCGCCGACGAGACCGACGCTGGCCGCGGCGACATGCTCGCGAGCGCTCCGCTGCCCACCGTCACCAACGAATTCATCGCGACGATCTGCTGGTTCGGTGACAAGGCGCTCGTGGCCGGTCAACGACTGCGGCTCAAGCACACCACGAAGGTCACGCCCGTTCGAATCAACGCCATCGAAGGGGTCGTCGATATCGCGACCTTGAAGGTGAATCCGAGCGAACAACTCACCACGAACGAGATCGGACTCGCGACGCTGCGCACCGCCGACCCACTCGTCGTCGACGATTACAGTCAAAATCGGGTGACCGGCAGCTTCGTCTTGATTGACGAAGTGACGAACGCGACCGTGGCGGCCGGCATGATCGGTCGCGCGACGTTCCTTTAGAATTGCGCGATCATCGCCACCAGCGCGAGAGCCACGAGGGCCAGCAAGGTGTCCAGGGAGCGACCCAACTGACGTCCACGTTCGGGTGAAGCGACGCCGTCGTGATGGATCACCTCGCTCACGACGCGCTCCAGGGGCAGGGTGCGCGCCTCAAGGTGACCGGCAGCGGCCAGGTAGCAAAGGATGCCCACGCCGATCCAGGGACGCGTGAGCGAGACGCTGTTGTCGCCCGTGAGCGACATGACGAGTCCAGTGATCGGCAGCACGTGCAGTAACCGGGCGGCCCAATTGCGACGCAACGGGAAGCGCCGCTGTTGCGTCGCGCTGTCGGCGCCACTGACGATCTGTTGAGCCGACATTCGCATCGCGATCAACACCGTCAGTGCGGTGACGGCCGCGATCACGTGCACCAGGAAGGTCAGATCGTAGGCCACCGACGTCGCGATCATCACTCGGAGAGTAACGTCTCGGCCGCGCGGTAGGGATCGGTGGTGCCGGCGACGAGCGCGTCCACTTGCGCTTCGTACGCCGCGCCCTTGGCCAACGAACCCACGTGCGCGCGCACCATCGCCGCGAGGACCTTGTCGAGTTCAACGCGGGTGCGCGCGCGGCGGTCCACGTCGCGCGGTCCGGCGTCGAGGAAGCGGCGGTGCGCCACGATGGCGTCCCAGAGCGCCTCGGTGCCGCCCACGTCACTGGCGTCACTCGCGATCGTCTCGACGATGAGCGGACGCCACTGGTGCACGCCACCGAGGTCGAGCATCTGTTCGAGGTCGCGGCGGGTCTCACGCACGCCCGCGCGATCGGCCTTGTTGATGACGAAGACGTCGGCCACCTCCAAGAGCCCGGCCTTGTTGGCCTGCATCGAGTCGCCCCAGCCGGGGTTGGTGACGACGATCGTGGTGTCGGCCGCCGAGGCGATCTCGACTTCCATCTGTCCGACGCCGACCGTCTCAACGAAGACGAGCGGGAACTGCGCCGTGCCCAGCACCCGTATCGCGTCGGGCACCGCGAGTGACAACCCGCCGAGGTGACCGCGCGTCGCCATGGAACGGATGAAGACGTGGACGTTGGTGGCGTGGTCCTGCATGCGGATACGGTCGCCCAGGATCGCGCCGCCACTGAACGGCGAGCTGGGGTCGACGCAGAGCACGCCGACCTGGTCGAACGGGTCGACACCGTCGAACGATGACTTTTCCAGCGCGATCGAGATCAGCCGGTCGGTGAGCGTTGACTTGCCGGCCCCCGGCGCGCCGGTGAGTCCAACGACGTACGGCGGCTCGCTCGCGTACGCCAACGCAGCGGTGGCGCGCTGATCCGGGCCGCCCGATTCAACGTAGGTGAGCAGTCGCGCCAGCGCGGTGCGTGATCCGTCGCGCGCGAGGTCGACGAGTTGCGCAGCGTCGCGAGGGATCACGCGTGTCGCTCCACTCGCGCGCCCAGTCGCGACAGTCGCCCCACGAAGTCGTCGTAGCCCCGGTCCACGTGTTCGAGGCCGTTCACCGTCGTCTCGCCCTCGGCGACCAGACCGGCCAGCACCAGTGCAGCCGCCGCGCGGATGTCGGTGGCGCGCACGGACGTGCCGACCAGGTGGTCGACCCCTCGGATCATGGCGTGATGGCCTTCGGTGGTGATACTCGCGCCGAGTCGCACGAGCTCGTCGACGTAGCGAAAGCGCCCGGCGAAGAGGTTCTCGGTCACGACCGAGACGCCCCGGGCGACACTCAACATCGTCGTGATCAACGGCTTGTAGTCGGTGGCGACGCCCGGGTACGGCAGGGTCGCGACGTCACACGCACTGAGGCGCACCGGACCGCGCACGCTGACCCCGGGACCGTGTTCGTCGACGATGCCCCCCATCGACTCGATCTTTCGCAGCAACATCTCCATGTGGTCGCAGCGCGCGTCGATCACCCGCACCTCGCCGCCGGTGATCAGACCGACCGCGAGGTACGTCGCCGCCACGACCCGGTCGGGAATCACTTCGTGCTGCGCCGGCTCGAGCATCGCCACGCCGTCGATGGTGAGTCGCGACGTGCCGAGTCCTTCGATGCGAGCGCCCATGGCGATGAGCTGACGCCCGAGGTCCTCGACCTCGGGCTCGCGCGCGGCGTTGTCGATCACCGATCGTCCGTCGGCCAGCACGCAGGCCATCATCAGATTGTCGGTCGCGGTGTGACTCGGGTACTCGAGCGTGATGCGCGTGGCGCCGAGCCGAGGTCGTGAGGTCGTCGCGTGGATCGAATGGCGATCGTTGCGAAAGGTCGCGCCCATGGCGGAAAGGCCGTCGGTATGAAAGTTGATCGGTCGCTGACCGAAGTCGTCACCGCCGGGCAACGCCATGTTCGCCTCGCCGCATCTCGCGAGCAGTGGTCCGAGC
>Ga0207927_1001372_pt1 | contig 10419 bp, 9 predicted proteins | sample NGESurdeep072012_2_FD_184456 | JGI IMG/M metagenome (GOLD analysis project Ga0207927, IMG submission 184456) | Arctic peat soil microbial communities from Barrow, Alaska - NGEE Surface sample 210-2 deep-072012 (SPAdes) | ecosystem: Environmental > Terrestrial > Soil > Wetlands > Peat ... | reverse complement strand
CAACACGGCACGCACGCGAGCGAGTAGCTCTACGAAGCCGAACGGCTTGATGAGGTAGTCGTCAGCGCCCGCGTCCAGCGTGGCCACCCGGGTCGCTTCCTCGCTGCGCGCCGTCACCGCGATGATCGCCGCGGCTGAGCGGGCGCGGAGTCGTTGGCAGAGCTCCAGACCGTCTATGTCCGGGAGCCCCAGGTCGAGCAGAATCACGTCGGCCGGGCCGGCCAGGAGAGCCTGGCTTCCATCAGCGGCCCGGCTGACGCGGTATCCGGCACGGACCAGGCCGCGCTCCAGCTGTCTGCCGATTGCTGGGTCGTCTTCGATCACCAGGACATGTAGCCCGGTCGGCGGGTTCTGGGAGTCGGGCGAGGTATCAGCGCCTTCTGGGCCTATGGCCACCAGGACTGCCCGACGTTGCCGCTCGGGTGGCCTGGCTGTGCTGCTCCCTCATGGCGGGCCGCTCCATCATTGCGGCTGTGCCGGCCGACGTCGTGACGATTGGTCCACGGCGACGCGACCGGCAGGAGTGCAGCACCAAGGGCAACCCCGGCCAGGACCGAGACTGCCACAAGCCCACGTCGTTGTCCCTTCCCGGCAGGCCGGGCGCGATCAGCGCGCGGCCACCAGTCCCACCGTGACAACACCACTGCCTCCTTCAGGTGGCCCAGAACGTGCAGAGCCATCAGGGCGAACCAGACGACGAAGCTGAACCTGTGAGCGGTGAGCATCAGCCCCGGCCGCGCAGGCGCCACGAAGAGCAGGGCCACACCGGTCAGCAGGACCGCCCCCGTGAAGACGATCAGCAAGGGTGCGCTCCAGCGCAGCAGCGGGGGCGGCGGTCCGTGGCGCAGGTAGATGGGGCTGCGGCGGTAGTAGCGGACGAACCGGTAGAAGGTGCTGGCGAACTTGAGCGCGGTCGGCGGGATGAGAAGCAGCCCGACGAAGATATGGAGTGTTGTCAGCTGGCGAACCTGCAGAATGGTGATTCCCTCGACAAACAGCGCGACGAGCAGAACCAGCCCCACCGCACCGGTCAGGCGGGCATTGCCATCGGCGCCTTGGGCACCCTGTTCTTGCATCGAGCCTCGTTTCCGCCATGGTCGTGTAAGTGCCACAGTATTGAAAATGCCACAGACGGTGGGAAAGGCCAGCAGTATCCCGTCGTCTCCTGGCGCGCGTCGTTACTTCCCTGGGTCTTCCGTGAGCATCAGCGCAAGGGTGGGGCAGTCGGCCACGGCGCGGCGGGCGTGTGCCATCAGAGCAGCGGGCACCGGCTGCGGATCCAGCAGCGGGTAGCCCCACTCATCCAGGCTGATGAGCTCGGGCAGGAGCTCGGCGCAGATCCCGTGGGCCTGGCACATGATCGGGTTGACCCGCAGCCGCACGGTCATGGCCCCACCGGGTCGTCTGGCAGGGGCAGCACCGGATGTCGGGTGGACGGGCACGGGTTGCCACGCCGATGGCGGGCGAGGTCAGCAGCGAACGTTTGCAGCGCGCTGGCGACGAAGCGTGCCGTGCCGTCCGGATGGTGGCATGCGCCCCGTCCCTCTACCAGGCGCAGCCGGCGCTCCAGTCGGTTGCGGACGTTGGTGGTGTTGCCACTTCGGCTCAACAGGGCCAGATCCTCGGCGATTGCCGGCAGTCCCAACGTGCAGGGGCCGCACTGTCCCGCGCTCTGGCTCGCAAGCCACGAAGCCACCCGTTGGCTCTCGGCCAGCCCGCAGGCCGACGCGGGCAGCGCCAGCAGGACCCCGGCGCCGAGCGCGGCGCCGGCGGCGATCAGGTCGGCGGGGGTCAGCTGCACCCGTAGCGCGGTCTCGGCAGGGAGCCAGGCCCCGAAGTAGCCGCCGACCAGGACTGCCTGGATCGGCTCGCTGAGACCGCCCGCAGCGTCGAAGGCGGCGCTTAGCGGCATCCCCAATGCCAGCTCGTACACCCCGGGTCGCTGCACGGCACCGGCGACGGTCACGAGCAGAGAACCCGGCGCGTCCGGTGTGCCTACGGAGCGAAACCATTGGTCACCATGGCGGGCGATCAGCGCCAGATGGGCGAGTGTCTCCGCGTTCTGGACGAGCGTCGACCGGCCGTTGACCCCTCGCTCAAAGGGTCTCGGTGGCGTGAACGTCGGTAGTGCTGGGGCGCCGGACAGGAACCGCACCAGCGCGGACTCCTCGCTGGCCACGTACTCCTTTGGCACGTGCACCACTTTGATGGCGACGGGGTCAAGGCCAGCTGCTTTTCGCTCGTTGACCGCGGCCTGGGCTGATGAGGGCCCGGTGTGCAGCGCGACGATGACCTCGCGGGCGCCGACGGCGTCCGCGGCAAGCACCGCGCCGTCCAGCACCAGATGCGGCCGGATGCGCATGAGGAGGGCGTCCTTGCCGGAGGCGGGTTCACCTTCGGCCGCGTTGACAACCACGACCGGTCGCCGGCGCCCGGCGACGGCCCGCATCTTGCGGGCGGTGGGAAATCCCGCCCCACCATGTCCGGTCAGGCCGGCCCGCTCGACGGCGTCGATCAACATCGTGGGGCCGCGATCACCCCCGAAGCCGCGCAGGAGAAAGCCTCCGTGTCGCTCGAGGTGCTCGGCCAGGGGCATCGGGCGTGCCGGATCTGGACCGCCGAGCAGAAGCCGTGGCAGTCCCACCGGCGCGAGTCTGCCCGGCGCGGGGGTGACGGGCACTGTCGGGGTCACTCTTCGCCACCTGCACTGCCTGCGCGACCAGCTTTGGCGGACACCTGGCCGGTGACCCGGGTGCCGTTGATGATCAAAGTGACAGTCAACGCGAGCGGCCGGCCACTCTTGTCCTTTGTCGAGATCTGCAGCACCCCGCCGTTCAGCGCGGTGAGCTGACCCGTGTACTCCTGCGGCTGGGACGGCGTTCCGTAGCTGACCTGGCTGCCGGTCAGGCTGACCCCACCCCCGTCGGTAGGAGTGCCATCCAGCACGATGTCGAGCAGGCCGTTGGTGCCCCCGCCGGTGGTCCCGTGGATGCGAATCGCGATCTCTCCGTTCTGATTCGGTGCGCTCTGAGAGATCGACCCGGCCAGCGGCGCCGTAAACGGTGGGTTGGGCAGCCGCCGCGCCGAAGACACCTGGCTGGTGGGGGGCGATGTGGCGGTACCCACGGCGGGTTTGGAGTGGGGGAGCAGGGCGACGGGCGTGCCGGCCTTCAGTGCCCAGCCTGGCGCCAGCGGGCCGCTGAGCATCCAGGCCAACGCGAGCGCAGGCAGTACCACCGAGAGAACCGCTGAACTCACCCGGACACCGAGATGCTCGGGCCAGCCGGCCGCGAGTCGATACCACATCGCAACCACGACCGCCCCGACGCAACCGGCAGTCACGGCGAGAAACAGTGGCAGCTTCGCGTCGGTGCCCGTGCCCAGGCCGTGTATGACAGCGATCGGCCAGCAGGCATACGACGTCCAGTGCACCCAACGCCAGGTCCGATAGCCCAACCTTCCGCGAAGCAGGCTCGTCACGGTGAGCGCGATCAGGAGATCGAACGACATCGCTCCTAGCCCCAGCCACAGCGGCCGGTAGGTCCCGGCGAAGGGCAACACGGCATCCGTCCAGCTCACCGGGGCGAACCCGTCAGCGATGGTCGTGACGATGTGCAGCGCGAGGAATACCAGGACCAGCAGCGACACGTTGCGGTGAAGGCCCATCGTGACGAAGCGCGGCAGATTCGGCCTGGCGTATCTGCTGGAGGTGAGGATTCCCAGCACCATCGACGCCGTGAGCAGAACGAGGGCTGCAATGCCGGTGGAGCGGGTGGCGAACCACCACACCTGACTATTCATCGAGAGCCCCATCGAGGCCAAACGCTCACGGCAACGACTTTATCGTCGTGTCCCACCAGCCGCGCGGGCAACGTGAAGAGGGTGCTCGATCAGGACCCACCCGAAACCGCCGCCGGCGGAGCCTGGGGTGCCGCAGGGGCCTGGGCCGGAGGTGCCAGCTGCTGTTGCTGGTTGTCCTGGGCCGGGGGTGCGGCTGGCGCTGCCTGCGCGTTGCTGCTGTCCGTACTCTGGGCTGGCGTAGCCGGGGCGGACGCGGCCTGTGACTGAGCGGGGTGGGCCAGCACCAGACCCAGTGCCACGGAGCTGACCGCCGCCGTGACTGCGGCACCCTTGGTCAGGGTCCGGATCCGTAGCAATCCGGCATCACGGGACATCGCACCACGCGCCGCGTTGGTCCGGCTGGGCATATCGGGTTGATGTCTCATGTCGCCAGACTGCCCGACGATCTTCACAGGATCCTGTGAAAGTAGTTCAGAACCCGTAAAGATGTCGGGTTGACCCGCCCCTTGTCAGATCAGGGTCTCGGTGGTGTCCGCCGGTGATACGAACAGGGACCTGCCCTGGTGGCCGTCAAGGGCGATGCTGAAGCTGTGGAGGTCGTCCACCTCGCCAACGACCTCGTCGGTGAACATGTCGACCACCACAGACCCGGGGTCCAGATGTGTCGAGTTGATGGTGCCGACGTGGGGCTCCGAGCCGAAGTTCAAGACGGTGACCTGGTGCTCGACAGGGTTGCTGAGCCGGTGCACCATGACCAGCATCGCCTTGTTCGCCACTTCCGGCACATCGACCTGCGTGCTCGTGGCAATGCCGTACCGGTCGCGTAGCGCCAGGATGCGTCGCAACTGTGAGACGAAGGAAGCCTGGTCCTTGAGCTGTTCCGGCAGCGGTCCATACAGGCTCACCGCTTTCGGCATCCCTGCTCGCGGCTGCTCAGACTCGGGCTGGAACCCCATGAGGTCGTATGCGGATCTATGGATCCAGCGGGTGTCGCCTGTCGCCAGAAGTGGCTTGATCTTCTCAGGGTCCAGGGTCAGCATGCCGAGCAGGTCCCAGCCCGACAGTGAGAACACGCCCGGTTGCAGGGCGTTGAACATTGCCAGCAGCAGGTGAGCCTGTCTGATCTTGCGGATCTGCTCGTCGCTGAGGTTGTCGATGCTCGTGTAGCCGAGAGCGGCGGCGATCACGGTGCCGGTGGTCGAGGCGATCCCGTTCGTCGAGAATACCTGGTTGTACGGTGCTGCCTCGCCGGTCAGACGATCACAGAGGTCGCCGCGGATGGTCACGGCGAGATCCGCGCCGGTGATGGCTTCACCGTGGTAGGTATAGACGTCGTCCTTGTGCAGCGTCGTGAAGTGGACGAGTTCGTAGGTCAGCTCGTCATGGTTCTGCAAGGCATGGACAAGGGTGACCGGGTCGACCCCAAGGGTCAACGACGTGTTCAGCGTCAGCCGGAGGAACTCGGTGTCGGCCATGGCCAATGCGTGCTGATATGCGGGACGGTTGATGAAGTCGTATGACAGGTCGGCGCCGGCCTCCGAAGTTTCCTTGATGTCGTCAATCGTCAGGTTCAGCTCCTGGAAGGTGAAGCCGCCGACCTTGCGGACCATGCTTGCGATCAGCTGGTTCGCCGCCTCAGAGAGCGGGTGGCCCTCTGACCATGCGGGCAGTCCTATGGTGCCTTTCTCGACGCCGAGGAAGCCGTTGGCATCCAGGCGCAGGGCACCCGAGCCCAGATCGGTGAGCGAGTGCAGCGCGTCGCCGATGACCATGCGCACGCCGGCGAAGGTGGGATCGAGCCAGTTGATCGACGGCTGGCCCTGCTTGAAGTAGTGCAGATAAACCCATCTGCGCTCGACGCCATCGGGACCGATGACCGGGGCAGTGGTGCTCCAGTTCGTGTCCTTGACCCCGGGCTGGTGGAAGATCACCCGTTGCAGCTTGCCGATGATGTAGCCGTACTTGCCGAGCTGATCCTCGGTCTCGACGTCGATGTTGGTCGAGTCCCGCCCGTCTGGGACCTCCGGCAGGAGGTGCCAGTCGGCCGGGTCGATCTCGACCATGTGGTAGATACCGGGGTAGTTCGTGACCTTCATCTCGGCCAGCCGGAAGTCGGCACCCTTGCCCGTGTGCCCCGGCACGATGTCGTCGATGATGGTTCCGCCGTGTTCGCCGGCGATCTCACACATCGTCCGGAACTCGGCCTCAGTGCCGAACGCCGGGTCGATCTGGGTGCTGATGCGGTCGAAATGTCCATCGACACTCGGGGTCGGAGACCAGCCGCGGATACCGCCTGCACGTTTGACCGGGCCAGTGTGCAGTCCCTGGATCCCGATGCTCTGAAAGGCTTTCCACAGTTCCGGGTCGCCCAAGGTTGCTAGGAATGAGCGGCCGGGCTTGCCGATGACCGAGATGGGGTATGCGGTGAACCAGACGGATGCTGTGTCGATTGCTGCGCGGGGGTCGGGTTTGGCGAAGGGGTTCTGGAACATGCTTCCGCGGCCCACGAACTGCCTCGCGATGACGTTGGCGTCGTTGAGCATGGACTCCTGCCGCAGCCACGTGACGTATGAAGGGTTCGAGCCGATCGGCTCGCCGAGCTGTTCGACTGTGGGGACCTGTGAGCTACGTAGACGAGCCTTGGGCCGCAGGTGCCGTGGTCGTGCGGGATAGAACTGTTCCGCGAACGTGATCTCGCTCGGTTCGTGAGGTTTGGGCGCCGTCTCGCCGTCCTGGGTCACGCTGTCATCGGTCACGCCAACCTCGGTCATTCGACTCCAACTTCCTGTTCAGGAGCGCCGAAGGCTCCCGTCATGGGGCCCAGTGCTCTGCACGAGCCTACGTGGGATCCCCGAGCCAAATGGTACGTTCCCAGGGGGACAGTCATCGGCGGCTGGTCTGGGCTGACAGCAATGGGCGACAAACCCGACGGGCGCGCCCAACCGGACCCGTCTAGCCTGACCGAGGCAGGTCCCGAGAAACTGCCACGAACGCCCACAGGGGCTGTTACCGAGGAGTGCACGTGGCAACTCACATCGCCCGCTGCGCCGTGCTGACCCGCGTTTGGGGTAGCCGGCGTGCCGACGACAGCCGGCATGAGCCCCGCTGAGGCCTCGAAGCGCCATCGCCCGCACGATGAAGGCAACCTCGTCCATCTGACGATCATGGGCACGAGCGACCTGCACGGCAGCGTGTTCAACTGGAACTACTTCACGAACGCCGAGTACGACGACTCCGCCAAGAACGACATCGGGCTGGCCAAACTGGCCACTCTCGTCGAGAGGGTCCGTTCACAGCGTGGGCGTGACCACACGTTGATGATCGATGCGGGCGACACGATCGAGGGGACGCCGCTGGCCTACTACTTCGCGCGTATCGCCCCGATCACCGACGCCAATGTGCATCCGATGGCTGCGGCCATGAACTACATCGGCTACGACGCCGCCGCTCTGGGCAATCACGAGTTCAACTACGGGATCCCGTTGCTGCGCACTTTTGCCGATCAGCTCGACTTTCCGCTGCTCGGCGCCAACGCGCTGGATGCCCGCACCGGGCGCCCTGCCTTCACGCCCTACGTGATCAAGACTGTCAGGGTGGAGGGTGAGCAGCCGATCAAGGTCGGCGTCCTCGGCCTGACCAACCCTGGCATAGCCATCTGGGACGAGGCCAACGTCCAGGGCAGGATGACGTTCCCCGGCCTGGTCGAACAGGCCGGGATCTGGGTGCTCAGGATGCGCGCCGCCGGCGTGGACGTTGTCGTGGTTGCCGCGCACTCGGGTGCCACGACATCGTCGTCATACGGCGATGCACTGCCCGTCCCCGAGAACGTCTCGACGCTCGTGGCACAACAGGTCCCGGGAATCGACGCGATCCTGGTCGGCCACGCCCACCAGGAGATCTCCGAGCGGCGGGTGGTCAACGAGGTCTCCGGTCGCGAGGTCGTGCTGACCGAGCCGCTGGCCTGGGGCATGCGCCTGTCACTGATCGACCTGATGTTGGTCAGAGCAGGCCCCCGATGGGTGGTGCAGAGCTGCGGGTCCAACGTGCTCAACAGCAACACCGTCCCCCAGGACCCCGAGCTCGTCGAGCTGCTGACGGCCCACCACGACAAAGTCGTCACGTACGTCAACTCGGTGATCGGCAGCTGCACCGTGGCGATGTCGTGCGGCACGGCCCACTACGAGGACACGGCGGCTCTGCACTTCATCAACCTGGTGCAGGCGCAGGCGGTGCGCACGGCGATCGCCGGCACTGCCGAGGCTGCGTTGCCGATGCTCTCGATCACGGCACTGTCCAACCGCGAAGCTGTGATTCCGGCCGGTCAGGTCACTGTCCGTGGTATCGCGGGGCTCTACGTCTTTGACAACACGTTGCTTGCCATCACCTTCACCGGGGCACAGGTCAAGGCGCACCTCGAGAAGTCCGTCGAGTACTTCAGACAGGTCACAGGCATCGGACCCTTCACCCCGGACGAGCTCACCAATGCCGTCACGGTCGAGGCGCCGAGCGGTACCCCGGACTACAGCTTCGACGTCATGGGTGGCCTGGATGCGCCGCTGACCTACGACATCGACGTCGCCCAGAACCCGGGTTCACGGATCGTCAACCTGGCCTACGCCGGGGCGCCGATCGACCTTGCGGCGCAGTTCGTGGTGGCGATCAACAGCTACCGGCAGTCCGGGGGCGGCGCGTTCCCCGACGTGAGGACGTCTCCGGTGGTGCACAACGCCCAGCAGGAGATCCGCCAGCTGATCATCGACTGGGTCACCAGTCACAAGGTCGTCGATCCCCTTGCTTTCACCAGCACCGACTGGAAGCTCGTCTCCAACGGTGCGACGGTGGTGATCAGCGGCTAGTGCGGGGGGCGGGTCGACCACACGCCGAACAGTGTGGTCAGAGACAAAGTGGCCCGAGGTTGATGCGAAACCCACCCTGATTTCAGACCTGAGCCCCTGACCGTGTATCTTTCTGGACGCATCACCGGGCGGGGGAACGTGTCGCCCGGATGCCCCTATAGCTCAGACGGTAGAGCGTCTCCATGGTAAGGAGAAGGTCAACGGTTCGATTCCGTTTGGGGGCTCTGTTCGGAGCGGTCGGTCGACGTGAGCGTCAGCTGGCGGCGGTCGTCATAACCTTCGGATCCCTTGGCGGGGTAGCTCAGGTGGTTAGAGCACACGACTCATAATCGTGGTGTCGCGGGTTCAAGTCCCGCTCCCGCTACTGACACGATTTCGGGTTTGCCCCTGAGATCGCGTATTCTGGATTTTCGCCGCTCGGGAGCGGGCGTCCACCCAGTCTTTCAGGTCCAGTTCAGTTCTCCCTTGAGTTTCGAGAGCAGGTTTCCCCCGTGGCAAGCAAGAGCTCCGACGTCCGTCCCAAGATCACGATGGCGTGCGTGGACTGCAAGGACCGCAACTACATCACCAAGAAGAACCGCCGCAACAACCCTGACCGGTTGGAGCTGGCGAAGTTCTGCCCGCGCTGCACCAAGCAGACCACGCACCGCGAGACGCGCTGATCCCAGGCCTTCACGACCGCCTCCGCCAGTGGTGGGGGCGGTCGTTGCTGACTGCTTCGGCTGCAGCTGCGCGCAGCCTCTAGGGTGGTCGACATGGCCGTCAACACAGGTTTCTCGGGGCGCACCTACCCGCCCACCGCGCCGTACGCCGTGGGCCGGGAGAAGATCCGCGAGTTCGCCGAGGCCGTGGGTGCCAAGGACGCCGTTCACGTGGACCAGGTGCAGGCTCGCGCTCGCGGCTACCGCGACGTGATCGCTCCCCCCACATTTGCCGTCCTGATCGCCCAGAAATGCGAGCGGCAGTTCGTGGCTGACCCGCGAGCGGGGATCGACTTCAGCCGCCTTGTCCACGGCGAGCAGCGGTTCGTCCACCACCGCCCGATCACCGCTGGCGACGAGATCGTCGGCGTGCTGACGATTGACTCGGTCAAGACCGCCGGTGGCAGCGCGATGGTCACCACCTGCACCGAGCTGTCCACCATCGAGGGTGAGCCGGTATGCACGGCGACCTCGACCGTTGTGATCCGCGGAGGCGAGTGAGCAGATGAGCCAGGCCGTGCTGTCCATCAATGAGGTCGAGGTCGGCCAACAACTGCCTCCCCGGACCACGCATATCAGCCGGGCGAGCCTGGTGGCCTACACCGGGGCCAGCCTGGACCGCAACCGTCTCCACTGGGACGAGCGTTTTGCCAGGTCGGTGGGCCTTGCCGACGTCATTGCCCACGGCATGTTCACCATGGGCACTGCGGTCAATGTCGTCAGCGAGTGGGTTGGTGACGCCGGGCGAGTTGTGGAGTACGGCGCCCGGTTCACCAAGCCCGTGGTCGTGCCGTACGAGGGCGGTGCCGACGTCGAGGCGGCGGGTGTGGTCACCGCGGTTGATACCCAGACCAAGCGCGTCACCGTCGAGCTCAGGGTCACCTGCGGGGCAGACAAGGTGCTGGGTCGCGCCCTGGCCGTCGTGGTCCTGGACTGACCCACCCGATGCGTGAGGAACATGGCATCCCGTTGTCAGGGCTGACCACCCTGCGGGTCGGCGGCCCTGCTCAGCGCCTGGTCACGGTCGAGACCACCGACGAGCTGGTCGACGCCGTCCGCGA
>Ga0207927_1001370_pt1 | contig 10421 bp, 10 predicted proteins | sample NGESurdeep072012_2_FD_184456 | JGI IMG/M metagenome (GOLD analysis project Ga0207927, IMG submission 184456) | Arctic peat soil microbial communities from Barrow, Alaska - NGEE Surface sample 210-2 deep-072012 (SPAdes) | ecosystem: Environmental > Terrestrial > Soil > Wetlands > Peat ... | reverse complement strand
CCGCAGAGGACACCAAGGACACAAAGGTAAATACCCATCCAGATCCTTGTGCCCATGGTGTCCTGCGTGGTGCGTCAGCGCTCGAAGGAACCCAAATGCCGCGAGGGCGCTATGTGATCCAGCCGCGCGTCAGGTAATCGCCGAGCGTCAGGGCGAGCAGAATCCCGAGCCAGAACAGGCTGCCGACGACGACCGCCCACGTGAGGCGCGTGCTGTATTTCACGTGCATGAAGAACAGCACGACGATCGTCGCCTTGAACGCCGCGATCGTCAGCGCGGCGACGATGTTCATTGCGCCCAGATTGACGAACGCGATCGCGACCGTCAGCCCGGTGCAGAGCATCAGGATGGCGAAGATCGTGTAGTAGGTCCGCGTCGGGACGATGTGCTCAGACATGACGGCCGATGAGATACAAGAGCGGAAACAGAAAAATCCACACGATGTCCACGAAGTGCCAGTACAACCCGCTGACCTCGATCGGGTTGTAGTACTCCTTCGTGATCGTGCCGTTCCACGCCCACCAGAGCATGAACGACATGAGCCCGAGGCCGATGATCATGTGCAGGGCGTGCAGCCCGGTCATCACGAAGTACAGCGAAAAAAAGAGCTGTGCGTTCTGCCGGAGCGCCTGCGGTTGGAACTCAAAGGCGGCGCCGGGCACGTGATGCTCGGCGAACTCGGTGTGGTACTCGAAGGCCTTGATGCCGAGGAAGACGCACCCGAGCAGCATCGTGACGATGAGAAAGCTCATGAGCAGACGCCGATTGCCCGTCTGCGCCGCATGTACCGCCAGCGCCATCGTCAGACTGCTGGTGATGAGAACCGCCGTGTTGGTGGCCCCGGCCCAGATGAGCATCTCGCGGCTGCCGGCGGCAAACGCGGCGGGATACCAGAGACGATAGATGCAGTAGGTGACGAACAGGCCGCCGAAGAAGAGAACCTCGGTCGTGAGAAAGACCCACATGCCGAGCGTCGACGCTTCCTTCTGCTGTTCGAGGTTGTCGAACTGATGCGCGAGCCTGCCCTGAGCGGAGTCGAAGGGCGCCGGGCTGGGGTGCACGATCTCAGCCAAGGTGGGCCTCCGCACGGATCGGATAGGTGTATGGCTCCTCGGTGACGATCGGCGTGCGGACGAAATTCTCCGTCGGCGGCGGAGACGTCGTCGTCCACTCGAGACCGCTCGCGCCCCAGGGATTCGCGCCCGCAATTTGTCCGTAGCGCAGCGACCACATTAAATACGCCATCGGAATCAGATAGCCGACGCCGAGGATCGACGCGCCAGCCGACGACAGCACGTTCAACACCTGGAATTCCGGCGGATACGCGTGATAGCGGCGCGGCATGCCGAGATAGCCGAGGATGAACTGCGGGAAGAACGTCAGGTTGAAACCGAGGAAAATAATTCCGGCGCTCAGCTTCGCGAGGGGTTCGGGATACAGCCGGCCGCTGATCTTCGGCCACCAGTAATGCAGGCCGCCCAGGTAGCCCATCAAGGCGCCGCCGACCATGATGTAGTGGAAGTGCGCGATGATGAAGTACGTGTCGGTCACGTGCACGTCGAAGCCGACCGCCGCGATAAAGAGCCCCGTCAACCCGCCGATCGTGAAGAGACCGATGAAGCCCATGGCGTAGAGCATCGGCGTCTTCCACGAAATCGAGCCCTTGTACATCGTCGCCGTCCAGTTGAAGACCTTGACGGCCGACGGGATCGCCACCATGAAGCTGAGCGCCGAGAAGATCATCGCGGCATAGACCGATTCGCCGGCCACATACAGATGATGGCCCCAGACGAGAAATCCGAGCACGGCGATCGCCATGCTCGCGAAGGCGACGAACTTGTAGCCGAAGATCTGCTTGCGGCAGAACGCCGCGACGATCTCGCTCACGACGCCCATCGAGGGCAGCACCATGATGTAGACCGCGGGATGCGAATAGAACCAGAAGAGATGTTGAAAGAGCACCGGGTCGCCGCCGAGCGCCGGATCGAAGAAACCGAAATGCAGGACGCGCTCCGCGGCGACGAGCAGCATCGTGATCGCGAGGACCGGCGTCCCGAGGACCATGATCAAGCTGGTCGCGTATATCGACCAGAGGAACAGCGGCATGCGGAACCACGTCATGCCGGGCGCGCGCATCCGGTGGATCGTGACGATGAAGTTCAAGCCGGTAAGAATCGACGAGAAGCCGGTGATGAAAATCCCCATGGCCGCCGGGATCACGCTGGTGGTCGACGAGACGGTGCTGTACGGCGTGTAGAAGGTCCATCCCGTGTCGACGCCGCCGCTGACGAGCGCGTAGATGGTGAACAGACCGCCGAGCACGTAGATGTACCAGCTCGCGAGATTCAGCTTCGGGAAGGCGAGGTCCTTGGCGCCGATCATGAGCGGAACAAGGAAGTTGCCGAGCGTCGACGGGATCGACGGGATCAGGAAGAAGAACACCATGATCACGCCGTGCATCGTGAACAGCTTGTTGTACGTCTCGTCCGACACCAGGTCGCCGGGCGGCGTCACCAGCTCGAGCCGGATGAGCACCGCGAACGACCCGCCGAGGAAGAAGAAGAACGTGATGGCGGCCAGGTACAGAAGCGCGATCCGTTTGTGATCGCGCGTCAGCAGCCACGACTTGATGCCGTAGCCGTCGTTCAGATAATGGTGAGGCGGCAGGACGAGGGTGCGCATGGGTTATTTTGCCGGCGACTGTTGCGTGTTCAACGATTTTACGTACTCGACGAGCTCCAGCAGCTGTTCTTCGCTGATGAGCCCCTGAAAGGTCGGCATGATCGGCTGATAGCCGGCGGTGATCTTCGCGGCCGGGTGCAAAATCGATTCGCGGATGTACGCTTCGTCGGCCACGACCGTTTCGCCGCCCTGCAGCTGCACGGTCTTCCCGAAGAGTCCCTGGAGCACCGGCCCGCGGCCTTGCGTATCGGCGCGATGGCACGTGATGCAGGCCAGATCCTGAAAGAGCTTCTCGCCGGTCGATGCCAGCGAGCCCTCAACGCGGCTGCCGCTCAGCCACGCCTCGTACTCGCTGGGCTCCATCACGATCACTTCTCCGATCATTCCTGAGTGGCGCGTGCCACAGTACTCGGCGCAAAAGAGGTGATAGCGCCCGGGCTTGGTCGCCTGAAACCAGATGTTCGTGTAGCGCCCCGGCAGCACGTCGGCCTTCACGCGAAACGCCGGCACGAAGACGTCGTGGATGACGTCCTCCGAGGTCATGATGAGCTTCACCGCGCGGCCGACCGGCACGTGCAGCTCGTTGATCTCGCGCTGGCCGTCGAGATGCTGGAATTTCCACATCCACTGTTTGCCGACGACGTAGATGTTGAGCGTCTCGTCGGGTGGGCGCGACATCGCAAAGAAGACGCTCGCGCCCCAGACGAAGATCACGGCCGCGATGAGCGCCGGAATGACGGTCCACGCAATCTCGAGCAGGAGGCCGCCGTGAATGTTCACGCCGACGCCTTCCGGCGTGCGGCGGCGGTACCGCACCGCGAAATACACGATGAGGCCGGCGATCAGCACCGAGAAGAACACCGCGACCGCGATCAGGAAGAAATACAGCGCGTCCACGCGCGGCGCCATCGTCGAGGCGCTTTCAGGGAAGAGCGCGGGCATCAGGCGCCTCCCGCGGCGGCTGGTGGCTGGCGACCGGGGTCTGGGGGCTGGTGTCGTTCTCTCCGCACCATGACGACGATGAATGCGGCGAGCGCGAGAACGGTGGCGGCGCCGGCCAGACGGATCATGCGCATGATCACGAAGCCGTAGCGTCCCGTCTCCGGGTCGTAGTGATAGCAGTAGAGCAGCACTTGATCGACGGGGTTGCCGACCTTGCCGGCGGACGCGTCGACGATGGCGAAGCGCAGATCGCGAGGGCCGTACTCGACGCCGAACAGATACCGCGACAGCCGGCCTTGCGGCGTCAGCACCGTGATGCCCGTCGGATGCGCGAACTGCTTCAGGCCTTCATCCCACACGTAGCGGAAACCGACGGCTTTGGTGAGCCGGTCAATCGAGGGCTGCGCGCCGGTCAGAAAGTGCCAGCCGGCTTCCGTGCCGGGCCGCTTGTAGCGCGCGAGGTAGGTCGCCTTCTTTGCCGCGGCGAGCGCCGGCTTTTCCCGCGGATCGAAGCTGACAACGACGATGTCGAAGTCCTTGCCGGGATCGAGCGAGAGAAGTTTCAGCGAGCTCGTGAGGCTGTTGAGCACGGTCGTGCACAACATCGGGCAGTCGAAATAGACGAGCGCGAGCACGACCGGACGGGTGCCCCCGGCATCGAAGTAGTCGCCGAAGCGGACCGCGCGGCCTTGTTCGTCGACGAATGGAATGTCGAGAGGGACGGACCGGCCGAGATTCTGATCGAAGCCGATCTCCCGCAGGATCTTCGGGACGGCAGATGCCGGCAGCCCCGGATCCTGTTTGTAGCCCGGGGTGACAGCGCCGCCGGCCATCTGGGCGAAGAGCGGCGAGCACGCGACGAAAAAACACACCACCACGGAGAACGCGGAGGTCAACACCGAGGGCACTGTCTTCGTGATCGAAGGCCGTGACCTCCGTGGTAGGGCATGTGTCATGGCTTTTTCTCGCCCGCGGAACGCGCCGGCAATCCTCTTTCTACTGCGAGCTTCATCGCGTCGCCGATCGGAATCCGCACGACGCCCGTGCTCTTGTCCACCCAGCCGTAGTGGTCGAGGATGGCGTCCTCTGCCGCGCGCAGATCCTTCAGATCCTGCCGCGGGTTCGTTTGCAGCCGCGGCTCCGGCGGCAGCTGGCTCTCCCGGCCGACGGCGAGCGGGAACTCCGGCGCGCCTTGGTGTGCTTCGCGGTTTGCGAACGCCATGAAGAGCAGCCAGATCCCGACGTGCAGGACGAAGGCGACGACGATCAGACCGAGGCCGAAGCCGAGCACGGCGCGGATGTTGATGTCGTTCGTTTCGTGCCGAGCCTTCGGGTCGCCGGGGCGGTCCACCATGTCGCTCACGGCCGTTCACCGGCCCGTTCGAGAATCCGGCCGAGCGCCTCGTCGAATTGCGGATCGTGCATCGGAAGAATCGCGCGGCCGCGAAGCTGCCAGACAAAGTAGCCGAGCCAGATGGCGGTGAGCGACAAGGGCAGTACGACGTCGAGCCAGCTCACCCAGACGCCCGCGGTGTGAAACTCCGGAGCGATCAGCCAAAATAAATCGACGAGGCGGACGATCAGCACCCCGAGGGCCACTTTGACGATCATCTGCGCCTGGCGCTTCACGACGCGCGACAGGAGCAGACAGAAGGGCGCCACAAAATGAAAGAGCACGAGCGAGAGGCCGACAAAGCGCCAGCCGGTCTGCAGCCGGTGCAGATACCACGCGATCTCCTCCGGCAGATTGCCCGACCAGATGATCAGGTACTGCGAGAACGCGAAGTACGCCCACAGCATCACGAAGGCGAGCATCAGGTTGCCGAGATCGTGAAAGTGCTCGGGCGCGATGATGTCGTCGAGCGGCGGGCGCCGGCTGAGCCAGACGAGCACGGCGATGAGGAACGCCAGCGCGGAGAGGCCCTGGCCGCCGAGGATGAGGACGCCGTAGATCGTCGAGAACCAGTGCGGCTCGAGCGACATCAGCCAATCGAATGACGCGAAGGTGATCGTCAGGCCATAGGCCAGCAGCCCGCCCGCGCTCAGCCTCTGCATGCGCCGTGCGATGCGCGGATCGCCGGTCTCGTCCTGTTCGAGCGACCAGGCATTCAGGAAATAGCTGAGCGCGTTCCACACCGCGAAGTAGATCGCGGCTCGAATCAGGAAGAACGGCACGTTGAGGTAGACGTGCTTGTGCTGCAGCACTTCGTCGTGCGCGACGAGGCTCGCGTCGGTCCAGACGTAGAGATGCCGCATGCCGAGCGCGATCGGCAGGAAGAGCAGCGTCAGGAGCGGCAGCGTCCGCGCCGCCGCCCCGATCGGCCGGCGGATGACGACGCCCCACGCGCCGCCAGAAAGCTGATGCACCATGCCGAGCGCGAGGCATCCGAGTGCGATGCCGAGCACGAACATGTAGGCCATCAAATACGACTGAAGGAACTGCGCCGGATTGAAGAACAGGCCGACGAGCGACACGGCGAGCCCCACCCCGCCCGCCATCAGCAGTTGCCGCTGGCGCGGCGCCAGCTCGGGAATCAGTTGGTCGGCCGTTTGGCGCAGCGACGTCATTTGAGCGTGCCCCTTTCGGCGGGCGGCACGTCCGCGATCGTGGCGTGCTCGCTCAACTGCAGCGCGCGGATATAGGCGGCGATGGCCCAGCGATCGTCGACGGTGATCTGCGCGGCGTAGTCGGGCATCGCGCCGAAGCCGTTGGTCATCACGTCGAAGAAATGTCCGACCGGCGCGTTCCGGAGCCGATCCTGGTGATAGGTCGGCGGGCGCCGGTAGCCGCGGCGGACGACCATGCCGTCGCCCTGGCCCGTGCGGCCGTGGCACGGCGAGCAGTGGATGTCGTAGCGCTCGCGGCCGCGCGCCATCATCGCGGCGTCCACCGGAAAGGGGAAGACGTCGGCGTCCGCGCCATTCACCTTGCCGGTATAGCGTTGAGGGTCATCGCGCAGCTGGCCGCGGGCGACGGTGCCCGCCACCACCGGTCGCGCGGAGCGGCTGTCGGCGAAGAAGGTCGACTCGCGGAGCGGGATGTACTTCGGCTGGTCGTGCATGTCTTGACGGCAACCCGCCACAGAGACACAGAGAACACCGAGCAGGAATAGCCACAAAGGCACAGAGGCACGGAGATATTCCTGGCTCTTGAAAATCACACCTCTGTGGCTCCGTGGCTCTGTGGCCATTTGGCTCTGTGCCTTCGTGCCCAGGTTTCTCTGTGTCTCTCTAGTCCGCAACGGTCGAGACCTCCCGCGGCTCCAGCGTTTCGAGGAATCGTCTCGTGCTCTCGAGGTCGAATTTCCGATCCTTCACCTCGATGCAGAGGAAGAACCGGTTGCGGCTCGCCAGCGCGAAGCGCGGGACGTTGAACACCGGGTGATGCGGCATGGGCAGGCCGTTCAACGCGAGCATGCCGAGCACCGCCGACAGCGCCGCGACCAGAATCGTGCACTCGAAGGTCACGGGAATGAACGCCGGCCAGCTGTTGAACGGCCGGCCGCCGACGTTGAGCGGATACGCGATCGCGGCCGCCCAATACTGCAGCGCATAACCGCCGACGCAGCCGCAGAGACCGCCGATGAGCACGATGAGCGGCAGCCGCGAATGATGGCTCCCGAGCGCTTCGTGCAGCTCCTCGATCGGAAACGGCGAGTAGGCGTCCATCCGGCGATACCCTTCGTCGTGCGCGCGCCGCGTCGCCGCGACGAGCGCATTGGCATCGTCGAACTCAGCCATGAGTCCGTAGAGCGTGGACGCGCTCGTCAAATCACCCTCAGATCTTCGTCGACCTTCGCCTCTGGCAGAATCGCGCGCATTTCAGCGATCGAGATCATCGGGAGGAAGCGCAGGAACAGGAACAGCAGCGTCAAAAACAACCCGATCGTGCCGACAAAGGTGGCCCAGTCCCAGATCGTCGGGTTGTACATGCCCCACGACGAGGGCAGGAAGTCGCGGTGCAGGCTCGTGACGACGATGATGAATCGCTCGAGCCACATGCCGATGTTCACGATGATCGCGATGACGAAGAGCGCCTTCGTGTTCGTCCGCACGCGCCTGGACCACAGCGCCTGCGGGATGACGATGTTGCAGCAAATCAGCAACCAGTAGACCGGCGCGTACGGTCCGGTCATCCGGTTCCACATCATGAACCCTTCGTACTTGTTGCCGCCGTACCAGGCGATGAATGCCTCGATCGTATAACCGTACGCGACGATGAGGCCGGTGACGAGCATCACCTTCGCCATGTTCTCCAGGTGGCGCAGCGTGATGAAATCCTCGAGCCCGTAGATGGCGCGAATCGGAATCGCCAGCGTCAGCACCATCGCGAACCCCGAATAGATCGCGCCGGCGACGAAATACGGCGGGAAGATCGTTGTGTGCCAGCCGGGCACGATCGCGACCGCGAAGTCGAAGCTCACCACAGTATGTACCGACACGACGAGCGGCGTCGCGAGGCCGGCGAGCAGGAGGTACGCGGTCTCGTAGCGATGCCAGTGGCGCGCCGACCCGCGCCATCCCATCGCGAGCATGCCGTAGACCACACGGCCGATTGGCGACTGCGATCGATCGCGCAGTGTCGCGAGATCCGGAATCAGGCCGACGTACCAGAAGAGCAGCGAGACGGTGGCGTAGGTCGACACCGCGAACACGTCCCAGATGAGCGGGCTCCTGAACTGCGGCCACACGCCCATCGTGTTGGGATACGGGAACAGCCAATAGGCGAGCCAGGGGCGGCCGGTGTGAATGATGGGGAAGATGCCGGCGCACGCCACGGCGAAGAGCGTCATCGCTTCCGCGAACCTGTTGATCGATGTGCGCCACGTCTGCTTGAGGAGCAGCAGAATCGCCGAGATGAGCGTGCCGGCATGGCCGATCCCGATCCACCAGACGAAATTGACGATGGCGAAGCCCCAGCCGACCGGAATGTTGATGCCCCAGATGCCGGTGCCTTTCACGAACAGATACGTGATGGCGACCATCATCACGTTCATGAGCGCGAAGGCGATCAGAAAACCGAACCACCAGCCGATCGGCGTCTTCCGCGTCAGGACGATCGCGCTGATCTTGTCGGTGACGGAGCCAAAGGTATGCCCGGGCGCGATCACGGGCGGCGTGCCGGAGCCGACGTCGGCGCGGTTGGAATCTTGGTCCGCCGGGGTCATTCTCCCAACTCCGGGTTGACGTTCCGCACGGCCGCCAGATAGGTCGTCCTCGGCCGCGTGTTGAGATCGCCGAGGAGCGAGTAGTTGCGCGTCTCGGCCTGCAGCTGCGCGACGCGGCTCTTCGGGTCGTTCAGATCGCCGAAGACGATCGCGTCGGCGGGGCAGACCTGCTGGCACGCGGTCTTGATGTCGCCGTCCGCGACGCGACGGTCCTGCTTCTCGGCGTCAATCTTCGCTTCGTTGATCCGCTGGACGCAGTACGTGCACTTCTCCATGACGCCGCGGCTTCGCACGGTGACGTCCGGGTTGCGTCCGAGCTTGAGGCTCGGCGTATTCCAGTCCTGATAGAGCAGGAAATTGAATCGGCGAACCTTGTACGGACAGTTGTTCGAGCAGTACCGCGTGCCGACGCACCGGTTGTAGACCATGTCGTTCAGCCCTTCGGCGCTGTGCACCGTGGCCTCGACCGGGCAGACGACCTCGCACGGCGCGTTCTCGCACTGCATGCACGGCACGGGCTGAAAATAGGTCTCGGGATGGTCGATCGGGCCGCGGTAGTACGTGTCGATGCGAATCCAATGCATCTCGCGTCCGCGCAGCACTTGATCTTTGCCGACGATCGCGATGTTGTTCTCCGCCTGGCAGCCGACGACGCACGCGTTGCAGCCGATGCACGAGTTGACGTCGATGGCCATCCCCCACTTGTAGCCCTCGTACTTGAAGTCGGGATAGAGCGTGATGATCTTCGGCGGCGTCTCGTCTCCCTCGTGCACCGACTTCGGATCGCGGATGAATTCGTCGCGCGTGACGGCGCGCACCATCCCGCGCCCTTCCATCAGATGGTGATACTGGGTGCACGCCAGCGAGTAGGTCTCGCCCGTCGCGGCGATCTCGAGCCCGCCGCTGAACCACGGCGCGTCGGACGTGCGAATCGCGTTGGCATTGAAGCCGGGCCCGGTGCCGAGATGGCCGGCCCGCGTGCGCCCGTAGCCGGCGTGAACGGTGACGCAGTCGTCTGGGTGGCCGACGACGGCGAAGAGCGGGCCGCGAATGGCGCGGCCGCGGTAGCGCAGGTCGACGAGGTCGCTGATGATCTCGCCGTGCTCGCCGCCCCGAATCGACGGTGAGTTGCGGCCGTTGAGACGCGACATGGTCGCCGGGCTCACGAAAACGGCGTTGTCCCACGTGAGCCGCGTGATCGGCTTCGGCAGCTCCTGCAGCCAGCCGTTGTTCGCAAAACGGCCGTCGAGCACGCACGGGTCGTTGCGGAAGACGATTTCAAGACCGGACGCGGCGGCGGGGTTCGCGGAGGCCGCCGGAAATGTCGCGGCGACCTCGCGCGGCGGGAGCGCGGTCCCCGCGATGACGCCGTCGTGCAGCCAGCGGCGCCAGCTCGACTCGAAGTCCACCTGTGGTGTCGGGCCCGACCCCACGGAATTCATCCAGAATTCGCGCACGATGTCGTATCCCGAACGCTCCGGACGATCGCTCATCACCGCCAGCAGCTCGTGCGCCGATTTGCCGGCGTAGAGCGGCGCGATGAGAGGCTGGACGATGGACGCCGTGCCGTCGTAGCCGCGCGCGTCGCTCCACGCTTCGAGAAAGTGCGCCTCCGGAACCTGCCAATGG